>Ga0210389_10004209_pt1 | contig 11218 bp, 7 predicted proteins | sample IncBWH28OmetaG_FD_160127 | JGI IMG/M metagenome (GOLD analysis project Ga0210389, IMG submission 160127) | Forest soil microbial communities from Barre Woods Harvard Forest LTER site, Petersham, Massachusetts, United States - Inc-BW-H-28-O ... | reverse complement strand
ACTACGATGCGAGTCCTCACCTGCTTTCTCCCTCCAACGGAAGGCAAGGCCAGCGTTGCCGGTTTTGATGTCCTCGAGCAGCCTCTCGAAGTCAAGAAACGCATCGGCTACCTGCCCGAAACGCCGCCTCTCTACCCGGAGATGGATGTCTTCACATACCTTAGCTTCGTCGCCAAACTGAAGGGCATCCCCTCGGTCGAAATTCCGACGCGCGTCGAAGAAGTCTGCGGACGGACCGCCATAGCCGACGTCAGAAACACGATCATCGGCAAGTTGTCGAAAGGCTACCGGCAGCGCGTCGGAATCGCGCAGGCGATCATCCACAACCCGCCCGTACTGATTCTCGACGAGCCCACTTCCGGACTCGACCCGCAACAGCAGCGCGAGGCGCGCCAGTTGATTGCCAGCCTCTCCGGCGACCACACGATCATTCTCAGCACGCACATTCTGTCCGAAGTCGAACAGTCCTGCAGCAAGGTCATCATCATCAACAACGGCGAAATCGTCGCTTCGGACTCGGTAGCGAATCTGCACGCCCACCGCCGTGCAGTCGAAACGGTGTACATCGAAGTCGGCGGTGCACCGGCGAACACTGTGAAGCAGCGCCTGGAGCAGGTCACCGGCGTGGCTCGCGTTGTCGCCCGCGACAGCCGGGATGGCGGACTCGCCTTCGAAGTTGAAGGTCTCGAAAACTACAAGGTACGGCCGGATCTGGCGCGCGCCGTGGTTCAGTCGGGATGGAATCTCACAGAAATGCGGACGGTCGGCGAGTCGCTCGAAGAAATCTTCCTCGAACTGACGAAGTCCGAACAAGCCCCACCTGCAGTCGAGGAAGCGGTTGAAATCAAAGAAGGGAATCCAGTTACCCAATGAGAAACATCCTCACAATTTGCGGCAAGGAGATGCGCTCGTATTTCACATCGCCCATCGCCTATCTGCTGATGGCGCTCTTCGGGCTCATCTTCGGTTTCTTCTTTTACAGCGCCACCGCCTACTTCGTGGTGGCAGGTCTGCGCGCTCAGATGGGCGGCGGTGCGGCGCCCATGAGCATCAACGAATATGTGATCGCACCGCTGATGGGCAACGCCAGCGTGGTCGGACTCTTCCTTATCCCGCTGATTTCGATGCGCCTCTTCGCGGAAGAAAAACGAACCGGGACCATCGAGCTGCTCATGACGTCGCCCGTGCGTGACTGGGAAATCATTCTGGGCAAATGGCTCGGCGCGATGACTATGTATCTCTGCATACTCGCTGTCTCGGCGATCAACGTTGCGCTGCTCTTCGCCTGGAGCAAACCCGACTGGCGCCCGATCGTCACCGGTTACCTCGGATTGATCCTGCAGGGCGGCACTGTTCTGGCAATCGGGACCTTTGTTTCCAGCCTCACGAAAAACCAGATCATCGCGGGTGCGGCAACCTTCTCCGTGTGCCTGCTGCTCTGGGTTCTGAGCTGGGTCAGTTCGTATAACGACGCCCCGTGGGCAACGGCTGTGGCTTATTGTTCGATCCTCACGCACTTCGAGCCGTTCTCCAAGGGCATCATCGACACAAAGGATCTTGTCTTTTACGCCACGGCGATCTTCCTGGGGCTCTTTCTGACTTCCCGGTCCCTCGATACCTTGAGGTGGAGAGCGTAACATGCCGAGCGAATGGATTAAAGCGCGCCAGACAAAGTACGGGGCCTTCATGGTCCTGTACGTCATCGTGATTCTGGCAGTCGTCGGTATCGCCAACTGGCTCGCCGACCATCGGAACAAGAGCATTGACGTGACGGCCAATAAGCAGTTCACTCTGTCCGATGAAACGAAGAAAGTCACGGGCAATCTAAAACGCCCCGTAACCATCTACTACTTCGACAAGAGCGACTCTTATGATCGCGCCCGCGATCTGCTCGACCGCTACAGGAATCTCTCGTCCGAAATCAAAGTGGACTATGTCGACCCCGACAAGAAGCCGGATGTCGCACGACTCGAAGGCGCCCGTAACATGGGTGACATCGTAGTCGATAACGGCGAGAAGAAAGAAACCGCCAAGGGACTGACTGAAGAGGAGATCACCGGCGCGCTGGTGCGGGCTTCGAAAAGCGGCGCTAAAACCGTCTGTTTCGTGACCGGCTCCGGCGAGCACCAGCTCGCCGACACCCAACGCGATGGGTATTCCAGCATCAAAGATGCGCTGGAAAAAAACAACTATAAGACCGATACGATTTCACTGATCGAAAAACCCGACGTCCCGAAGACCTGCAATGTGATCGTGGTTGGCGGGCCGAAGCACGATTATCTTCAACCCGCCCTCGACGCCCTCAAGACCTACGTCACGGGAGGAGGCAAGGCCCTCTTCAGCTTTGACGCGGTGCTGAACATTCCGAACGAGAACATGGGTGATACGCCCAAACTCGCCGAACTGGTTTCCCAATGGGGCGTCACACCCAATGGCGATGTCATCCTCGACCTCAGCTCAGCCAGCCGCCTGTTTGGCCAGATCTCCCCCGTTGTAGGCTCGTACGAAAATCATCCCATCGTGCGCGTGATGGGCGACAATGCCACGGTGTTCCCGCTGGCGCGCAGTCTGGAAGTGAAATCGCCGGCCGAAAAACTCTTCTCGAGCACCGCGGACAGTTATTCGCTTATAAACCCGAAAACACCGATTGACGAAGGCCAGCTCGCGAAAGCGAAGAAAGGGCCTTTCGTCCTCGGCGCAGCCGCAACTGTAGGTTCGGGCTCGACTCAGGCCCGCATCGTCGTGGTCGGCAGCTCCTCGTGGATGGCCAATAACATCATGTCCGCGCCCATCGGCAACCGCGATCTTGCGCTCAATGTGATGAACTGGTTGACGTCGGACGAAGATCTGATCTCGATCCGGCCCAAGCAACCCGAAGATCGGCGCCTGAACGTAACAGGAGCGACCATGCGAGTGCTGTTCACAACGAGCGTAATCCTGCTGCCATTGATCGTAATTTTCTCGGGAGTCTCGGTCTGGTGGAAGCGCAGGTGAACTACGCGTCTTTCCCTGCGATCTTGAATTGACATGAAACCTGGTGGCCTATTAACCGCAGTAGCCGTTTTAGCCGTTCTTGGAGGTCTGGTCTGGTGGTCGAACAAGCATCCCCAAACCGCATCGAGTTCCTCTACCCCGGCCAACCCCAAAATCATCGCCGTCGACCAGAAGCAAATCGAAGACATCCGCCTTGTCAAGCAGGGCACAGACCCGATTGAGCTCGCCAAACTCGCCGATTCCTGGGAAATCGCGAAGCCCATGCCCATGCATGCGGACCAGGATGCCGCCAACTCGCTCGCCAGCAGCCTCTCAACGCTCAATGCCGACCGGTTGATTGACGAGAAGCCTTCGGACCTGAAGCAGTTTGGCCTGGACATGCCCACTGCGGAAGTTGACGTCACCCTGAAGGGCGGCAAGACCGACAAACTGCTCCTGGGCGCCGACACACCGGCAGCCACAGGAACCTACGCAAAACTGGAGAACGACCCGAAAATTTACACGGTCCCAACCTACACCAAAACGGGCTTCGAAAAGACGCTGAGCGACCTCCGCGATAAGCGCCTCTTGACCTTCAATCAGGACAAATTGACCTCGTTCACCGTGACTGGCAAAGGCCCGGAGGTCGAATTCGCGAAGAACACACAGGGTGACTGGCAGATCACAAAGCCGAAGCCCATGCGCGCGGACAGCCTGACGGTGGACGATCTGGTGCGAAAGCTGAAAGACGCAAAGATGGATCTCTCGTCCACCGACGCCGCCGAGCAATACGCGAAGGCGGAAAGAGCCGGCACAGCCTCGACCACCGATAACACAGGCACTCAGACGCTCGAAGTCCACAAGGGCAAAGACAATACCTGGTACGCAAAGAGCTCCGCGGTACCCGGAATCTACAAGCTCGCCGGCGATCTCGGCGACAGCTTCAGCAAGACGCTTGAAGACTACCGCAACAAGAAGCTCTTCGACTTCGGCTTCAACGAAGTATCGAAGCTCGAATTGAACGGCACGACGTATCAGAAATCGGGCGATAAATGGACAGCCGGTTCGACTCAATACGACGCAGGAACACTGCAAACCGTAATCGACAAGCTGCGCGATCTGAGCGCCACGAAATTTGCCGATAAGATTGCAGGCACGCCCGCGTTCACGATCGGCGTGACATACGGTGACAGTCACAAGTACGAGAAAGTCGCGATCAACAAAGATGGCGATATGTACGCTGCGCAGCGCGACGGCGATCCGTCCATCTACATCATCGACTCGAAGAATGTCGAAGACCTGCAGAAATCGATAGCAGCCGTGAAGCCATACCAGGCCCCGAAGCCGGAAAAGAAAAAGTAAATTGAACGGTCTTCTCACCGACCTGTATGAGTTGACCATGGCGGCAGGTTACTTCGCCGCCGGCAAACAGAACGACATCGCGACCTTTGAATTCACCCTGCGGCGCTTGCCCCGCGATCGTGATTTTGTACTCACAGCTGGTCTGCATCGCGCCATCGACTATCTGTTGAACCTCAGCTTCACCGCCGATGAGATCGGATACCTGCGCGGTCTCGATAACTTCCGTAAAGCTCCGCCGGAGTTCTGGACGTGGCTGGCAGGCTTCCGCTTCACTGGGGATGTATTCGCGGTTCCAGAAGGCACCCTGCTCTACGAAGGCCAGCCATTGCTGAATGTTCGGGCGCCGCTGATCGAAGCCCAGATCCCGGAGACTTATCTGCTTTCCGCAATCACCTTCGAGACGCTGATTGCTACCAAATCTGCCCTGATCACGCATGCCGCCGAAGGACGCGACGTGATCGAATTCGGCACCCGCCGAGCCCATACTCCCGAAGCTGGGGTTCTGGGAGCGCGGGCCGCATACATTGGAGGATGCGCCGGAACCAGCAACACGCTCGCCGGCTATCAATACGGAATCCCTGTCATGGGGACGGCGGCCCATTCCTGGGTCATGTCATTCGGTTCGGAAGCCGAAGCATTCCTGAAACTCCAGCAATTGCTCGGAGAAAACACCGTCCAGCTCATCGATACCTACGACACGATGGAAGGCGCACGCCTTGCCGCCAGACTAGGCAAGCCGCTATGGGGCGTTCGTATTGATAGCGGTGAGTTACTCGGCCTCTCGCACGAGGTTCGCCGAATTCTCGACGAGGCCGGTCTGAACGACACGAAAATCATGGCGAGCGGCGACCTCGACGAAACAAAGATCGCGCGAATCGTAGCCGCCGGAGCTCCGGTCGATGCATTCGGCGTGGGCACCGAACTTGCGACGTCGGGCGATGCGCCATCGATGGGCGCGATCTACAAACTCGTCGAGATCAGGCATGGCGGAGATCTCCATTACACCGCCAAGCATAGCCCTGAGAAGCATACCCTTCCCGGAGCAAAACAGCTCTTTCGTTTTCCCGATCATGACCTGCTTGGGTTGCATAATGAATGTGCGGGAGGCTCCGAAGCCATGTTGAAGCCCGTGATCATTGGCGGCGAGTTGGTATTTCCCCTGCCATCCGTCTCCCAGATTCGCGAACGGGCTCGCTGCTCGCTCACCCAATGGCCATCGGGATCGCGTCGAACCGAGCACTCGATGACTCTCGAGAAGCTGATTCAGGAATGAAGGCGTATTTCGACATCGATACCCAGATTGACTTCGTCTTCCCGGCAGGTGCGCTGTACGGCCCGGGCGCCGAGCGCGTGATTCCAGCCGTAGCGGAACTGAATCACTATGCCGGGGCACATGGCATACCGTTGATTTCCAGCATGTGTGCCCACCCCGAGAACTCTCAGGAGTTCAAAGTTTGGCCACCCCATTGCGTCATCGGTACTGTCGGCCAAAGGAAGCCCGCAGTGACCCTGCTGAACGACTCCTCAAAGCAGATCATGATCGAAAAGGACGATCTGGATCTCTTCAGCAACCCCACAGTTCTCCCCTTGTTGGACGAGCTCGGCATTGACGAATGCTTTGTCTACGGCGTTTTCACCGAATATTGCGTCAAGTGCGCCATCATGGGCCTGCTGAAGGCTGGCCGCAAGGTGTCGCTGGTCATGCGCGCCACCGCCCACTTGAACCACGCTGCAGGGGAGCGGGTGATCAGTGACTTCGTTGCCGCTGGAGGTCAATGCATATGACGACTCTCGTGCTCATGCTGGCGGCCGCGGCGTCTGGCCTGCAATGGGGACCAGTCGCGAGCGGCGTCAGACTCGGCATCGGACTCGGCCCAACAAGCCCTGAGGCCACCCTGCGCGTGGTATTTGAAAACATCAGTGCACCCGAAGTGCAAATACCGTTAGGCGGTAAGACCATCAAAGGTCCGCTATACAACCTCGTGTTCCGCATCACCTCGCCGCAGGGCAAGGAGGATCCGCTTTTCGACATGAGCGGTCCCACCGGCAGGTTGAAAGCCGAGCCACTCATTGCGGTTCTGACGAAGGGCCAGCGATACGAGATCCTGCTGCCAATGAGCAAGCTCGTGGCTCTCCAAAATGGCAAGAATCGGCCCCTCACTGAGTTGCTCGCTGCGCATTACTCTGTGCGAGCCATGCTGGACACCACAGGCAACCCGCGCGAGGTCACTTCATACGCGCTCTGGGCCGGCAACCTCAGTTCTGGTGAACTGCGCCGCTGAGCGATTTACTCCAATCAGGAAGGCGACGCACGGCGCCCGCTACATAACGGTGGCTTCGACGACGGGCACCGCGGTGGTCTTGAAACGCATTAGAAAGTGAAATGCGCCACCAAAACTCCCTGCCGAGGCAGAATGTTCGGCCCGGTCGAAGCGCTGAACGTGGTCGTATTCAGATATCCAAAGCCCGATGCTGCATTGCCGTTGGGAAGGCGTTGCTGGGGTGCCGCGGCATTGGCGAACGTCGGATTGTTCCAGAATGCCCGGTTGAAGATATTCGAGAACTCCATACGAATGTTCAGGCTGTATCGTTCCTTGATCCTCCATGTGCGGCCAAGGTTCATATTCTCGATTGGCCGCCGCTGCGTCCGATAGTCGTTGTAATACGCTGCGGAGGTTCCGAATTGGCCGGCAGGCGGATCGGTCCAGGCCGCCGGATTCAGCACAAACGCTTTGCTCGGATCGTAGCAATGGCAGTTGAGGTCGACCGTGTAGAGCGGCACGCCAGGCACGCGATCGGCGAATGTGCCTGTGGATGATGGTACTCCCGGAATCCCGTTGAAGAGCAACGAGCTGAGTTGATTGTTGGCGAATGGCGCCTGAATCGGCAGGCCGCTCGCATACTGCAGGAAGGCCCCGTAGGTCCAATCCCGGGCGAGCCACGACAAAGCCTTGTTGCCGATCCCGAGCTTCGGGGTCACGTAATTCAGCGAAATATTGAAAACCAGCGGCTGATCGGATGCCGAAAGATATTTGTTCTGGTTGTGGTTGTTGACATCGTTTGTAACCGCGTTGCCTGCCGTGCCCGGGTTGGGATCGCGTTCGCTTCCGATGTCCAGCGTTCTCTGCCACGCGAAGGTACTGACGAAGCTCAGACCGTGCGAAAGCCGCTTGGTCGCTTTCACCTGTAGCCCGTCGTACCACGTATCGCCGAGAGGAGCCCAATAGGTGAAGACGTTGGTGAACTGAGGGAACGGGCGCAAGGCCTGAGCTACAGTCCCGGTCAGCGGAAAACTCGAATAAGGCAGTTTGATGCCGGCAGCAACCGCCAACGGAGAACTGACGGTGCTCTTCAGTAGATTCTGGCCTGCGGTGGTAGTGACATCGATCCCTTTGGCTAGGAGCGTTGCCGGATTGATTGAGTTGATGTTTTCCAGACCAGGCGCGTACCACCAGATACCGCGATTCCCGATATAAGAAACGTCCACGACGAAATTGGTGGATATTTCGCGCTGGATACCCATGCTCCACTGGTATTGGCGCGCAGGCCGCCCGGCGTTGGGATCCATGAAGACCAGGTTCTGGTTCGAAGGCGTGCCATTCGGATTGAATTGGCTCGGGTTCAGGTTCGGCCAGGTGGTCGGATAGATATTCGGAACAGCCGCGATCCCTTGCGACAACGTCGTGATGGCTCCGCCGATGGACGGAGTGGCGATATTGTTCGTCGACGTCGCCAACGTCGTATTCGCGTTATTGTTGCTTTCGGTCGTGGCGTAAACGATGCCGAAACCGGCTCGGAACACCGTCTTGCTGTCAATCTGATAAGCGGCCCCAAGCCTTGGAGCAAACCCCCATGGATAGTTATGGGCTTGGTCGCAATTGCAATGACCCGTTCCCGGTCCTTCGAACTGAACAGCGCCCAGGATCCCCCCCAGCGCCGGGTTCGGCGTCGTGGGCGAGAAGAACGGGTTGCGGCCGTATTCTTCCTTCAGGTACGTGGAATAGTCATAGCGAACGCCATAATCGACTGTAAATTTGCGCGTCACTTTCCAGGAGTCCTGGGCATAAGCACCGAAAACCTTCTTGCCGAGACGAGGATCCACTGGATTATTAATGCTGACTGAGTTCACGAGGCCCAGCAGGAAACTCGCATAACCGAAGCCGGGAGGGTTGGCGGTGTTTACGGGTACGCCGGTTGCATATGGTCCTGTCTGGTTGGGCGAAAACACGTAGCTCCCGGATGTGTTGGCCTGACTATGGCCGGGATAACCCTCGGTGCGAAAATCGGAGCCGAACTTGTATGTGTGATTGCCGCTGACCCTGGTCAAGCTGGTGTTGAACGAAGGTACCTGGGAGACGTTCTGCGTATAGGCCGCGCTGCCGAAATTCATCATGCCGCCCTGGCCGCTGCAGGAACTTACTGTGCCGCCCGAGCACAATCCCGAAAATGGCGGAAAGAATTTATTCGTCAGGCCACCGAGCAAGCCCAGTTGCTGCGCCGCGTTGTAGTTCGGCACACTGCCCTCTTCATTGACAGTCGGAACAAAGAAGTAGTTGGATCGGTAACCCGCGCCAAAATGCAGGAGCATAGTCGGCGATAGCGTGTAATCGTAGTTCAGACGATAAAGCGGAGCATTCTGGAACGTGCCCAGATTTGTCGCCAGCGGGTCAGGCAAACCATCGATTTGACCGAAGGTCGCCGAGATCGGCGCCGTGGTTTGAGTTCGCTGCCAGAAGAACGAGAGCCTGCCTTTTGCCCCCACAACCTGATCGAGCTTCACCGAAGGGATCTGGGTCACCCGCGTAGTGGGGATGTTGGGAACGTAGTTGTTCACGAAAGCCCCGGCGTTGGGTCCGAGGGGCGCCGGAAACAGATTCTGAATCTTTAAGGCAACCGAATCCCATCGGCTTTGCGGAATGGCGTTGTTCGCGAATGGAGTCCGGTAGGTGCCGTTCGGACCGCCAACATTGCTGGTTGCCGGATCGAAAATCTCACCCTGAAAGATTGACGTGCCGTCCGGGAGCGTACCGATCGGCTTGGCGCCGGCCGGAATCGCGCTGGCAAAATTTCCCTGCCGGTATGCTGCCGTAGGCACCGTTTCCAGCTGGTTGTTGATCGCCAGGGCCTCCCTGTACTGCTCAAAGTTGAAAAAGAAAAAGGTCTTGTCGTGGCCGTTATAGACTTTCGGAATCCAGACCGGCCCGCCGACAGTGAAGCCGTAGTCGTTGCGGCGATTACGCGGGCGCGGCGCGTTGGTAAACGGCTGATTGGCATTCAGAATCTCGTTGACGAAGTACTCGTATGCGCTGCCATGGAACTGGTTGGTGCCGGATTTCATCGTCAGGTTGAACATGCCACCACCCACCTGGCCGTATTCCGCCGCGTAATTGCTGGTCTGTATGGCGATCTCCTGAATCGCATCGACGCTGGGTTGAGTCTGAGCGGCGACGCCCGGTGTCCCTGTATTCGAAGCATCCTGCCCTTCGATTCGAAAAGACTGCGTGTTATCGGGAGCGCCATTGACGCGGACTTCAGCGTTGGGTATGTAGTACGTTCCTGGGATCAAATTGACCATCGCGTTCGGATTGCGAATACCGGAACTTCCGGCTTGCCCCGCTCCGATGCCCAGGATGGGAAGCGCGTCGAGGGTGTCCGCGCGGATATCGTGACGCACGTCTCCTGTTTCGGTGTTCAAGAGGCTGGCCGCTTCAGTAACGGTTACCGATTCGCTCGCCGCGCCAATCTCAAGCGCCATATCCACCCGCAGAACCTGCGCAACCTCGACGGTCAGACCCGCGCGTTTGTATTGCTTGAATCCCGGGGCCTGCATCGAGATCTCGTAGGGTCCGGCGGGCAACTGCGAGATTGTGTAATTGCCTGTATTCGAGGTGGCGCCGTCATACACGACGCCCGTGTCGGAATTTTTCACCTGCACGGGCGCGTTAGGAACGGCAGCGCCCGCCGGGTCGGTGACCGTTCCGGTGATGGTTCCTCGGTCGCTTTGCGCGAATGCGAGCGACGCAAACACAAATATTGCGGAGAAACTTCGAAACCTGCTCATGAAAACCCGCCCCCTTATGCTGAAGCCGACAACAGGCAATCTATAAGAGATTGGGATTTGAGTCAAGTATTGGACCGGGGGCCGAGATCTTCGTAGAGCCGAAGCACTTCTGCGGCTGTGCGCGCCCAGCTGAAACGCGCGGCCTGGCGACGGCCCTTGATGATCAACTCCTCGCGAAGAGCGTCGTCCAGGAGCACTTCGGTGATGCCGCGGGCAATGTCGAACACGTTCTCGGGATTCACCAGCATGGCTGCGCCTCCGACCACTTCAGGAAGCGAACTGACTGCCGAAGCGATGACGGGCGTTCCTGAGGCCATCGCTTCGAGGGGCGGCAATCCGAAGCCTTCATATAGCGACGGAAAGACAAAGGCCGTCGCGAGTTCGTGAAAGATCCGCAGCGTCTCGAGGGGAATGAAGCCAAGAAAGCGCACGCAGTGCTCGACGCGGCTGTGGATCACGGCGCGGCGCACGTCGGGATGGCGGGAGATCTCATCTCCGATGACGATGAGCCGCAGCTCGCGATATTTCGGATGGTTCTCCAGCCCTGCGCGGGCGACGGCAAACGCTTCGATCAATCGCGGTATGTTCTTCTGCGGCCGGATGGAGCCCGCATAAAGCAGAAACGGATATCGAATCTGGTAACGTTCGAAGATTCGCGCCCGTTCGCGCGCATCCACATCGTGTCTGCCGGATTCGCGCACAAACGAAGGATCCGGCGCGTTGTATATAAGACGGATTCGATCCACTGCATCGGGAACCAGATTCATTACATCCCGTTGCGTCGCACCCGAAACCGCGATGATGCCGCCGGCGCGATTGAGG
>Ga0210389_10004208_pt1 | contig 11220 bp, 9 predicted proteins | sample IncBWH28OmetaG_FD_160127 | JGI IMG/M metagenome (GOLD analysis project Ga0210389, IMG submission 160127) | Forest soil microbial communities from Barre Woods Harvard Forest LTER site, Petersham, Massachusetts, United States - Inc-BW-H-28-O ... | reverse complement strand
GTAATTTTAAAGCGGGCTGTGAAATGTTTCATATCAACAAAATATAGCGGCACAAAATTTTGCACCTCTACGAAGTTAAAATTTATCTGTTATTGTTCCGTTGATTATATTTGCCGTCAGCGCTAACGATTTAGCGGCATTTATTTACATCTTTACCCAATGTTCAAAGAAATAAAAAACAGGTTTCTCCGCTATATAGTTATCCTTATTTATTCCATAATCATCTTTTTTTCTGCTATCGAACTAAATTTTCTATGGCTTTTCGGCTACTCGCCAACCATGGACGACATCAAGAGCCCAAGCATGTCTGTTGCGTCAGAAGTATACTATGCTGATGGCAAACTGATAGGCCGGTATTATAAGGAAAACCGTTCCCCTGTTGAATTTAAAGGCATTTCGCCTAACCTGGTGAACGCTTTGATAGCTACCGAAGACGTGCGTTTTTACCAGCATGGCGGCGTGGATTTTTTCTCATTTTTCAGCAGTTTATTATCCACTGCGAAAGGCGACCGCCGCGGCGGAAGTACGATCACACAACAATTAGCCAAAAACCTTTTTGAGACCCGGAAAAAGAAATCGCAGGGCATCATAAAGCACGTCCCTTTTATCCGAACCATTGTATTCAAATGTAAGGAATGGCTCACCGCCTTCGAGATAGAACACGTTTATAGTAAAAATGAAATACTAACACTGTACTTCAATACCGTGCCATTTGGCAATAATACTTTCGGGATTAAGGCCGCATCATTAAAGTATTTTAACAAAAATCCGGACGCTGTAACTGCCGATGATGCCGCCTTGTTGATCGGCATGCTTAAAGCTACCTCAACTTATAACCCGATCAGGAACCCTGATAAGAGTCTTGATCGTCGTAATACGGTACTAAGCCAAATGCAGAAAAATGGCAAGATCACTAAGGAGGAATATGATAAAGATATTACCGAGCCACTTAACCTTGACCTGAGCTATGTGGATGATGAATCGCAAGGCGACTCCTACCTGCGCGATGCTGTCGAAAAATGGCTCAATAAATGGTGCAAACAGAATGGTTATGACCTTTATTCGGACGGGCTAAAAATTTATACGACTATCGATTCGCGCCTGCAACAGTATGCAGAAGAAGCGGTGGCCGAAAAGATGCAAATGCTGCAAAAACGCTTTAATAACCTGTGGGGCAATAAAGTTCCCTGGCGGGACCTAAGCGGAAACGTGATAACCGACTTCGTACTAAAAAATGAACAGCGACTGCCCATTTATAAATTGCTCGACCGGAAATATCACGGCGATACCACGGTATTAAAGCAGTATTTTGAAAAGAAAAAGAAAATGCGCGTATTCTCGTGGGATGGGGATAAAGACACTACTTTTTCGACCGTCGATTCTATTAAATACTACGCCAAAATACTCAATACGGGTATGATGACGATCGAACCATCAACCGGTAAAATAAAGGTTTGGGTTGGAGGTATCGACCACAGGTATTTTCACTATGATCACGTAAACCAATCCAAACGGCAGGCTGGTTCCACATTTAAGCCATTTGCTTATGTAACCGCGCTGGATAACGGCTTTACCCCATGTGATAAGTTCACCGATAAACCTGTATCTATCAATTTTGTGGATAATGGCAAGCCCGATGTTTGGGCTCCGCAAAATGCCGATTTCCATTTTACTTATATGGATATGTCGCTGCGTTGGGCGATGGGCAAATCTGTTAATTCGATCACCGCACAATTGACTGAAAAAGTTGGCTGGGATAAAGTTGTAACGTATGCCCATAAATGTGGTATCGAGAGCCATTTAAAGTCTGTTCCGTCGGTTTGCCTTGGTACTAACGATGTTTCGGTTTATGAGATGACCCGTGCCTACAGCACCTTCCTGAACCGCGGGCAGAAAATCGACCCGATATTAGTAAGCAAAATAGTGGACCAGGATGGTGATGTAGTAGCCGAATTCAAACTAAAACAGGAAAAAGTACTTAGTGACGAAACGGCCTGGCTGATGCTCTATATGTTCCGTGGTGGTATGGATGAGCCGGGCGGCACTTCATCAGCGTTATGGGAATACCCGGGCCTTTGGAAAAAACAAAGCAACCAGATAGGCGGTAAAACCGGCACCTCGTCTAAATTTGTGGACGGCTGGTATATGGGTATCACTAAAGATTTGGTAACCGGTATTTGGGTAGGCTGTGACGATCGGACAGTACACTTTACCAGCGCCGAAACAGGCGAAGGCTCGCACACGGCGTTACCAATCTTTGGTGCGTTTATGCAAAAGGTTTATGCAGACCCTAATAGCGGCTATACCCCTGGTCCGTTCCCGAGGCCATGGAGCAAGATCACCAAGGAATATGATTGCCCTTCGCCGAGGATCGATACCGGTACTACCGTTGACGACAGCCTGGCGGTGCCAATAGATACCACTGCTTTAACTTCGCCGAAGGAGGAAGAAAAACCGGAGAACAAGCCACCTAAATGATAAAATGGCCGTATTGGTGTATTTGGAATGTTAAATTTTCGGGACAAATAATAACTTTGGATTTGAACTGTTATATTACACAGTAAATCTGAAGTTCAAAATTTAGCCTTATATTCTGCCGACTGATTATGAATAAACTTTACCCCTGTTTTATCCGCGTCAAAAGATATTACGTTATTCTATTGTGCCTTATCGGCACCCTGTTGCTAAGTTTTAACGCGCAGGCGCAGTATTTCGGTCAAAATAAAGTACGCTACAAAAACCTCAAATTTAAGGTTTACCACACCCCGCATTTTGACATTTACTACTATTTCAAAAACGACAGTCTCATCAAACGTTTCGCACAGGAAAGCGAATTGTGGTATACCATTCACCAACAGGTTTTCAGGGATACATTTAAAAAACCCAATCCTATTATATTATATGCCGACCACCCCGATTTTCAGCAAACTACGGCCATTGATGGTGAAATCGGCGTGGGTACCGGTGGTGTTACCGAAGGTTTAAAGAACCGCGTGGTAATGCCGATAATGGAGACAAACCAAACCACCCGGCACGTTATCGGCCACGAATTGGTGCACGCTTTCCAGTATCACATGCTTTTGGGGCACGATTCATCGAATTATGAAAACCTGGGCAATATGCCTTTGTGGATGATAGAAGGTATGGCTGAGTACTTGTCGCTGGGTAAAAAGGATGCCTTTACAGCGATGTGGATGCGCGATGCCTATCTGAACAAAAACATCCCAACGATACGCGATCTTACCGAGACCAATAAATATTTCCCTTATCGTTACGGCGAGGCGTTCTGGTCGTTTGTTGGCTCAACTTATGGCGATACCGTTATTGTGCCTTTCTTTAAAAACACAGCGCGCTTTGGGCTGGAATATGGCATCAGGCGAACTTTCGGGTATGATGATAAAACGCTCTCCAACCTATGGAAAAGCTCTATTGAATCGACCTATAAGCCAATGTTGAAAGACACTGTACAGAAACCGGTAGGCAAAAGAATTATAGACAATAAAAACTCAGGCGAACTGAACGTAGCGCCGGCCATAAGTCCGGATGGCAAATACCTGGCTTTCCTTTCGGAGAAGGGTTTATTTACGATCGACCTTTATCTCGCGGATGCGAAAACAGGGAAAATATTACAGAAACTCACCAGCAAGGTGTCCAACACGCGTATTGATGAGTTTAATTTCATTGAATCCGCCGGCGCGTGGTCACCAGATAGCAAAAAGTTTGCATTCAGTGTCTTTAGCCACGGCCGTAACCGGATGCTGGTAGTAAGTGTGCCCGACGGGCGTGTTTTACACAGCATTTCGATGGAAAAGGCCGAACAGTTTAGTAACCTGAGCTGGTCGCCGGACGGTAATAACGTGGTTTTCCAGGGATTATCAGAGGGCCAGGGCGATTTGTATATGTACAGCTTTGATACCAAAAAAGTAAGACAGCTGACCAACGATAAATATTCGGATTACCAGCCGTGTTTTTCGAGGGATGGTAAAAAGATCATCTTTTCAAGCGACCGCACCACTTACGACAAATCATTATCCCAAACCATCACCTTTAACCTGGCTGAATTAGACATCGCATCGGGAAAAGTAACCGATATACCTGTGTTTGACGGAGCAAACAACCTCGATCCGCAGTATTCTGCCGATGGCAAACAGGTTTATTTCCTGTCCAACAGGGATGGCTTCCGCAATATGTATCGCTATACTTTAGCCGATGGCAAAGTGGAGCAGATGACCGATTTGTTTACCGGCATTTGCGGTATTACGGAATACTCACCTGCAATAAGCATATCCAATAACGACGACATCGTCTACTCCTACTATTTCGCACAGAAATATTTCCTTTATAATGCTAATGCATCGGAGTTTACGCCGAAAGTGGTTAATCCACAAGCCACCAATTTTGACGCGGCTATGCTGCCCCCATTCCGCTCTGTAGGCGTCGACCTGATCAATTCAAACCTTAATAATTTCCTGGGCTACAAAAAGATCCCAACGGACTCGATAAAATTGGTGCCCTACAGGCCGCAGTTTAAGTTGGATTATTTGGCAAGTAGCGGAGTTGGCGCATCTATCAGCCAGTTCGGCGCCGGCCTTTCAAGCGGCGTACAGGGTGTTTTTAGTGATATTTTGGGCCACAACCTGATCTATGGCGGCCTGGATGTAAATGGGCAGATATATGACTTTGGTGGCCAGTTTATTTATATCAACCAGCAGGGCCGGTGGAACTTTGGCGTGGGCGTATCGCATATACCCTATCAATTTGCCAATTATAACATTGTGCCCACCACTTACACTTACCAGACTAGTAACAAGACCACCGTTTCGATCCCGGCTTACCAGGAGCGGTATGATATCATCCGTATTTTTGAGGACCAGATCAATCTTTTTACATCGTATCCTTTTTCAAAGGTCTCGCGCATAGAGTTCGGCACCGGATTTTCGCATTATTACTACCGCGTTGACCGGTACAGCACTTATTATGACACGCTTGGGAATTTCCTGAACAGCAATCACGCGCACATACCCAACGCAGCCTATAACGCCGACCCGACAAATGGCGGCGCACAATTGGTGCCCTTTACCATTTATAATGTGAATACGGCTTTGGTTGGCGATAATTCCTATTTTGGTGTGGCTTCGCCATTAAACGGCTTCCGTTATCGCTTGCAGGCCGAGTATGATTTTGGCACCTATCACTTTTTTGCGCCTACTATTGACTTGAGGAAGTATATACGCTTAGATCCCATAACCATAGCGGGTAGGTTATTCGGCTATGGGCGTTTTGGAGGTACCGACGGGCTTTATCCTTTATATATAGGTTACCCTTTTTATATACGCGGATATGAGTCGCAAACGTTCTATAGCGCTACTAACAAAGCGCCGACGAACAATTTCACTATTGATGATCTATCGGGCGACCGCATAGCAGTAGCGAATTTTGAGGTAAGGTTACCCTTTACGGGACCAGAGAAATTATCAGCCATCAAATCAAAATTCTTCTTTAGCGAATTGAATTTCTTCTGCGACGCCGGGTTGGCATGGAGCGCAGGCGATAAAATAGAGTTTAAAACGAATCCTACTTTGTTGAAAACAGTACCTGTGGTGGACGCAAGCGGCAACCAGGTATATGACTCTACCACAGGGCAGCCTTTATCCAGCCCGGTGTATTCAAAAGTACCGGCGTTTAGTACGGGCGTTTCGCTGCGTGTCAATATTTTCGGGTATTTTATATTGGAGCCTTACCTGGCCTGGCCGATCAACCGCACCGATATCGGCAAGCCAGTATTTGGTTTAGGCTTTACACCGGGATGGTAAATACAATGAGGAAATTAACGTTCATAGCGCTTTTATTGCTGAATGTGTCCTTTGCATTCGCGCAAAAGGCGGATTCAACTGCATCGGCTAAAGTCAAAACAAAAAATATCGATGGCACAGTGATGACCTCCGCAAAGGATATTGTCGACAATATTTCGCTCTCACCTGAATTTACGAAACTTGTTGGCTCCCTAAAAGCCGCTGATCTTACAGATAATTTCAAATCAGGCACGATCACTTTTTTTGCCCCAACTAACGCAGCTTTCGACAAACTTGCACCCGGTATACTGGATACCCTGCTCCTGCCTGCTCATAAAGCCGACCTGGTTAATTTGCTCAATTATCATGCGGTAAGCGGCAAGATAACATCAAAAGACCTCGAACGCCAGATAAAAGCAGGGAATGGGCAGACTACTTTAACGACAATTTCCGGAGGCACACTAACGGCTCGCATCAACGAGAACAGGAATATCGTGCTGACGGATGAAAACGGCGGTCAAAGCATCATTACCCGGCTCGATATTGAGCAAAGCAACGGGATGCTTTTTATAGTGAATGCAGTATTGCTTCCAAAAACAAAACAATAATACAATAGCATGGCAAACCAACGCCAATTTTGCTACGTAAATTGAGATATGAAAAAGACAATTTTATTAATAACAGCAATTTGCGCCATCATGGTTGTTGGCGTACAAACCGGCAGCGCACAATCGAAGAAAAAGACGAATGCCGAATGGAAAAAAATATTGACCCCGGATCAGTATGAAATAATGGTTGAACGCGGTACCGAGCCTGCGTATAATAACGCTTATTGGAACAACCACGAAAAAGGTGTGTATGTAAGCGCCGCTACCGGCGAAGTGCTATTTACCTCAGATGATAAATACGATAGCCATACCGGCTGGCCGAGTTTTGTAAAACCTGTCGATCCATCCAAAATAGCGATAGTAACCGACAACAGCTATGGCATGACCCGCGACGAAGTTATTGAAAAAAGCACGGGCCTGCATTTGGGCCATGTATTTGATGACGGCCCTGCCGACCGCGGTGGCAAACGCTTTTGCATGAACTCGGGCGCACTCAAGTTTATTAAAAAGTAACCAGCTTACGCGCAGCGCTTACCGACGGGCGTAACATAGGTCGGGTACGCATACTGCTTTCAAAATTTAATCCAATGGTCAGGTCTACCCAATCAGGGTTAACGGATCTGATCATTTTTTCTTTTTGCGGACGCGTGAACGTGCTCACAAATTTAAAACGCTCCATCGCCTGGTCCTCGTTATTGATCTCTTCAAAATAAACGAGCCTGTTCAATTGCTTTGAACTGTCGAAAAACAACGTCGGCATCTGGTGATAAAACTGTAATGTTTTTACCAGGTCGGAGCATAAACCTACATGTAAATTGTTGCGGTTGCGGTCGGTGATCAGATAGATATATCGTTTCATTTCAATAAAAATTTGCTGATTAAAAAATAATTACTAATTTTATGAGCATAAAAATACTAATAATTTTAGCAAATGCAAATTTTATGGCATTAATTTCATCAAATATTAAATTCCTTCGCAAAAAAAAGGGTTTAACGCAACAACAGTTTGCAGATCAGATAGGTATAAAAAGGTCGTTAGTAGGCGCCTATGAAGAAGAAAGGGCCGAACCAAAGTACGATTTGCTAAAAACAATAGCATCGTTTTTTGAGATCACCGTAGATGATTTTATTAATGAGACAATCAACGAGAAATGGGCGCCAAAACCAAAAGGCGATCCGGCCAACCTGAGGATACTCAGTATATCGGTCGATAAAGACGATAACGAAAATATCGAGCTTGTCCCTTTAAAGGCGAGTGCCGGTTATTTGAATGGCTACGCCGACCCGGAATATGTGGCAGCTTTACCCAAGTTCTATTTGCCCATGTTTAAACAAGGCACCTACCGTGCATTCGAGATAAAAGGCGACTCCATGCTGCCATTGGTATCGGGTACTATTATTATAGGTGAGTACACCGAGAACTGGGGCGATGTAAAACCCGGCGAAACCTACGTGATCATATCAAAAAGTGATGGTATAGTATATAAGCGTGTCAACGGTAAATTTAAGGAGCAAAAGAAATTAAAACTGGTATCGGATAACCCAGTTTATGAGCCTTACGAAATAAGTGGCGAGGACGTGTTGGAAATATGGAAGGCGAAGGCTTATATCTCAACGCACATGCCCCTGCCCGCACCCGAGCCCACAATGGAAAGTTTAACAACCATGATGGCCCAGATGCAGCGTTCGATTTCTAACCTGCAACAAAACAAAAACTGAAGCATTTAGTTGATTGAGTTAAGTGATTGACTAAGTTAACTGTGTTTTATCTAACCAAACGATGCCAAAGCAACAATTAAGTTACATCGCCGTTATTAAACTAAATGCTCCTAACTTTATCAAAAAGATCAAATATCATAAAACTAAAAAAATGAAGAAATTTTTGTTAATGTGCTGTATCCTTCTTGGAATATCAGCAGTTAGCCGTGCACAAGGTGGCGGCGGAAGAATGAGCCCCGAAGACAGGGCAAAGCAAATGCAAACGCAACTGAAGCTGACTGATGACCAGACAGCCAAGATAACTGCTATTTTAAAGGTGCAGGCTACCAAAATGGATAGCGTAAGAACTGCCGCTAATGGTGACAGGGATGCGATGAGAACGGCAATGGGTCCGATAAGGACAACGATTACTGCCCAGATCAAAGCCGTTTTGACTCCTGACCAGGCAACGGCTTATCAAAAAATGTTAGATGACCAGCGTGCCCGTATGCAACAAGGCGGTGGTGGCGGTAACTAAGCCCCAAAATAAAAACCATAATAGAAAAGCGGCTCATCGGCCGCTTTTTCTATTTTAGCAGAAATTTGATCCCATTGAACAAGGCGGAAGAGTTTATTAAAGCGAGGCTTGCCGAAAGACAGGCAACAGGTGCTTATCGGGCCCTTAAACCTGAAAGCGGGCTGGTAGACTTTTGTTCGAATGATTACATGGGGTTTGCACGTTCTTCAGCTTTAAAGAAACTGATTGATGAGGAAATACAGGCGAATAAGGGTTCCCTGAATGGCTCGACTGGATCCAGGCTACTCTCAGGAAATACAGCTTATGCGGAAAAACTCGAACAGGACATAGCCGCCTATCACCAAAGCGAAACCGGCTTAATGTATAATTCTGGTTATGACGCAAATGTTGGCCTGTTTTCATCCCTCCCACAAAAAGGCGACACAATTATTATGGATGAACTGGCCCATGCATCCATTATTGACGGTGCGCGGTTGAGTTTTGCCAATCGGTATAATTTCAGGCATAATGACTTAGAGAGTCTGGAAGAAAAGCTGAAACACGCCAAAGGGAATTGCTATGTTGTTGTCGAAAGTGTTTATTCGATGGATGGCGATACGTCCCCGCTAAGGGAAATACTTGAATTAACAGAACTCTATAGTGCAAGTTTAATTGTAGATGAAGCACATGCGGTAGGTATATACAAGAAAGGTGTGGTTTGTAAGTTGGGCTTGGAGAGCCGTGTTTTTGCCAGGGTGGTAACATTTGGTAAAGCTTTGGGTTGCCACGGCGCTATAGTTTTAGGGAGCACGCTTTTGCGCCCGTATTTAATCAATTTTTCCAGGTCATTTATTTATACTACTGCGGCGCCGTTCCATCAATTAGCATCCGTTAAAATGGCTTACGAATTATTGGGGTCGGCTGACGATGAGATCGAAAAGCTGAAAGATAATATCATCCTGTTCAAGAAATTATTATCAGGCAACAAGTATTTTACGCTTTTAACAAGCGATAGCGCCATACAATGTGTTATTTTAGGCGACAATAATAAGGCACGGGAGGTAGGTACCAAATTACGAAACGCAGGCCTGGATGTGCGGCCTATTTTGAGTCCGACTGTCCCGCAAGGAACAGAAAGATTACGGATATGCCTGCATGCATTTAATACCATTGATGAAATAACATTATTAGCCGATATGCTAACAAAATATAACTATGCCGGATAAAAAACGCCTGTTTGTGACAGGAATAGGAACTGAAATTGGTAAAACGATAGTATCTGCCGCCCTGGTTGAGAAATTGCAGGCCGATTACTGGAAACCGGTTCAATCCGGTGACCTGGAAAACAGCGATTCACTAAAAGTAAAAAATTTAATTTCCAACTCCCGTTCGTTTATCTTCCCCGAGTCGTACAAACTGACTCAGCCGTTTTCACCGCATAAATCGGCGGCTATTGATGGGATTACTATTGAACGCGAAAAAATTCGTCCGCCGGTAACCGATCATACCTTGATCATTGAGGGAGCAGGTGGCTTGATGGTTCCGTTAAATGATAGTTTTTTAATGATCGACCTGATCAAAGAATTGGATGCGGAAGCTATCCTGGTATCAACAAATTATCTGGGCAGCATCAATCATACCTTATTGTCCGTTTATGCATTAAAACAATATGGCATCCCAATAAAGGGTATCATTTTTAATGGGGTGAAGGATATTTATTCAAAAGAATATATTTTGAAATATACCGGCATACCCTTATTAGGGCATATCCCCAAATATGATAATATCGACAAATCGGACATTATTGATGCGGGCAGCCACATCAACCTATAAATGTTTCGGGTGATATTTTGCCAAATAAAGAATTTGCAGCACCTTCGTGTATTCAATTATTTAACCACCTTATGAAGAATATTACGGTAATAGGTTCGGGTACCATGGGTAACGGCATTGCGCACACCTTTGCGCAGCATGGCTATAAAGTTGCTCTGGTAGATGTAAACTGGGAAGCTTTGAAAAAAGCGTTGCAAACCATCAGCAACAATTTGGACCGCCAGGTAAAAAAGGGAGCGATAGACGAGAACGCCAAATCTGCTACGCTTGCAAATATCACCACCTATACTGACTTAAAAGCCGGCGCGGCCAATGCTGACCTTGTTGTTGAAGCCGCTACCGAAAACCGTGAGATCAAATTAAACCTTTTTAAGCAGTTGAGTGGGATCTGCGGCGACGATACGATACTGGCATCAAATACCTCTTCTATATCGATCACCCAGATAGCGGCTGTAACCAAAAATCCCGACAAGGTTATCGGCATGCACTTTATGAACCCGGTGCCCGTAATGAAGCTGGTGGAGGTGATACGTGGCTACTCCACAAGCGACGAAGTAACCAGCACGATCATGGATCTGTCGCGTAAGCTGGACAAGGACCCGGTTGAAGTGAATGATTACCCTGGTTTTGCAGCCAACCGCATCCTGATGCCAATGATTAATGAAGCGATATTTACCTTGTTCGAAGGTATAGCCGGTGTTGAGGAAATTGATACGGTAATGAAACTAGGCATGGGCCACCCCATGGGGCCATTACAGTTAGCCGACTTTGT
>Ga0210389_10004207_pt1 | contig 11220 bp, 11 predicted proteins | sample IncBWH28OmetaG_FD_160127 | JGI IMG/M metagenome (GOLD analysis project Ga0210389, IMG submission 160127) | Forest soil microbial communities from Barre Woods Harvard Forest LTER site, Petersham, Massachusetts, United States - Inc-BW-H-28-O ... | reverse complement strand
AGGAGGCTTCTTCAACACGGCCTGCCCGACGAAGCTTTTGCTTCCCCGATGGGCAGCTCTGTCGGGAGGCGAAGTCGGGAGGATGATGTTCCCAGCGTCGAGTTAGCCCTGGTTTGCCACACCGACACTGTGCCATATCCGGATAATTGGCCGGAAGCGGTGCACCCAAAGGTGATGAACGGACGGGTTTACGGAAGAGGTGCGTGTGACGTAAAGGGGTTTCTGGCATGTATCTTGGCAGCGGTAGGGGACCCTGAGGTATCGGAGCAGTCGCTCGCGGTGGTTCTTACCGCGGACGAAGAAATTGGCTGCGTGGGCGCAAAGCGGTTGCTTGGAGAAAAGCGACTCAGCGCCCGCAATGCGGTGGTGGGCGAGCCGACCCAGTTGCACCCGGTTGTCGCAGGAAAGGGCTATGCATTGGGGGAAGTTGTAGTGCGAGGGAAGGCGGTCCATAGCGCTTTTCCGCAAACCGGTCGATCGGCAATTCTCGATGCAGCCACCCTAATTGACTCCATCCGCAAGATCGGGCTCCGAGCTGCAACCGAACGCCATGAACGGTTTGATCCACCTTTCACGACTCTCAATATCGGGACGATCTCGGGAGGGACTGCGAAAAATATTGTACCGGCCGAATGCCGATTTTTAGTGGAATGGAGACCGGTGCCAGGACAGAACGAGCGTTGGATCGCTGATCTTATCCGCGAGGAGCTGGCCCGAGCACAAGGAGAGGATCCCGGACTACAAGCCACCTTTGAGCCGATTCGGATCGACCCGGGGTTTGAAACCGATCGGCAAAGCAAATTGGTCGGAGAACTTGAACGCTTAAGTCGCAACGCCGCCGTGGCCGTGGCGTTTGGCACCGAGGCGCCTTATCTGAAAAAGCTCGGCGCCGAGACCGTAGTTTTCGGTCCCGGCGATATGAAGACGGCGCATTCTGAGGAGGAGAATGTGCCGGTCGAGGAATTGGAGCGGTGTGTGGAGATACTGAAGGAGCTGGTGAAAAGAATCGGCGTTTAGGGGTGTGGCGGCGCGGTCACGCCCACACGCCCATTCGCCGATACGCCCACACGCTCCTACGGTCGTCCGCCGAAGCTGGCGTAGTCGTCTAGGTCGAGCACATCAAACCAGGTAATGATGTCCTCTCGATCCGGGGCGACTTTCTTGACCATTTCACTCAAGTATTCTCGGCTTTCGTTGTCGGACGGGCTTCTCTGAAGTTGATAGTCAGACCATGAATAAATTTCGAAGTCGGTCCGCTTGGTATTCGCCTGGATCCAGGCCAGCACTTCGGTATCCGTTTTTCCGTCCTTCAATAGTTTCAGAATATCATCGGCGCTGACGGCGAGGAACGCGGTTAAGCGCTGATCGAGAGGGCAGTTGAAGTGGTATTCTCCGACGGTACCGGCCAAGTGGGCCCGGCCTTTATCGAGCATGCGGGGTAGCAGGACTAATCCGCCGAGTTTGATTCTGGGGCTGCGAGGAGGGCGTTGGGTGAGATCGGTAGCATTCATCTTTAAGAAACTGATGACGACCGACAGGTTCGTCAACTGCAGCAAGGATTAGATTTCAGACGACTCGTCCAAGCGCCGTCTGGAATCTAATCCTTGCCGGCTATCAGCATTCCTGGCAGCAAGCGCAGGCGCGTTTGCGGCCAGGAATGCTCTTGCATGGTGGATAGGCCAACCCTATTAAGTTGGGTGTGGGTCCCCGCTTTAGTCCACTCATCGTTGTAGCGTCGATTCTGTTTGGCCAATCTGTCTTGGCCGATTCCTTTGTTTTCGATCCGACAACCAATGGACGGGTTTCGCTTCCCTCTTGGTTGCCTGATCGACCAGTGGCAATCGCTAGCAATCACGCTGAACTAGCCTTTAAGGTAATTCCGGTAGCCGATGATGACGACCTGGCCTTAACCGTCGTTTTTATCGAACAGATGGGAGGGTATCTCAGCGTTTATTGGCAGCCTCAAGGCGGTTCGAGGCAGCTACTTTGCGCTAATCTCTTTGAGAATATCTCGCTACCGAATCAGCGAACGATCCTGATCAACCGGCCAACTTTAGGTGGTCCCGGCAAATTGATTCTGTCGTCCAGCTCTGACGTATTGAACATCAAGCGGGTCCGTCTCGATTGGGCGCGTCCGGGTGTGGTCCGTTTGTACGATTTGATGCCGAATGGCGCCCTAATCACGTCAGCAGGTAAGATTTACGCTCCAGAAGAGGTGGATGGGAGCCCGCTTACTCCGGTCGCAGATCGATGGGATGGATCCGTCTACACCACTTCGGTCACGGAGAACGCGGAACGGGTCGAACAGGGCGTGCAATACCCGGTTTCGATTCCCAAGGCGGTTCGCCGGGTTCGGTTGGAGGTCTTAGTCAATGGGTTACCATTAAGCAGTTCGGTTAAACTTTGGCTCAACGGTGCGCAGATTGGCACGCTCGCGATGGAGATCCCGGAACTCACTGATCCCGGCTATTTTCATAGCCGCTCGAGAGGAGATCATTATACCGGGTGGCGGAAGGGTGTTTTCCTGCTTTCTGCCCACCAAGTGAAAAAAGGGGAGAACGTGTTTCAGTTTCAAGGTCCATCGAATACGCCGCTAGCTATCAGAGACTTTTTACTGCAGATTCAATATGCCTCGGATTGACTTGAATAGGGGATGTACTAGCTTCCGGACCGGCCTTATGAAATGTAAAGTTGTCTCAAGTCGCAGGGCTAATTTCGCTGGGAATAATCGCGGGCGCGCAGGGTATACACTAATGGAGATAATGCTGGTGGTGGCGATCATCGCCGTGCTAGCGGGCGGTGTGATCATCAAGATGACCGGCATTCTGGACGTAACGAAAATTCAGCGCTCGGAGCAGGATATTGCTAACATTTACAGTGCACTCAAACTTTACGAGGCACGTAACAATCAACTGCCAGAGCAAAGCCAAGGTTTGGAAGCGCTGGTAAGTCCTCCCAGTACCGGCACGGCGCCGTCGAACTGGGTCAAGTTGATGGATAGCTTACCTGTTGATCCCTGGAACACTCCTTATCAATATAGGAACCCCGGCAAGAAAGATCCATCCGGGGTGGACGTCTACTCGCTGGGTCCACAACGCAAGGAAGGTGATGGTAACATTTACCGGCGCGTGAATTAGCGCTCTTACCGCCGTGAAGTCAGCGAACGCCGTGAACGCAAAACCGTCCAGCGGCGTTTTTGTAGGGCTTCTCCAACGGCGACCTACCATTCGCCGGACAGCGGCTTTCACCTTACTGGAGATTTGCTTTGTACTGTTTATCGTGGCCGTTTTATTCGCGGTAGCCGCCCCGCCTGTTGCCAAACAGTTCCAGGAGGAACAAATCCGAAAGCCGGTACGCGAGCTGCAAAGCTTTGCCAAAACGGCTCGGCGCCTCGCTATGCAACAAGACCGAGCCTATGTGGTCCTTTTATTGAACACGGGGTACCTGTTAGAACCGTTAGAAAAGAAGGACACAGACTTCCAATCGCTTCAATACGATTTGCCAGGCAATGTTAAGTACGAGATTCAGCGGCCGGCGGATCGGGACCTAAAGACCGTAGCAGATGCACGCTGGGTATTCATGCCGAATGGCCTTTGTGAACCGATCCTTTTCTATTTCCAACGCAATGAGGATTGGGTCCGGTTCAGGATAGACGCGCTAACGGGAAGGATCGAGAACGAGGAGTCGTTTATCCGATGAGCCCGCAAACCACATTCAGTGGAGCGTTGCCTCGCTTCCGCGGCCGCTTTGCTATGGCGCGATCCGGCAAGGCAGGACGAGGCCGACGTAGCGGCTTCGTGCTTTGGGAAATGTTGCTGGGGCTCGCCATCTTTTGCGTGGGAGCAATCGCTCTTACCACGGCGCTGCAGCAGGCTGTCGATACCGTAATCCTGATCCATGACGAATCCGAAGTTCGCCAGGATTTGGAAAGCATCTTGGCGGAGGCGAGTGTCAACAAGCTGCAACCGGGGAAAACGGCGATTTTCATGGGTGATCACCGGATTCAATATCAGCGAGAGGTAGTCTCCCTTCCTGAGAGGAATAGCAGAGGCCAGCCGGTGGCAAACCTTTGGCAGATAACCGTGAGAGCCTCCTGGCTGGCAGGGAATCGGGTTCGGACCAGTGAGGCACAGCAGGTTTTGTTTCAGCCATGAATAGCATTCCTGCTATCTGCATGGCTCCACCTTCGTGCTCGTGCTCGAGAATGTGGGCTTGGTCAGGAAAAATTGGGCCTGGTTTCGGTCTGCGGCAAACGGCTTTGTCATCTCCATACACGGGGCGAAACCTTCGAGCACGAGGACGATTGCGTTGCAGAAACGCTGCGGGTTATCTTCTCCTCGAAGTCTTGCTAGCCCTCGTGGTCCTGTCGATCATCGTCGGACTTGTTTTCCGAATCATCCAAACAACGTCAACGGTGACTTCGAATGTGCAGTTTCTCCAGGGTCAGCAGGAACACAGCGATGGGATCTATGAGCTCTTGCGGAAAGACATCGAGTCGCTGCCGAGCACGGCTGAGTTTCAGACCAAGCGGACCAAGGATGAGTTCCAGCTGATTTTTGATCAGACCCCCTTCAATTTTTCGTGGAAAGGGGTCGAATCCGGGTTCGGGACTGTAATCCTGGCCGTGAGAAGCCAGCCAGACGGCCGTTTCAGTCTGGTCGCAACCGAGTTACCTGAACCTCCGATAAGTGATCCTCAGTCAAAACCTCCTCCACCGACCGTTACAACTCTGATAACGGGTCTTGTCCGCTGCAACTGGCGGTTTCTCGACCGGAATACCGGGAATTGGGTTGCGGCTTGGACGAACGGTGGAGACAAACCCACTCTATTCGAGTGCACATTCCAGGTAAGCGGACAACCGTCGTCGGTACGAGCAGTATTCCCATGGAGGGTGGCGCAGACATTGCCGGGGAATTCTTAACATTATGTTACCCCCGAGAACGAGCACTGAATACCGGTTAGGGATGGTGACGAAGCGCCTGGTACATCGAGGGCCAAGGACTCCGACTTCGCCGGAGGCGTCGCCGCGCATTTACGGCCAACGCCGGCGACGTCGGACAAGTAGGCAGTTTCGTGGCCCGATCGAATCGGGGATATCAGGCCGCCATCAGCCCTGGCGAGAGTACGCGGCTATTCGGGAGCCTCGCCCCACCAATCACCAATCACTTCTCACCAATCACTTCTCACCTCAAAGCGGGTCTGCTCTTTTGTTGGTGCTGTTTACTCTGCTGCTGATCTCGGGCTTGGTACTGAGCGCCTTAACATTCCTCGAGTCTGGCGTAGAAGACTACGGGGCATTGAATCATCAGTTCCAGGCTAGGCAGTTAGCGAGGTCCGGCTTGGCGTATGGTCTTAATCCGCAGATCAGCAATCAAGATACCCCGCTGTTGAACCAGAAATTCAAACCGAACGGCGAGTTCCACGTCGTCATTACCAGCGAATCGACCAAGCTGAACGTCAACAGCCTCTTAGAACAAGGAAGGGACGACATCCTGCAGACTTTGTTTTTGCAATGGAACGTGCCGTTGGATGCAGTGAACGAAGTGATCAACGGATTGAAGAAATGGACCAACGGAAACCAGGAGATTCAACCGGTCGGGAGCAACATGCCTCAGGCCGCACCGGCGCAGCAAGCAGGAGTAGAGACTGGTCAGCTACCCGGGGTACAGACTGGTCAGCAGCAGGGGATACAATTGGTACGGCCGTTCATGGCGGTCTCGGAAATGGCTGAGGTACCGGGCTTTAACGCAGTGATCGAGGCAAAACCGAACTGGGCCGACTATTTCACGGTATGGAGCGACGGCACCATCGATGTGAACCTGGCGGACCCCAGCATGATCTCGCTGGTCACGGGGGTGACTCCGGCGACGGCGACCCAGTTTGTTAAACACATCTGGGGTCCGGACGGAATTCCGTTTACAAGTGATGACCTGCCTTATCAAGATTGGAATGACGTTATGCTGCAACTGGGGATGTCATCGCAACAATTTCAGATCGTGCAAAATCTTCTAAGCCTTACAAGCACGGTGGATCGAGTGGACAGCACCGGGACCATCGGAAAGTACTCAACGACGATCTCGGTGGTTGCAAAGCGGGCCTCGATTCCGGTTGCTTATTTGTTATGGCAGGAAAAATAGAGCGCAGCCAACTCTCACTCGTTCGCTGTATGAACGGCAATTGGGAGCATTGGAATTTTCCAGCGTCCAAACGGGCTCAATTCGTCCGGCGGATCGAGAGCCCGAAAACCGTGGGTGGCCAGGTCGTGGTTGCGCTTCCTTTGCGGCAGACCGTCAGCTACGCCACGTGGGTACCGACTGCGGACAGGCAATTGGTGCCGGAAATGGTCCAACTGCAGCTTGAGAAACGCGGCTTAGTGCAACGCCAGAGCGTCGACTCCTCGCTCGATGTCCGGATTCTGGAGGTACAGGAGGAAAGATCTCTCGTGCTGGCCATCGTGCTCTTGCCGGACCTAGCGCCGGAGCTAGCGCTCGAGAACGCGGTGCGATTTGAGCCGGAACCATTTACGTTACCGCTTCCCCAGGATCGACTGATCGTGTGGCGCGAACGCCAGCGCTTGGCGGTGACGATTAGCCGGGGCCGAGATCCGATCCATTTTCAGGTCCTCTCCGCGGAGGAAGTATCAAACGAGAGCGTTAACGAGATCCGATGCATCCTGCTGCAACTGGAATCCCAACGCATGATCAACGAATTGCTTGGTCTGGCGATTTGGGGGGATTTCACGGATGCAGAAGTCGAACTGTTGCAGCAAGGGCTTGGTCTCAAGACGTTTCGGGAATCGCTTCCGCCCCCCAGTTTGCCGACGACAGCGTCTAAACTGCTGCCTCCTCAGGTTTCGGTTCTGCACGAAAAAGCCAGGCGCCGTCGCCGGATTCGCCGTCTGATAGCTGCCGCCGCCGGGGCGTACTTGTTCGCGGTTCTGGCGATCATCGGGTACATTTTTTGGCAGCAACACCGAATCACTGAATTGCAAAGCCAGTTGAGCGCTGAGCACCCCACCGTGGCTGCGATTCAAGGGACGGCAGATCAATGGCGCAAAGTCGAATGGGCGGTCGACCCTAAAATGTACGCAGTAGAGCTGTTGCACCAGGTTTCCGATCTACTTCCTCCTCAGGGAATGCGATTGACCGCGTTTCAAATCGAGAAGGGCAAGTTGATCATTCGCGGTGAAGCCAGCACCGCTGCGGCAGCGTTCAAGTTTAACGAGGATATCAAGCAAAATGCCGCTCTGAAGCAGTTTCGATGGGACATGAAAAGCCCCAGTCTGCGCCCAGATGGTCGAGCCGAATTCATTGTAGAAGGAGAACCTAGCGTTGCGAAAGTGGACTAAAGGCGAGAAACGGTTGTCGCTGGTGCTCGGGGTGGCGCTCCTGGTGATGGGTACCTTTTATCTGGTCAGCTATTTGCTCGATATTGAATCCGACCTGTCGCTTAAGATCCGGGGCCTAGAAGCCAACGCCAATACCGACCAGGTCTGGCTCCGAGAGAAGCAATTCTGGCTGGACCGCAAGCGATGGATCGACCAAAAACAGCCGCGAGTGGCAGCGGGCGCTGTGCCGCAGTCGGAGCTCTTGCAGTCTCTGACCACGAGCGCGCAGAATCACAAGTTGACCATCCAGGAACAAAGCTTCGCTGACGCCAAGAGCACGGCGAACTATCAAGCGGTCGCTGTCCGTCTGAAGCTGACCGGTACTCTGGAGGATGTCGTTCGTTGGCTGGTTGAAGTTCAGCAACCGGAAAAGTTCCAAGCGGTGACCAATTTTTCTTTGAAAAGCCAGGAGAAACCGCCTGCGGTTGACCTGGAATTAGAAGTTGCACGTTGGTACTCGCCTCATGCGTAAAGAAATAGTAGAGAACAAACCATGCGAATTCTAACCCTCGCCTGCAAGATTCGCCCGCTGGCTGTGTTATTTGCCGGGTGTTGGCTGCTGGTCGGGATCGGTCGCTCGGATGATACGGTGCCGAAGGGGTTCGAGGTTGCTCGGTATCAGCAAGTCTGGACACGAAACCCGTTTACGCTCGTGACCCCGTCGCTCGTAGGCCCAGCATCGCCCTTTTCAAAACTGATCCTGGTAAACTGGCTCCATGATAAGGGGAAGGATATCGTGTTTGTAGAGGACACCGAAACGAATGAGGTAACGAAGGTCACCAAGGAGGAGGGGACTAATTCTGATCGGTTACGGTTGATCGAGGTGCTACCAAACAAGAATCCCAGTCTGATTATCGCCAAGCTGTCGAACGGAAAAGAAGAAGGAATCGTCAAATTCAAGTTTGAGCAGGCGCAGAACAACCAGGGCATAAATCCAAACATGGCCATGCAAAGACAAATCCCGGGCCAACCTCAAGTCGGACCGAATGGCCAACAGTTAGGGGCGTTCCGCAGAGGAGTTCCGCAAATGCCGGCCGGCGTGAACCAGCAGAATCCGCAAATGCAACGGAACCCAGTGAATGCTCCCGAGGCGCAAGACGTTCGCCGCCGGCGGATGCTTCCAACCCCTGCCCAGAATCAGGTTCCGCAGATCAATGCCCCGCAACTTAACGGTCAACAGAACAACGCGCAGCAGAACAACGTTCAGCAGAACAATAATCAAGCGCCATCCGACGACGACGACGAATAACATGAAAATATTTTGGCTTCTCCCCCTCGGACTCGTAGTCTCATGCTGGTACTGCGGAGCTACCTGGGCCCAGAACAAGATTGAGGTCAATCCCCCTGGTCAGACCAAGATCGAGTCAGATCAAGCGGACCCGTCGGACTTGACGCCCGCGAACCCAACGCCGAATCGGAAAATAGTAAGCCCGGGAACTCCAGGAGATCCGGGCTCTGAGACATCGACGTTCTCAGCGGTTAACAATAACATCACCACGATCCTACAAGACTATCAGGAGTTGACGGGTAAAACCGTCATCGAAGATAGCAATCTCAGCGCGAATGCGGTGCCGATTACGATCTTAGTTCCCAACCCTGTGCCACGTGAGCAACTGGTCCGGCTCATTGAAGCAGCCCTCTTGCTTAACAACTACGCATTCGTTCCGGGGCCTAGCGAGAACACGGTTAAGGTGATCAATTTGAATACGGGCAAGAACCCGCGAAGTGAAGGGGTTCGTCTTTATACGACGCCGGATAGCCTGCCCGAAGGGGAGCAGATCGTGAGTTATTATATGCCGTTGAGTTATATCTCGGCCCAGGAAGCACTAGCCGTTTTTCAGACCCATGTTTTACCTCGGGCATACACAGCGTTTGTGCCGGTGAACAGCGCCCAGGCAGTGGTGATTACCGAGAATACCAGCGTCATTAAAGAACTGATCGCGTTAAAGCAATTGATCGATGTGCCGCCGGCGGCGACGTCCACCGAGTTCATCCAACTGATTCGAGCGGACGCGGAGCGGGTTACGGATACCCTGAACAAGCTGTTGGAAAACCAGGGGAAAGGGACGGGCGGCCCACAGACTCCGGGTGCTCCCGGTAACGTGCAGATCAATTACGCCGCCGGGTCGTCAGGTATCGCCGGTTTACAGGCCCAACTGGTTGCGGATGCGAGAACAAACCGAATCCTAGTTGTTTCCCGGCCCCAAAATATGGCCCAACTACGGGCGCTGATACTCTCCTTTGACCAGGCGAACCTGGCGGAAAAGCCGCTGGAGTACAACCTCCGGTATATCTCAGCGGGGGATGTTCTACCGGTACTTAAAGATCTTTTGTCTGAGACACCAGAACAAGGTGGACAGGGGGGAACCGGTGGCACTAGTGGGGGACAACAGCAGCAGCCGAGTCAACAACGGGCGGTCACAAATAGCGCGCAAGGCACATCCAGTGGTAGCTTCGGTAGTAGCTATGCCGGTGGATACTCTCAAACCAATTCCATGGGCGGCGGACAGCAGCAGGGGCAGGATCTGCTTCAGGATCCAAACGAGGAGCTCGGGCCGCAGTCGATTGTGGTTGGCAAGACTCGGGTAATTTCCGACGCAAAAGATAACAAGATCATCGTGATTGGTCCGCCCGAGAGCATCCAAAGGGTGCGCATGCTGCTCGAACGGTTGGATCAGAGGCCACAACAAGTCTACCTTGCGACCGTCATTGGAAACTTGACGCTCAACGGTGAGACTGATTTGGGCGTCGATTGGGCCCAAACGTTCAAGAAGATCGCCGGTCAGCAGAGCGGGGTTGCTTCCGCTAATCTCAATAGCAATGTTAACGGACAATCGATTATCGGTACCGGTACTGGTGGCAGCGGAGTAGTCAATCCGGGTGCGATTCTAAGTGGTGCGCTGATACCAGGTCTGCAGGGGCTGGCTATCTACGGAAAGATTGGTGACGCCCTCAGCGTTTTTATCCGAGCGCTGGACTCGCGTAGCCACTTTACGATTCTGGCCCGTCCGGCAGTCTATACCGCAAACAATAAACGGGCGGTGATTTCAAATGGCCAACAAGTTCCCATCCCGGGAACTTCTCTTTCTAACGTTCCGACCACGGGGGTCGCAGGTACAACCGCGGGCAGTGTCGCTTCCGTAGAATCGACCGTGCAATATGAAGACGTTGAACTTCGCCTGGAGGTAATCCCTCTGATCAACTCGAACAACGAAGTTACCTTAAAGATCGCTCAGATTAATAATACTCTTGGTAGCAACGTGAATATTTCCGGGAACGAAGTGCCGATTATTAATAGCCAGCGCTTAACCACCACGGTAACGATCCCCAGCGGTGCCACCGTAGTATTAGGGGGACTAATTCAGGACGAGATTCAAAAAACAGATAACGGGATTCCTTATGTGGATAATATCCCGTATCTGGGACATTTGTTTAAATACACCACGCGGATCAAGAATCGGACCGAGCTGTTGATTTTCATTCAGCCCACGATTGTCGATAACAACATCGACGCCTACCGGGCCAGCCTGAAGGAAGAAAAACGGTCTGTCGTTGGTTCTGAAATGAGCGATCTCGCCCATCCCAACGATTACGCCCAACCTGGGCCGACCGGGAAGAGGCTGAAAAATCAGAAGTGATTAGTGAGTGGTGATTTGTGATTGGTGGGGGCGACGGCTCGCCCTCCATTGGTGGGGCGAGGCTCCCGAATTACCTGAAAGGCTTAACAGGGCAAAACGGTATTCAATCAAGATTTGCACGGTTAGGCCTGAAAACTCGCCGAGCCGTGGCACAGCACTAGGTAACGGCTCGGCGCGATCTCAGAGCTAACCAAG
>Ga0210389_10004204_pt1 | contig 11228 bp, 11 predicted proteins | sample IncBWH28OmetaG_FD_160127 | JGI IMG/M metagenome (GOLD analysis project Ga0210389, IMG submission 160127) | Forest soil microbial communities from Barre Woods Harvard Forest LTER site, Petersham, Massachusetts, United States - Inc-BW-H-28-O ... | reverse complement strand
TGCAAAGTGCCGACCGCCGCATCGACATCGGTTTTCACGGCGGCGATCGCATCCTTGGCATTGGCGCACGCGGCCTGCGCGAGCTGCGCGACACCCGCGAGCGGCGCAGCGGCATTCGGCATTGCCGCGGCGGCCGTCGCCTGCTGCTGGAGTGCTGCAATCGACGTCGCGAACGTCTGCATCTGCGCCTGTGCGGCGAGCGCGCGCGCGGTGAGATCCTGCGCGCCCTGCGCCGCCGCAAGCAGCTGCGCGGGAATGCCGGAGATATCGTGCGGTATCGCCGCGATGCGCCCGGGGATCGCCGTGATGATCGAGGCGACGTTCTGAATGTCGCCGGTGATCGTCGCGAGCCCCTGTGCCGCGAGGGCGAGCCGCGGGCCAGCGCCTGCCACAGAGGTGGTGATGCTGGTGAGATCAGACACCAATCCGTTCACGGCCGCGGTCAGCTGCGTGACCATCGGGCCCGGATCGATCTTCGTCGGAATCGTCGTCACTTGCGTGACAATGTTGCTCACACCAGTGGAGACTGTCGTGATGGAAGTTGTCGCGTCCGAAATCGCCGCAGGGATCTGCGTTGAGATAGTCGACGACGCCGTACCGACCGCCGTGATGATTCCGGTCGCGCCGTCGGTGATTGCGCCCTGCGCTTTCACAATGAGCTTCATAGCTCACCCAGCGTCGACGTAATCGACGCGCTTGCCGCAGTCATTCCCGCGGTGATCGCCGGCACTCCTGACGGAGTCGGCGCGAGCGAAGCCATCGCGAGGCTCAGCTTCTCCATCGTCAGGTCGATCTGCTCCAGCGTCTCCAGAATCTCCGGCAGCACCTGCGCGCCGGCGATCTGCACTTCCTCGAGCAATGGCAGCACATCTTCCGGCAGCGCATCGAGCACCAGCGCCGCGGCTCCAGGTGCGAGCGGCGCTGGTGATGTCGGTGCTGCCGCCGCATCGATGCTCGAAGCCGGCGACGATACCGCGTCCGGATCATCCGTGTACTGCGTGCGCGAACTCTCCGTGACGATCACGGAGCCCGTGACGAGCGCGTGGCCGAGCGCGCGGATCACGTCGTCGTCGTGCAGACGAAAGAGCGTCGCACTCCGATCGGCACGAGCGAGCACATGCCGGAGCTCGCCCATCGCGCCCGGCTCCAGCCTCAGGCCGCGAAGAAAGGTCTCGGCGTCGTCGTGTCGTTTGAAATCGCGCCGCCGCGGGTGCTGCAGATGCTCGCGGAGCTCCGCCGGCGTCTCAGGAGTCGGCGGCGGCGCTTCTTTCTCAACAAAGCCAAAACGCTCGTGCAACCGCACCACGATCGCACCACGAATGAACGCCGCGAGCGGCGGGCTCTCCGATTCGTCAGGGAGCTCCGCCTCGTGCCCACGATCGCGCTCGTCCTCGTCCGCCGTCATGACCGAAAATAGCACTGCGACGGACGTGCCGCAGGACGCTAATTGGGCGCAGCGTGCGGCGGGGGTGGCGGCGGAGCGTGCGCATTCGTTGTTATCACGAGAGCGCCGTTGGGAGCATTGTCGTCATGTAGCCGATTCTTTGCTTCTGCAGCCGAGATTGATTGATATCCCCAGACGTTTCGCTGGGTCGTATTCGCTTTCGCCCACGCGAAACTACGGCGAACGCCATCTACCCAAACGACGCGCGGCTTGGGGGCTGCCTCCTGCTGTGTGAGGTACGCGGTCCACGCTGAGTCTTGGAACGCCTGGCCGCCCGGCGGTGGCTCCTCGGGTGGACTGCGCCATTGCATCTGATTGCCGGGCGACGCGGCGGAATCGAGTGCCACGGTGAGCTCACCCTTCCCGGGACCGCGCCAGATCACCGGTCGACAAGCCGGCGGGTGACAACGCGCGACTGCGAGTACGGCATCAGCACCGAGGGTTGAGTATGCGGCGGTGTCCTCAGGTGCGATCTGTACGACGCGATCGAGTGATTTCACGCGAGCAACGTGCCCGAAATCGGCCGCCGACCCACGCGCCGGCTTGAACATCAACAGGTGAACTTCGATCCCTCGTGGGCCGATGTACCCTTTGCCCAAACGAATGTCCTCATCCCACTGAAACGCGTGCGGGTCGGCGCCGAGGAGTGGGTCGAAGATCGTCGTGCCGCGCGTGGAGTCGAAGTCGAACGTGCGCGGAAAGACCGTTCGGATGCCGCCCAATACTCTGCGCGCTTCAATCAGCGTGGCAAGCGAATCGCCGTCATCGTTGAGCTTCTGTCTTTCGGCGGCAACGGCAGCAGTGTGCTTGTTGACCGAGTCGCCTCCGTAGTGGTACGCACTGTCTCCGAACAGGAACAGCGGCCTGTTCACGCGCTCACCCGGCTTGAGATCGGTTGGCCGCGCGCGCGCCGCAGCACCAACGACCGTGCCGCGGTCGCTGATAAAAAGTGATACGAATATGTACGAGGAATCTCCTTGGAGAATTGCCGGATAGTACTTCGTGACGTTCGCCCGAAGCCAGGCGATGGATGGCGCGTCGAGCGTGTCCATTGGTGACACGCGCGGATAAAACTTCTGCGGAGCCGGCCCGCCGCCGAGCAGCGACGCCGGCGCGCGACCTGCGTCGTCGAACTTGGCCGGCACCGGCGCGCTGCAAGCGATCGCGACGCACAACAGTGCTGCGGCGGCAGTGAGTATCGTTCTCGCTGCGCGCTGCGGGCGCGCCGCGTCCGCCATCGCGATGATGCGGCGCTCGAGCGACGATGAGTGCTGCGAGAACGCTGGCACAAACCGTGCTGACGACGCCATCCGCTCGCCCACCGACGCCAGTAGAGACGCGTACGCGCGCGCGTCGCGCGACACCAGAACCTCCGTGCCGGCGATCACCGTCGTGACCCACCCGCGCCGGGCGCGGCGAATGACGATGAGCTGCCACACCGACCAGGCTGCGATCAAGAGCGAAGAGAGAATCCAACTGAAGAGCAAAACGCGATCGAGCAGCGGGGTGTCCGGCACAGCGATCGTCGGCGCCGGAAGCGTGAACCCCATGCTCGTCGGACGCGCCGGAGTTGGGAGTGCCGCAGCCGTCGCCCGATCGGACCGCGGAGGCTGCGCGATACCAGAAGGGGTCTCGATCTTTTCCCCGACGGCGCTACTCGGTAGCGCGGCACCGGCGGGTCTGAATGCGATCCAGGGCGGCACAACCATCGTCGCAGTCATCGCGGCGATCCATACAAATCGCGTCGCAACTCTCCGCGACCGGAGGCTGCGTTCCAGCGCGAGCGCGGCGAGGCCAATCAGGGCGCCGAACGCCGTTGCGTAGAGCATCCACACGGCGATCATCGGTCACCTTTCGGAAGACGTTCGTCGATAAGCGCGCGAATCCGGCGCAGCTCTGCTTTCGAGAGGCGCTGATCCGAGACGAGCTGCGTCAGCGCAAGCTCCGGCGACCCCTTGAACACAGTTTCGACGAGGCGGGCCATCGCACTGCGGTGGACCGCCTCCTTCTTCACGCGCGGGATGTAGCGATGTGCGCGCCCTTCAACCACATGTCGCACATATCCCTTTTCGTGCATCGTGCGCATGAGGGAGAGGGCCGTCGTATACGCGAGATCGCCGGGCATCCGGTCGCGCACTTCGGCGACGGTCCCCGACCCAAGCTCCCAGAGGACGGAAATGATTTCGAGCTCGCGTCCGGTCAGCGTGATGTCCATTGGCCACTCCGCGCGTGATGCCTGCGTCAAAAAGAGCGCTAACTACTAGTTCACTCGTAGTTCACAAAGGAGTGTAGTGAAACCTTTGAGAATTAGCAACTAGTCAACTAGTAAGTGGCTCAAACGTATCCGCAGTGCCCGCGATTCCCCGCGTTCAGCCCTGCGCGGCAGGCGCCCTGAGGAGCACCACTACAGAGTGATCGCCGCTGACGCTCCGGCGAATTTCCTTGTAGCCGAGTTTCTCGGCGACACGAAACGACGCCGCATTGTCCGGATTGATGATGCAGGCCGTGTCGACACCGCCAAAGCGAACATCGCCCCACGCCACTGCCGCGCGCAGTGCCTCCGTCGCGTAGCCGCGACCGTGGGCCTCGGAGACGAGCGCCCAACCCAGCTCCGGAGTCCCTTCTATAGGAGGCGTCATGTCGCGCTTATGCTCGGCAAAGCCGATATCGCCGATGTAGCGCCCAGTCGCCTTCTCTTCGACCGCCCAATAACCGAAACCCAGGAGCGTCCAGTGCCCGCGATACGTCAGGATCCGCTTCCACGTCTGCGCCGGTGGCGAGGGACTGCCGATAGTAAAGCGCGTGATCGCGGGATCGGACCACATCGCGACACACGCGTCGAAATCGGCGAGCTCGTGCGGGCGAAGCCGCAGACGCTCGGTCTCGAGGACCGGAGGCTGATTCTCGTTTGGCACCAGCGGAGGTTATGCGCTGATTCACTCGCAGTAAAGAGCGCTCGTGCGTGACGGATGGTCCCAGGTGTGGGTAGGGCCATTTATGGAAAAGACCCCGGCAAGTTCCCGCGCGCTGTTTGCGTCCGGCATGATTGGCATCGCGATCGTCGGTTTCGTCTATGGCGACTTTGCGTCGATGTGGCAAGGGACGCCGAAGTGGATTCCGGTGTCGATACACGCGCCGGTTGCGTACGCGGCGTCGGTGCTCATGCTGGTTGCGGGGATCGGCTTGTTGGTCGAGCGCTCGGCACCCGTCGCCGCGCGCGTATTTTTTTTCTACTTGGCGCTTTGGGCGCTGCTCCTGCGCGTGCCAATCGTTCTGACGGCGCCCCAGATAGAAGTAAACTGGGAAGGACTGTCAGAGGGCGCGGTGATGCTCGCTGGAGCTTGGGTGCTGTTCGCCGGACTCGCCGAGCCGCGCGGCGGATCGGACTCGAGCTTCATCACCGGCAAGCGCGGCACCCGCGGCGCGCAGATTCTATTCGGCCTCGCGATGCTGCCGCTCGGCCTTTCCCACTTCGCATACGTGCAGCACACGGCCGCGCTCGTTCCGTCGTATCTCCCATACCATACCGCTTGGGCATACCTCACCGGCGTCGCGCATCTTGCGGCGGGATTCGGCGTGCTTCTCTCGATTGTGCCGAGCCTGGCCGCCAGGCTCGAGGCCACAATGCTCACCGCATTCACGATTCTCGTCTGGATTCCGATGATCGTCGCCGCGCCCAAGGAGCAGGGGCTGTGGAGCGAGATCACGGTTTCGTGGGCGATCAGCGCGGCCGCATGGGTGGTCGCGGCGAGTCTCTCAAATCGAGCGACAAGAAAACGCTAGACCGCGGTTGGTAGCATCACCGTGAACGTGCTCCCTTTGCCCTGACCATCGCTTGCGACGCCGACGGTTCCGCCGTGCATCTCGACCAACCCTTTCACGAGGGCGAGCCCGATGCCGAGCCCGCCGCTTCCACGCTCGTGGTTCCGATCGATCTGCGAAAACATCTCGAAGAGCCGCGGCATCGCATCGGCGGAAATTCCCGCGCCCGAATCGCGCACCGTCACGACCACGTCGCTGCCGGCCCGTGTTGCATCGAGAAAAATGCTCCCGCCGGTCTCCGTGTACTTCGCGCTATTCGACAGGAGATTGCCGAAAATTTGCGCGACGCGCATCAAATCCGCGTCGAGAAGCACCGGCTCGTCCGGCAGCGACACGGCGAGCGAATGACCGCCGGCATCGATGAGCGGCTGCGCGGTTTCGATCGCGCTGTCGAGTACATCGGCGAGCGCGACGATCGAGCGGTTCAGGTGCAGCTTTCCCCGGCTGATGCGCGAGGCGTCGAGAAGATCGTCGACGAGGCGCACCATGTGGGCGAGCTGTCGTTCCATGATCTCGCGGGCATACGCACTCGCGGCCGCATCACTCCCCGCGACGCGCATCAGACGAAGTCCGTTGCGCAGCGGCGCAAGCGGATTGCGCAACTCGTGCGCGAGCAGCGCAATGAACTCGTCCTTGCGGACTGCGGCCTCCCGCAACGAAGCCTCGGTCTGTTTCCGCTCGCTGATATCGCGCGCAACCTTTGACGCTCCCACGATGCGGCCCGACGCGTCGCGGATCGGGGAAACGGTCAGCGAGATGTCGACCTGCGTACCGTCCTTTGCGATGCGAATAGTTTCGAAATGATCGACGCGCTCACCGGCGCCGATCCGCGCGATGATTTCGCTTTCCTCGGCGTAACGGTCCTTCGGAATGATGAGCGTTATATGGTGTCCGACGGCCTCGCTCGCCGCGTAACCGAACAGACGTTCCGCACCGGAGTTCCAGGTTTGGATCGTGCCGTCGAGCGTCTTGCTGAGGATGGCATCATCTGATGACTCGACGATCGCGGCCAGACGAGCCTGCACGAGCGCGTGCGCGTTTTCAAACGCGTGCGGCGGCAGCATCTCTGTTTTTTGCTCGTCCAGGCTGCTCGTCATCGTCGAGTTCCGGGTGAAGAATGACTGCGTGTTACTTCGTGCTGCTGCGTTCTACATCAGCACCTTCTCGAGCTCGTCGAGGTCCACCGGTTTGACCATATGGTGATCGAACCCTGCTTCACTGGAACGCCGGCGGTCGGCGGCGCTTCCCCAGCCGGTTGTCGCGATCAGAATCATCCCCTTCCCCCACGTCTCACTGCGGATTCGACGGGCGACCTCGAGTCCGTCGAGCCCGGGCAATCCGAGGTCGAGCAGGACCACTGCGGGGCGGAAAGTTTCGGCGGCGCCAGGCGCGGACAGGCCGTCGTAGCAGATCGTGATTTCGTGTCCCGAGCGCTCCAGCAGTCGCGCGAGACTCTCTGCCGCGTCGCGGTTGTCGTCGACAATGAGGATGCGATGACTCACCGCCTATTACGGCGTGAACGCGGGCTGCGCGTCGACGCCATCCGAGAGGCCGACATTTGCGCGCCAACGTTCCTTGTTCGCTTGTGCCGCGAGCAGGAGCCGCGAATGCACGCCGAGTTTTTCCATGATGTTGCGGACGTGTGACTTCACGGTATGCGTGGAGAGGACGGTGCGCACCGCAATCTGCTTGTTGCAGTCGCCGTTCGCGATGAGCAGGGTGATCTGACGCTCACGCGGCGTCATGCGATCGAACATCGAGCCGGTATTCGCCGCGCGACGCTGCTCGAGCGCGAAGCCGGTATTGAGCGAGATCGCTTCGATGAGCGCCGGTGGCATGACCTGCGCGCCGCTGGCCACCGAGCGGATTGCGACGGCTAGCTGCGAGATCGGCGCATCTTTGATGACGAAGCCGGCAACCCCGGCGCGCACGAGCGAGACGACGTCGCAATTCTCCGGCGAGGCACCGGTGACGATGACTCTCGCATGCGAAGCGCCCTCACCGATCGTTTTCATGAGGAGCAGATTGTCGCTGTAGGTGAAATCCGCGTCCACCAGCACGACGTCCGGCTCTGCTTCGGCGAGTTCGGCGGCGTCCACGCGGGCCACCGACGCCACGACGGAAAAATCCTGATGCTGCAAGAGCAGTGCGGCCAGCCCATCTCGCGCGATTGCTTCATCCCGTACGATCGCGACGCCGATTTCGCGCGGAATTAGACGGAGTGCAGATTCCATGTGGTTCAAGTCTCCGGGGTTGGTGGTGTAAAGCGTTGTTGTCAGCGGACCGGTGCGCAGCGGAGCGCATCGACGTCGTGGCCTGCCGCGCGCAGGTGAACCTCAAGCCGTCCGCGCGCTTCGCTCACGCGCAGCAGACGCGCCGTGAGCGTGCGCTCTTCGACGAGCAGTGCATGCCAGTCTTGCAGCGGCCCGGCGGATTTCAGAAAGTTGAGCGTGGCGCACTCGTCGCCGCCAAACTCGCGTTCGGGTCGCGGTCCGGCCTGCGTTACGGCGCCCACGCCGTCGTCTGTGCCAGCTTGCAGATCCTCGCGCGACTCCAGCCTGAGCGCAGACTCGCCTGGATTTGATTTCAAGAACGGCCTCGGCGTCATAAGTTGCCTCGCAGAGAGAGGGGTTGAGATTGAGCGGTTGCAGCCGCAGCCGGAAAACAAAAAAGGCGCGACAGCAAATCCCCTGAGGGTTTGCAATCGCGCCATCGTCTGCGGAGCCCGTGTGCCTCCGTCGACCTGGCGGGTCGTGCCCGAGGCACGCCCGTTTTTTTGTTCTGCCGAACTACTTGAGTACGAGGCTAGCGAAAGGTTTCGATCTTGTCAACGGTCAGGATTCAGTGTTGCGAAATGCCGCCGGAAAAGCTCCCTTCTATCATGCGTTCACCCCCGGAAGATGTAGGCGGCACGCCTACTGGCAGCGTCGCTGCGCGCGCCGCGCACGAAATTAACAATGCGCTCGCGGGCATTCAGTATTCATTTCTTTTGATCAAGGACGCGATTCCGGTGGAGCATCCGCACTATTCGGCTGTTGCTGCGATCGAGCGCGGAGTTTCGCGAATCGCTGCGGCCACGCAACAGATCGCCGAGGCGTATCCTCGTGAGGAGGTGCAGCCATGACGGTGGCCGGGCGGATTCTCCTCGCGGACGACGACGAAACCTTCACGCATGCGGCCGCGGAACTTCTTCGCCGCGACGGCTACGAATGCGAAACTGTTTCGGACGGCGCCATCGCATTGTCGCGCGCCAAGGAACAGTCGTTCGATTTGCTCATCGCGGATCTCGAGATGCCGGGCAATGGCGATCTGAAGCTGGTACGCGACATCGCCGAACAGTGCGGCGGGCTGCCGGTAATCATTCTCACCGGATATCCGACGGTGAAGTCCGCTGTCGCGTGCATCGAGTTGCCGGTCGCGGCGTATCTCACCCAGCCGGTTGATTTTCCACTGCTGTCGCAGAAGGTGCGCGGCGCGGTCTCGAGATTTCGTTCGTATCAGGTGATGCAGAACACCGAATCGCGATTGAAGAGCTACCGCGAGGAGTTTTCAAAAACCGCGGCGGCGCTTCCGGCGGTGGGCGCGTCATCGGTCGACGTATTTCTAGCGCTCACGCTGCGGAACGTGATGGGTTCGCTCACCGATCTGGAACAGCTGGGAAAAGCGCTCAGCGCGCAGCCGGTGCAGGAGCACACGTGCCAACTGCTCAACTGTCCGCGCGGTGCGCAGCTGCACGCTGCGGTGGCGGAAACGATTCGCGTGCTGGAGGAGACGAAATCGGCGTTCAAGTCGAAAACGCTGGCCGACCTGCGGCAGCAGCTGGAGCTGCTGATGGAGCACAGCTAGCTCCGGATGGAGCGGAAGGAAAGAGCGGGCGACCGGACTCGAACCGGCGACGTCCAGCTTGGGAAGCTGGCATTCTACCAACTGAATTACGCCCGCAACTGAGAGTAAAGTATCGCCCGCACACACAGCGCGCCAAGCCCTATGGACTTGGCGCGCTGTGTATTCGGTCCTTGGTCCTCGGTCCTCGGTCTACGCTACGGCTTCTTCGTCTTGTCAGGATACGGCGGCCGCATCGGCGTCTTCGGCGGATTCTTCTTCAAGTCCGCCATGACCACCTCGATCGCGCGGTCGAGCTGCGGATCGTGGCCGGCAATCAGGTCTGCAGGTGTCTGCTCCACCTCGATATCCGGAGAGACGCCTTCGTTCTCCACGACCCATCCATTCTCCGCCGTCCAAATCGCGACGTTCGGCGCGGTGATCGTGCTGCCATCCATGAGCGTCGGGAATCCGAGAATACCAACCAGGCCGCCCCATGTCCGTTTTCCGACGATCGGCCCGATCCCGAACTTGTGCCACATCCATGGGAAAAGGTCGCCGCCGGAGCCGGCGGTCTCATTGATCAACAGCGCTTTCGGACCCTGAATCGACGCTGCCGGCGCGCGCATATCGTCGCCGTAGCGCATGGCCCAGTAGCTGATCAACGGGCGGCGCAGGATGTCGATGTAATAGTCAGCGATGTTGCCACCGCCGTTGTCGCGCTCGTCGACGACGATCCCCTCCTTGTGCGCCTGAGGATAGAAATAGCGCTTGAAATAATCGTAGCCCGGCTGCGCGGTATTCGGGACGTACACATACGCCACCTTCCCCGCCGTCACGGAATCGACGTAGTGCACGTTGTGCTCCACCCATGCGCGGGCGCGGAGCGCGCCTTCGTTCGCGATCGGCTGCACCTGCACCGTGCGTGAGTTGCTGCCGTCGGCGTTGGGGCCGACGGTGATCTCGATGAGCTTGTCGGCGCTGAACTCGAAGAACGAATAGAGATTTGCGGGCGGCTTCACGTCGACGCCGCGCACGGCGAGGAGATAGTCGCCTTCCTTCACGTTCACGCCCGGCTCCGTGAGCGGCGCGCGCAGCGACGGCGTCCAGTTCAAGCCGCCGTAAATTTTCGCGAAACGATACCTGCCGTTTACGACCGTGTAATCCGCGCCGAGCAATCCGCCCGGAACGTTGCGCGCAGTGCTGAGGCGGTCACCGCCACCGCCGCGATGGTGGCCGACGTCGAGTTCGCTCATCATCCACTGGATGATGCGATTCACGTCGGCCTTGGTTGAAGCATCGGCGAGGAACGGCTCGTATTTCTTCTTGTTCGCGTTCCAGTCCACGCCGTGCATGCTCGGCGCGTAGAAGTAATCGCGATTGATGCGCCACGCTTCGTCAAAGATCTGCTTCCACTCGGCGCGCGGATCGATCTGCACCTGAACATCCGCCGTCGCGAGCCGGAGTTGGCCCGTGGTCGGCGCTGCAGCAGTCGCTGCGATGTACCACGCACCCTGCAACGAGTAGAGCATCTTCTTTCCGTCTGCGGAGATTTCATATTCGCCGACGTTCGGGAGAAGCGTGTCTTCCTTGCGCTTCGCGAGATCGTAGCGATGCAGCGCGCTGTTGCCATCGGCACGCCGCACGAAGTAGAGCATTCCCGCTTCGCCCGCCTGGAGATTGGCGAAGTCGGCGGCCGGAATCGGCAGGGCGACGATGCGCTGCTCGATCGCATCGAAATCGATGCGGGTCGGACCCGCGGCCGAAGCAACCGCAGGCCGTGCGCGCGCCGCTGCTGAGTCTCCTGCTGCAGGTGCTGCCGCGACTTTTTCTTCGTCGCTCTGCTTTTGGAACGGGTTCGGAATATCCTTGCGCAGGACGATCGCGTAGATCGACGAAGTCGTTGGCAGCGTCGTGTTCGATTGCGCGAACCAGTCGAGCGCGGGCCCGGCATCGGTGGATGCGAGCAGGTAGAGATATTTTCCGGTCTTGTCGAACACGGGCTGACTCACGGCGCTGAGTCCGTCGGTGACGCGGTACGTCTTGCTCGAGTCCACGTTCCACACGAAGAGCGTAGTGACGAGCGACTGCGTGCCGACCGAATATGCGAGCCACTTCGAGTCGGGCGACCACGAGACCG
>Ga0210389_10004203_pt1 | contig 11229 bp, 8 predicted proteins | sample IncBWH28OmetaG_FD_160127 | JGI IMG/M metagenome (GOLD analysis project Ga0210389, IMG submission 160127) | Forest soil microbial communities from Barre Woods Harvard Forest LTER site, Petersham, Massachusetts, United States - Inc-BW-H-28-O ... | reverse complement strand
CACGAAGCTGGTGCGCGTCATGATGCTGGCGCCCTTCTTGGTTTTGCTATCTGCGTATTTGGCACGCAACTCCGAGAAAATTGCGGCACCGACCGAGGGTGCGGCACCGACCGAGGGTGCGGCACCGACCGAGGGTGCGGCACCGCCAACCCCTTCTCAGTCCTGGCGCGGCGTCATTCCCTGGTTTGCGCTCGGATTCATCGCAGTGGCGGGGATCAATTCAATGGCGGTGCTGCCGCATGTCTTCGTCCATGCCGCCATCGATGCCGACACGTTGATCCTGGCGACCGCGATGGCCGCGCTCGGGGTCAGCACGCAAGTCTCCGCGATCCGCGCGGCCGGCATCAAGCCGCTCGGCTTGGCAGCGCTGTTGTTCGGATGGCTGATTTTTGGCGGCTTTGCAATCAATGCCGGCGTGTCGGCGTTATTCAGATGAGCCCCATATGCATGGAAAAAACGGCTCCGGCGCCTATTGGTTGACGGCCGGGATGAGCTCGAAGGCGGCGATTGCACATATGCCGGCAAGCGCGGCGACAGCGCGCGCAAATTCATGACTTCCGCTGAATACGATGTGCTCATCATCGGAGCGGGCGTTGCCGGACTCAATGCCGGACGCATGCTCGCCGAAGCCGGCCTGCGCGTCGCCATCCTGGAGGCGCGCAATCGAATCGGCGGCCGTATTTGGAGCCAATTTGTTGCAGTCGGCGATTCGCCGCTGCCGTTACCTGTCGAGTTAGGCGCTGAATTTGTTCACGGCTTGCCGCCCGAGACTTGGTCGCTCATCGGTCAGGCCGGCTTGAGCACGTTCGAGATGGAGGGTTCGCCGTTCTGGTTCGATGGCAGTCGATTGACGGCGACAAACGAGCGGCAGGGGAGTGCAGAAGGCGTAATCGAGGAGATGATGCGGTGGGCGCAAGGGCAGCCCCGCGGCAGCGACATGAGCTTTGCCGAGTATCTCAAAGGCCAAGCGCTTGACGCGCTCACGGCGCGGGCAGCGCGCAACTACGTCGAGGGCTTCAACGCGGCCGATCAAGAACGCATCTCAGTCGCAGCGCTCGCCAAACAGCAGGCTGCGGAAGAGGCGATTGACGCGGATCGACTGTTTCGACTCGAGGCGGGCTACGCGGCCATCCCGAACTTCCTGGCCGAAAAATTCGTCGCCGCGGGGGGCGTGCTGATTCTCGAGGCGCCGGTGAAAAGAATTGTCTGGAATCGCGGTGCGGTGTCGGTGTGCGCCGCAACTCCCGGCGGCGATCTACCATATCGTTCGAACCGGGCAGTGATCACCGTCCCGCTGGGAGTGCTTCAAGCGCAAACGATTGAGTTCGATCCCCGGCCTACAGAAGTGTTGCTTCAAGCGAATCGCCTCAGGATGGGCGCGGTCGTGCGCCTGACCTTGGTATTTGAGCGAAGATTCTGGGATCCGCGAATGAGTTTTCTCTTGGCACCGGGCGAATCGCCGCCAACCTGGTGGACGCTCGCGCCTCATGAAGCACCCCTGATCACGGCGTGGGCGGGCGGGACGAAGGCCGAGTTACTCCTCGAGCTCATCACTGCGGATGGTGATGCAAGCGCGCTACGCGATCTGAGCCTGGCGACGCTGGCGAAAATATTCGCGCTGCCCGTGCCTGACATTCGACAAATGCTGACCAGCTGGCACATGCACAACTGGCACAGCGACGAATATGCCCGAGGCGCGTACAGCTATGTGCAAGTGGGCGCCTTGGATGCGCCCGAGAAAATGCGAATTCCTGTGGAGGACACCTTGTTCTTTGCCGGAGAACACACCGACGTTTCGGGGCATTGGGGCACGGTGCATGCGGCGCTTGCGGCGGGCTCGAGCGCGGCGGATCGAATAATGGCCGGGGGCCGTGCGCGTGGTTAGGTTTCCGCCCGGCGCACCACCGCCCTGGCGCGGTAGAACCATAGTCCCGCTATACAGGCTGCGAGGCCAACGCCGAAGGCGATCGCTGTGGTATTTACCGCGACTCCGGCGCGGCCGGTGAACGCATACAAACCGACCATCAGCAGCATGACGGCGTTCTCCGATAGATTTTGAATCGCAATCGCATTTCCCGCGCCGACGCTGCGATGCCCTCGCTCCTGCAGCAGGGCATTGAGCGGAACGACGTAGAAGCCACCGCACGCGCCGACGATCACCATGAGAACAAAGGCAACGGGCAAGGTTGTCGTCCAGGCCAGCCCGCAAACCGCGACTCCGATGAGGACACCGGCCGGCAATGCGCGTTGTGCCTTGTCGATTGAGACGAAGCGCGCCGCCAGCGCGGCGCCCACAACGATGCCCACGGCTACCATGGCATTGAGATACGCGGGCATCCGATTATTGGAGATTCCCAGCGCGAGTGGTACCCAAGCGACCAGTAGAAAACGCATGGTCGATCCTGCGCCCCAGAAAAGGCTGGTCCCCAGTATGCTGAAACGAGCGTCGGGTATGCGAACAAGAGATCTGACGGAGCGGCCGAAGCTCCGCACCATAACGGGTACCGACAGACTGTTGAGACTTCGTGCCACAGGAAGGCGCGGGATGAGGAGATTCGCGAGCGCCGCCGCCCCGTAGCACATCGTTACGATGATGAGCGCCGCGGGCACGCTCCAATCCGCCAGCGTGCCGCCCGACACCGCGCCGATCAAAATTGCAGCTATGGTCGACGACTCGATCAAGCCATTGGCTTTGACCAGGTTCGCAGGAGAAGTCAGCTGGGAGAGAATTCCGTACTTTGCCGGCGAATAGGCTGCGGCTCCAATACCGACGATTCCATACATCAGGAACGGATTCAGTCCCAGGCACAGCCCGAGGGAGCCAAATAGCTTTACTGCGTTTGCCATGAGCATCACTGTGCCCTTGGGCTTCGAGTCGGAAAACGGTCCGACAAAAGGTGCCAACAAGATGAAGGCGCCCACAAAGAATTCTTGAAGCAGCGGCGCAGTCCATGCTGCATAGTGCTGATTGCGCAGCAGGGCAAGAGCGGCAAACAGAAGGGCGTTGTCCGCCATGGCCGAAAGAAATTGTGCCGCCAGCACAGCGACCAGCCCGCGTGACCAAAGTGCTTGCGAATCCGCTGGGGCAATGGCGTTATCGATTGTCGCCGCACTCATGAAACGGCCTGCCTTGGTTCCGGCGGTTTCGCCGCCAATTCCTTGAGGCGCACGTAGTCGGTCTTGCCTGACCCCAGCAACGGAATCGCAGGAAGGAGTCGGATGTCGCGCGGTACCGCCAGTTCCGGGGTTCCCGAGTTCTTTGCGGCAACGCTCATCTGCTCGCGGAGCAAGGAGCCGTCCGTCGTAAACAGTACGATGGCTTCGCCCTTGGCGCTGTCTGTGCGGCTTGAAGCCGCATGCATAAAACCCGGCGAGGCCTGGACGGCCAGGCGCTCCACCACCTCGAGGGAAATCATCTCGCCCGCGATTTTTGCGAAGCGCTTTACGCGCCCACGAATGTGAACAAAATCGTCCGCATCTATTTCGACGATGTCGCCGGTGGCATACCAGCCCGCCTCGATGGAGCATGGGGGTTGCAGGACGCCGGGATTCTCATGGAGAAGATAGCCCTTCATCACATTCGGTCCCTTTACGTGCAACGCTCCGCCGCTCTGGATGCCGCCAACGGCCTCGAGCGAATACGACATGCCGGGAACAATCTGGCCGACGCTGCCCGTTCGGCAGGCCATGGGAACATTTACCGCAATAACCGGAGCGCATTCGGTAACGCCGTAGCCTTCTAGAATTCGGATGCCGAATTTTTCCAGCCAAGCGTGGCGCACATCTTCGGACAACTTCTCCGCCCCGGCTACGACGTAACGCAAGCGCCCAAAGTCGTAAGGATGCGCGTACTTTCCATAGTTGGCCAGAAAGGTCGATGTGCCGAACAGCACGGTGCAGTTTCGATCATAGACAAGCTCTGGAATGATCCGGTAATGCAGCGGGCTCGGATATAGGAATACCTTGCATCCGGACACCAACGGCATGATCGCGCCGCACGACAGGCCGAAGGAATGGAACAGCGGCAGTGCGACCATGAATTTGTCGAGCGGCGTAAAGTCCGCAATGCTGCGAATCTGAGCGATATTCGACAATAAGGACGTGTGTGAGTGGACGACCCCCTTGGGCTTCCCTTCAGAACCGGAAGTAAAGAGTATGACAGCCGGGTCGCCCGGCCCCTGGGGAAGCGTCGCGAATCGGGGAAATCGCTGGCAGAGCGCTATCCAGATCTTGTCGATCACGCCCAGTTGCGATCTGAGATCCTCGAGATAGATCACTTCGATTCCGGGCAGCCCCTTGACCAGGCCTTCCAGTCGCGCCTTGTCGATAAAAGCCCTGGAGGTCACGATCCTGCGGATGTTTGCGGCGACGCATGCGCTGCTCAAGCCGTCTTGTCCGGCCGTGTAATTGAGCATTGCCGGAACCCGCCTGGCCGCCGAAAGAGCGAGCAACAGAGCCAGCGTTGCAGCCGCATTGGGCATCAGCACGCCGACGTTCTCATTCGCTTGCGTCTTGCCAACCAGCAAACGATTCAAGCCCAAGGCCATGCGCAGCAGCGATCCGTAAGACTCCTCCTCCAAGCGGACGTCCTCCACCAGTTTGTAACCGGAACCAAAGGTCGACCGCGCCTCCAGGAATCCCTCAAAAAGCGTTCTTTCGGGCCGCGTTGTGACGAGCATTTCCAGCAGTATGCGTCGCATGAGTTCGCCCGAACGCCGTCGCCGTTGTTTCGCTGCAGGCAGGTTCGGCATCGCAATCTTTCGCGCGGGCAACACCGTAATGGCGATCTTCGGGAACAATTTTCGGGGATAGATCCCCGCCAGGCGTCCGAAGTAGCTGCGACCGGCGCCCTCAATGTGCGTCGGGACGATGGTCGCGCCGGTTTTTGCCGCGATGAAGGCCGCGCCGTCGTAAATCTTCATCAGCGAGCCGGTCACGGTCAAACGCCCTTCGGGGAAAATGACCACCGGCGTTCCGGTTTCAACCAGCTTGCAAATGAGTTTTATGGCCAGGGGACTGGTGGTGTCGACGAGCAAATGTGGGATGTACCTCAGCAGCCGGGCGACCACCGGACTGCGCGCTACCGTTGTGTGCACGACAAATGTGGCACGGACCGGCAAAAACAAGGCGAGCAAGAGACCGTCGAGCAGAGATTCGTGATTTGCGACGATCAGCGTGCGTTCACTGGAGAACACGCTGAAGTCTCCGTACACGTGAACGCGGAATAACGCACGAGCGAGCAGACGTAAAAGCCGCTTGGCTACGCTAGCCCTCATAGTGCATTCCCTCGCGAAGCTGCTGCATGAGGAGACATTAGAACATGATGCGAAGTCGACGGTTGCCTTACCGCAATCCGTCGGGCCGGCACTGTGACGCAGTTCGCACCGTCCGCCATGACCCCATGTCGGATCGCGAGCGCAGAGCGTCGAACAAACACTGAACGCGGCTAGATTTTCCTCTGCTCCGCATGCAGCAGCGCAAGATTGGAGTTGTGACCGGCGCGGCCGATCCGATAAAACCGGATGCAAAATATGGAAATCGCGAGCAGCACGACAATCAACGGCACGTAGGTCAGCGCGAGATTGCGCAAGACGGCAGCCGGCACGAGCCCCGGGCGTGCGCCCTCGGGAAATTTGACCCAGCCGAGGACCATGCCGCCCATAAAAATGCCGAGGCCGGAGACGCATTTCTGCACAAAGAACGCGGCGGCGAAGTACAGACCTTCCGTGCGCTGATGCGTGCGAATCTCGTTTTCTTCCACCGTGTCGGCCAGCATCGATGTCACCAGTGCCCCCGACACCACGCTCATGGTGCCGAGCGCGAGGGTAAACATCAGCAAAATGGGCAGCAACGCGGGCGATGAATTGTCCACGAATAATCCGCACTCCCGCAGGATGATCGGGGCGGGCGCCAGCACCAATGAAATGACGGATGCAACGATGGCGCCGCGCTTTTTGTCCAGCCGCTTGGTGATGAGCGGCGCCAGCGCCAACGCGGCAGCGGCGGAAACGAGCGCCGAGAGCAGCAGCTCTGAGACCTGATCGGCCGAGAGCTCCCAATAATAAGTGTAAAAATAAATACTGAGCGTCGCGACGAGCCCGAGAGCCATGGCCGAAAAGAAGCCGCAGGCGATCATGGACAAAAAGGCACGGTTGGCCAGCGCGTCGCGAATTTCACGCGAATCCCGCGACAAATCGAACGCGCGTTTCGGCGGCGGCGCGCGTAGATAAGGGATGTAGTGATGCGTTCCCGCGGTCGAGATCAGAATGGAGGCGAACATGAGCGCCGCCGCCGCGATGGAATATCCGTGATAGCCGGCGCGATTCAGCAGCCCCACGGTTTGTTGCGCGCTCGGCCGCAGAAAGACCGACAGCGCGATCACGCCCATCAGCACGGCACCCAAGTACCCGAAGAAGAACCGATAGGCCACCAGCGATGTGCGCAGGTCATAGTCCTCAGTCAGTTCCGCGAGCAGAGCTGCGCTCGGCACTTCGTACAGCGCGATGAGGATGCGAACGATAATGGCCGTGATCAACAAGTACCAGAATAGCGCGCCCGTTCCCAGACCCGCCGGCGGATTCCACAACAAATAGTAAAAGAGCGCGCAGGGCAGCGCCGACAGGTACATGAAGAAATGCCGCCGGCCGAGACGGGAGTGAAAGCGATCCGATATATGTCCGATCAAAGGGTCGGAAAAGCCGTCGATGATCAGCGCGATCATGATGGCCAGGCCCACCAGCTGCGCGGGCAGGCCGAGCAATTGATTGTAGAAAATCAGCAACAAAAAGTTGAAGCCGTTGTCTTTGATGCCGTATGCAACGGTGCCAAAGCCGTACAACAGCTTGGTTCTAAGACCGATTGCGCCCAACGCCATGGTTGATTCCGGTCACTAGGGGAGCGGGAGTTTTACTATTTATCGCTCAAGGGTCGTATTAGTATACAAGCCTTAAGTGGCCCTCCCGCGGGATTCATATGGCGCTCACTACATCGAAGTTTCGCGAGGATTTTGAGCTTGGCTGCCGCACCGGCGTCCCGCCGCTCGAAGGATCGACGCCGCTGGCGGCGGCTGTGTTGATGGCCCATGCGGCATTTGTGCAGCCGGAGCGCCAAATTGCCATTTTTGATGCCATCGCCGATGCGTGGCTGGATCTGGACAAGGACTCCGATCGCGCGGAGTCATTGCGGCATCATCTTTCGTGGTTGACCGCGCCGGCCGTCATCGAGGAATGGCAAACCCCGCGCGCGGTATGGGACGCATTTTGGAGCGTCGTCGACGCGGAGCCCGGGACTCAGTCGAACGCGGGAGCCAAGGACGCCGCGCTCGACTTTACCGGCCGGGTCGTGGTGATCGGCATGCATTACGACGCGGAATTATTGATGCGCTGCGAGCGGGCGCACTACCTGCATGAGGACGTCAGGAGACTGCTGGCCCAACCGGAAGTGCGCATGACGACCGAGGATTTGCGCAACTGGCCCAAGGACAGTCTCGGAACCAATCTCCTCGATATGCTCACCTCCAAGGGCTACGACCTCGAGGTGATCAATCCCGACGATGTGATGCTGCCGCCGGTGTTCGCCGCGCAAAACCGAACCAACCGCCGCATTCTACAGCTGCACGATGTGTGGCATCTGTTCGCCGGCTTCGGCTTCACGGCCCAGGGAGAGGTCGCGATTTCCGGGTTTCAGCTGGCACAGTTCGGGCAAAACTATTCGACGCGGTTTCTCGCGGCCACCACCACGATGATGTGTCTGCGCCCCGTGGTCGACATCGATCAATTCATCTCACTGATCGCCGAGGGCTGGCGTCATGGCCGCCGCGCCCCGCCGCTGATGTCGGTCGAGTGGCACAAAATGCTCGGGCGTTCGATCGCGGATCTGCGCGCCGAGATGCACGTTGCGCCGTTCAAGAGTCGCACACCCGAACTCTTGAATTTCTAGGCGGTTGGGAGCCGCACGAATGGGCGACCCGTCGGCCGATTCACGGCCGTTACTCGTGTTCGACGCCGATTGCGCTTTCTGCGTCTATTGGGCGCGGTACTGGCAGAAATTGACGGGCGATGCCGTCGATTATCAGCCGTACCAAGAGGTGGCGCAGCAACATCCGCAGGTCCCGCTTGCCGACTTTCAACGCGCGGTGCAATACATCACACACGATGGACGCCGCGCCAGTGCCGCCGAGGCAAGCTTTCGCACCTTGAGCCACGCACGCGGCAAGGGATTTTGGTTCACGCTCTATAAAAAGCTGCCCGGCTTCGCGGTCATGGCGGAATGGATCTACGCCTTCATTGCCGCGCACCGTTCGGCCTTTTATCGCATAACGCTGCTTCTATGGGGCAGGCACTATGCGCCGCCGCGCTACGACTTGGTCTCATTCGTATTTCTGCGCGTGATGGGTCTGATCTATCTATCGGCCTTTGTTTCCTTTGCAGTGCAGGCGGTGGGACTGATCGGCAGCCATGGCATCTTGCCCATAGCCGAGTTGGCGCAGCTCATCGGCAGCCACGCCGGCATCGAGCGCTTTTACGCGATGCCCATGCTGTTCTGGATCAGTGCCAGCGATCTCGCCATTCGATTGGTGTGCTGGGTTGGGGCGGGATTCTCGCTGTTATTGGTCTTCAATGTGCTGCCTCGCCTAAGTTTGCTGGCGCTGTATGTGCTGTATCTGTCGCTGCTCTACGCCGGACAGACTTTCATGTCTTTTCAGTGGGACACGTTTCTGCTGGAGGCTGGATTTCTTTCCCTGCTGTTGAGTTTCGCTCCAACGCCGGGGATCTGGTTGCTGCGCTGGCTGCTGTTTCGATTCATGTTCATGTCGGGCGTGGTCAAGCTCTTGAGCGGCGATCCTCACTGGTGGGACCTGTCGGCGCTGTCGTATCACTTTTTTACGCAACCGCTGCCCACAGCGCTCGCATGGTATGCCGCGCATCTTTCCACGACGGTGTTGAGAGTTGCCACCGGCGGCCTGTTCTTCGTTGAGCTGATACTGCCGTTCCTGATCTTCTGCCCGCGTCGGCTGCGTTTCTGTGCGGCGTTCGGCATCCTGCTGTTGCAAAGCTGCATTCTGATCACCGGCAATTACAATTGGTTCAATCTTCAGACCATGCTGCTGTGCCTGCTGCTGTTTGACGATGCAGCCTTGCAGAAATGCCTACCGCGGCGCCTCGTGCAGGTGCTGTCGAGACGCGCCCCACGGCGCTCGTCAAAGGCCGCCGCGATCGTGGTCGGCGTATGGGGGCTGGTTCTGGCGTTCGTGAGCCTCGTGCAAATGGACGAGCGCTTCGGCGGCAGCCCGCCGGCGGCGCTGCGCGCGCTGGAGCAATTGATTGAGCCCATGCGCATGGTCAGCAGCTATGGGCTGTTCGCCGTCATGACGACCGAACGCAATGAAATTATCATTGAGGGGTCCAATGATGGGGTCGAGTGGCGCGAGTACGGGTTTCTGTACAAGCCGGGCGATGTTGCGCGCCGACCACCCTGGAACATCCCGCACCAGCCAAGATTGGATTGGCAGATGTGGTTCGCCGCGCTCGACGATCCGCGCCGCGTGAACTGGTTTCCGCACTTTCTCGAACGGCTGCTGCAAAACGAACCCACGGTCACGGCCCTGTTGGCAAAGAATCCGTTCGCGGAGAAGGCGCCGCAATATATCCGTGCGCAGTTCTACGGCTACACTTTTTCGAGCGCTGAGGAAATGCGCAAGGGATTGTGGTGGCAGCGTCGATCGACGGGGTTGTATTTTCCGGTGGTGCGGCTCAAGGCGAACTGAAAACGACCATTATTTCGACTGTTTGGGCGGATCGGAGCGCTCCTCCTCGGCCCAATTGATTGGTCCGTGTTCCGCAGCGCGTTTCAAGTGCTCCAGCGTCCACGAATCCCCATATTTGAACTTCTTCAAGAGCCTATCGAAGGCGGGCGTCGCCAAAAATCCGACGCCATCCAATTCAACCTGCGTGCGGTTCTTGGATATCGATCGCAGATTTATGGCCGTCACGGTTTTGCCGAAGTCTTCGGCATCCTCAAAATTCGGCGGCGCCTGCACATTGCGCAGCACCAGCAGTTGCTCGGGTACATAGGCGACAATCGAGTTCTTGATGTTGCCGGGCTGCCCGCGAACCGCGGTCGCCGCATAGCTGGTTTCGACCGTGCCGCCGATACCGAATTCGACCCACGCGACGCGGACCGCCCAGCTTTGCCAGCCTTCGCCGCTGCTCAAAAGCGTCCATATTGCGCTGACCGGCGCGTCGATCGTGATGCTGAGTTTTAGCACGCGGCTCCCATTCGGCTCGATGTAGGAATCGTCACGCACGTTGGGAAAATCCGCTGCCATGGCGCGCGGGTACGCGGCTCCGAGGGTGCAGAATACGCAAAGAATTCGCAGCATTTTCATGCAAGCTCCTCGCGCAGCGCGGCGCTTTGCAACATGTTGAAGTAGTCGCGCAGCGTGGCGACCGCCGCGTCGAACGGCCGAAGATCCCGATACGTGCGAGCTTGCATCACGGCTCCCTCCATAACCGTCAGCACAAAACTGGCGGTGCGCCGGGTGTCGAGGCCGCGACCGAAAACCTTACGCGCATCGATGAGGCAGTTCTCGACCTGATCGATCCATCCGGTGAAGTTGCCGGCGAGCAGCAGCCGGACGGCGGGATCCGGTTCGTGAAGCTCCAATGCCAAACTGCCGATGGGGCAGCCATAGGCGCAACGGTTCATCTCGAGCAGCATCCGATAACGCGCAAGCAGAGCAAAAATGCGTTCGATCGGATCTTGGACATCGGCCCAGGCGGGTTCAATGAGCATGGGTACAATCCCCGTGCGATAGCGTTCGAGGACGGCCAACAGCAAATCCTGCTTGGTGGGGAAGAAATGATAAAAGCTGCCGCTGTGGCAATCCGATTCGCGCTGAACATCCGCAACGCTGGTCGATTGATAGCCCTTCTCGCCGAACAACCTTAGTGCGGCGGCAATTAACCGTTCCCGGGTGGACTCGTCTTCCATCAGTTCTCCACTTGAGCGCTCAATCAAATCATGACTTGATTGATCAGTCAAGTCGAACTATTGGATCCCATGGAGAGGCAGGTTGAGGGCTCGTGAAAATCCAAGTCTTTGAATATAAAAAGGAATGATTCCGCGCTAGTAGGACGTGGGCGTCCTGGCAGGCGGCACGACACGGTCGAGCGCCGAACGATCCCAACGGCCGAGATCGGCGGCTGCCTCGTAAGTGGTCTAGATCGG
>Ga0210389_10004202_pt1 | contig 11230 bp, 7 predicted proteins | sample IncBWH28OmetaG_FD_160127 | JGI IMG/M metagenome (GOLD analysis project Ga0210389, IMG submission 160127) | Forest soil microbial communities from Barre Woods Harvard Forest LTER site, Petersham, Massachusetts, United States - Inc-BW-H-28-O ... | reverse complement strand
TTATTTGTTACGTAGTGAGATTGACTCTACCGAAAAAATTGTAGAAGAGTATCAGTGGGTTGCTGCTATTGAGTATGCCGATAGTGCAGGGGCAGATGTAATAAATTCATCATTGGGTTACACTATTTTTGATGACCCGACACAAAGCCACACTTGGGCAGATTTAAACGGACGCACATCCGTTGCCAGCCTTTCAGCAACAATGGCTGCACGCCGTGGCATGATTTCTTGCATAGCTGCGGGTAACGAGGGTGGGTCGAGCTGGCAAAAAATTTCTGTTCCGTCTGATGCCGATAGTATATTGGCAGTTGGTGCAGTTGATGCAAGTGGGGCTTATGCCACTTTTAGTTCAACAGGTAATTCGGCTGATGGGCGTATAAAACCCGATGTTGCAGCACAAGGTTCAAGTTCAACTATTTTTAATGTTAACTCGGGTAATGTAAGTACGGGTAGCGGTACATCTTTTGCATCGCCTATTATGGCAGGCATGGTAACTTGTTTGTGGCAAGGCAATCCTACTAAAACAAATATGCAAGTTATTAATGCTATTAAACAAAGTGCTACGCAATATGCTAACCCAGATTCTATTTTAGGTTATGGCATTCCTGATTTTTGCGTGGCCGATCAAATTTTAAAAGGAACTTTTGCTATTAAATCACTTGTCGCAAGCAATATTATAAACACACTTTGCGGAAGCAATGATTGCCTGCTAACTGTAAACGTGTATGATGTTGCCGGACGATTAGTATTAAGCACCCAAACAAAATCTTCGCAAAACAACAGTACTGATAAAATTATTCAGTCGCTTGATTTATCAACTGTTACCGGAGGAATGTATGTGGTAAAAATTTCTTCCTCAAACGGAAACTCCTATACTAAGAAATTAGTAAAATCGTAAACAGCTATTTACTTAAACATGCAGTTAAAAGAAAAAATATATGCTGCATGCCTTAACCTAGTAGATAAAAAAATACAAGCTTTACAAAACACCTTGCAAGATTTGGCTGAAGGCGCTGTAAGCGATGGAAAAAGCTCTGCCGGCGATAAACACGAAACTGCCCGTGCCATGATGCAATTAGAACAAGAAAAAATTAGCCGACAGTTAGATGAATTACTAAAGCAAAAAACTGTTTTGCAATCGATAGATGCTACGCTAAAAGCAACACAAATAGCAAAAGGTAGTTTGGTTAAAACCAACAAAGGTTATTTGTTTTTAAGCATTGCCTTAGGCAAGCTAATGGTTGATGGTGCAGATGTTATAGTGCTTTCTCCTCAATCCCCATTAGGGATAAAATTAATGGGCTTGCAGGCAAAATCATCGGTTGATATAAATGCGGTTACTTATTTAGTTGAAGAAGTGTTGTAATTATAAATGACCTAAAACAAAAAAGGCTCACCAACGGTAAGCCTTTTTCAAAATCAATTTTATATTCTAATACTGAGAGAAACCAACTCTGTCAGATACTTTGTTTTCAATTAACAAACCAACGCAAGCAGCGTTTTCAGCTTTACCTTTTTCTTCTTTCACTTCGCCCATTGGCACAGTAGCCTCAATAATTAACTGACGTGTACTTGAAGCCTGAAACTCAAATTGCTGTGTGTTATCATTTTTTGTGTTATCAAAAAGCAATTCTTTAGTACGCGCATCATAAATTTTAAAATTTACTTTTTCGCCTATAATTGCTTCGCAGCAAACGCTCATACGATAATCGTTGCCTTTATAAACTACACAACGCATTTTAGATGTAGAGCCTTGTGCAAACAAACCGCTTTTTGATTGTGCGTTATACATAAAAGCACGTTTATCTCTACGAGTGCCCTCCATATAACAAGCTTTTTTATGAAACTCGCCACAAACACTTGCTTGGGCAAAGGCGTAGTCGGTTGATAAACCTATACAAACTAGTAATGCAAAAATTATTCTTTTCATAATCGATATTTAATTAATTATTTTCCTGTAAATGAATTTCTAATAGAGGCTACTTTATCAGTTAAAGCTTTATACTGTGCTTCTGTTATTTGCGATTGACTTCCACCGCCAAGTACTTTAACACCTTTTTCTTCTTTAACGGCAACAGCACCTTCTTCTTTTTCGGTTACCTGGTTAAATGTAGTTCTTAAATCTTCCAGCTGTGCAATAGTTTCTTTTACGCCTGCATCGCTTTCGTATTTTTTCATAAAATCAATAATGTTGTCAAGGGTATATTTTTCGTCAGCTATACGCTCAATGGCCGGATTTTTTTTGTCGTATTTTACTAAACCGCAAGCAATGTTTAATCCTTCAATGTAACCACCTGCAACCGATAAAGCCAATGTAGTGCCTTGTTGCGAATTTTGCATAGATTCAAAAGAAGAGAAATACAAGTTATCAGCTATTTCAACTAACGAATCTGGATTACCCATATTTTTCTCTAAGCTTTTTAGCATGCTTGGACTAATAGAGCTTGATACGCCAACAGCATCACCTAGTTGTTTTACGGTTTTAAAATATTTAAGCACATCCGTGCCAATTTCAAAAATCGAACAATAAGTTAAATCGCAGCTATATATACCAAAATTTAATGCCTGCGATTTTGCATCGGCATAATTTTTTACCTTATCAGGGCTGTTTAAAACATCTGTACGCTTGTTGTTTTTACCGGCTACCTGCTTAATAAAAACAAACATTTCTTTAGGCGATGGTATTTGGTAAGTCATTTCAGTACTAGATGTGTTACTAGGCTTAACTGCCGCCGTTGTATCAACCTTAGTGCTGTCTGAAGCCATAGCATCTGTATCGGCTTTGTTGCCGCCACCGCAAGAAGTTAGTACGCATGTACCACTTATTGCCGCAATTGAAAGTGTTGTGATAAATATTTTTTTCATACTTATATTTAAAATTGTAAGCAAATCTAATTAATTATTTAAAACCTTTTTAACTAAATCAGCAGCTTCTTGTAATTGTATAGCCGAAAACACTTTCAAGCCCGATTCTTCAATTAGTTTTTTAGCTTCTTCGGCATTTGTGCCTTGTAAACGTACAATAATTGGTACTGGAATACTGCCCATATTTTTGTAAGCATCAACCACACCTTGCGCCACACGGTCGCAACGTACAATGCCACCAAAAATGTTTACCAAAATAGCTTTTACATTTTTATCTTTTAAGATAATGCGGAATGCTTTTTCTACGCGTTCTGCATTAGCTGTACCACCCACATCTAAAAAGTTAGCAGGCTCACCACCCGATAATTTAATGATGTCCATAGTAGCCATCGCTAAACCTGCACCGTTAACCATACAACCTACGTTACCATCTAATTTAACGTAGTTAAGCTCAGCTTTACGAGCTTCAACATCAATAGGGTTTTCTTCTAGCTCATCACGCATTGCCTCAATGTCTTTATGGCGATAAAGTGCGTTATCATCCATCGTTACTTTAGCATCTACAGCAATAATTTTATCGTCAGATGTTTTTAGTACCGGGTTAATTTCAAATAAAGATGCATCGATAGAGTCATAAGCTTTATATAAAGAAGCCACAAATTTTGTCATTTCTTTAAATGCAGTACCGCTTAAACCTAAATTAAAAGCCACTTTACGACATTGGAAATCGCGTAAACCAACTTTTGGGTCAATTTCTTCTTTCCAAATTAAGTGTGGTGTAGTTTCTGCTACATGCTCAATGTCCATTCCACCTTCGGTACTATACATGATAATGTTACGACCCGTAGCACGGTTTAATAATATACTGATATAAAACTCCTTAGTTGGCGACGCACCCGGGTAGTAAACATCCTGTGCAACCAATATTTTATGTACTTTTTTACCTTCGGCACTGGTTTGTGGGGTAATTAATTGCATGCCAATAATATCGGTTGCCCTTTGTTTTACCTCTTCTAAATTTTTTGCTAATTTAACTCCACCGCCTTTACCACGACCACCGGCATGTATTTGTGCTTTTATAACAACCCAATCGCTGTTATATTTCACTTTCATTTCTTTAGCGGCTTCAACTGCTTGTTCAGGTGTTTCGGCAACTATTCCTTCTTGCACAGCAACACCAAAACTCTTTAAAATACTTTTACCTTGATACTCGTGAATGTTCATATGATGAAAATTTTAAATTACAAATACTAAATTCAAAAAACTTTTGTCAAAAATAATTGTTTTTATGAAGCAGACTATATTTTATTGATTTTATTTGCCCTTATATTTAAACTATGACTAAACCCGAAATTATATACGAAGACGATGTGCTGTTGGTGTGCAACAAGCCCGCAGGTTTAATGGTAGAGCCTGATAGAAACAATTTCCCTAATTTATTACAACAGGTAAAAAACTATTTGAAGCAAAAAACCGGAGATAAACTGCCCTATGTGCAGCATCTTCATCGTTTAGATAGACCCGTAAGCGGCGTAGTGTTATTTACCAAAAACAAAGATTATTTAAGACATTTAAGTGAGCAGTTTGCTAACCGCACTGTAACCAAGCATTATTTAGCTTTAACGGCAAATGAACCTACAATTAAAGCAGATACGCTGGAGCAATGGCACCGCAAAGAAAAAAAGAAGGCTGTAATTGTGCCTGAAGGGACTGAGTACGCCGAAAAAATAAAACTATCGTACATGGTTAAACCCCATAGCAAATTCTTTTTGTGGGATATTGAGCTGTACACAGGTAAATTCCATCAAATAAGGGTGCAATTAGCAGGCTTAAATTGCCCCGTTTTAGGTGATGAAATGTATGGTTCAACCGTTTTATACAAACCTAATGCCATTGCTTTACATGCCGCTAAACTTGTTATTGAACATCCTATAACCCATAAACAAATGGAGTTTGTGGCTGATAGTAAAAACTTTTTGAGCGTGTAAAAACAGTAAAAAAGGGCAAGCAAAGGGGCGGGGTAAAGGGTGGAATTAGGGTGCTACCGAGGCAGGTTATAACCCTTGTAAAATAAGGTATTTCGAAGGTTTTTATAAAAATTAGGGCGGTATAAGGGCGAACAAAAGGACAGTAAAAGGGCAACAAACAAAAGAATATAATAATATAAAGTATAAGGGGAGTCCTTTCCTTTTTTTAATTAGAAATGTTGTTGTGTAACAGTAATTAATTCTTGTCATTTCGAAGGGGGCACAACTGAGAAATCTTTATTTGGGAATAGACTGCTTGCAAATAAAGATTTGTCAGCCACACAAGCTGGCTCTGCGCTAAAAATATCTACTAGATATTTTCTTTACGCTTAGCCCTGATCTAAATGACAACCACATTATAAACAATGCACTAAAAAAACACTACGGATTTTTAATCAAAAGGCAATTTACCCTGCCCATCTTCGCCCTTCATAAAATCTTGCGCTGCTTTACGGCTAATTTTTTCCATAGCACGGCGGTGCAATTCCATAGGCGACAAACCATTATCGGCTCCCGGTGCTTCAGGCTCTTCGTCAAGCTCCATCTCTTCAGCTTCGCGTAAATTAATTTCTTTTACCTTAAGCGGAGTTAGCTTTTTACCTTTAGCTTTCATATTTACCATAGGGGCAAACTCGGCTAAATTAATTACTTCGGGTTTTGGTTGTTTGTCTTTTTCTTTGCCAAAAACAACGTCAATTACCGCGATAGGATTGCTCGTTACAAGCTCTACTAACGAGTTTTCGTGCTCAGTAATAATAGATGTTTTGGTAGAAATATTTTCAGGAATAAAGCGTTTAGCTAAATATGATTTGCTTTCTCCGTCAAAATAAATCATGGTAATTACTTGCTTAGGCAAGAATTTTTCAATCATTACAATATCTTCATCAAAGTGGTTTAGTAAATCATAATTATACAATTTGTACTGCCCTTTTGATGTGATAGTAAGTATTTTATCTTCACCTGCAAATTTACCTAAGTAAGTGCCTCGGTCTTCTTTATTTAAACGGTGTGTAGTATCATCAAACCAATAATCTTCGGCACCTAAAGTTGATGCGCCTTTCGATTTGAAAATTACTTTTTTAACGGCGTATTTAGTAACAATATTACCAACTGATGATCTTCCTTTAACCGGAATTTCAGCAAAATCAATATCAATTTCTAATTTGCGTACACCGGTAACAGGTTTTAAATTAACCACTACTTTTTCAGCTTCGCCATTAGGGTTAATGGTAAACCACGATACGTTTGAATTGGCTGTGCCTTTAGTTAAATCATACTCCTTATCGCGAGTAACACCCGTAACGTTAAAGCGTTTAATAAAGGTTATGCCTTTTGGTCCGTCGCTATAAATCATGTTGTATGTAGTACGCTCGTCGTTCTTTTTAAACACCGCTACATAAATAATGTCTTTACCAACAAACACCTTGTCGGCTACCTTAAATATTTTCAGTTTACCCTCTTTGGTAAACGCAATAATATCGTCAATGTCTGAGCAATCGCAAACAAACTCATCTTTCTTTAAACTGGTGCCCACAAAGCCTTCGGCCTTGTTTACATACAGTTTTTCGTTAGCCATAACAACCTGGGTAGCCACAATGGTTTCCAGTTGTTTTATTTCGGTTTTACGTTCTTTTCCTTCGCCGTATTTTTTCTTTAACGTTTTAAAATACTCAACTGCGTAATCGGTAAGGTTAGCTAAATGATTTTTTACACCTGCAATTTTATCATCCAAATCCTTCATGTGGTCTTCAGCTTTTATGCTGTCGAAACGCGTGATACGGATCATCGGAATTTGCGTTAAACGTTGTAAATCATCGTCGTTTATTTCGCGAATTAATTTCTTTTTATGCGGTGCAAAGGCAGTATGTAAATATTTAAATAAAGTTTCTTTGTCAGAGTATTTTTTAAAGTCGATGTACATTTCTTCTTTAATAAAAATCTTTTCTAAAGAAGCAAAGTGCCATTTTTCTTCCAGCTCTTGTTTTTCTAATTCAAGCTCGCGACGCAGTTGTTCAAGCGTTTGTAGGGTAGATAAGCGAAGCATTTCGCTAACACCTACAAAACGAGGTCTGTCGTTTTCAATTACACAGGCATTAGGCGATATACTCATTTCACAATTAGTGAAAGCATAGAGTGCATCAATTGTTTTATCAGGCGAAATGCCCGGTTGCAAGTGAATTAAAATCTCCACATTTTCAGCTGTGTTATCTTCAACCTTTTTTACTTTTATTTTGCCCTTATCGTTAGCGGCAAGTATAGAGTCTATTAATGAGCCTGTGGTTGTACCAAACGGAATCTCGGTAATAACAAGGGTTTTAGCGTTTAATTCTTTTATGCGGGCACGTATTTTAATTTTACCGCCACGTAAACCATCATTATAATCGCCGCAATCGGCAATGCCACCTGTAATAAAATCGGGATAAATAACCGCTTTTCTGCCACGTAAAACTTGTATAGATGCGTCAATTAATTCATTAAAATTATGAGGCAACATTTTACAAGCTAAGCCAACCGCAATCCCTTCAACACCATGCGCTAATAACAACGGAAATTTTACCGGAAGTGTTATAGGTTCTTTATTTCTACCATCATAACTTAGTTGCCAGTTGGTAGTTTTTGGATTGTAGAGTATATCAAGTGCAAATTTAGAAAGTCGGGCTTCAATATAACGAGGGGCAGCAGCGCTATCGCCGGTTAAAATGTTACCCCAGTTACCCTGCATATCAATTAAAAGGTCTTTTTGCCCAATAGCTACCAAAGCATCACCAATACTGGCATCTCCGTGTGGGTGGTATTTCATAGTGTTACCAATAAGGTTGGCAACCTTGTTATAGCGACCATCTTCAAGCTCCCACATACTGTGCAAAATACGGCGTTGCACGGGTTTCAATCCATCTTCGAGGGCAGGAACGGCACGTTCTAAAATTACATAAGAGGCATAATCAATAAACCAGTTTTTAAACATGCCCGATACGTGGGTAACGCTGTCTAATTCGTGGTGGTTATCAGAATTTATATCGTTGTTTTCGCTCATTGTTGTTTTTGTCTCTTGGTTTCGCAGTATGCCAAAGCATTTTGCTCATCGTTTGTTAAAAAAGTATTCTAAAAGGCTGCAAATCTATTAAAACAAGGCAAATTATTTAGAATGCGGGGAAATATTTTTATTCACAGCCCCGCCCAAAAAGGGTTTCCTGTTATAATTTGTTAAGCGAGAATTATTTTTAGGATAATTCGTCGATATGTTTTGCTTTTCTCGATAATTATGTATATTTGTGAGTAAATATATTATTATGAAATTGTTAAAACTACTTCTAATTGTAGGGTTTTTTGTTGGATTTACTGAAGCAGCAAATGCACAAGGTACTCCTAGGGTCAAGGTCAACACAATAAATGGGATTATTCAAACTGATAAAAGCACTTCGCTTGATTTGAGGTTTGCCGATGTTGATCAAAAATTTTACGACGAGTTAGTAAAAAAAGCCTCAGCTCAAAAAGATTTTGAATTGTATAAGCAAGGGTTTAACCCTGAATATGCTATGGCTCAGTTGCGTTTAAAGGCTGATGGACCAAGAACACTTTTTCAGGTTGAAAAATTAATAGCTGCATTAGGCTTTAGTAAGGTTACTGTTGATTCGAAAGAAATAATCGTCAGTGAATTATCTAAGGTGTATCATTTAAAAGAAGAAAGAATGCGCTTAACCGATAAAGTTAAGTCTAAATAAATAAACATCGAAATTATGAAGAAAATTATACTTAGCCTTTTATTACTTTGTTTAGCCAAAAATTATGCGAATGCGCAGGCAAATACATATTATATGGGACCTGATCCAGCACCTTTTTATAATAACACAACAATTACATCCTGTAAAGGTGTTAGTGGTGTTGAAATTTATGATGATGGTACCGGTACTGGAGCTGCTTATTATGCCGATGGTGATAATTTGGTGCTTACTTTTTGCAGTGGTGGTGGACCCATTAAAATAAATGTTACTTTGGCTGATATAGCTTCAGGTGATCATTTGTATATACACGATGGTCCTTTAGCCACATCTACCCAAATTGGTAACATAACAAACGTATCTACCACATTAGGGCAAGCCTTTACCTCTTCAGGTACTTGCTTAACACTTGTGTTTAAAAGTAATAATGATGGTGTTGTAGGTGAAGGATTTAGTGCTATTATTGGTTGCCAACCAACTGGTTGTGGCGGAAACCCTGTGGCTGGTGATAATTGTGCTACTGCCCCGGTAATTTGCGACCTTAACAGTTATTGCGGTAACACAAGTGGGTGGTACACAGCAGACAATGAAAATATTGCTACCGGAGAAGGTTATGGTGCCTTTGACGACTATCAATATTACGGGACACAATTTACAGAAGGCAATAGTACTTTTTGCGGAAGTATAGAAAATAATTCTTGGATTGCCTTTGTTGCTGGTGCAACTAATCCAAAAATTTCTATGACTTCTAGCAATTGTGTTGATGGCTCTAGTGGTATTCAGGCGGTTATGTTGTCGGCATCAGGCTGTTCGTCTTTTAATCAGGTTTCTACAAGTTGTATAAGTCAAGGCAGTGGACCGGGAAGTTTTACCTTAACTGGAAGTGGTTTAACTATTGGTCAAACATATTACGTTATGATTGATGGTTTTGCCGGAAATTATTGCGATTATCAAATTACTAATTTTACCGGAGTACAAGTATATTCTATTTCATCATCTACAACAACAGTTTGTGCTAATGCCAGTGCTACTTTAAGCATAACTCCTACTAATGCCACTTCTTATGCGTGGACCGCATCTACCGGAGGCGCTATAACTGGTTCAACTACTGGTTCTTCAATAACAGCTACACCAAGTGTTACTACTACATATAGTTGCGCGATTGTAGGAAATACAGGTTGTACAACTACTTTAACACAGGTAATTACTGTTACTTCAGCCCCTACACTTACTTTATCTGCACCAAGCTATACAACTTGTTTAAATGTGCCTGTTGTATTTGGGGCAAGTGGAACTACTACTTATACATGGACTCCAACTACAGGCATGACGGGTTCTGCCACCTCAAGCCCAACAGTAACTCCAACAACAACTACTACAACAGTGTATAGTGTAACAGGTTCTTCAGGAGGTTGTGCCAGCGCAGCAAACTCTGTTACTTTAACCGTAAACCCTTTACCTGTAGTTACTATAACAGCTGTACCAACACCAAGTGTTTGTTTAGGTAGTGCAGTTTCATTTACGGCATCGGGCGCAAGTACTTACACCTGGACTTCATCTGCCAATGGAGGCTTATCAGGTACTTCGGGCACTATTGTTACCGGCACCCCAAATACAGCAGCCAATGCAACTTATACTGTTAACGCAACAGATGGTAATGGTTGTTTAAATAAAGCATCAGTAACTATCAATGTAAATGCCTTACCAACCTTAACATTAACGGCAAGTAGTACAACACTTTGTTCATCAAGCAGCGCTACATTTTCTGTTACCGGCAGTGCCAATAACACTTATAGCTGGACTTCAACAGCAGGTGGCGGGTTAAGTGCCACAACCGGTACAGCCGTAACAGCAAGTCCTACAGGTGCTTCTACAACCTATTCAGTTGTAGCTACAAATACAGTTACCGGTTGTGTAAGTGTGGTTAAAACAACCACACTTACGGTAACAGCTACACCAACAATTAGTCTTACACAAGCAACCTATACAACTTGTTTAAATGTACCCGTTACATTTACGGCAAGCGGTGTAGCTGCGGGTAATTATTCTTGGACCCCAACTACTAACATGACAGGTTATACCACATCAAACCCAACGGTTACTCCTACAGCAACCACCACAACCGTTTATAATGTAACAGGAACTTCAAGCGGTTGTACTAGTGTAGTAAACTCTGTTACTTTAACCGTAAATCCATTACCAACTATTTCGGTTACGCCAAGCAGTACAGCTATATGTTCAGGCGGTGGAAGTTCAACCTTAACAGCTAGCGGAGCTAGTACTTATGCGTGGGCAAACGGAGCAACTTTAAGCACAACAACTGGCTCAGTAGTGGTAGCAACTCCAACCAATACAGCAACCCCAACTGTTTATACAGTTACAGGAACAAATGCTAACGGCTGTGTAAATAAAAATACGGTTAGTATAACTGTAAATTCAACACCTACTATAACTGTAGTTGGAGGAGGTAGCAATTCTCAAACGGTTTGCGGAGGTGGTACTACAAATACAACCATTAATGCAATTACATTTACCTCTACCCCATCGGGTGCAGTTAACTGGACAAACAGCAATACAAATTTAGGAGGCACTCAACTTTCTAATCCTTCCGGTACGGGT
>Ga0210389_10004201_pt1 | contig 11231 bp, 11 predicted proteins | sample IncBWH28OmetaG_FD_160127 | JGI IMG/M metagenome (GOLD analysis project Ga0210389, IMG submission 160127) | Forest soil microbial communities from Barre Woods Harvard Forest LTER site, Petersham, Massachusetts, United States - Inc-BW-H-28-O ... | reverse complement strand
GCATCCGCGACGCTTTCCGGATTCACCGCCTCCGAATCCTTAAAGACGGACAAGTAAAACCTCGCTGCCTCCACCGCGCGACCGTCGAACCAGAGGAACGGGCGAACCTTTTGCATGCGTGCTTTCCTTTGCGAACTAGACTTCGACGTCGAGGCCGAGGTCGAGTGAGGGTGCGCCGTGCGTGAGCCATCCAGCCGAGATCAGGTCCACGCCGCAGCGCGCAATCTCCGCGATCGTTTCGGGACGCACGCCGCCGCTGGCTTCCGTGAGAACGCGCCCGCCGGCGATGGCGACCGCCTCGGTGAGCTGCGCCGGCGTCATGTTGTCGAGCAGCACCGCGTCGATCGGCTGTTCGAGCGCTTCGCGGAGCTGGTCCAGCGTGTCGACTTCGACTTGGACTTTGACCATGTGGCCGACGCGCGCGCGCACGGCGGCGACGGCAGCGGCGACGGAGCCGGCGAGTGCCAGATGATTGTCTTTAATCAGGACCGCGTCGTCCAGGCCGAAGCGATGGTTGCTGCCGCCGCCGCAGCGGACCGCGTATTTCTCCAGCGCGCGCAAGCCGGGCGTCGTTTTGCGCGTGTCTATGACGCGGGCGCCCGTTCCCGCGACGAGATCGACCAGCGCGCGGGTGGCGGTCGCGACGCCGCAAAGGCGCCCGAGCAGGTTGAGCACGGTGCGTTCGGCGGTGAGGATTGGCCGCGCCGGGCCCGCGATCGCCGCGATCGTATCGCCCGCCTCGGCACGGTTGCCGTCGGCGATGCGCACGTCGACGACGACGCGCGTGTCGAGTATGTGAAACGTCGACGTCGCGACTTCGATGCCCGCGACGATTCCGGCCGTACGCGCGGCAATGACCGCGCGCGCGGGGCGCAGCGGATCGACGATGGCGTCCGTCGTGATGTCGTTTCCGTGGCCGATTTCTTCGAGGAGCGCCGCGCGCAGCAGCTCCGACCAAACCAGATGGTTTGGTTCAAGCCACGCTGCGGAGGCGGGTAAACGATCGTCTGGCAAGTGCTTCATCCGTTTTGGGATAGTCGGTGCGATAGTGGCTGCCGCGGCTCTCGTTGCGCGCGAGTGCGGCTTCGGTGACCAAGCGCGCCACGACGAGCAGATTGCGCAGCTCGCCGCCCGCGTGCGGAAAAACTTCCTCGAAGGCGGCGATGCGTGCGAGCGCCTTGCGCAAACCGGTTTCGCTGCGTTCCAGCCCGACGTTCGAGTACATCACGTTTCGCAAATCGAGCGTCGCTTGCGCCTCCCCCGCTCCCACGGGCAGCGACGGCGCGTGCGGCGCGATTGCGCCTGCGGGCGGTGGTTTCGGCGTTTGCGCGATGTCGGTCGCCACGCGCGTTCCGTACACGAGCGCCTCGAGCAGCGAGTTGCTGGCTAGGCGATTGGCGCCGTGCACGCCGGTCGCGCTCGTTTCGCCGCACGCCCATAGCCCGGGCAGCGTCGAGCGGCCCCATTCGTCGACGGCGATGCCGCCCATGTGATAGTGCGCCGCCGGCGCGACCGGAATGTTGCGAACGCGCGGATCGATTCCGGCGCTCTCGCAAAAGGCAAAGACGGTGGGAAACTCGACGGGGAACTTTGCGCCGATCGATTCGCGCGCGTCGAGTCCGACCGTGCGTCCGCGCTGAAGCTGACGGAAGATCGCGCGCGCCACGATATCGCGCGCCGCGAGCTCCGCCTCGGGATGCGAATCGAGCATGAAGCGTTCGCCGAGATCGTTCACGAGGATCGCGCCTTCGCCGCGTACCGCCTCGGTGACCAGCGGCATCGGGTCGCGTCCGATCTCCAGTGCCGTCGGATGAAATTGCACGAACTCCATATCCGCGAGCACCGCACCCGCGCGCGCCGCCATCGCGATGCCGTCACCGGTGGCTTGCACGGGATTGGTGGTGTAACGGTAGATGCGGCCGATGCCTCCGGTCGCGAGCACGACCGCGTCGGCGGTATACGTGTGCGCCTCTCCGGTCGCGTTATCGTGCACGAAAACGCCGCGCACGCGATCGCCGTCCAGAACGAGATCGTCGGCCGTGACGTTTTCTACGATTTCGATCGACGGGTGTGCGTGAACGGCTTCGATGAGCGTCTTGAGAATCTCGTGACCGGTGGCGTCGCCGCCGGCTTTGACGATGCGGCGGCGCTGATGGGCGGCTTCGCGCCCGAGTGCGAGTTCGCCCGAGTCGGTGCGATCGAATGCGGCCCCGAGTTCGAGGAGTTCTTCGATGCGCGCCGGGGCGTCGCGCGCGAGGATGTCGACCAGCACTTCGTCGCTGATGCCCGCACCCGCGCGCTGCGTATCGAACGCGTGCAAGCTCGGCGAATCGTCTTTTCCCATCGCGGCCGCGATGCCGCCCTGCGCCCAATCGGTCGCGGCACCAAACCCGAGTTTCGTCTTGCACAGCACCGTCACGCGCATCGGCACCAGCTTCAGCGCCGCCATCAGGCCGGCGATTCCCGCGCCGACGACGATCGCGTCGCTGTGCCGCTGCAACGCTTCTCTAATCCCGCGCGGCGCGGCTGAAGTCGAGCATGCGCTCGACCGCGCGGCGCGCGCGATCGGCGATATCCGGCGCGACGGTCACTTCGAATTCCATCGCCTGCAGCGAGTGGAGAATCTTCGGAAGCGTATTGCGCTTCATGTGCGGGCACAAGTTGCACGGCCGCACGAACTCGACGTTGGGATAGCGCGCGGCGACGTTGTCCGCCATCGAACATTCGGTCATCAGCAGCACGCGCGATTTCTGCGCTTCGCCCTGCGACGCCGCTTCGAGCGGCGCGACGTATTCAACCATGCCCTGCGTCGAGCCGGTATAGTCGGCTTCGGCGAGCACGTCCGGCGGGCACTCGGGATGCGCGATGACGATCAGGCGCGGATCGTCTTCGCGAAAGCGCTTGATGTCGGCGCCGGTGAAGCGCTCGTGCACTTCACAGTGGCCTTTCCACGCAATGATCTCGACGTCGGTTTTGGTGGCGACGTACGCGGCGAGATATTCGTCCGGAAGGAAGATGACTTTCGGAACCTTCAGTGCGTTGACGATCTGCACCGCATTGCCGCTGGTAACGCAGACGTCGGATTCCGCCTTGACCTCGGCCGACGTGTTGACGTACGTCACGATCGGCACGCCGGGATACGTCTCGCGCAGCAAGCGCACGTCGGCACCGGTGATCGACTCGGCAAGCGAACAGCCGGCCTTCAAGTCGGGCACGAGAACGGTCTTCGACGGGTTCACCAGCTTGGCGGTCTCGGCCATAAAATGAACGCCGCACAGCACGATGACATCGGCTTGGGTTTCCGCGGCCTTCATCGCGAGTGCCAACGAATCGCCGACGATATCGGCAACCGTGTAGAAGATCTCGGGAACTTGGTAGTTATGCGCCAAGATCACCGCGTTGCGTTCGCGCTTCAAGCGGTTGATTGCGGCGACGTAGGGGGCGTGGATCGGCCATTCGACGCGGGGAATGACGCGCGCGGCGCGCTCGAAAATCGGTTCGGTTTCGGCGGCGACGTCGCTCGTGTAGGTCAGGTCGATGGCGGTCATGGCGCTCCGGTTGGTTGCGGCGACAGGGTCGAAGCCCCTTCCCGCCGCAGAGTCGGGCGATGGCCCGGCGCTCTCTCCTTAGTATACCGCTGCTCACGGCGCTGCTCTGCGCCGTTTGTCTCGGCGCCCTACGGGCCCAAACGCTGCCGACCATCCCGCTCCCGACGCTCGTCCCGGCCGCGACGCTTCCGGGCGGCGTCCGTCAGGACGGCCTTTTCAATACGGCGCCGATCAGCATCGACGGGGTACAGGTCTTCCGCATCGCCGTACCCGCAAACGTCGGCTCCGACCAGATATCGATCGAGATGCGCCAGCAGTCGATCGAAGCCGCGATCGCCCAGGTGTTGGCTCCGCAGACGGGGGCGCAAGGCTCCGACACGATCTATAACCCCGAATCGCTCAGCATCGCCGTCCATGGAACGGGAGAGGTCGCGCAGTTGTTCGCGACCGACGCAGATCATCCGGATCCGCTGTCGCTGTTGACCGTTACCTCTGCGGATGCGAAGTATCAAAAATTGCCGGTCGCGACCTTGGCGGAAGCTTGGCGGGCAAAACTGGAAGCCGGGTTGACTGCAGCACTGGAGAAACGTCAGCCGGCCGTCGTTAAAGCGAACGTGGCCGACCTGCTTCGCTCCTTTGGAATCCTGATCGTCGTCTCACTGGTGCTGTGGTTTGTGTTGTGGTTCTTGCGCAAGAAGCGTATCGAGCTGCGGGCGAGCATCACCAAGAGCCGGCGCGAGCTCGACGCGGCGGAAGCTTCACAAAATCCCGAGCACCCATCGGCAACCAGTCAGCGCCTGCGGTTCATGGGGCTGGCGATCCGAGCGTCGGGACCCGAGATGAAGTTGCGCGCTCTCAAAGCGCTCTCGGGCGTTCTGGGGTGGGGACTTCTCCTCGCGTGGTTTCTGACGATCGTGTGGGCGCTTTCGCTCTTTCCCGAGACCACGCAATTCTCACATACGCTTCGACGCCGCGCGTTTTGGATCGTCGTCATCGTCGTCGGCGCGTTCGTCCTGGTTCGTATCGTCGATCTGGCGATCTCGCAGGTGGCTCGGATGTACGGCGAACGCGCGCGCGTTCGCGAAGCCGGGGAGGCGCGAGCCCGCCTGCTCCTGCGCATTCCGACGCTGGCACGCGCAATCGCCGGCTTCGCGACGATGATCATCGTATTCATAGCCGTCCTCGGTGGCATTGGCGCGCTCGGTGGGACCAACAACACCCTACTGACGTTCGGCGGCATCGCGGCACTGGGCATTACATTTGCCGCGCAGAACTTGTTGCGCGACCTCCTGAACGGTGTGTTCGTCTTGATCGAGGACCAATACGTGGTTGGCGATTACGTGATCGTCGACCAATTCAGCGGGGTCGTAGAACATATGTCGCTTCGTGCGGTACAGCTGCGGGACGCAAGCGGCAGTTTGATCACGATTCCGCACGGTCAAGTGACGCAAGTCGTCAACTGTTCTCGGAACTGGTCGCGCGTCGACTACCGCGTGCCCGTCGACGCACGTGCCGACATTGCGGCGGCGATCGGGATCGTGCGTACGATACTGGAGGCTCTCGCAGCCGAGGAGCGCTTCGGCGGGTGGATGCTCGATCCGGTTGAGTTCATAGGCGTAGATTCGATGTCGGCGACCGGGGTCGTCCTGCGCGCGTCGATCAAGACGGCGCCGCTGCGTCAGTTCGAGCTCAAGCGCGAGATCAACGCGCGCGTGCTCAAGGGACTGGACGAAGCCGGCATCGCGCTTGGACTGGATCCAAAAGCAGCGGCCTCGTTGAGCGTCAACTTGGGGCCGTCGTAATGCGATCGTTTCGCGCGTTCGTCGCCGCCATCGCTGCGATTGCGCTGCTCGCCGTACCCGCGCGCGCGTCGACGCGGCGCGTCCTCGTTCTCAATCAAGGCAACGCTGCGATCATGTACTTGCGGGTCGGCAGCGCGGCGAACGCAAAGTGGAGCGCCGACCTGCTGGGGTACGACGACGCGATCGCGGTCGGTCGCGGGATGGACGTCGCCATCGACGTCGACGACACCACGTGCACGTATGACTTGCAGGCGACCTACGATGACGGAACGACGCAGGTCGCGCCGAGCGTCGATCTGTGCTCGACCGATCGCGTGAGTTTTTACGAGCCGCTGCCGGGACGATGAGCACGTATCTCGCGCGCACGATTCTGATCGTCGTCACGATCGTCGTCGCAATCGTCTATTACACGCCCGCCGGGCAAGTCGATTTCCTCGAGAATTGGGGCGGCGGCACGTACGGCATCGAAATGACCCAGCTCGGCGATCCGATCGTGCAAGGCGTGATTTCCGGTTCGCCGGCGGATAAGGCCGGCGTGCGCGTCGGCGACCGCTTGATTCACTATCGTATCGGCGGTGCTTGGGCGCGCGTCAACACGCCCTACGTCGGCGAAGCGCGAACGATCGAGTTCGAGCGCGGCGGTGCCGTGCGGTCGGTCGTGCTGACGGCGGTCCCGGTGCCGGGGTTCGGCCTCGCGCAGCGGATCGGCGGCGTCCTCGCGCTGGTTCCGGCCACGGTCTTCCTGATCGTCGCGTTCATGCTGGTCTTTTTGCGGCCGTCGATCATGTCGTGGTCGTTTTATCTCTTCGCGATCGGCTATTTCGGAACGCTTCCCGTCTTGGGATACTGGTCGCACTTCCTACCGGATGCTGCCGCACGCGTTCTCGCGTTCATGCTGCTGGTCGTGTTCGGCTCGTGCAGCCCGTTGCCGCTATTGCCGTTCATCCTGCGTTTCCCGAACGGCGATTTGCGCGGGTGGCGGCATAAGGTCGACAAGTTCGTGTGGATTTTCATCGCAGCATCGTTCGCACTCGGCGTGTACGAGTTTTCCATCATTCAATCCACCGACGTCAAGCCGGTATGGGATCCGCTGGTCGCGACCGGCATTCCGCTCTTCACGTTCCTGTTCGCCGCGCTCATCGTCGTGAAGAACTACTCCGTCGCGACTCCGGCGGATCGCCAGCGCTACGGCTTCTTGATCATGGGAACGATCGTTTCGTTTGCGGCGTATGCCGTCTACTACATTCCTGGCGTTTCGTTCGCCGTCGGCCAGGTCGTCGGGTTCGCGGTCGTGCTGATGCCGATTTGCGTCGCGTACGGCGTCTTGCGGCTGCGCGTGATGGACGTCAACTTCGTGCTCAACCGCGCGCTCGTTTACGGCCTGCTTTCGGTGGCCGTCATTGCGTTCATCTCGCTGCTGGATTGGACGTTTTCGCGCGTCGTTTCGCTCGGACGATTCACCGTCGGAATCGAGCTGCTCGCGACGATCGCGATCGGCTTCTTGCTGGATCGCATCAATCGGCTCGTCGAGCGCACGGTCGAAGCGGTGTTCTTCCGGCGTCGCCGCGACGCCGAAGCGTACGTTCGCCGCGCGGCCGCGGCGCTGCCGTACGCGACCGACGAGGCGGCGATCTCGGAAGGTCTCGTGCAAGTTCCGGTTTCGGCGATGGAACTCGCGGCCGGAGCGCTCTATCGCCGCGCGTCAAACGGGTCGCGTTTCGAGGGCGTGGCGACGTCGGCCGAAACGCTGGTGGCACCCGGTGGATTCGATGCGAATCATCTGCTGGTACGCATGCTGCTGGCGAGCGAAAAGCGCATGTGGCTGGACGAAGTGCGCGCCTATCTCGATCCGGTCAACGCGACCGTGTACGTCCTTGCGGTCCCCGTGATGGTGCGTCACGAGCTCGTGTCGTTCACGCTGTACGGCGCGCACCGGAACGGCGCGCAGCTCGACCCCGAAGAGGTCGAGCTGCTCGAGGAACTCGCGAACGAAGCGTCGCGCTCGTACGACCACGTCGAAGCCGTACGCGTTCGCGCTCGTTACGGCGCGGTTACTGCACCGACCCCAGAAACCGCGTGATCGCGGCGTAGAACGCATCCGGCTGGTCGAGCATCACGAAGTGCTTCGACGGCGCGATCGCGACGACGCTGCCTTTGGGTGCGTCGTCGATCAGGTGCTGGTAAAACTGCTGCACTTGGTCCTGCGTGTATTGCTGCGGCGGCTTCGGATCGTACGGCATGATCTCGACGAACGGGATCGTGATCTTGACGAGACCCGGGCGCAGATCGCTCATCAGGTCGGCCTGCGCCCAAGCGCCGACGGCTTTCGGATCGCTCTTGGCTTCGAGTGCGGCCGTCGAATCGACGAGCTCGGGCTTGTTCGTGCCGACCGACGCCATGTAGGCTTTTTCTCCGGCCAGCTCTTTGGCCGCATCCATCGATGCGTACATCGCCGCCATCTGGTTCGCCATCTCCTGACGCTTGTCTGCCGTCGCCGACGCCAGCATCGGGAAGACCGGCAGCCCGTCGACCGCAACGATCCCCGCGAGGCGTTCCGGGTGCTGCTCGGCGAGTGCGATTGCGAGGGTGCCGCCCAGGCTATGCCCGATCACGACCGGTTTCGAAATCTTCTTCGCGTCCAGCAGCGCCCAAAAGTCGGCGGCGAAGGTGTCGATGAGCGGCGTTTTCTTCGTGGCGGGAACGCCGTCGAAGCCGGGAAGCGTGAGTGCGTAGATCGTGTACTTGTCCACGCCGTCACCGGCGGTGAGATAGTCGATGGTGCCGTACCACGTCCACGGGCCGCTGGCGAGACCCGGAATGAGAACGATGTTTTTCGGGCCGTGACCGTACGTGTCGACGTGCAAGGTTCCCGAGTCGAACGAATCGACTTTCACCGGCGCGGTTCCGAACGGCGAAGCGGCGGCCGGCGCGAACGTTGCGAGTGCGATGAGCAGAGCGAGTGCGATTCGCAGCGCGTTGACCAAGACGAACATGTTTGTGCGATTCTCCTTGCCGTTTTCTAGTCGGCGGATTCGGGATCGAAGATTTCCTCGACCGGTTTGCTGAAGAGCTTGCTGAGTTTGAATGCCAGCGGAAGGCTCGGGGCGTACTTGCCGGCTTCGAGGGCGACGATCGTCTGGCGTGCGACGCCGATGCGATCGGCGAGTTCCGCTTGCGACCAATCGTTTTCCGCGCGCAGCACTTTTAGACGATTTTTCATTCGTACCGCCGATTGAGCGCGATGCGTGCGATCGCCGACGTGCCCATGACGGCGCCCCAGGTCCACCACGCCGAAAGGTGCGGCAGTCCGGAGATCTCGAGGAAGCCGTACGTGACCGACAGGAGTGCGGTGACGGCCGCGCCGATCGCAAACGATTCGGTGACGATCCGGCGCTCCAATTCGTCGGATTCGCGAAAGTAGCGCGCGACGACGGGGATGAGGAAGGCGATCGGCAGCAGCGGCAGCAGCGCGACCGCGTAGCGCAGCGATCCCTGGAGCGCGTAGCGATTGAGGACCCACGTTGCCGCGAACAGGATGACGACGTACGCGGCCATCGCGATCGTGAGTTGGATCTTGTAGCGGCGGGCGGCGGTGGTGGTCGGATTCGAGTTCATGAAGCGATAGTACGTTATAGGTGACATCATGTCAAGTGTAGCGGACTATTTATCGTGTGTAGGCGTCATTTAGCTATGCCAAGGCGACTTTTTTGAGTTTGTCACCCTGAGCGTAGCGAAGCGTAGTCGAAGGGCCGCTTCTTGGGCAAAGCCCGCATACGTCTGTCCGGGCGTTGCTGCGAAGCGGCCCTTCGACTCCGCTTCGCTACGCTCAGGGTGACAGTGGGCTGTGTGAAAGTCATGTTCAGTTCTTGCGGTTTCGGGTAGACTCGCTGAGGCGGCGGGGTAGTCGCCGCATTCTTTTTCGCAAGAAATTCGCTAGAAAGTGGTAGGTTTCGATCTGATGTTAGCCCAGGTTGGTAAGAAGGCTCCCGAGTTCGAACTCCCGAGCACCAAGGGTGCGACCGGCGCGAAGGATCTCGGCAAAACGATCAAGCTCGCGGATTACAAGGGCAAATGGCTCGTCTTTTTCTTTTATCCGCTCGACTTCACGTTCGTCTGCCCGACGGAGATCACGGCGCTCTCGGATCGTCTCGCTGAGTTTCAAGAGTTCGATACGGAGATTCTCGGCTGCTCGACCGATTCGGTCTTTAGCCACTGGGCGTGGCTGAATACGCCGAAAGAGAAGAACGGCATCGCCGGCACGCAGTATCCGCTCGTCGCCGACTTCACGAAAGAAACCGCTCGCGCGTACGGCGTGCTCGACGAGAAGTCGGGCGTCGCGCAGCGCGGGCTGTTCATCATCGATCCGGAAGGCACGCTGAAGTACGCGGTCGTCACCGACGACAGCGTCGGCCGCAGCGTTGAAGAAACTCTGCGCGTGCTGCAAGCGCTGCAAACCGGCGGACTGTGCCCGGCCGAGTGGAAGCCCGGCAAGGCGCTGCTGACGGTATAATATCGTGGGATTACGCATGCGTAGCCCTCTCCCATCGCTGGAGGGGGCTACGACGTGGCTTAACGGCGAGCCGGAATCTGCGACGCTGCGCGACAAGCCCGTCGTGGTGTCGTTCTGGTCGAAGAGCTGCTATCTCTGTCACGAAAGCGCCGGGCAAGTCGCGCAGTGGCGCGACAAGTTTGCAAAGGCCGGCGTTCGTTTCGTTGCCGTTCATCAGCCGCGTTCGGAAGACGAACTCGACGTCGACCTCGTCTCGAAAGATGCGATCGCAGAGATGAAGCTCACGCAGCCGGTGGCGATCGACAACGAACACGCCATCGTCGACCGCTTCGAAAATCACTTCGTTCCGGCGTTCTACGTGTTCAACCGCAACCACGAACTGCGCCACTTCCAGGCCGGCGGTAAAGGCTTCGAACGAATCGAAGCCGCCATCGAACGCGTCCTGGAAGAACCGGCCGGCGCTCCGTAATCGCTTGAACCCCAGGCGCCCGAGCGGGCGCTACGTGTGACATCTCATCGGCGGGGCAATAAGGGACGAGTCCGTTTGACTCCATGCCCAGAGAGGATGAGATTATGTCACGCTGGTTCATCGGTTTTGCACTCGTCGTCGCCTTGGCCGCCGCCCTGAGCGGTATGGTCGTTCCGTCGTCTGCTTCGGCTCAAACCACTCCCGCGCCGTCGCCGACCGCAAGCCCGACGATGCAGCCCCGCTAGTTCGCAGGCACCGTCGCTCGCTTGTGCGTAAGCACAGCGAGCGATGGTGACGTGCGAGCGCCTGGCCGTTTTCTGCGGCCCATCTTTGCCGCCCGAAGACCGGCACGGTTTCGAGGGTGTCACCTTTCTGCCGCCCGCAGCGCGCGGCGATGTCGATCGCGCCTCGCAGGAGTTCGACGCGATTCTGCTGATCGACGGCGTGTTTCATCACGATCTCGCCCCGTCACCGAAGGAATGTTATCGCGCGGCGCAGCGCGTGCGTGCGTTCGGCGCGTCGTCGATGGGCGCGCTGCGCGCCGCGGAGTGCGCTCCCTACGGTTTTCTGCCGCTGGGTGCGATCGCGCGCTGGTATGCCTGCGAAACGATCGACGGCGACGACGAAGTCGCCATGCTCGTTCATCCGGAAACGCATGCGGCGCTGACCGTACCGTCGGTCAACGTTCGCTACGTCGCGCGGCTCGCGCAGCGGCGCGGATTCCTAACCGGCGGCGAAGCCGCGAACCTGATCGACGAGGCGCGCGCGATTTTCTACATGGATCGTACGTGGGAGGACGTGGCGGCGCTCGTTCCGTCGCGAGTGCGCGATGCGGTGCGCGCGATCGCCGAACGCGAAGGAGATCTTAAACGCTGGGACGCTCGTTTCGCGCTGCGCTCGGT
>Ga0210389_10004199_pt1 | contig 11232 bp, 8 predicted proteins | sample IncBWH28OmetaG_FD_160127 | JGI IMG/M metagenome (GOLD analysis project Ga0210389, IMG submission 160127) | Forest soil microbial communities from Barre Woods Harvard Forest LTER site, Petersham, Massachusetts, United States - Inc-BW-H-28-O ... | reverse complement strand
GACCACCGCGGCTTCGGAGCCAGCGACGGAACGCCGCGCTACGACATCGATCCGTGGACTCAGATCGCCGACTGGCGACGAGCCATCTCGTTTCTAGAAGCCCAGCCCAGTGTCGATCCCGAGCGGATCGGTCTCTGGGGATCCAGCTACGCGGGCGGGCACGCGATCGTGCTCGGTGCGACAGACCGACGGCTTCGCGCAGTCGTCGCTCAGGTTCCGACCGTGAGCGGCTACGAGCAGAGCTTGCGACGCGTCGCACCCGATCAACAAGACGCCCTGGAGGCGTCGTTCATCGACGACGACAGGCGTCAGTATCGTGGCGAGCCACCCGCCACGCAGGCGGTGGTCAGTTCCGATCCCGCGACGCCAGCGGCCTACCGGTCCCCCGACGCCGTGGCTTTTTACAACCAGCCGGCGCCCGATGGCGCGTGGGACAACGTGATGACCGTACGGTCCTCGCGCGCCGCCAGGATGTTTGAACCGGGCGCGTGGATCTCCCGGGTCTCGCCCACCCCGTTGCTGATGATCGTCGGCCTGAAGGACACGATCACGATCGCCGGCCTCCAACTGGCCGCATACGAGCGGGCGTTGCAGCCCAAAAAACTCGTCACCGTCGCCGGAGGCCACTTCGACCCATACCTGGATCAGTTCGACCAGGCAGCGGGCGCGGCCCGCGACTGGTTCATCGAACATTTGCGCTCGTCTGAAACCACTAATGGAAGGGAACTGTGATGACTGAACTGCACTACGAGGTGATGGTCCACGACGGCCTGCGTCGCCACCGCGACCAACGGCTTCCAGACGGAAGCCCCATCGTGTCGTCACCGGTCACGTCGACGCTCATCTTCGGTGAGCACGACGCCGTCCTCGTCGACCCGCCATTTACCAACGATCAGATCCAACGCGTAGGGGACTGGGTCGAAAACTCAGGAAAGAAACTGACTCATGTCTACGCCACCCACGGACACGGCGATCACTGGTTCGGCACTGATGTGCTGTTGCAGCGATTCCCCCAAGCGATCGCGTACGCCACCAAAGGAACCATCGCCAAAATGCACGAACAGGCTACAACTGGGCGCGCCCAGATGTGGGACATCGATTTTCCCGGTCAGATCCCGCCGAGTCCTGTTGTCTACCAACCTGTTCCCGCTGACGGATTGAAGTTGGAAGGTCAGCGCTTGATTCCGATCGAGGTCGGCCACACCGACACAGACGACACGACCGTTCTGCACGTCCCGTCGATCGGGCTCGTCGTCGCGGGCGATGTCGTTTACAACGGTGTGCACCAGTACCTGCTAGAGAGCGCGCGCGGCGGAATGGGGTCGTGGTTGCGGGCCCTGAACAAGGTAGCCGCCCTGCTTCCCCGCACCGTAGTCGCCGGACACAAGAACAAAGACCTGTCCGACGACCCCAAGACCATCAACGAGACTCGCGACTACCTGTTGGACGCGCAGCGACTGCTGGCGGGCACGCCCAGTCCAGATGACTTCTTCAATCAGATGATCCGACTCTACCCGGATCGCCTGAACGTCGGTCCCGTCTGGTACAGCGCCCTAGCGCTGCTGTCGTGACGAATTCGACTGTCTGACAACGGAGAACAATCATGATCATCGACACCGCAGATCTGGATCCAACCTCGAGCTACAAACTTCTCATTGGTAGCGTGCTGCCTCGCGCGATCGCCTGGGTCAGCACGACTTCGACGTCCGGGGTGGGGAACATCGCGCCCGTGTCGTTCTTCACGGTGGTCGGGAGGTTTCCTCCCGTGTTGTCCATCACCCTGCAACCGCGTTCTGACGGTGTCACGCTCAAAGACACGTTCGTCAACATCCGCGACACCAACGAATTCGTGGTGAACATCGCCTCGATCAGCCAGGCCGACGCCGTCCACAAGTCCGCGTTCGAATACGACAGCGCGGTAGACGAATTCGAGGCTCTGGGCCTGAAGAAGGCGCCGTCGGAGGTGATCGGGGTTCCACGGATCGCCGATGCACCCATCTCCTTCGAATGTGTGGTCAACCGCATCATCCCGATGCCACCGCTGCCCGACCACGTCGTATGGGGCGATGTCAGACGCATCCATGTGCGCGACGATCTCTACCTGGACCGCGGACGCATCGACGTCGGCGCGCTCGGCGCCTTCGGCAGACTCGCCGCCGAGTACACCCTTGTCAACAACATCTTTACCGCTCCGCTGCCGGACGGCCTCGCCGACGAGCTGGCAACGGTGCGCGCGGAACGTCTCGACGGGCACGCCACCGACTACTCCCCCATTGACACCGCCGAATGGTCACCATCCGGTGCGACCAAGGTGGTGACGAAATGACCACACCGAACCACACGCCAGTCACCCGCACGCCGGCCAACATCGACGGTGCACCCACACTGCTGTTCATCCATGGGTTCCTGGATGACGCGGCGGTCTGGGACGGAGTGATCGCCGCGCTCGACCGGGAATTGAACACCGTGAGCTACGACTTACCCGGGTTCGGCCCGCGTGCCGCTACGATCGGCGATCCGGATGCCCTGTCGCTGGAATCCCTCGCCGATGAGGCCGGCGAGATACTCAACGGGATCGACACCCCGGTGATCGTCGTCGGCCAGAGCATGGGCAGCCAGATCGCCGAAATCGTCGCCGCCGAGCATCCCGACCGAGTCGACGGCCTGGTGCTCTTGACGCCCGTTCCGCTCGGTGGCACGCACCTGCCCGCCGAGGAATTGGCTCCGTTTCGCAGCCTCGCCAACGATCCCGCCGCGCAGCGCGCCGCCAGATCTGCGCTCTCGCCGGGACTGAAGGCCCTACAACTCGATCGTCTGGTCGCGGCCGGAGCCGGGGTGTCACCGGAAGTCGTCGCCCGCTACGCCGACTTGTGGAACGACGGAGTGAAAGACACTCCCGCCACAAGTAAGTACACGGGCCCCGTGCTTGTAATTCGCGGTGCCAAAGACGGTTTCGTGACGGAGCAATTGGCAGGCGCCGTCGTGGGCCGCTTCGCCGACGTTCGTGAACACGTGATCGATCGCGGCGGCCACTGGTTACATGTCGAGTACCCAGTCACCGTGGCCGCCACAATACTCGACTTCAAGGATTCCGTGGCCAGCGGCAAGACCGCCCAGGGCTGGCGGCGCAGTTTCGCAAATCAGTCGCAGAGCGAGTTCGCCGAGCAGTTCGCCGACGAGATTGTGTTCGAGGCAACCACACTGGCCAAACCGGTCGAGGGCAAGCAGAGCGTGGCAACCGTGCTGGGCGCCGCAAGCTCCATCTATGAATCTCTAGAGTTCACCGCCGAAGCGCAAAGCACGTCGACAACGTACCTGCAGTGGCGTGCAACGGCTTTCGGCGGGATACGGATCGATGGCGTCACAGTGCTCGAGCGTGATGCGAGCGGCAAGATCGTCAAAGCCGCCATCCACCATCGGCCGCTGGGCGCCGTGCTGCGATTCTCAGCCGAGATCCGCGATCGGCTCGCGGGCGTGATACCTGCCGATTACTTTCTCAAGGAGTCAGCATGACCGCACCATTGGGGTATAAATCCTTTGTCACAGAACAGATCCCACAATCAGGACGCGGACCGCTACCCGACGGCAGCACCCGGATGTGGTCGCCCATCACCTCGACGCTGATCCTGGGATCCCACGATGCGGTGCTCGTGGACCCGCCGCTCACCAAGGCCCAAGCAGCCGACGTCGGCGACTGGATCGAGGCGTCGGGGCGTCAGTTGCGCGAGATTTACATCACCCACGGCCACGGCGACCATTGGTTCGGCGCCATTCCGCTGCTGAACCGGTTCCCCGGCGTGGCGGTGCGAGCGACCGAAGGCACTAAGCAACACATGGCCGGCCAGAACACCAAAGAGTTCCGTGCGGAGTTTTGGGATCGAGTCTTTCCAGGTCAGTTGCCAAGTGGCGACGTCGATGTCGACGTGGTGGGCGAACGGGGCTTCGAACTGGAGGGCTTCCCGCTGCTGCCAGTTGAAGTGGGTCGCACAGACACGGACGCGACCACGATGCTGCACGTGCCCGTAATCGGACTCCTCATCGCCGGCGACGTCGTCTACAACGGCGTGCATCTCTACCTCACCGAATCTGGCGGCCCGGCAGGCATCGACGAGTGGCTTACCGCGCTTGACATAGCCGATGCGCGTCGTCCCGCCGCCGTCGTTGCCGGCCACAAGAACCCGCAGGCATTTGACAACCCATCGCAGATCCAGGAAACGCGCCAATATCTGACCGATGCGCGCGAACTGCTCACGTCGTCGGCCCACGCCCGGGAATTCTATGACGGCATGCTCGTCCGCCACCCGAACCGGATCAACGCCGGCGCGCTGTGGGGTGCAGCCATAACGCTGCTTCCCGAAGGCCCCGATGACGCGACACAGGTCTAAGCGGCCCTCCGACGGCAGTCCGATCGTGTCCTCGCCGCAGGCCGCCCGCGGAGTAATCGCGGACTCATGGCGGCGTGCGCGCCTGAGCGGACTGTCGCCGTCGAGCACTGTCGATGCGCTGAAAGCCGATGAGTACGACACGTCCAGTCGGCTACTACGCGCCGCCGACCCCGTCCTGAACAAGATGGCCGCAGCACTCGACGGCTGGGACTACTGCGTGATGCTGGCCGATCGCGACGCCCGCATCGTCGCGACGCGTTGGGGCTCCCCGCGCATGCGACGGACGTTCGAGCTTCTCGGAGAGGCGTTGCACGGCACCATCTTTCGCGAAGAGACCACCGGCACCAACTCGATCGCCACCACCTACGAACTGCGCAGCGCGGTGGCCGTACACGGCGACGAGCATTTCATCGCGCAGTTGCACGACCTCAGCTGCTACGGCCAGCCGATTATCGACCCGCACAGCCGCCGCCTCGAGGGTGTCCTCAGTATCACCTGCCTGGCGGGCGAGCGAAATCCGCTGCTCGCTCCCTACGTCGGCAACGGGGCGGCTGAAATCGAGCAGCGGCTCCTGGAGGGCCGAAGCCCGAATGAACAAGCTTTGCTCGCGGCACTGCAGCGCGAACTCGGCGCGCGGCGTGATCGGCCGACCCTTGCAATCGGCCGTGACATTTTTCTGGCCAACGCCCCTGCGATCGAACTCCTCGACGCGGCCGACCATGCACTCATCCGCGAGTTCGCCGCGTCGTGCACCGGTGAGGCACCCAAAGCCGCACACGTGACATTGAGCAGAAACCGCAGGGTTGCCATCAGCGGGCGTTTATTGATGCCATGCGGTGGCGTGGTGCTGAGCATCAACTGCATGAAAAACCATGCCCCGCAGGTGCTGTTGCAGCTGCCGCCTGATACCCACCGCGGAACCCTCATCTGGGGTGAACCCGGCGCGGGGCACACCACCGCCATACAGAGGGCGGCCGCGAGCAGATCACTGAGGATCCACCACGCCGCGCGCTGCACCGCTCAGACCGCAACCCAATGGTTGAGCGACGTGCAGCAGAGCGCCTCGGAGAGCGGCATTGTGGCGGTCGAGTCGATCCACCTGCTGTCCGAGGACGCGGCCCGGACACTGGCCGGAATTCTCAACGGCTTCATGGGGACCGTGATCCTGTCGACGATCCTGGCTCCGGACGAGCTGATACTGCCGACCCGGCAGTTGATCTCGCGATGCACAGAGCGGGTTGAACTGACCCCGCTGCGGCGCCGGCCCGACGCCATCCCCGAACTCGTCGGGTCCATCCTGCGAAATCTGGGCGCGCATCACACCGTCCGGTTCACCCCCGCGGCGATGGAGGCGCTTGCGGCCAACCAGTGGGAAGGCAACGTCCGCGAACTCCACGCGGTCGTCACACAGGCGGTGAGTCGCCGACGCGTAGGCGACATCGCCCGCGCGGATCTTCCCGAGCAGTATCGGCACCGGTCAACGAGGCACCGGTTGACACCCATGGAGCAGGCGAAACGCACCGCGATCATCGACGCGCTCAAGCGCGCAGGTGGGGACAAGAAGCGTGCGGCAGCCCAGCTCGGGATCAGTCGCACGACCTTGTACGCCGCCCTGCGTAGCTACGACATCACCGCGAGTTCCGTGTCCAGATCTTGAACGTCACGGCCCTCATTTCGGCGCGAGACTCGAAACATCAACGTCAGCAACAGGAGGGCACTTCGATGGGCACCGACATCGACACCATCTACATCGGCGGGCAATGGGTGACCCCAGCATCCACCAACAAGATTGAAATCCAGTCACCGGCAACCGGCGAGCCGGTGGGCTCGGTCATTGCCGCCGGCAAGGGCGACGTCGACCGTGCCGTCGCCGCGGCCCGCGCCGCATTCGACGACCCGGATGGGTGGTCGACTTGGGAACCGGCCGACCGCGCGGGCGTGCTCGCAGAATTTGCCCGGCAGTACGACCTGGCCGCCGAGGACATGGTTCGGACCGTGTGCCGGGAAAATGGAATGCCCATCAGTCAAGCCGGGCTGCTGGAAGGCGCCGTGCCGGGCATGCTACTTACCTACTACTCCGATCTCATCGAGAAGCTTCCGGTCAGTGAAACCCGACTGGGGCCGGCGGGTACTCGAACGGTGGTTTCGCATGCCCCGGTCGGCGTCGTGGCGGCGATCACTCCGTGGAATGTTCCGCAGACACAGTCGGCGTTCAAGTACGTGTCGGCACTGGCCGCCGGCTGCACTGTGGTGCTCAAGCCGTCGCCCGAAACACCGCTGGACGCCTTGCTTTTGGCCGAAGTCGCCGACAAAGCCGGCCTGCCGGCGGGCGTCTTCAACGTGCTACCGGGTGGCAACGACGTCGGCCGTGCACTGGTGACCAGCGCGGGCGTGGACAAGGTGTCGTTCACCGGCTCGACATCGGCCGGCCAAGAGGTCGCCAGCACCTGCGGGCGGCTGCTTAGGCCGGTCACGTTGGAGCTGGGTGGGAAATCGGCGGCGGTCATCCTCGACGACCCGGGCCTAGACCTCGGCAAGTTCGCCGAGCAGATGTTTGCCGCGACACTGTTCAACACCGGCCAGATGTGCTTCGCGAACACGCGAATCCTGGCCCCCCGCAGGTGCTATGACGAGGTTGTCGACTTCTTCACGGCCATGGCGCAATCGCTGACTATCGGCGACCCGCTCGACCCCAATACCCAGGTCGGACCGCTCGTCAACGCAGCGCAACTGCGAAAGGTCGAACGCTACATTCAGCAAGGTTTGGCCGACGGCGGCACGGTGACCACCGGCGGCAAGCGGGCTTCGTACCTGCCAAACGGCTACTTCATCGAGCCCACCGTCTTCGCAGGGCTGGACAACCGCAGCGCGGTGGCGCGTGAAGAGATCTTCGGTCCGGTGCTGACGGTCATCGCCTACGACGATGAAGACGACGCGATCAGGATCGCCAATGATTCCGTATACGGTCTGGGCGGCACCGTGTGGTCACCCGACCACGACCATGCCCTAGCGGTGGCAACCCGTATCCACTCTGGCACTGTTGGGATCAACCACTATCTGCCCGACATCACCGCGCCGTACGGCGGAATCAAGAACTCCGGCATGGGTCGGGAACTGGGGCCCGAGGGATTGCGGGCATTTCAACATGTCAAGTCGATTTTCCTGTCTTGACAATACTTTTCGGACCTGGCCGAACCTGATCGATTCGCCGCAGACACCGCCAACGCATCACGAGAAGGACTGATACTGAAATGAACGAACCGATTAGCCGCCCAGTCGCCGTTGCCGACTATGTGGTGGTAGGTACCGGCTCAGCCGGCTCTGTTATCGCCGAGCGCCTCAGCTCCGACGAGCGAAACCAGGTCCTCATCCTGGAGGCCGGTCCGGAAGACAAGGACCGCCGCATCCACATGCCGGTCACCTGGCTTCAGCTGTTCCGCAGCAGATTTGACTGGGACTATCTGACCGAACCGCAGCCCGGGCTCAACGGCCGCCGCATCTATTGGCCGCGGGGCAAAACGCTCGGCGGGTCGTCGTCGACGAATGCGATGATGTGGGTGCGTGGATTCGCCGCCGACTACGACGAGTGGGCCCAGCACGCCGGTGATGAGTGGGCGTCTTCCCGGGTTGTCGAGTACTTCACCCAGATCGAGAAACTCAAGGGCGCTCGCGGCCGTGACGAGGGATCTGTTGGCCCGCTGTATATCTCGCGGCAACGCAGCCCGCGACGCTCGACAGCCGCGTGGCTGGCCGCAGCCAGCCAATCTGGCTACGCCATCGAACGACCGAATCTGCCCGAGCCGCAGGGATTCAGCCAATTCATGGTGACCCAGCGTCGCGGTGCCCGATGGAGCGCCGCCGACGCCTACCTGCGCCCGGCGCTGCGCCGCAAGAATCTAACGCTGATGACCGAAGCTACCGTCACCCGGGTCATCTTCGAGAACAGCCGGGCGGTGGGCGTGGAGATTCAGAAGAATGGCACACGGCAGTTCGTTCGGGCACGCCGCGAGGTGGTGCTGTGTGCCGGCACGGTCAATTCCCCCCAGCTGCTGATGCTTTCCGGAATCGGCGACGGCGAGCAGTTGCGCTCGCACGGAATCGAGGTGGTCCACCACTCCCCACAGGTCGGTGAGAATCTCCAAGATCACCTCGCCGCGGTGCTCGGGTTCCACGCGCACGGCGACACCCTCTTCGCCGCAGGCAAACCGATGCAGATCGCCAATTACCTGATCCGACGCCGCGGCATGCTCACTTCGCCCGCCGGCGAGGCATATGGATTCGTACGCAGCCGCCCGGACTTGGCGCTTCCAGACCTGGAGCTGTTCTTCGGACCCGGCCCATTTTTTGACGAAGGGCTCGTTGAGCCAGCCGGCCACGCTTTCACGTTCGGCCCGGTCCTGGTCAAACCCCACAGCCGCGGAAGAATTGCGCTGCGGTCTGCCGACCCGACAGCCAAGCCGATTATCGACCCGCGCTATCTGTCCGACGACGGCGGGAGAGACCGGGCCGCGATGATGGAGGGCCTGAGGATATGCGCCAAGATGGCCGACGCTCCGCCGTTTAATGAGCTTCTCGGGCCGATCTTGCGTCCGCTCGGCGCGACGGATGTCGGTGAGGAGACCCTCGAATCGGCGCTCAATGACGAGGCTCGCACCTTCTATCACCCGGTCGGCACCTGCCGAATGGGCACGGATCCGGCCAGTGTGGTGACACCGCGACTGGAAGTGCGAGGAGTACACGGACTGCGGGTCGCCGATGCGTCGGTGATGCCGACCATCATCCGCGGGCATACCCACGCGCCAAGCATCGTGATTGGCGCCAAGGCCGCCGATTTCATCGCCGGCGCAAACTGACTCGGCGGCCCTGCGCCCCTCTTCCAAGGCCGGCTGCCCGTCCCGTGGATACGGAATCGACCGGCGCCCGACCGCTGACCATCTAAGAAAGGAACCCCGTTGTCTAAAACCAACGACTCGTTCAGTGATCCGGTTATCGACGACCGCGATCGACGCACGGTGGGCGCACCACCGGATGTCCCTGCCCTTCAGACCCGGTTGACTCGCGAATACGGCGTCCGACATCCGTTCGTCGGAGCTGGGATGGGATTTATCGCGCACCAGCAGCTTGCGGCCGCGGTCACCAATGCGGGCGGATTGGGCGTGCTAGGAGCATCCCCCGATCCTGCAGACAGCCTGGTCGTAATGGCACAACGGTTGCGCGCCTTGACTTCTGGGCCGTTCGGCGTGGATCTCATCTGCGCCGATACCGGGTTGGGACCCGCCAGCACAGACAAGCACATCGATGCGTGCGTCCAACTGGACGTGCCACTCGTTGTATTCCACCATGACCCACCCCCGGCCCGCTGGGTCACCACGCTGCGCGACGCGGGCATACGAGTGTGGATGCAAGCCTCCTCGCTCGAACTTGCCTCGGCCGCAATCGGACTCGGCGTCAACGGGATTGTTGCCCAGGGCAGCGAGGCGGGCGGCCATGCACGCGGACGCATCCCGTTGCACGCCCTGTTGCAGACCATCCGTCATAACTGGCCCGACATGCTTCTGCTTGGCGCCGGCGGGATATCCGACGGGACCGCCGCAGCCGGCGCTTTGCGTATGGGAGCCGACGGAGTGTGGGTAGGCACCGCCTTAGTCGCCGCAGTGGAAGCCAACGCCCATGCCGAGTACAAGCGTCGACTCATCGACTCACCCGGTATGACATTGCGCACCACTGCCTTCGGACCCGAGTGGCCAGATCAGGTATACCGACTTCTTGCCACCCCCGCAGTGCGCAGCGCTGAGGCGAACGTTCGCGGTGCCGGTCCGCAGAACAACGACACCATCGGCCGAACGCGACTGTTTCCGCACTCGGCGAACACGCCTTACGACTTGCCGATCAGGTCAGCGCTGCCGCCGACGCCCGAAACCGAAGGTGATTGGGAGTCGATGGCCTACCCCGCCGGCGAAGGGGTAGGCGCAGTTCGAAGCACCGCTCCCGCCGCGGAGATCGTCGCGCAAATGATGGGTCAGGCATACGACATACTGGTCCATCTCCGACACTGATAGTCCGAAGAACTCGATCTCAGTGAGGACTAACCGCCTCCGCCACCGGGCGCTGCGCCGGTGTCTCCTTGCCCAGTCCAGTAATCGTCATTCGGCGATAGTGTCATCGGCGGCGGTGGTGACGGTGGTGACGGTGGCGGCGGTGGCTCCGAGGTGACGTGCACCGGCGCCGTCGGCGCCGCCTGCAAGCGGCGATCACACTCGGCAAGCTCCGGCACTCCAACATCTCGCGGATGCGTGCAGCGGGTATCGCCGCCGATGTTGTCGCCGCCTGGCACGGGCACACCGAGCGCATGACGCAAGCCGTGTACGGGCGGGTCACCGACGACCGTCTTACCGCCGCGTCGGGGGTGTTTTCGGCGGCAGTAGGACAGAATTAGGACATTTAAGGGTGGCCCGTTGACCACCCGCAAACGACGAAACCCCCCCTGGCGCGAGGTCAGAGCGGGTTTCGCTAAGTGGAGCTAAGGGGACTCGAACCCCTGACCCCCACACTGCCAGTGTGGTGCGCTACCAGCTGCGCCATAGCCCCAGATGTTGTGCCCACCGAAGCTACACCACGGCTTGCCAGCCTTCAAAGTCCCTGATCACGCGGCGTCTACCGCAAGGGGTCGAAACCGCGCAGGCCTGGCGGCTGCGTGCCGGTGGTGATCTGCTCAGCCAGCAGCCGGCCGGTCGCCGGCCCCTGCTTCATGCCCCACATGCCGTGCCCGCCTGCGACGAAGACGCGGTTCTGCAGCACCGGCCCCACCAGCGGACGCCCGTCGGGACTCAGCGGGCGCGGCCCAACC
>Ga0210389_10004198_pt1 | contig 11235 bp, 8 predicted proteins | sample IncBWH28OmetaG_FD_160127 | JGI IMG/M metagenome (GOLD analysis project Ga0210389, IMG submission 160127) | Forest soil microbial communities from Barre Woods Harvard Forest LTER site, Petersham, Massachusetts, United States - Inc-BW-H-28-O ... | reverse complement strand
GGTCGACATCACCGGCGGCGAGCCTCCGATCACCTACGTGAACACGGTGAAGCTCGGTCTGTCCGATGAGCGGATCCACTCGCTGATCCTCGGTTACTGGCACACGATCGTGACGCCGCCGATGGTGTTCGCGCGCAACATGGTCGAGGTGAAGAAGGAGATGGAAGCCAAGGGCTTCGTGAAGCCGATCGTCGCTTCGCTGGCTGGTGACATCGAGGTCGAGGAAGCTGCCGAATATCTCTACCAGAACGGCATCCCGGCTTACGCCTACTCGACCGAACTGCCGGTCGAGGTGCTGGCCGCCAAGTATAAGTGGGCGCGCGGCGCGGGCCTTCTCTAAGCGATACCGGATGCCGCCCCGGCGATCCCGGGGCGGCATTCTAGAATTTTTGCCAACGCGGTTTTGTCGAGCGGCGAATACGTCTCCTACCCCGAGGGACAGGTCGCGATGAAGAGAAACGTGGTCCGGCGCAAATCGCTCGAACCCAAATCCGGTGCGGACAACGACTCCGATCCCCGGGATGGTGGCGTTCAATCGGTCGACCGCGCGCTCTCGATCATCGAGACGCTCGCCGAAGACGACGAGGGATACCGCCTCACTGACCTTGCCGTCCGCACCGGCCTGTCGACATCGACGGTCCATCGCCTGCTGGCGACGCTGGAAAAGCGCCGCTTTGTTCATTTCGACCGTGACGAATCCAAGTGGCATGTCGGCGCGCAGAGCTTCTCTGTAGGGGCCACATTCGCCCGCCGCCGTAATTTTACGGCGCAGGCCATGCCGTACTTGCGCAAATTGCGCGACCAGACGCGCGAAACGGCCAACCTCGCGGTCGTCGACGATGAAGCGATCATTGTGCTAACCCGTATCGAAAGCCGCGAGATCATGCGCTCGCTCACCAAGGTCGGCGGCCGGGTCGCGATGGTGGCGTCCGGCGTCGGCAAGGCCGTGCTCGCCACTTACTCCGATGAAGACGTCAATGCGATCATCTGCCGGCAGGGCATGCCGCGGCTGACGGAAAAGTCGATCGTGCGGCCAGGCGAACTGTTCAGGGAGTTAGAGGCGGTCCGGCGACGGGGCTATGCGATCGACGACGAGGAAGCGCGCATCGGGCTGCGTTGTGTCGCGGCGGTCGTCTATAACGATTGCAGCGAACCGCTGGCTGCGATTTCCGTCTCGGGCATGACCAGCCGGATCACCGACGAAAGATTGCCGGTTCTCGGTTGCATCGTGCGTGCGGTTGCAGCCGAACTGACGGTCGTGCTCGGCGGCGTGATGCCGGTGACAAACAAGGCGTGAGCGGTTTCAGCCGACGCGCACGCTAGTGCGGCGAATTTGAAGTTCCTATCAATGTCGCTGCAAATTCGTTATAGGAACTTCAAATTCAACGCCGCACTAGAAACGACAGGTTGCTAGAGTTCCTTTGCTTCCGAAGTACGCATCAGAGGTCGCCGCAATAGCTTGCGAACTTCGGAATCGGAGCTCTAGAGATTTGAAATCTGCAAGAGCTTGCGATCGCCGATCCAGGTTTTGGCCAGGACAGCCTCGGCCTTGCGCGCCGCGGCGGCGTTGCCGCGTGACTTATACAGTTCTGTCAATCCGTAGTACGACCAGCCGTTGGCTGGCGCTCGGCGGAGCGCGCGGTCAAATTGTTGCTCCGCCTCGGTGAAGCGGCCCGCCTGTAGCAGAGCGGCTGCCAGAGATTGTCGGATAGGGTAGTACCAATATGGCGGCTCCGTGTAGGCCAGTGCGTCCTGCAGTGCCGCGGCCCGTTCGAACTCCGCGATGGCGGTGCGTTTGTCGCCTTTGGCCTGCGCCACTCGCGCCAGGACCACTGCACGCGCGATGCGGAGCACCTCCTGTGCCGGAATATTTGATTCCTTCAGCAGCTTGAAGTCGGAGTGGCGCTCCAGCGTCTCGATCGCTTGGCCTGCCTTCGTCGCTCCCGCGAAGTCACCGCGCGCCGCCAGCGCTACGCCGCGCGCATAAAGCCACATCGCCTTGACATAAGGGATCGCGTCGCCGGGATCGGGCAGGGCCAGGATTGTCTCGGGCGGGCTGAATTGCGCATGCGCGAAATACGGCGCTGCCTTGACCGGCTGCACCATCGCAATGCCACGGGCGGCTTCGTCGGGAATGAGCTTGCCCAGCTTTTCTGCGGCGGCGATCACGGTCTGGCCGTCACCAGCCATCTGCGCCGACGCCATCACGAAGTGCACGTTGTGCGGATAATAGCCCATCCGGTAGACACCCATCGGTGCGCTGGAGTCTGCCAGGTATTTCTCATCGACCCCGACTGCATTCTTGTTGTCCTGCAGTGCGTCCAGGTAGCGGCCAACGCGGTAGTAGATGTGGCTCGGCATGTGCACGAGATGGCCGGCGCCGGGGATCGCGCCGCGCAACCGGTCGGCGTAGGGCTCGGCCCGCTTGGGCCGGTCCGACGCTTCGACAGCATGGATGTAGAAGTGGATCGCGCCGGGATGGTTCGGATTGCGCGCCAGGACGCGCTCCAATGTCGGTACGATCGGTGCGCTCTGCGGGTTGGGTTCGCGGCCGCCCGGCTTCCAGTAGTCCCAGGGGCTGAGATCCATGACCGCCTCGGCATAGAGCGTGGTGATTTCGTCGTCGTCGGGAAACTGCGACGCGACCTTGGCCATTTCAGCGGCGTAGGCCTTGTCGAACGGCGCGCGGGCGGCCTTCGGATCGCTGCCGTAGCGCGCCACGAGTGCGCCGATCAGCGCCTGCTCGCGTGCGGTTGCCTTGCCGGCAAGCGCCTTCGCTTTCTGCGCGACAGCATAGGCGGGTGCGACCGCATCCTCCTGCATCGGAAGATTGATGTTGGGACCGAGCACCAACGCCTCGCCCCAGAAGCACATGGCGCAGTCGGGATCGAGCCTCTCGGCCTTGCGGAACGCGCGCTGCGCTTCGCCGTGATTGAACGCGTAGGCCAGACGCAGACCCTGATCGAAATAAGCCTGCGCGCTCTCGTTCGCGGTTGTGATCTTGTAGGTGATGGACCCGAGGCCGGTCCATAGCGGCGGCTCGGTATCGGCAAATGCCGGCGCGGAGCTGGCTGCGCTCAACTCGGCGCGCGGCACTTCGGTCTGTGCAAGCCGAAACATTATTTTCGGCAGACCGGTTGCGGCCGGTGTTTGGCAGACCGGAACATCGCGCGCGGCGACTGGCAGCGATAGGTCTGCGGCGGTGGAGTCCGCATCTGCGAGGGTGACAATGCTGCCCGCCAGCAGCGTCGCCAATGCGGTGCCAGCAAGTGCCGTAGCTCCCGCGGAAACAAGTAACCCGTGCGATCGCGTGGATATGGCCATGTCGTCCTCCAAAAAACGGGGCAGACCGAACCTGGATTCCAACGAACTGAACCGTAGACCGCTGACACAAATTTTCAGGCTTTTCGGGTATGTCTACAAGAAGGCCAAATAGTTCAGCGCTGCTACTTATCGCCGCTGCGGACCGGTATCCCGGCGAGTTCAGCCTGAAAGGGCTATGCGGCCGACGACGAGGAAGCCCCGTCCCGTCGACGCAAAGACTGATCCCATCGGCGGAACCGCGGGGATAGGGCCCTTGCTGCCCAATGGGTAAGCGGCCTGCCGCCATATTTGAGCTTGCTCCTGCGCAGATGCGGAGCAACCATCGCCGGCAGAAACCACAATCTCGCGAGAAAGCCATGGCCAAACTGACCCGCTTTGCGGTTGCGCCCCTGCATACGATGACGCGTCGCCTTGCCGACGTGGCCGCCGGCCGTGTCGCGCCCGATCTCGTCGTTACCGGCGCTCGGGTGCTGTCGACCTATTCCGAGCGCATTCACAAAGGTCGTGAGATCTGGGTCACAGGGGGCCGCGTTGCTACGGTGAAGCCGACGGGTGCGGCGCGGAAGATCTGGGGCGACGTCCCGGTCTATGACGCCGCCGGCGGCATCGTCGCGCCGGGTCTGGTCGATCCGCACATCCACATCGAATCCTCGATGGTGACGGCCTGTGCCTATGCAGAGGCTGCGCTGCTCAACGGCACCACCACGATCTTCTGCGACAGCCATGAGATCGGCAATGTCATGGACGTCGCCGGCGTCGAGGCGATGCTGGAGGACGCGCGCGAGGCGCCGCTCTCGATCTTCCTGACCGTGCCTTCGACGGTTCCTGCGACATCGGCGGCACTGGAAACCGCGGGCGGGGACCTGACGCCGGACAAGATCGCAGGCCTGTTCGACCGCTGGCCGGAGGCTGTCGCGCTCGGCGAGAAAATGGATTTCGTGCCTGTCACCATGGGTGATGAGCGCAGCCACGCCATCCTTGCCGCCGCACTGAAGCGCGGCCGTCCGGTGTCGGGTCATGTCTACGGCCGTGAATTCGTCGCCGCCTACGCCGCAAGCGGCGTCACCGACACCCATGAGGCGATCGATCGGGACATCGCCGACGACCTGCTCGACGCCGGCGTCTGGATCTTCCTGCGTGGCGGTCCGCCGACCACGCCGTGGCACAGCCTGCCGCAGGCGATCCGCACCGTCACCGAGCTCGGCGCCTCTCATAAGAGAACGGCCGTGTGCACCGACGATCGCGATGCCGACGATCTTTTCCTGTTCGGTCTCGACTGGGTGGTGCGCGAGGCGGTGAAAGCAGGAGTGTCGCCGGAGCAGGCGTGGTCGATGGGCTCGCTGCACGGCGCGACGCGCTTCGGGATGGATGGCGAAATCGGCGGGCTCGGCGGCGGTCGCCGCGCCGACCTCGTCCTGATGGACGACAACTTGAAACCGCAATGCACCTGGTATGGCGGCGAACTCGTGGTCGAACACGGCAGGATCACGCAGCGCCTCGATCAGGCGCTGTCGCAGCGCTACCAATACCCGAAGGCGGCCTATGCCACGGTGAAACTGCCGGCGCACGTCAAGCTGACGCCCGCGCTTCCGGGAAAAGCCTGCACCGTCAATGCGATCAAGACCGCGCTACCCGGCATTACGCTAATCCATGAAAAAATCAGAATCGAGCCCGCGAAGGACTGGCCGAGCCTGTTCGAACGCCATGGCCTCTGCTTCGTGACCGTCGTCGAGCGCCACGGCAAGTCGAGCGGCAATGTCGCCCACGGGCTTTTGAAGGATTTCGGTCTCAAGCGCGGTGCGGTTGCTTCCAGCGTCGGGCATGACAGCCACAACATCATCATCGCCGGGACCAACGAAGCCGACATGCAGGTCGCGCTTGCCGCGATCAAGGAGAAGCAGGGCGGCGTTTGTGTCGTCGCCGACGGCAAGGTGAGGGCACTGGTGCCGCTGCCGATCGCGGGATTGCTTTCGGACAAGCGTATCACCGAAGTTGCCGAAGAGGTCCGGCGACTCAAGACCGCGTGGGCCGAAGCCGGGTGCACCATTCCGTATATGGGGTTCAACCTGATCCCGCTTTCGGTGATTCCGGAAATCCGCATCACCGACAAGGGACTCGTATTGGTACCGCAGATGGAACTCGCGCAGCTGTTCGAATAGGGCGACGGTGGGACGCGATTGCAGCGTCATTTTCATCGCAATTTCCGATCCAACTGATTGAGGGCGCCCGACTTTTTCGTGCGTGCACCGCATCGTGGGAAATAAATTCGATTCCGTTGAGATCGCGCACCGCTCCGTCCGATGATGTCAGCATCTGAAAATCATCGAGCGGAGTGTGAAATGGCGAAGATGCGGGCAATCGATGCGGCCGTGCGAATCCTGGAAAAGGAAGGCGTCGTTTGTGCCTTCGGCGTTCCGGGTGCCGCGATCAATCCGTTGTATTCGGCGCTGAAGAAGCGCGGCTCGATCAGCCACATTCTGGCGCGCCACGTCGAGGGCGCCTCGCACATGGCGGAGGGCTACACCCGCGCCAAGGCAGGCAATATCGGCGTCTGCATCGGCACGTCGGGCCCCGCCGGGACCGACATGATCACCGGTCTCTATTCGGCGATCGCGGATTCGATCCCGATCCTGTGCATCACCGGCCAGGCGCCGCGCGCGCGGCTCTACAAGGAAGATTTTCAGGCGGTCGATATCGAATCGATTGCCAGGCCGGTGACGAAGTGGGCGGTGACCGTGCGCGAGCCCGCGCTCGTGCCGCGCGTCTTCAGCCAGGCGTTCCACATCATGCGGTCGGGCCGTCCCGGTCCGGTACTGATCGATCTGCCGCTCGACGTCCAGATCGCGGAAATCGAATTCGACGCTGAAACCTATGAGCCGTTGCCGGTCTACAAGCCCACGGCGAGCCGCAAGCAGGTCGAGAGAGCGCTGGAGATGCTCAACGCCGCGGATCGTCCGCTGATCGTCGCTGGTGGCGGCATCATCAACGCCGATGCAAGCGATCTGCTGGTGCAATTTGCCGAGATCGTCAACGTTCCCGTGGTGCCGACGCTGATGGGCTGGGGCGCCATTCCCGACGATCACGTGTTGATGGCCGGCATGGTGGGCCTACAAACCAGTCACCGTTACGGCAATGCCACGATGCTGGAATCCGATTTTGTGCTCGGCATCGGCAATCGCTGGGCCAACCGGCACACCGGCTCGATCGAGACCTACACCAAAGGGCGCACCTTCGTGCATGTGGATATCGAGCCAACTCAAATCGGACGCGTCTTCAATCCCGATCTCGGCATCGTGTCCGATGCAAAAGCCGCGCTTGAACTGTTCGTCGCGGTCGCCAGGGAATGGCGAGGGGTCGGCAAGCTGAAGGGACGGCAGGCATGGCCGACGGCGTGCCGGGACCGCAAGCGGTCGATGCTGCGCAGGAGCCACTTCGACAACGTCCCGATCAAGCCGCAACGCGTCTATGAGGAGATGACCAAGGCATTCGGCCGCGACACCTGCTATGTCAGCGTTATCGGTCTCTCGCAGATCGCGGGCGCGCAATTTCTCAACGTTTACCGGCCGCGCAACTGGATCAACGCCGGGCAGGCAGGGCCATTGGGCTGGACGCTGCCTGCGGCGCTTGGCGTGCGTGCCGCCGATCCTACCCGCGAAATCGTGGCGCTCTCGGGCGACTATGATTTTCAATTTTTGATCGAAGAACTCGCGGTCGGCGCGCAATTCAAATTGCCTTACATCCATGTCGTCGTGAACAATTCCTATCTGGGATTGATCCGCCAGGCGCAACGCGGCTTCGACATGGATTACCAGGTGCAGTTGTCGTTCGAGAACATCAATGCGCCCGAACTCGGAGCCTACGGCGTCGACCACGTGGCCGTCGCCATGGGCCTTGGTTGCAAGGCGATCCGCGTCACCGATCCCCGGGATGCTCAGGCAGCCTTTGCGACCGCGCGCCAACTCATGAAAGATCATCAGGTGCCGGTCGTGGTCGAATTTATCCTGGAGCGCGTGACCAATATCGCGATGGGCACCGAGATCGATAATGTTGTCGAGTTCGAAGAAATCGTTGATCTGCCGCTGGACGATGAGCCTGCGACTGCAGCGGCAAGACCGGCCGAGCAATTGTTGCCGGCCTAGGCCGACATTCACGTCCATGGTTCCACGGAACCATGCGTTTGTTTCCGTGAGCTTACAAAGGAACCCTGACGGCTGCGGAACAACTCCTTCAGCGGGCGGTTGGGGCGCCGTGAGCATGGAGGACGACGTGATGAAAAGCAGGCTTATGGTTCCGCTGATCGCTGTGTCGCTACTGGCATCGGGTAGCGCGTGGGCGCAATCCACCACCGCCACCGGCGCGGTGAACGGTGCAAGGACCGGCGGCGCGGTCGCAGGTCCGATCGGCGAGATCGTCGGCGGCACGGTCGGTGCTGCGGTTGGTGCCGCTGTCGAAATTCCGAATGCCGTGATTACGTCGATTCCGGATGACCGCGTGTCGTCGGTGACGATTCAGGACCGCGTCGTCGTGGGCGAACCGCTGCCGGCGGCGGTCGAGGTGCGCCCCGTGCCCGGCTACAGCGATTATCGCTATGCGGTTGTGAATGATCGGCGTCTGATCGTTGATCCGCGTACCCGCAGGGTGATCAGGATCATCGACTAAAGAGTTCGTCAGCCAACTCTTGCGGACGCGAGCGGCCGGAATTCGTTCCGGTCGCTCGCGGCGTGAATGAGGTCGACTACAAGGCTTCGCGTACGCCGAGTCCCAGCATGAAGCGTTCCCGGATCTGCGCGGGATCGCGGCGGGTGGTACCCGTTCCGGGCTTGTCGTCGATCCGAACGCCGATCAGCATCGGCTCGGTCGCCGTCAGGGATTGATCGATCAGGCGTTCGAAATCCTCTTCGTCGGCCGCCCAGGTGCTGTTGGTGAGGCCGCAACCCATGGCGACCGCGAGGAGATCCGTCGCCGCCGCGGCCGGCGTCGGCTGCGCGCCGGTGATCTGGTAGATGCCGTTGTCCATCACGACCATGACGAGGTTCTTGGGCTTGAGCGCCGCAATCGTCGACAGGCAGCCCAGTTGCATCAGGAGCGAGCCATCGCCTTCGAGTGCGAAGACGCGGCGGTTCGGCTGCGCCAGCGCGACGCCGAGCGCGATCGGAAACGCAAGCCCCATGCTGCCGAGCATATAGAAATTCTGCGGGCGATTACCGGCAGCCCAGAGATCGAAATTGGTATTGCCGATGCCGCCGATGACGGCCTCTTCCTTCTTCAGTTTCGCAACGAGGCGCGAGGTGAGATCGAACCGATTCATCACCTTGGTGTTGCGTGCGGGGGTGTTGGCTGGCTGGCTCATGGGATAGCTCACTTGTCGAACACCTTGCCGCCGGTCAATAGCGGCGACAGAATTATCGCGACCGGCGCCTGGGTCGTGATGGCCTGCTTGATTGATCGATCGACGATGAACTCGAATTCGTCGAGCCTTGTTGCGGTGTGATGTTCCATCGCGAGCGAGTCGAGCACGGGCCGCATGGTACGGCAGACCAGCGACTGCCCATAGTTGAACTCACCAAGCGTTCCGCGTTCGGACACGAACATGATCAGGGGCACCTGATAGGGGAGAGCCAGCGAGGCCAGCACATTGGCCAACGTCGCAAAGCCGGAGGTCTGCATCAGCACGGCGCCGCGCATCCCACCCATCCAGGCCCCCGAAACGATCCCGACGGCCTCTTCTTCGCGCGCAGTCGGAAACGTCGTGAAAAACGGATCGGCATGGATATCCTTGATCAATCGCGTCAGCACGCGGTCGGGAACATAAGGCACCAGCCGGATGTCGTTGCGCTTGAGTGACTGCAACACGATTTCGTGCCAGGCCTTCTCGCCGAGGCCCATCGGCGAAATTTGTCCGTCCGCGGCCGCCATCGATTTTCCTCCGTCCCGCACGTCACGGGGGTTGCCTGCTTTAAGGCGCCGAAACTTGACGCCAACAGCGGGATTGTCAACATGGCTAACGGTTGTTGTGATCTGCATATGGCGATGAGCCGCCGGTGTCCCGGCGTGCCATAACGAACAGAAACAAATCGGGAGGACGGTTGTTGGGCGGCTCGTTCTTGAGCACTTTGTTCTCGAGCCGGTGCTTGTGGGTGGCACTCGGTATGGCGGCGATGCTGGCTGCCGGTAGCGTCGCGTCTGCTCAGACGGCATTTCCTTCCCGACCCGTGCATATATTCGTGCCCTATGCGGCCGGCGGCGGCGTGGACATTCTGGCACGCACGCTGGGGGAGGCGGTCTCCCGGCAATGGGGCCAGTCGGTCGTCGTGGAAAACCGGCCAGGTGCCGGAGGTGTGGTGGCGTCGCAGGCGCTGGTGACGTCGGCGCCTGATGGCTACACGCTGATCGTGGTGGCAAGCGGCCATGCCACCAATCCGTTCCTCTATCCGAAAATTCCCTACGACACCTTCAAGGATTTCACGCCGATTTCGCTATTGGCGTCCTCACCCAATATTCTCGTGGTGCGCGCCGATTCCCCGTTCAAGACGCTGGCCGATGTCATCGCGCAAGCCAAGGCCAAGCCGGGAAGTCTTTCCTTCGGCCAATCCGGCAATGGCACCTCGACGCATCTCGCCGGCGAATTGCTCAAGAAGCTCGCTGGCCTCGACATGAGTGCGATCCCCTACAAGGGCGGAGCGCCCGCGATCAATGATCTCCTGGGCGGACAAATTCCGATGTCCTTCAACAACGCGCCGGAAGCGCTGGGGCAATTGGAGGCGGGCACGCTGCGCGCGCTCGCTGTGACAACCACCAAGCGTTCGCCGTTTCTGCCTAACGTGCCTGCGATATCGGAGACCGTCCCGGGTTACGACACCGAAGTATGGTGGGGCTTGTTGGGGCCCGCGGGCATGCCTCCTGAACTCGTGGCAAAGCTTTCCCGTGATTTCGTGGCCGCCTTGAACACCGAGCCGGTCAAGGAACGATTGGCGAAGTTCGGGGCATCGCCGATCGGCGGCTCGTCCGACGTGCTCGATGCCAAGATTCACGCCGACTACGAGAAATGGGGGGCCATCATCAAGGCCTCCGGGATTACGGCCGAATAGTTGAATGCTCTGAACTGAAAGTGGAATGATGTCCGTCAACAACAAGCGCGTGTTCTATGTCAAATACCTCGCCAACCAGATCTATGCCGATATCCTGAAGGCGCGGCCCGATATCAGGCTCGACCGGCTCGAGAACGAAAGTCCCGAAGATATATCGGCGCCGATCCTCTCCGCTGCGCATGCCTACCAGGTTGGTGCCGCGCGCGACGAGTTGGCACGACATTTTCACGTCGATGCCGATTTGCTGCGCCGGGCGCCGAATCTTCTGATCGTTTCCAGCAATGGTGCGGGGTACGATCCCGTCGACGTCGATGCCTGCACCGCGGCCGGCGTGATCGTGGTCAATCAGTCCGGCGGCAATGCCCATTCGGTCGCCGAACATGCGCTGGCGATGCTGATGACGCTGTCGAAGCGGATCATCCAGGCCGATCGCGTGCTTCGCCGCGAGGCCAATGTCAACCGCAACGCGCTGATGGGCTCGGAAGTGCAGGGCAAGACCATCGGCATTGTTGGCCTCGGCAATGTCGGCCGCCGGATCGCTGCGCTCTGCAAGGGCCTGCTTGCCATGAACGTGCTCGCCTATGATCCCTACCTTTCGGCGACTGAAATGGCCGAACGCGGCGGTGAGAAAGTGGCGCTGGATGAGCTGTTGCGCCGCTCGGATTTCGTCTCGATTTCGTGTCCGCTGACCAAGGACAACCGCGGCATGATCGGCGCGCGCGAATTCGCGTTGATGCAGCCGCATGCCTATTTCATCACGACGGCGCGTGGCTTCATCCACGACGAGACGGCGCTGGAGCAGGCGCTCCGTGACAAGCGTATC
>Ga0210389_10004197_pt1 | contig 11236 bp, 6 predicted proteins | sample IncBWH28OmetaG_FD_160127 | JGI IMG/M metagenome (GOLD analysis project Ga0210389, IMG submission 160127) | Forest soil microbial communities from Barre Woods Harvard Forest LTER site, Petersham, Massachusetts, United States - Inc-BW-H-28-O ... | reverse complement strand
CCATTTATCGTCTTTCTTAGGCAGGGTCATTTCTTTAAATGTATCCATCTGACCTAGCTCTCTGGCACGAGGAAGAGCCATTAGGTTAGGGACTGGGTCTTTTTTACAGTAGAAGTGGATGACACTGGCACACATCTCTTTAGAAATGCAGGTTGCTGGGGCAACAGCAATGATATGGATCCTTCTGCGCAATTCTTCGGGAATCAAAGGCAAAGTCATATCCGCGTGAAGAGATCCTTCACTCATCGTTACATGAATAACGATACTTTCTTTATTCTCAGCAAGATATTTGGTCCACTCTTCTTTGAGTCTATAAACAACACCAATTTTTAGAGAGGCATAACGCTCTAGTAAAGCGCGTGAGACATCCTGACCCACACTCCAAGTGGAATTGCAGACATAGTGGACATTGTACCGGCCTATAAGTTCGGAAAGGTATTTGGCTCCCGATCTAGCATCTTCTTTGGTATTCCAAATACCGTTGCCATATGAAAATCGTATGTTGGGATGTTCTTTCCTTCCTAATTCAGAAACTTCAATTGGAGGAGTATAGAACATAGGTAGTGGGATGTGGGGTAATGCAATAACAGGTGTGGAGATTCTCTTGGCACGAATAGGGGGAGAAATGATCTCTACCGGTCGAATTGGGGGCGTAGAAATCGGTCTAACATGAATGGGATTGTCACGGATGGGGTTAGTTACGATAGAGAGGCCATAAAGGTCGCGCTCGGTGAGCGGGTTGTTAAAGACAAAGGCATAGAGGTTCATGCAGTCGTCAAAGCCGGCAGGGTCGGAGGTGAGCCAGCGGCCCTGAACGGGATCGAGGTAGCGGCGTCCGAAGAAAATAAGACCCGTTTCGGGGTCTTGCCGCTTGGAAGAGAAGGTCCAGGGAGAGAGGGGGCCAGAAGAGGGACGAGAGATGTTGCCAAAAGTGTCGTAAAAATAGGTGGTTTGAGAGGTGCTATCTAAAGCAATGAGATGGGCAATGTTGCCTGCAAGATCGTGGATGGGAGCGAAAATTTTTCCATTGAGCTCAAGGGCAATGGCAGCGCCGATCTCGGCAAAAGGAGTGGCTCCCAGAACTCGTAATTGAACGATGGTGCCCGAGCTGTCTGTTGCTCCAATCTCATTCTGGCCATCATAAAGGAAAAACAGCTGTTCGGTTGGGTTCCACATCCCTTTTTCGAGCTGGAACACTGTTTTGGTCAGACGTCTGTGAAAGCTATCATAAGTAAAGATAAGGCGATGGGTGGCGCTTTTTATCTCGATGAGGCGATCGAGCGCATCATAGGTGTAGGTGAACTGGCCAGATTGGATGGGATTACCGTTGGGATCATAGGTGAAAATGGGAAGTTGGTTGAGGCTGTTGGGCTCCAAGAAGAGGTCGTCTTTTTGCAGACGATTGTAATGAGAATCAAAGCTGTAGGCATGACGAAACAGACCACTTTCTGAAGTGAGCTGGTAAAGGTCGTCGTAGGCGTAGGTGAAAAGGTGGTTTTGTGTCATGCGACGGAGCACATTGCCCACAGGGTCGTACTCGAGGACTTGATCGGAAAAGTAGGGAGAAAGAAGAGTCTGCGTTCGGCCAAGAGGATCGATGTTAAATTTGAGTGTCCCTAGATTGCCGATCAACTCTTCGGAAACGAGATGGTGGGAGAGGTCGTACTCTTGGTACCGGTGGACATAGAGCGTTCTGCCCGAGGCGTCGTGGCGCGTTACTTCACGCAAGTGAAGAGCATCTCGCTGATAAGTGATCGATGAGCTGTCTGATAGTGTGAGCCGCGTGCGAAACCCTTGAGAGTCGTAACTGTTTTTGAGGGAAAGCTCGTGGGCTAGTTTCTCTTCTAAAATCCGGCCTTGAGGGTCGAGCTGGCGCCGGGTTGTTGTGCGAGTTTTGTGGTCCTGAGACTCAATGAGCTGATTGAGGCTGTTATAGAGATACGTATAAGAGACGGAATGATCGGAAGAGTTGAGAGTTTTTAGGTTACAGGCAGCATCGTACTGGCGTGTCAAAACAACACCATCTGGCTTTGTAGTCTCGAAAAGCAGGCCTCGGGGTGTGTATGTGTAGCGCGTAATACGCTGCTCAGAGCTCCCTGCAGCTTCGGTGAGCGTTTTCAAACGTCCCATCAGATCGTATTCCCAACACGTGACGACGGTGCGCTCCTTGGGAAAAACAGTGCTGATTTGTCTGGAGAGATGGCCATTTAGATCGTAGAATTTTTCTTCGCGAGAAAGGGTCTTTCCTTCTTTGTTTTTAATTTCTAAAGAAGCGAGACGTCCCAACGCATCGCAAGTCTCTATACTCTCTTGACCTAAAGAGTCGATGGTGTGTTTACGAAGGATATTCTCAGCTTCATTGTAAACGATTTGAGTCTTGTGCCCCAGGGGATCGATCTGAAGAATAGGGCGGCCTAAAGAGTCGTGTTGGCTCTCTTCGACAGCCTCTTTGTCCATGACATAACGCACCGTTTTTGTCAGGTGGCCGGCTGCATCGTACTGAAACGTCTCTTTGGAGAGAAGCTGGCCCTGAAGATCTTCTTGTCTCTCTTCAATTTTGCGATCTAAAAGGTCGTACTCTGTATAGACAACGAGGTCGCCTGTTCGAACAGAGTGGAGGCGACCTAAAGAGTCGTACCCGTATTCGGTGCGCTCTTGACATCTCTCTTGGGCAGTTTTACGTCCGGCTCCATCGTAAGTGTAGGTTGTCACGTGATCTTCGGGGTCGGTCTCGGAAAGAAGGTTCAGGCCGTCATAGACATACCGCGCCATGCGTCCCAACGGATCTGTTTTTGATATCTGCCGGCCGAGAGCATCGTAGATGTAAGAAGTTGTGTACCCTTCTGGATCGGTGTGAGATTGAAGAGCTCCATCGAGGTTATAGACCCACTTCTCTTCTGTACCATCGGGATGCCGAACAAAAGTTTTTTGGCTGCGAGAGTTATACTGCGTCGCAGTGACACCACCCTTCGCATCGGTCCGAGCAATCTCACGGCCTGCGCTGTCATAAGCAAAGCGGAGCACGGGATAGACTGTTTTGCCCTCGGCGTCTAAGACAGGAGGAAGATGCGTCTCCGTGAGATGTCCAAAAGAGTCGTAGACGTACCGGGTTGTATTGCCGTAAGGATCTGTCGTCGCAATTTTATTATGCTTGCCGTCGTACTGGTAACGGGTAGTATGCTGGATGCCATCCAAGCCAAGCTCTTGTAGTGCAGTGGGCCGATTCGAATAGTCGTACGCCATCTGCTGAGTCTTTTGTCCACCAAACGGCTGAAATAAGATCTTGTTTCCCGAGATGTCGTAAGAGTGCTTTGCTGTCTGGCCCAGAGCATTCGTCTCCTCTATAGGACGTCCTAAAGAGTCGTAAGAAGTTGTCAGACTGTAGCGCAGCACATCTTGGCTGTCATAGACATCTTTTCGGGAGATTAATCCTCCGGTTGTGTAAGTCAGGACGACTTTGTTGAGAAGGTAAATCTCCCCCTTTTCCCAATACTTTTCTGTAATGATATGGGGCATATTCAAGAAAGGTGCGTGAGGGTATGGGGTAATCTCTTTGATCTTACGGACAGTTACTCCGCTTAAATCTTGCGGATTGGAAGCTGAGCCGTTGTCAAAAACCTCTCGGATGACGATGTTATCTTGGTTGTATTCGTAATAGTTTCGGGTCTTAATTTTTCCATTTTCATAGACAACTTTGGCAGAAAGAAGTGACGTGTTGGGAAGGTAGATATACGCAATGGATTTACCACCGGGTTCTTCTTCGTGGAGCAGGAGATTGCGACCATCTTGACTGTATTTTCTTCGAATAGTGTAGACTTCCCCGCCCTGAGGAACTCCTTCTGCTGTGAGAGAAAGGGGTGTCTTTAGTAGACCCGAAAAATGACCATAAAATTGCTCTTCTAAAGGGTTCCCCTGCGGATCATAAATAAAGCGTCTTGCCATTAAAGGGCGCTTGGCAGCGTCGAGAAACGCTCGGCAGAGCAGGTTTCCTTCTGGACTCCACGCATACCTCTCGGCACTGGTCAAAGTTTGTGCCGGCGTATACCGCTCGATCCATTCCAGACGTCTTTCGGGAGAGTAGATGTAGCGTACGCGCGCGCCATCGATCTCGTAAACATCGGTCGTTCTTTTTTCAAAATCGTATAAAAACTGGTGCGTGGCATGGAGCGTTAAATCACTTCCAACGCGCCCACTTAAAGTTTTGACGCGTCGACACCTGAGATCTCCTTTTTTGAGCTTGATATCTTTTCCACAGACGTTGTTATGCCCTGAGCGGTAGTAATCAATATCGTAATACCGATCTCCCGGCAAGGCGCGCCCCTTGACTAAAGGCCCTCCTTCAGGACAGTCGTGATGGTAGTGAATACTTTCTGGAGGTGAGTCGGCTGACACGACAGATCTGAGCAAGAAAATATGTTTACTCTTGCTTAAAGGCTCGTATCGGTATTGGAGCCTGCGTCCATCACTGGTGACGATGTCAAAATTTGGGTCTTTCGATTTGTGTTTATTTAAAAAGTGGAACTGCGCCGAAGCATACATCCTCTTGTTAGAGGGATCTTTAGTTTCGATGAGATCGAGTCGGTCGTGATCATTAAAACGGTAAGAAACAAAAGCTCCGTTTGCCAGCTGCTCCCATTGCATGAAGTAGTCGATGTGTTTGGGCTCTCTGTATTCAAACACCTCCTTAAAATGTGATTGCTTATGGTGGGCTTTGTAGTACCTCTTTGTTCCATCAGGATAATAGACGGTAAAGGCACGCCCATCGGGATCGAGCTGAAGATAGATATTTTTCGGGTTGTTTTGGCCTGTGATCTCACCTTGAGAGGTGTTGGTGAGCCCTTGACTGGTCGAAGTGGGAGAGAGATTGAAGCGTGTGGAAGGCGTTCGCTTTTTGTGCTTATACTCATATCTGTCATAAATCTCTTGTGCCGGAGCGACAAACGTAAACGAAGAGCCATTGGGATCTTCAATTGTAATCCGGTGTTCGGAAGTTTCGGCTCTATAATTAGCTGCTAGATGATCGATAAAGAACCATCCCAAATGTTTCTCTTCGCTGTCACCGCTATAATAGAAGCGGGGCAAACGCAAAGGAACACACCCTTGAACGACACAATCTTCTTCCGCAAAATAGAGGTCGCCGGTGATGACATTCACCATCCCCTGAACTAAAGCACTCGGATCTCCTTCTGTAACTGCAAGAAAATATGGATCGTGGTGATCTGCGAAGAGGTTGAGAACAAGAAGAAGAAAAACCAAACAACGCTGCATGAACCTATCCCACTAATTTTTCCTCGAATCTTTCGAGGCTTTTTGATATCTTTTTCGCTGCTTTGCTCAACCATGTGTTTTACACATGGTCCTCGCTCAGCATCGTAAAACCTACCCAAAAATCCTTACGAAATCTTCCAGAAAAAATTAGTGGGATAGGTTCATACTTCTGTAAGAAGTTATCTTAAAGATTCAATTTTCAAAAAGAAAAAGGTGATATTTTTTTTAAAATTAGTTGAACTTTTTTTTTCCGTTAAGGAGGTTTTTATGCGCTTAATTCTTGGTTGTTTGGTCTTGCTTCAAAGCGGTGTGTGGGCCATAACGTCATGGTCTACGCTTGCAGAACTTTTTTCCGATTCAGATGTTGTATGCTCTGCTCCACAAGTCGTGATCGATCCTGCTTCTTCAAATGCACAAGTTGTTTGGCTAGGAGCTGAAGAGACTTCAACTTTATAATATACGATCAGCTATAACGGAACATTGTGGGTCGATTCGACTGCTCTGGTGACGTCGAATAATCAACTCTCTCCGAAACTCCAAGCGGGGGGGGTCTTTTCATCACCTTATTTCTTAAGTCAGGAAGGGCTCAATGTGACGCAATCGGTGGCTGACTTCTCCTCTGTCATCTTCTATACAGGCACAAATCTTTAATGCGACTTTTTTCGATCTAGAAAATCCAGATTCTAGCCCCATAAGCTCCGTGGTTTTTGCTAGAACGGTGTTAACACCATCACTTTCGGTCTGTGTCGGCCGCGTGTCTGACGGGAGGAGCCAACAACCAAAAAATCATGGTGGCAGAGTTTGATACAAACAGTTGGACAACATCGGTCGCTGTATCAGCTGCAGGATATAGTGTAACTTCACCCAAAATTGCAATGAACAATCAAGGCCAGGCGTGCCTTGTCTGGTGTAGACAAGCAACTTCTTCCTCTCCTTATTTAGTCAAGGCTTCTACCGGAACTAATTAGTTCCTTCTCTTTGAACAGAAAAGGAAGTGGCAAAGCGTGGGGATAAATCGGAAGGTGATCAAAGAACTCGGCATCTGCGATGCAGAGTTTATAAATCAAGTTTTCTTGCACGCTCTTGGGAACGAATCCGGAGGCTCCCCCACTTGAATGGGAAGGAGGAGGGGTAGGAGAGTAGATCGTATCGTAATTGAGAACATGGGAAGAGAACGAGAGAAGAGGCTGAAAAGCAGAGGGAGAGAGATTTAAATTTTGAGCGTTGACGGTAGCGCTGGAAGGAACAAAAATCCCCGAAGCGATATAGCCCGTTCCTCCTAAAAAGTGGAGGCTAGGAGAGGTGTAAAACCCTCCTAAATTATTCAAAAGCGAATGAGAAAGATGTCGCCGACGCTGCAGTGGATGGTTCCGTAGTTGACGACGCCTTGCTGGCTATCTCTTTGGAATCGAGGGTGGAGGCGATGAAGCCGGCGGTCTGGATGTGGGCTTTTTTGCCGCTGTGGATGATCCACTTGCCAGAGCTGTCTTGGACTAGATTGTTGGGCCTCGCCGCTCTTGAGGTGAAAGCCGTGCGGCTTGGCTTCTGCGATTTGGACACAAAGAAAAAAATAGAAAGCAAAAATCTTTTTTCCACGCTTTCTCAGGTCCATAACAAAAAAAATTAGATGGGCAATAGAGAACTGAGACCGATCGCAATCAGAAAGTAGATCGACATCGAAAGGAAGTCGTTAAACGCTGTGATGATCGGGCCTGAAGCAATGGCGGGATCGACACCGATACGGGCAAAGAAAATGGGAGAAAAGACGCCCAAAAATGTGCCGGCAAAGCAAGCGCCGATCAGGCCCACAGCTACGATCAGACCGACATAAGGAGGTGTGATGTCACCCCCCGCGATCCCAAGAAGATCTAGAGACCAGACAAGAAAACCACACAACACGCCGAAAATTAAGCCGTTGGAAATGCCGATGATCATCTCTTTTAAGATCGCCTCTCCTTTATAACTTAAAGAAAGGCCTCCGGTGGCCATCCCGCGCACTAAAACTGTGCTGCACTGAACTCCGATGTTGCCTGAAAGGCCTGTGATGAGGGGAACAAAAAAGAGAACAAAGGTGAGGACCCCTCCCTCGTAATTTTGCAAAGACGACATGAGACCGACATTGACAAGCCCGGCAAACAGCGTGACCACCAGCCAGGGAACGCGGGCCAAAAGCCTCTTCCAGGTCGGCTCGTTCTCACGGACACGCTCTCCTGTACCCGCCATCTGAGCGATCGTCTCGTCGGTGATATCTTCAATAGCGTCCATAACGTCTTCGTAAGTGATCACGCCCAAAAGCCGGTCTTCGGCATCGACAACAGGAAGAGCGGGCAACTTGTACCGCTCGACCAAGTCGACCACCTCTTCGCGCGTCGCATCGGGGGGAAGCTTTTGCACGACCGGCCGCATCACCTGCTTTAAAGGAATCTCAGGAAGGTTGACGATCAGATTTCTTGCGGGAACAAACCCTTGGAGATGGCCCATCTCATTGAGCACAAAAATTTGGCGCGTGAGGTCGATACCAGGATTATCGCGGATCATAGCTGATGCTTCACCAATCGTCACATCCATCGGAAAAGAGAAAAACTCGTTCGTCATAAGACGTCCGGCCGTGTTGCGCTGATGCTTTTTAATCTCTCGGATCCGGGCCGCCTTCTTCACGTCGAGCATATCCATCACCCGGCGGAATCGGCGCTCAGAAATATCTTCTAAAACTGCGACGGCGTCATCGGGAGGCATGTTTTCAATCAATTTTTTGGTCTCTTTGTCCGTAATATGGCGAAAAACGGCAACCCGCGTATTGCCGTCGGTATTGATCATAAACAATCTTTTAGACCCTAAATCTTGAAGATTTTCATAGAGGATCGGGCGGATATTGGGAGGAAGGCGCGAGACTGCGTAGGCAAGGTCGATCGGTGAGTGTTCACTCGCGATTTTTGCAATATCGTGAACCACCACTTTGGACGTCTGTTTATGGTACGCATTCTCAAGTTTTTCTTTGAGAATGTGATCCAATGATTGAACTTCTTGAGTTTCCACATGTTATAGTGTATCATTACAGCCTATGTATTCTCCACAAAAACTTAGAAATATCGCGATCATTGCCCACATCGACCACGGAAAAACGACGTTGCTCGATAGCCTACTCAAACAATCCAATGTGTTTCGAGAAAATGAAAAGGTCCCAGAAAGGATCATGGATAGTAACGACCAGGAAAAAGAGCGTGGCATCACGATCTTTGCCAAACACACGAGTATCTTTTTCGAAGATTTTAAGATCAACATCATCGATACTCCCGGCCACTCCGACTTCTCAGGAGAAGTCGAGCGCGTCTTAGGACTCGTCAACTCTGTTCTCCTTCTCGTCGATGCTCAAGAAGGGCCGATGCCACAGACGCGGTTTGTCCTCTCGCAAGCTCTGAAAATGGGCCTGAGACCGATCGTCGTCCTTAACAAGATCGATAGGCCGCACGCCGATCCCGACCGGGCGCTCAACTTGACTTTTGACCTCTTCGTCGAACTCGGTGCAACCGATGAACAGCTCGACTTTCCGATCATCTATGCCTCGGGGCTCTCTGGGTTTGCCATTAAAGAGCTGAAAGATAGCCGCACTGACATGCGCCCTCTTTTTCAACTTGTTATCGACTTTGTCCCTGTTCCTCCGGGAAATCTCGACCTCCCCTTCCTTATGCAAGCTGCGACACTTTCGTATGACGACTTCGTCGGCAGGCAAGCCTGTGGCCGTATCTTGGAAGGAAAAATCAAAAAAAACGATGCGATCACGCGGATCGACAAAGATGGCCATCCGACACAGCATAAGGTTTTACGCATTGAAGGCTATCTGGGCCTGAAAAAAGTTGAGATGGAAGAGGCCGGCGTTGGCGATATTGTCAACATTGCAGGCGTTCCAGAAATCATGATTGGTGACACTCTATGCGACCCCCGTCACATCGTCCAGCTCCCTCCCATCACGCTGGCAGAGCCGACCCTTTCGATTGAAATTACGGTCAATAGCGGCCCGTTTGTAGGGCGCGAGGGAAAACAAGTGACCATGAACAAAATCCGCGACCGTCTCTTGCAAGAGAAACGGGCTAATATTTCTCTTAAAATTGAGACGAACAAAGAGGATGCCGTCGAAGTGTGTGGACGTGGCGAGCTCCATCTGGCCGTCTTATTAGAGGCGATGCGACGCGAAGGGTACGAATTTTTGATCTCTAAGCCGCGCGTGATTTTGAAAGAGATCGACGGCGTCGAGTCGGAGCCGATGGAAAATGTCCATATCGAGGTGCCTGAGGAGTTTTTAGGGTCGGTCATCGAAGAGCTTTCGCGGAGGCGTGGAGAGCTTCGCTTTTTAGAAACCAATGAACACGGCATCACTTCGCTCCAGTTTTATATGCCCACACGCGGCCTAATGGGTTACAGAAACCAGTTCCTCACCGTCACACGAGGATTGGGAATCTTAACCTCGATTTTTGATAGCTATGCTCCTTGGAAAGGTGCCATTGCCGGTAGAGAGCGCGGTGTGATGATTTCGGGCAACCAAGGAAGAGTCACCGGTTACGCCTGCTTCAATCTGCAAGAGCGAGGAACCCTTTTTGTCGGCCCGGGAAGTGAGACCTATGAAGGGATGGTCGTGGGTGAGCATAGCCGCGACAACGACTTGATGGTGAATGTCACAAAGGAAAAACAACTGACCAACATTCGAGCTGCGGGCAGCGATGAGAACATCATCTTAACACCTCCTCGCACCTTCACCTTAGAGACGGCCATCGACTATATCGCCGACGATGAGGTGGTCGAGATCACCCCCCGCTCAATCCGCCTCCGAAAACGGTATTTGACCGAGGCTGAGAGGAAGAAAAAGGGCAGTTAGGTTTGCGCACAACGCATTCCTTTCCAAGCGCCTATGCCTGCTGCCAACAAGATAGTGACACGACCAACCAAAGTTGCTCCCATCTCATTTGTTTTCCCAGCAAAAGCGGAAGGGAAAAGACAAAGAACCATCAAAGTTGTTGGAGCCAGACCACAGACAAAAGAGCAGACTGAATGAAACCGCTTTTTTTGCCAGTTTTGCGGTAAAAGGTGTGATGCAATTTTGTAGACGATAAAGGCTGTTGCAGTTCCACGCACCCCATGACCCACCAAAGTTAATCCACACATTCCTAAATGATTCCACGAAACCGACGAAAGAGGTTGGGCCATAAAATTAAAATCCTTGTTTGTAAAAAAATTCCACTTAACTATAGAATCTAAGAAATTATAAGGCAAAAAACAATTTTTATGAATATTAATTTCCCTCTCTTTTCACAAGCAAATCGGAATGGTCTACAGTTGATGGGTTGCTGCGCTATAGCTGCAGGAGTGGCCCACACCGTTAATTGCCTCATGCACCGCATTTTTAAGCCTAAGCCACATGCGGAAGCATCTCACTTTTTATCTATACTCTCTGGCTGTGCTGGAGCGGCTCCAGCGTTTTATTTAGCAGGACGCTTTCGTTTAACTCCTATAAAATTTGAAAGCGGGGTAGAAATCGCAGCTAAAGTTTTAGCAGTTTGGGCAATGCTTGACTGCGCGCTGAGAACTATTTTCACAACCAAAGAGAAAGAAGATACTATCAATTGCATCTCCCTTGCCTCTTTCTTGTGTGTTTTTCCAACAGCGGTCGGCCCCTTAGTTCAAGATCGCGTTGCTATCTATCTTACAGCAGGGTTTAGTGCCTTTGCAGGGTCTTGGATAGGAGGGCTCTTACATGAAGCCCCAAAATGATGTCACTGAAATGTTCAATACGATCTCACCGACATACGATCTCGTCAACCGGGTTCTTTCGCTTGGCTGCGACCTGTATTGGAGGAAAAAAGTGGCCGCTCATCTCCCTAAAAAAGAGAAAATCGCTCTTTTAGATTGCGCAACAGGGACAGGAGATCAGATTATTGCCCTCATGAAAAGGGCAAAAAATATTCACCAGGCTATT
>Ga0210389_10004195_pt1 | contig 11237 bp, 8 predicted proteins | sample IncBWH28OmetaG_FD_160127 | JGI IMG/M metagenome (GOLD analysis project Ga0210389, IMG submission 160127) | Forest soil microbial communities from Barre Woods Harvard Forest LTER site, Petersham, Massachusetts, United States - Inc-BW-H-28-O ... | reverse complement strand
CGAGTTCCTGACGTCAACGTGGGCCGGCTAACCCCGGCCCGTCGCGGCCGGGATGGCGGTCTGCGGTTCCGTGGCCGGCTGGCCGGGCGATATCTGGCGCAGGAACGCCGCCACGAGGCGCTCAAGCTCGGCGAAATCCGGCCGGGTTCCGGTAATCTCGCCCGCCACGAACTGCTTATTGGGGCCGTCGAAGTCGCCGAGCGTCATGGATTTCGCCGTCAATGCCGTCAGCCCGCTCGCGCACTTTCCGAGGGCGAAGGCGATCTCTGCCTCCGGCCCTGGTGAGAGCAGCGCGACTCGCGCTGCGAGCACGTTCGCGGTCAGTGCCTGCTCCTGGATGGCCGCGAGGCGGACGTTCATGTCCCGCCAGTGACGTGCGCACGTCAGCTCGATGTCGACCCGCAGCCGGGTGATCGCGGCAAGCAGGTCGGACCGCGCCTGGTCCTTGACCGCCGTCCGTTCGCTCGCGGCCGCGATCATCGCCTGCCGCTGCTCCCGCTTCGCTTGCAGGCCGCTGGTGAGCGCGATAGTGCCGAGCGCGCCGCAGAGCGTACCAACCGCGGAGATGATCGCGGCAGAAATGGTAGCCATGCGCCCAAGTTTGCCAGCAGATGTCTTCAATGTCGCCTAACGGAATAGAGCGTCGGACGTAAAAGAACCCCTGCGGGCCGAAATTCTCCGTAAGAGACCATGGGTGAAAAAGCGTGAGGCGGCTTCTGGCGTTTGTCTTTCGCGGTCGTGCTCAGCGGGGCAGCTCGGCCGCTAGCGCGGCGCCGACGGTGGCGTGCTCGAATTCGAAGCCGGCCGCGAGTAGCCGCTCCGGCAGCACCCGGGCGCTGGTCAGCAGCTCCGCTGACATCTCACCGAGCGCGAGTTTCAGCAGCGGCGCGGGCACGCGGAGCCAGCTGAAGTCGGGGCGCCGGAACGCGGCGTGCAGCGCGGCCGTCAGTTCCGCGTTCGTGACCGGATTGGGCGCGGTCAGGTTGTACGGCCCGCTCCCGGATTCCGCGCCCGGGCCGTCGAGCAGGAAGCGGATGGCCCGGATCTCGTCGGTGAGCGAGATCCAGCTCATCACCTGGTGCCCGTCACCGAAGCGCGGCAGCAGGCCGAGGCGGGCGGGCAGCGCCAGCCGGCCGAGCATGCCGCCCCCGACCCCGAGCACCAGGCCGCTGCGCAGGTGGGCGACGCGGATGCCGGCCGCGCGGGCCGGGTCGGCGGCGGCCTCCCAGTCGTGCACGACACGCGAGAGGAACGCCTTGCCCGCCGGCGCGGTCTCGGTGACGTCGCGGCCGCCCGTGTCGCCGTACCAGCCGATCGCGGAGGCGGCGATGAACGTCTTGGGCCGCGGCTGCGTGCTGGCGAGCCCAGTGTTAGCGAGTGCCGTGGCCAGGGCCGCGGTGGCGAGCACCCGGCTGGCCCGGATCTCCGCCTTGTAACTGGCGGTCCAGCGATGGTCGCCCACGCCCGCGCCCGCCAGGTGCACGACGGCGTCGACACCGGAAAGCGGCGGGTCGCCCGCGTCGGCGGCGCGCGGGTCCCAGCGCACCTCGCTGGTCGCCTCGTCACCGGCCGCACTGGCGTTGGCAGCACGGGGGCCGCCAGCCCGCGGCGGCCGCCTGACGAGGCGGACGACCTGGTGGCCGTCCGCCCGCAGGCTGGCCGTCAGCGCGGTACCGACCAGGCCGGACGAGCCGGTGACCGCTACCTTCATTCGCTTGCGTCAGAGGCCAAGGTCGGCCTCGAACGCGCCCTCCTCGAGACGGTTCTTCACCGTGACGAGGAACCGGGCGGCGTCGGCGCCGTCCACGAGCCGGTGGTCGTAGGTCAGCGCCAGGTAGACCATGGAGCGGACGGCGATGACCTCGCCGAGTGCCGGGTCCTCGACCACGACGGCGCGCTTGACCACGCTGCCGACCCCGAGGATGCCGACCTGCGGCTGGTTGATGATCGGCGTGTCGAAGAGCGCGCCGCGGCTGCCGGTGTTCGTCAGCGTGAACGTGCCGCCTGCCAGCTCGTCGGGACCGACCTGGCCGTCGCGGGTGCGGGCGGCGACGTCGGCGATCTTACGGGCGAGGCCGCCGATGTTAAGGTCGCCCGCGTTGTGGACCACCGGCACCATCAGGCCGCGCTCGGTGTCCACCGCGATGCCGAGGTGCTCGGCGGCGTGGTACGTGACCTCCTGCGTCTCGCCGTTGATGACCGCGTTGAGCACCGGGTGAACCTTGAGCGCCTCGACCGTGGCCTGCGCGAAGAACGGCAGGAACGTCAGCTTGACGCCCTCACGGGCCTGGAACGCGGCCTTGGCCCGCTCGCGGAGCCTGGCGATGTTGGTGACGTCCGCCTCGACCACGGTGGTGAGCTGCGCCGAGGTCTGCAGCGACTCCATCATCCGCTTGGCGATGACCTGCCGCGGCCTGGACATCCGCTGGGTGGTGCCGCGCAGGGCGGACGGGACGACCGAGGGACGGGCGGCCGCGGGCGCGGCGGAGGGCGGTGCCGCGGGGGTGGCCGCCGCCGGGGTGGGCGCCGCGGGTGTAGCCGCCGCGGCGGCGGCCTCGGCGGCACGCTGCGCGCGGGCCGCCTCGAGAACGTCCTGCTTGCGGATCCTGCCGCCGACCCCGGTGCCGGCGATCGCCTCGAGCGGCACCGCGTGCTCGGCGGCGAGCTTGCGGACGAGCGGCGTGACGTACGGCGAGTCGCCGGACGGCAGCGGCGTGGGCTCCGGGTACGCGTCGGCGGGCTCTTCCTCCGCGGCGGGGGCCTGCGGCGCGTAGGCCGGGGCCGGCGGGGCGGGCGGCGTCGGCGGGAGATAAGCCGCCGGGGCGGGGGAGGCCGGCGGAGCGTAGGCCGGAGCCGCCGGAGCCGCCGGGGCGCTCCAGGACCAGGTGCTCGACGGGGCGGCCGACCCGCCGTTGCCCGGGGCGGACGCTGCGGCGGCCGGGGCCGGCTCGGGAGCGGGCGGCGGGGCGTAGGCGGGGGCCGGCTGCGCCGCCGGTGCCTGGGCGGCGGGTGCCTCGGCCGCCGGTGCCTGGGCCTCCGGGGCGGCCGGCGCGGGGGCGGGTGCCTGGGCACCAGCCGAGTCCGAGTCCTCGATCACGGCCAGCTGCGCGCCGACGGCAACCGTCTCGTCCTCGTCGACGGCGATGCCGCGCAGGATCCCGGAAGCCGGCGACGGGATCTCGGTGTCCACCTTGTCCGTCGAGACCTCAAGGAGCGGCTCGTCGGCCGTAACGTGCTCGCCCTCCTTCTTCAGCCAGCGCGTGACGGTGCCCTCGGTGACGCTCTCGCCGAGCTGGGGCATTACTACGGAGACCGACATGTTCTGGGTGACTCCTTAGGCGTGGAAGTGCAGTGGCTTGCCGGCGAGAGCCAGGTGCGCCTCGCCGATGATCTCCGACTGGGTCGGGTGCGGGTGGATCAGCGCCGCGACGTCGTCCGGCTCCGCGTCCCAGTTAACGATGAGCTGCGCCTCGGCGATCAGCTCGCCAACCCGGCTGCCGACCAGGTGAACCCCGAGGACCCGCCCAGGCTGACCGCCAGGCACGGACGGCGCTTCGGCGATCACCTTGGCCTGGCCCTGCGTCTGCAGGATGACGCTCTTGCCGTTGCCGCCGAGCGGGTAGTTCACCTCGACCACGTTGATGCCGCGCTGCGCGGCCTGAGCCGAGGTGATGCCCACGGAGGCGACCTCAGGGTCGGAATAGGTGATGCGCGGCACGCCGTCGTAGTCGATCGGCCTGACGTCGAGGCCGCCGAGCCGCTCGGCGACCAGGATGCCCTCGGCGAAGCCCACGTGGGCGAGCTGCGGGTGAGCGATCTCAGGGATGTTGATCAGGTCGCCCACGGCGGAGATCGTCGGCACCTTCGTGCGGCACAGCGGGTCCACGTCGACGAACCCGCGGGTGATGGTGACACCGTTCTCCTCGTACCCGAGGCCGGCCGAGACGGGGCCGCGGCCCACGGCCACGAGCAGGACCTCCGCGTCGAGCTGCTTGCCGGTGCCGAGCGTGACCTGCACCCCGGAGTCGGTGTAGCTGACCGACTGGAACGGCGCGCCAAGCTCGAACCCGATGCCGCGCCGCCTGAAGACCCGCTGCAGCACCTTGGCCGAGCCCTCGTCCTCCAGCGGCAGGAGCTGCGGCGCCATCTCGACGATCGTCACGTCGGCGCCGAACGACCGCCACACGGACGCGAACTCGACGCCGATCACGCCGCCGCCGAGGATGATGGCGGACGACGGCACCCGGTCGAGCCGCAGGGCGTCGTCCGAGCTGATCACGCGGACACCGTCGAGCGTCAGGTCAGGCAGCGACCGCGGCTCGGAGCCGGTGGCGAGCACCACGTGGTCTCCGGTGTAGACGGCACCGTTGACGGTGACCGACGTCGTCGAGGTGAGCCTGCCGTCACCGTAGATCATGTCGATCTTCCGGCTCGCCAGCGTCGACTGCAGCCCCTTCCAGAGCCGCTCGACGACGCCCTGCTGGTAGGAGAGGACCGCGGGCATCTCGATGCCCTCGAACGCGGTCCGCACCCCGAACTTCCCGCTCTCCCGCGAGGAGTCGGCGACCTCCGCCGCGTGCAGCAGCGCCTTGGTCGGGATGCAGCCGCGATGCAGGCAGGTGCCGCCTACCTTGTCCTTCTCGATCAGGGCCACGCGCTTGCCGAACTCGGCGGCACGCAGTGCGCAGGCGTAGCCGCCGCTGCCGCCACCGAGGATGACGATGTCGTAATGGCCGCCCTCTGCCACAGTAAACCCCTTTTCCGCTTACGCTCAGTGTCTCATCATGTCACTGCGGTTGCTTACGCACGGGCTGATCAAACACCGGGAAGTCGCCCGGCGGCCGTCTCCGCCGCGATCGCGATGAGCGCTCGCACCGCGGCGCCCGTGCCCCCCTTGGGGGTGTAGCCGAACGGCGCCTTCTCGTTGAAGGCCGGGCCGGCGATGTCAAGGTGCGCCCAGGCGACTCCGTCCGGCACGAACTCCTTCAGGAACAGGCCCGCGACCAGCATGCCGCCCTCTCGGTCACTCGAGACGTTGGTCATGTCCGCGACGGTGGAGTCAAGCCCCTTGCGCAGTTCCTCAGGCAACGGCATCGCCCACGCGGGCTCGCCGGTATCCCGCATGACCGCGGCGACCTCGGCGGCGACCGCGTCGGATGATCCCATGACACCCGTCGTGCGCCCGCCGAGCGCGACCGTCGCGGCGCCGGTAAGGGTGGCCACGTCGACGATCAGCACGGGGTCATCCTCGCCAGAGCGGACAATCCCGTCCGCGAGGACGAGCCGGCCCTCCGCGTCCGTGTTGAGCACCTCGACGGTCTTGCCGCCGTAGATCCTGATGATGTCCGACGGCCGCTGTGCGGCCCCGCCAGGCATGTTCTCCGCGGCGCACAGGTACCCCACCACATTGACGTGAAGCCCGAGCTCGGCTACGGCGTTGGTGGCGGCGAGCACGGCGGCGGCCCCGCTCATGTCGCACTTCATGGTCTCCATGGACTTCGGCGGCTTGAGCGAGAGGCCGCCGGAGTCGAACGTGATGCCCTTGCCGACGAACGCGATGGTCTGCGTCGCCTCCGGGTGCGTGTACGACAGCCGCACCAGCCGCGGCGGCCTGCTCGACCCCTGGCCGACACCGATGAGGCCGCCGTAGCCGCCGTCCCTGAGGGCCACCTCGTCGAGGATCTCCACCGTGACGCCGGCCGGGGCGGCCTGCTCCGCCTCGGCCGCGAGCGCGGCGGGCGGCAGGTCGAGCGGTGAGGTGTTGACCAGGTCCCGCACCAGGTTGACCGCGTTGGCGATCACCTGACCGCGCCGCACCGCGTCGGCGTTGCCTTCGCCGGTAAGCACGGTGACCGTCAGGTCGGCGGCTTGTTTCGCGCGGTACTTGCGGAAGCTGTAGGCACCGAGCATTGCCCCGGTCGTGACGGCTTCCGCCTCAGCCGGGGTGAGCGCGGGGAGCGCCAGGGTGACGGTCTTACTCGCCTGGGCGCCGTCGTCACCCGCTCCCGCCTTCTTTGCCGCGGCCGTCCGCAGCGCCGCTCCGGCGGCCCGGCGGAGCTTTTCCTGGTCGAAGGCGGTGCCTTCCTCCGGCGGGCCGCCGAGGCCGACCGCGAGAACGAGCGTGGCGGGCAGCTTGCCACCGCCAGGGATCTTGGTGAGTTCCTCGAGTTCGCCGGTAGTGCCGAGCGCGGCGAGCGTGTCGGCGAGGGTACCGCCGAGCGCCTCGTCCACCCCGGCTAGGCCTGGTGCGGCTGCCGGGCCGTCTGGGGACTGTATGACCCCGATGACAAGAACGTCGGCCTCGGCCGTCTCCGGCGCCGACTCACTGGTTGCAAGGGAGACTGTCACGAAGCCGATGTTATTGCACCCCGATACAAGGGAACGTCCCCCGGACCCCCGCGTGACCGATGGCACAGTGTCTCCTCCGGGGGGATGACCCCCCCGAGGACCCCCCCATTCATGGGAGGGCTTCGCCCCCCCATAACCTCCCCACGGGGAGACACGCAGAAAGCGCGCGCCCCCCGCGCTGTGGCTGGGGTTAGAGCCCCCTGGTTGCCGTGGCAGCCAGCGCCAAAACCGGCCGCCGCTTCGCCCGCCCGCGCTGTGGCTGAGGTTAGGGCCATGCCCCTAGGCCGTGAGTGCCGGGGCGGGGGAGCCGCTGCCGTCCGGAGCCGGGATACCGCCGTCGGCGGGGAAGAGGTGGCAGCCCTCCGGGTCGAGGCGCAGGCCGACCGAGTCGCCGCGCTCCGCGCGGTGGCGGGCGAAGATGCCGGTGAGGCGGCCGAGGCCGGGCAGGTCGATGGCGTACTCGTAGCCGCGGCCGCGAAAGGCCACGTCCGCCACCCGGCCGCTCAGGTGCGGCGTCTCCTCGGCGGACCGCAGCAGCAGGGCGCCCGTCGGCCGGATGGCGAGCAGCGCGTCGTCACCGGGCTTCATGGCTGAGCCTGCGCCGTCGGCCGCGGCGGGCCGCAGCGCGGGCAGCCGTACGCTGCCGTCCTCGACGCCGTTGGCGGTCAGCTCAAGCGCGCCGTCGCCGCCGTACCCGGCCACGCGCACCGGCAGCTCGCCTGCCAGTCCGGTGAAGCGCGCCACGAACGGGGTCGCCGGGTGGTGGTAGACGTCCTCCGCCGAGCCGGACTGGACGAGCACGCCCTCCTCGAGTACCCCGATGTGGTCGGCCAGTGCGAACGCCTCGGCCTGGTCGTGGGTGATGTAGACGGTGGTCGCGCCGGCCTCGCGGACCAGTGACGAGATCTCCACCCGCATCCGCTCGCGCAGGTCGGCGTCCAGGTTGGACAGCGGCTCGTCGCACAGGATCAGCCCGGTGTCCGCGATCAGCGCCCGGGCCAGCGCCACCCGCTGCTGCTGCCCGCCGGACAGCTCGTTGGGGTACCGCTTGGCGAACTCCTCGAGCCCCACCCGGGAGAGCATGACCATGGCACGGGCCCGGCACTCCGGCCGCGACAGGCGCCGCCGCCGCAGGGCGAAGGCGACGTTGTCCAAGGCGGTCAGGTGCGGCCACAGGGCGTAGTCCTGGAACACCATCGACAGGTCGCGCTGCTCAGGCGGCACGTGCGACCGCCCGTCCGCGACGGCCCGCGAGCCGATCGACAGCGAGCCGCTGTCGATCCGCTCGATCCCGGCGAGGCAGCGCAGCAGCGTCGTCTTGCCTGAACCCGACGGCCCGAGCAGCACCAGGAACGTCCCCGGCGCGACGTCAAGCGACACTGACTTCAGCGCGGGCACGGCAGCGCCCGGGTACGTCTTGGTCAGCGAGACCATAGAGATCGGCTCAGCCACGAACGGTCCCTCCAATGCGCCGCCACCCGGCCGGCGCGAGCAGGCGGTAAGCGCCGAGCACGATGCCGACAACGGCGAAGGCGATGAACACGGCGAGCACGGCCTGCGCCATGCCGATGCCGTAGTGGTAGTTGGACAGGTTGTCCTCGACGGCGATCGCGGCCGGCGGGGAGCCGGGCGCGTACAGCAGCTGCGACAGCGGCAGCTCAAGGAACACGCCGCAGAACGTGTAGAGCCAGGCCATGATGATCGGCCGGGAGAGCACAGGAAGCACGCCGCGCGCCCACGCCACGATCGCGCCCGCGCCGTGTGCCCGCGCCGCGTCCTTCAGCGAGGGCTGGAGTTGCGAAACCGAGCCGACGAGCACCCGCGCGTTGGTCGGCAGCGAGGACGCGATGTAGGCGATGACCAGTAGCTGCACGGTCTGGTAGAGGTCGATGTGCAAGGTGGACATGATGGGCAGGTTGTAGGCGAAGATGTAGCCCGCGCCGAACACCACGCCGGGTAGCGCCACCGAGGCGAGCAGCAGGAAGTCCATCGCCCCGGTCGCCGGGTCCGGCTTCGCCCGCTGCGAGAGCAGCCTGGCGGCGATGAAGCCGAGGAAGACGGTGACCGACGCCGTGATGATGCCGTACACCATCGACCGCTCGAGCGGCCCGAGCAGCCCTGCCTGCTGGAAGAGCGCCTGGTAGTTGCTCAAGGTGAGCGAGAAGGAGCTGCCGTAGTCGCCGAGCAGCGACCCGGACACGGCCCCGAAACCGGGAATGCCCAGGATGATGAGGAAGAACAGGGCGAGCGCCGACCCGGCGAGCACGGCCTCAAGCCGCGACAGCCGCCGGCGCACCGCCTGCCTCGTCCGCCCGGACAGGATCGCGTACGACCGGCCACGCAGCGCCCGCGCCTGGAGGAACAGCGGAATCGACACCGCCAGGACAAGCAGCCACGACATCCCCGCCGCCAGCGGGAACGAGGGCGGGAAGTTGCCGATCGCCGCGTACAGCGCGTAGGTGGCCAGGGTGAAGTTCGAGTTGTACGCCAGCGTGGCCGCCACGCCGAAGTCCGAGATCGACTCGGCGAAGCCGATCGCGAGCGCCGACATCAGGGCCGGCGCGAGGATCGGCACGATCAGCCGCAGCGCCTGCCAACGCGACGCGCCGTGCACCCGGGCGGCGTCTTCGAACTCCTGCCCGAGTCCGTTCAAAGCGGCACTTACCGCCAGATAGGAGAACGGCACGCAGCGCAAGCCAAGAAGCAGCACGACACCGAACGGCCCCATGATCAGGTGGGTCACCCACGGCCAGTCGAGCCCCACCCGGTACATGACCCCGTCCTGCTGGACGAGCCGCTCCCAGCCGGTGGCAGGCAGCCAGGAGGGCAGCAGCAGGGCCAGCCACATGCCGGCACTGACCAGGCGGCGGCCTGGCATCGTGGTCCGGGCCGCGAGCCAGGCGACGGGGAAGCCAACCAAGAGCCCGATGACGGCGGCGGCCGACGACACCCAGAGCGAGTTGACGACCGCGACGGCCGTGGAACCGGTGAGCGCCTGGTGCAGGTACGTGAGCGTGAACCACTGCGAACCCTGATCGAACAGACGCGGTGAGATGCAGAGCACGAGGAAGCACGCGCACGGCAGCAGGATGAACGCGCAGAGGATCAGCCAGAAGATCGGCATGCCCAGGCCCGGCCAAAGCCGGGCCTGCCTCCCGGCCGGCGCGAAGCGCCGGCCGGGCCAGGGGGCCGGGGGGGATACGGGGGGGCGGGTAGCCCCCCCGTGCGCGGGGGGGTCCAGGGGGGTCGTCCCCCCAGGAGTTACTGTCACCGGACGATGCTGGAGTCAAACCAGTTGTTGATGGTCGCCTCCTGCGGCCCCCAGGTGTAGGGGTTGATCGCCTGGGTCTTGACGGACGCGAGCGAGGGCAGGGAGGAAAGCGGGCTGACGCCGCTTACCACCGGGTAGTAGAGCGAGTCGCCGGTCGGGTCACCGGACTGCATGACCTTCTGGCCTGCCGCCGAGAGCACGAACGAGGCGAACTGCTTCGCCTCGGCCTGCACCTGGGGCGACGCCTTGGCGTCGATGCCGATCGCGGACGGCAGCAGGGTGGCCGGGCTCAGGTACTTGATGCCGATGTTCTTGTCGGTGAACGTGGCGCCGATCGCCGCCGAGGACTGCACGAGCGCCAGGTTGATCTGGCCGCCGGTCAGCGCCTGCAGTGTCGGGCCGTTGGTCTGGTGGATGATCAGCCCGTTGGACTTGAGCGCGTTGAAGTAGCTCTCGCCGGCCGAGACGCCGCCGAGGAAGTTCATAACGCCGGCGATGAGCGGGAACGTCGGCCCGGACTGGGACGGGTCGTTCATGCCGACCTGGCCCTTCCACGTCGGCGACTCAAGCTGCTGCCAGCTCGTGGGCGGGTTGGCGACCTTGGTCTTGTTGTAGGCGACGATGCCCATCAGCGTGACGCCAGTGGGCGCGTAGCTCTGGTCCTTGGGCACGACCGACGAGCCGAGCGAGTTCCAGGTAACGGACGGCTCCCAGCCCTTGAGGAGCAGGCCCTGCGTGTCGAGGCCGGCGAACGCCGTGTCGCCGTCAACCCAGAGCAGCCCCCACTTGGGGTTGTTCTTGGAGGCCTCGATCTGCGTGAGGAGCGGGCCCGTCGAGTTGTCGTCGAGCTGCACCGGAATGCCGGTGGCCTTGGTGAAGGCCTTGGTCATGGCCGAGTCGTAGCCCTGCGCGGAGTAGACGACCAGGGGGACGGCGGCAGCGGACGAGGACGCCGGCGCCGACGAGGAAGCGGACGTGCCGGAAGAGGAAGCGGAGGAGGCCGCCGTCGAGCTCGATGAGCTCGACGAGCAGCCGGCCACCGCCAGGACAGACAGGGCGACCGCGCCGGAGACACCGGCTAGCAGGCGCACCCGAGTGCGCCGGAGCGTGCTGTTCATGGACCAGAGTCTGCGGACCCGAGGCATCCCCAAAGTGTCACCCAGTTAGCCAGCCGGTGAACCGATTATCACAACCTGGGAATAACGCTAGTTACTTCTTAGATCTAACGACTGTTAGTATGGAAACGCCCTGCGACTCGCGGGTAATGTCCGCTGGACAGAAGCGATCGCCCTGCGGCTCGGTAGCGGTCGGGGCACAGTGAAGGGAGCTGCGGGCGATGATTACTGGGATGCCCCCGGTGCCGACGGCCATTGGGTCGGCGGGCATTGTGTCGACGGGCACTGCCTCACTGTCCCTCCGCCTCCTCGGCGTACACCCGGGCCGCGTACGCCTCGAGCGACTGCTCGCACTTCTCGAGGGACTGCTCGCAGGCCGCCCGCCCGCTGGCGCCGAAGACATCCCGCTCGACGATCTTCGCGAACCAGTTCCTGAGCTTGACGAGGTCGACTTCGTTCTCCTCGAGCTCGGCGTAGGTGAAGTGGTTCTCGTCGTACTCCTT
>Ga0210389_10004194_pt1 | contig 11238 bp, 10 predicted proteins | sample IncBWH28OmetaG_FD_160127 | JGI IMG/M metagenome (GOLD analysis project Ga0210389, IMG submission 160127) | Forest soil microbial communities from Barre Woods Harvard Forest LTER site, Petersham, Massachusetts, United States - Inc-BW-H-28-O ... | reverse complement strand
CAGCCGGAGTTCCGCGCGGCGGTGCTGTGCTCGGACGGCAAGCATTTCTGCGCGGGCGCGGACTTCACCGGCCGCTCCGGGCGGCCCGGGATGGGCGGCGCGAAGGAACTTTACGCCGCGGCGGCCCGGCTGTTCGAGGCGCGGACGCCGGTGGTCGCCGCCGTGCAGGGCGCGGCGGTAGGCGGCGGGCTCGGGCTGGCTTGCGCCGCCGACTTCCGGGTCGCCAGCCCGCAGGCCAGGTTCTGCGCGAATTTCGCCCGGCTCGGCCTGCACCATGGCTTCGCGCTGACGGTCACGCTGCCCGCGATCATCGGCGAGCAGCGCGCGCTGGACCTGCTGTGCACCGGCCGCCGGGTCGGCGGCGAGGAGGCCGCCCGGATCGGGCTGGCCGACCGGCTGGCCGAACCCGAAGGCCTGCGGGCAGCCGCGCAGGAGCTGGCCGCCGAGCTCGCCGCCGGCGCCCCGCTCGCGGTGCGGTCGATCCGGGAGACGATGCGCGGGACACTGGCCGGCCGGGCCCGGGCGGCGATGGACCGGGAACTGGCGGAGCAGGACCGGCTGCGCCAGACGGCGGACTTCGCCGAGGGCATTCGCGCGTCCGCGCAACGGCGGCCACCCCGATTCGAGGCCCGGTGACCGCGGCCGTTCCGGATACGGCCGGCGTGCTCGCCGAGCTGCGGCGCTGGATCGAGGCCAGCTGGAATCCGCAGCTGAGCCTGGTGCACTGGCGGGAGCTGCTGGCCGACGCGGGGTGGGCGTGCCCGGCCTGGCCGAACGGCTGGTGCGGGCGGTCGCTGCCAGCCGCCCTGGCCGCGCTGGTGACGGAGGAACTGGCCAGCGCGGGAGTACCCGGTCCGGCCGAAGGGGTCGGCGTGGGGCTGGCCGGGCCGGTGCTCATCGAGCACGGCACCGATGCGCTCCGGGAACGGTTCATCAGGCGTACCGTCACCGGCGAGATCACCTGGTGCCAGCTGTTCAGCGAGCCAGGTGCGGGCTCGGACCTGGCCGGGCTGACCACCCGGGCCGAGGCGGCCGCTGACGGGTGGCTGGTGACGGGGCAGAAGGTCTGGTCGACCGGAGCGGCGACCGCGGACTTCGGGCTGCTGCTGGCCCGCACCGATGCCAGCGTGCCCAAGCACCGCGGCATCACCTGCTTTGTGCTGCCGATGCGCCAGCCGGGTGTCGAGGCGCGCCCGCTGCGGCAGATGAACGGGCACGCCTCGTTCAACGAGGTGTTCCTGGATCAGGCCAAGGTCCCGGCCGTCTACCTGATCGGCGAGCAGGGCGGCGGCTGGACGGTCGCGCTGTCGATCCTCGCGCACGAGCGCCGTCTTGCCGCATCCCGGCCCGCCCCGGTGCCGGCCGGGGCGACCGGGCGGGCCTGGCGGGAGGCGATCGCGGAGCGGACCGCGGCCAGCGAGCCGCACAAGTGGTACCCGCAGCGAGCCGGCCGGCCGGATCTGGTCACCGGCCAGGCCATCGCGCACGGCCTGGCCGGCGACCCGCTGGTGCGCCAGGAGATCGCCCGGCTGGTGGAGCTGGCCTGGTCGGCGCGGTGGACGGCCGAGCGTGCCGCCGCCGCGCGGGCGGCCGGCCGGCCGCCCGGGCCGGAAGGCTCGCTGGGCAAGCTGGCCAGCAGCGTCATCGCCCGGCAGGCGGCGCGGGTACACGCGCTGATCGCCGGGCCGCACGGCATGCTGGCCGGGCCCGGATCACCGCTGGACGGGACGATCGCCGAGATCTTCCTTTCCGTGCCGGGCATCTCCATCGCCGGCGGCACCGACCAGATCCAGCGGACGATCATCGGCGAGCGGATCCTCGGCCTGCCCAGGGAGCCCGACCCCAGCCGGAATCTGCCCTTCCGCGAGGTGCCTGGTGACTTATCTGGACCGAGACGGCGTCCGCATCAAATACCAGACCTTCGGGCCACCGGACGGTGCCACGCCGCTCCTGCTTACCCACGGCTTCTCGGCATCGTCGGCAATGTGGCAGCCGAACATCGCGGCGCTCGCCGCCGCGCGGCCGGTCATCACCTGGGACCTGCGCGGCCACGGCAGCAGCGACGCACCGGATGACCTGGCCTGCTACTCAGCCGAAGCCTGCGTGGCGGACATGACCGCGCTGCTCGACGCGTGCGGGACCGCGCGCGTGGTGGCGGGAGGGCTGTCCCTCGGCGGGTTCCTGTCGCTGGAGTTCTGCCTGGCGCACCCGGACCGGGTCGCCGGGCTGGTGCTCTGTGACACCGGCCCGGGCTACCGTCGCGACGAAGCGCGACAGCGGTGGAACGACCGGGCCGTGGCGCTCGCCGAGCGCCTGGAGCGCGACTCGGCTCGCGGGCTGGCGCTCGCCGCCCGCGGCATGCTCACCCAGCGCGACGCGCACGTGATCGACGCGCTGTCAGCGATTACGATCCCGGCGCTAGTGCTGGTCGGCGCACGGGACAAGGATTACCTCGGCGCGGCCGAGTACATGGCGGCGAGACTTCCCCGGGCTGCGCACGCGGCGATCCCGGATGCCGGCCACGTATGCAACGTCGACCAGCCGGACCTGTTCAGCCAGCAGGTGCTCGCGTTCCTGGACCAGCCCGATCTCCGGTAAGCACACCCGCCTCGGCTAGCCGGGTTATCTCCTCCTCGGTCAGGCCGGCCTCGGCCAGCACCTCACGGGTATGTTGCCCGGCCAGCGGCGCCGGCCGTCGCACCGTGGCCGGGGTCGCCGAGAACCGGGTCGGCGGCGGGATCACCTTGTACCATCCGGCGTCCGGATGCTCGTCATCGGGCAACGCATCGATGAGCTCGTCCAGCCCGGTGGCCGCAGCGGCCGGAATCCCGGCGTCCGCGCAGAACGCCAGCCATTGCGCGGTGGTTCTCGTGACGAGTACCCGGCTGAGCGTGGCGTAGCCGAAGCCCGGGTCCAGCCACAGCGCGCGTCTGGACAACCTGGGGTCCCCGACCAGCTCGTTGTGGCCCGCGGCGCGCAGCAGCGCCGCCCAGTGCGCCGTCCGGTGCGGCTGCACCGCGATCCAGCCGTCGGCGGTCCGCAGCGCCCCGCGCAACGGAGTGAGGATGCGCTGGTATCCAGCCGGGCCCCGGGCCGGCCGGGAGATGGCGCCATTGCCGTGCTCGACCAGCAGGAAGGCGAGCATCGCATCGGTCATCGGCACCTCCACCTGCTGGCCCTCGCCGGTTCTCGCCCGGTGGAACAGCGCGGCGATGATCGAGTAGGCCAGCACCAGCCCGGACACCTTGTCAGCGAGCAGCGTCGGCATCAGGTCGGGCCGGCCGCTCGCCCGGCGCAGCACGTCAGGCACACCGCAGGCGGCCTGGATGATGTCATCGAACGCGGGCGCGTCCGCCTGCGGGCTGTCCGACGGGAACCCGTGCGCCTGGCAGTAGATCACGTCCGGGCGGACCGCGGCGACATCCGGATAGCGCAGGCGCAACCGGCCGACCGATCCCGGTCGTAGGTTAGTGACGAACACGTCACAGCCGGCCGCGACCCGCAGCAGCGCGTCCCGGCCGTCCGGGTGCGCGATGTCAAGAGAGACGTTGCGCTTGTTACGTAGCAAGTTCAACGAGACGCCGGACAGGCCGGGATACGGTCCGGGACCCATGACCCGGTTGATGTCACCGTCCCGGTTTTCCACGGTGATCACGTCGGCACCCAGGTCGCCGAGGATCTGGGTCGCCAGCGGACCCATCACCACCGAGCTGAGGTCGAGCACGCGTATCCCGTCCAGCGGACCGCCAGATGCGGCATCACGGGATGCGGGCATGCAGCCTCCCTGGTGAATCGACATCAATGTCGATAGTATCAGGGCGCATGCGGCACACCTGGCGGCGGTCGCTATCGCCGAGTTCGGTGCGGCGGGCGTGCCGGGGGATGCAGGCACAGGAAGCCCGGTGGTTATGACAACTTTTGTATTTACCGATGAGCAGCAGGACCTGCGTGACCTGGTACGGCGGTTCCTGGCGGAGAAATCGCCGGTCAGCGAGGTGCGGCGGCTGATGGCGGCCGACGCCGGGTACGACCCGGCGGTCTGGGCGCAACTCGGGCAACTCGGGCTCGCCGGGCTCACCATCCCGGAGAAGTATGGCGGCGCGGGCTGCGGGCCGGTGGAGCAGCTGATCGTGTGCGAGGAGATGGGCGCGGCGCTGCTGTGCGCGCCGTATCTGGCCAGCGCCGTGCTCGCCACCTGGGCGCTGCAGGCCAGCGGCGACGCCATCGCGCAAGCGGATCTGCTGCCGGGGATAGCGTCCGGCGAGACGATCGCTACGCTCGCCGTGCCGGAAGACGATGGCTCGTGGGCGCCGGACGAGTTCAGGGTCACCGCACGCCGGTCCGGTGACCGGTACCTGCTGGACGGCCGCAAGTCGTTCGTGCTCGACGGGATGACCGCGGACCTGATCCTCGTCGCCGCTTCGTCCGATGACGGGCCCGCGCTGTTCGCGGTCGACGGCGATGCGCTGGGCCTGTCCCGTCAGGCGATGCAGACGCTCGACATGACCCGCAAACAAGCCATGCTTACGTTCAGCGGGACCCCGGGTCGGCTGGTGGGCCGGCCCGGTGCGGCCGCGGAGATCGTGGCGCAGGCGGTTCGTGGCGGCGTGCTCGCGCTGGCGGCGGAGCAGGTCGGCGGGGCGCAGCGCTGCCTGGACATGGCGGTGGCGTACGCAAAGGTCCGGCATCAATTCGGCCGGGCGATCGGCAGCTTCCAGGCGATCAAGCACATATGCGCGGACATGCTGCTCGAGGTCGAGTCCGCCAGGTCCGCCGCTTACTACGCAGCCTGGGCGGCGGCGGACGGCGCCGCTGATCTGCCGCTGGTTGCCAGCCTCGCCAAGGCCTACTGTTCGGAGGCCTACTTCCACGTCGCCGCGTCGAACATCCAGGTTCACGGAGGCATCGGCTTCACCTGGGAACATGATGCGCACCTGTACTACCGGCGGGCCAAGTCCGCTGAGGTCATGCTGGGCACACCGGCCTCGCACCGTGAGGTCATCGCCGGCTTGCTGCTCAAGGACGCCGCGGGTTAACCGGGCCGCTGCGTGATGCTTCGATGTATTGCACGCTCGTAGACTGCATGCCGTGTATGAGGGCCTGGCGGATCCGGAGGATTTTCTTCGTTCACTGACGGCTGAGGCGTTGTTGTACGCGCGTCCAGGCGGGCCCTTGTTTCCTGTATCGCTGGGTCTTATGGCCGTGGCGAATGCGCTGGTGATGCTGGGTCTGATGCCGGAGCCCCGGGCAGAAGCGGTCTTGGCGGAGCACCGGCTGGCGCTGGAACGCAAGGGCTTCGGGACCGCCTGGGGGGTGACCAAAGGCGAATTGACGGTCCGGCCCGGCGCCCACGGGTACTGGGAGGCACGGGCCGCCGGGGCTGCTGGACTGCGTGAGACGCCGCTGTCGGTGGCGGCCGCGGGCCAGGTGCCGACAGGGACGGGCGATCCGCAGTGGCCGACGCCGGCGGAGTGCTACCTGGCCGCGCTGGCGCCCGCCGCCAGCGTCTCGATCGCAACGTCGGGTGGCGTGGCCGAGGCGGGGCCGGAGGAGACGGCGGAGATCGTCGCCAAGGTGGCCGACAGCCTGATGGCCGTAGGCGCGCTGCCGGTCACTAGCACGCTGCTGCGCGCGTTTCCCGCGAGCGGGCCCGGCTGGCACGCTCCTCTGGCTCACCGGTGGGGCCGCCGCGCTCAGCAGCGCGCTGCGGGCTTCCGCCCAGCGGAGCATCGCGGGCTGGCGGTCCGGCTCCCGTTGCAACACGCCACCGCGGTGATCGAGAGCGTGTCGGCCCACGGTGAGCTGGTCAGCATCCAGCTCTACGGCCACCCCTGGGTGATGGGGGAATACTGGCCCATGATCACACCGTGTTTCCAGGTCCGCGCCACCGATGACGCCGGAAACGAGCACCAGGGAATGGCTGGGGACTGGCAGGGCTCCGCGAGTCACGAGGGCAGCGGCAGCTTCTGGTTCTGGCCGCCGATCGATCCAGCCCGCGAGAGCATCCGGGTGACCGTGAGCACACTGTGGGAAGCAGCTTGGGCTGAGGTTGAGCTGCCGCGGTGACGGCTGCCGTGGCCGTGGCCTAGCCTGAATGCCGGTCAAGACTGGCCGGATAACAAGACCGGCCGGATAAGGAGCCCGATTAATGCTGATCGTGCGAGGCGACGCTCAGACCCTGCCGTCGGAACTGAACAAGGCGGCCACCGGCGAGGTGTGGTTCGATCCGATCTTCCCGAAGACCGACGGTGTGGACGTAGGCACCGTCGTGTTCTCACCGAACGGGCGGACGGTCTGGCATCAGCATGAGCACGGGCAGTTGCTCCAGATCACGTCTGGCTCTGGGTTCGTCTGCAAGGAAGGCGAGGCCCCGCAGCGGGTGCGCGCCGGCGACACGATATGGATCGCGCCCAACGAGCGGCACTGGCACGGCGCCACCTCGAGCACGCTGATGTCGCACACCACGACCACGATCGGCGCGACCGAGTTCCACGAGGCGGTGACGGAGGCCGAGTACGCCGCGGCGAACGCCACCCCGCGCGACTAGCACACTGCTGCCAGGCGGGACCTGCGGTGGCGCCGCGGGCTTTCGACGCGGTCGCCCTTTCCGTCTCACCCCGGATCCCAAGTCGGGGACGCGGTCGTGTTCTATCCTCGGGTGTTCACGCTCGCTCTGATCGAGAGGAGGCTACCTGTGACCGGCGCAATCGCTCCGCTGGACGACCTGAGCCTGTGGGCGCGTGGCGACCTGCTGGAGATCCTGCTGCTGGTGCTGGGGGCGATCCTGCTAACCCGGCTGGCCGAATGGGCGCGCGACCGGTTCGTGGCGCACATCGACGCGCAGGCTCACGAGACCGACGAGCTGGTCCGCTCCGAGGCGGCCAAGCACCGCCACGTCGTCGCGCAGGTTGTCACCTGGGCGTTCCTGGCCTTGGTGTACGTCGTCACCGCAGTGCTGGTGGTGCAGCGCCTCGGCGTGCCCCTGGCGGGCCTGGTGGCGCCGGCCGCCCTGCTCAGCGCGGCGCTGGGGTTCGGCCTGCAGCGGTTCGTCCAGGACATCGGGGCCGGGTTCTTCATCACCTCCGAACGCCAGTACGGGTTCGGCGACGTCGTCCGGATCTCGGTGACCGGGGTGTCGGAGCCAGCCGTCGGCACGGTCGAGGACGTGACCCTCCGGGTGACCAGGATCCGGTCGGTCAGCGGCGAGGTCATCACCACACCCAACGGCCAGATCACCCAGGTGACCAACCTGTCCCGCGACTGGGCGCGCGCCGTGATCGACGTGCCCGTCCCGGCTGCCGTCGAGGTCAGCCGGGTCACCCAGGTGCTCAAGCGGGTCGGCGAGGAAGCGTGGAACGACGACCGGCTGCGCAAGATGATGCTCGACCCGCCGACCGTGATGGGCGTGGAACGCATCGAGGTCGACACGTTCTCGGTGCGGATGGTGGCGCGGACGCTGCCCGGCATGCAGTTCGACGTCGGCCGGGAGCTGCGCGCCCGCGTCGCGTCCGCCTTCCGTGAGGAGGGCATCAACGTGCCCGCCGACCTCGACACCGGCCACGCGACCGGAGCCGCCTGATGAGCAAGCGGCCCCGCACCTCGACCATCGTGCTGGCGGTCCTGTTCCTGGGCGTGTTCGCGCTATACATCCTGGTGCGCCCCGTGTCGGTCCAGGAGGCGGGCCAGTCAGCGGGCACCCCGACCTCCCCGACCAGCCCTACGCCGTCCGTTTCCAGCCCGTCCCGCTCGCCCAGCCCGTCGCACAGCCCGCGTCCGAGCCGTTCGCCCACCCCGTCCCGTTCGGCCACGCCGTCCGTATCGGCCGCGCCGTCCATAGCGGCCACGCCCAGCCCGTCACCGTCCCCGGTGTCCGGTTCTCCCGGCCTAACGCCCACCTCCAGCCCGCCCTGATCCGATGAGTTCCAGGATGCGAGCCGGGGGCAAGTGCTGCTCGTAGATCCGCACCCCGAAGGGTGAGAGCGCGTCCTCGATTGCGTTCACGACCGTGGGCGGTGCGATGATCATGCCGCCTTCGCCCACGCCACGGAAGTTGACGTCAGCGTCGAGCGGCACGGTCTCGAGGTGCTCTATCTCGATGCGGGGAATGTCACAGGCGGTCGGCATCAGGTAATCCATGAACGTGGCCGACTGGAAGCTGCCGTCCTCGCCGTACGCCGATCGTTCGAGCAGCACGGCGCCGATGCCCTGTGCGACGCCACCTCGGATCTGGCCCTCGACGACGGCGGGATTGATCAGGGCGCCGCAGTCTTCAACCGCGACATACCGCTCCACCTTCACGATGCCGGTCTCGACGTCGACGTCCACGATCGCGCAGTGCGTGCCGCCGGACCATCCGCCTTGGCCGCCGTCGAAGGTGGCCTCGACCTCGAACGTGGCGTCCACGTCGGCACCGAACTGCCCTGATGCCGCACGCCGCGCGACCTCGCTCACGGCGATCGCGCTGGCTGGGTCACCGCGGACCCAGACATTGCCGTCGGTGATCAGCAGGTCCTGGGCGCTGACCTCCATGAGATCGGCCGCGAAATCGAGCACCTTGGCCTTGAGCTGCCGGGCGCCGTGCAGCGCCACGCCTCCGGTCATGGTGGCCGACCGGCTGCCGCCGGTCAGCCCGAACGGGACGACGTCGCTGTCGCCGACGACGACGCGGACCTGCTCGAACGGCACGCCGAACTCGTCGGCGGCGATCTGAGCCAGGGTCGTCTGGTGGCTCTGGCCGTGTGGCATCTGGCCGGTGAACAGCACGACGATGCCGTCTTCGGTGAGCCGCAGGCGCATGGACTCCTGGCCCAGGCCACCCTCGGGCCCCCGTGGCCCAGGAGCGGCCTCGATGAACGTTGCCACCCCGATGCCGAGGTGGCGGCCTTGCGCTCGTGCCTGCGCCTGCCGGCGCCGGAACGCGGGGAAGTCCACCATCTCGGCGACTCGCTCCAACGCCTCGCTGGTCGTGACTCCCACTAGCGGACGGCCGGTGATCATCGAGGCCGGCGGATCGGTGCGCGCGGCGACGTTGCGCAGCCGGATCTCGAACGGATCGAGGCCGAGGTCTTTCGCGATGAGGTCCAGGACCCGTTCCCGCACGAACGTCTCGGACGCCCACGGCCCGCGATAGGCGACGTACGATGCCTTGTTCGTGATCGCCGCGGTTGACTCGAAACCCAGGGCCGCGAGCTTATACGGACCGGGCAGCATCGCCTGCATGATGTCCGGGACCATCGTGCCCATCCCGGGGTAGGCGCCGGTGTCGATGACCATCTTCACGTCCAGCCCGAGCAGGCCGCCGTCGTCGCTGACCGCGGCCCGGACGTCGAAGCTCTCCTCGCGCGCCTGTCCCGACGCGGTGAGGTTCTCACCGCGGTCCTCGACCCACTTGACCGGCCGACCGAGGTGACGCGAGGCGGCGGCAACGGCGAGTTCTTCGCGTGATGCCCCGATCTTCAGGCCGAACGAGCCGCCGATATCCCCGGCCAGGACACGCACCTTGTCACGCTCGATGCCCAGGCGCGTGGCGACACCATTCCTGGTGATGTGCACGCTTTGCGTTGCCGCGTAGACCGTCATGACACCTAGGCCGGCATCCCAGCTTGCGACGCAGCCGCGTCCCTCCATGGGCACGTTCTGATGACGATGCACGTCGATGTGGAAGTCGATGACGCGATCAGCGTTGGCGAACGTACCGGCGACGTCGCCGAACTCGTTGCGCGAGTGCGGGCGGGCGATGTTGTCACCCAGATTGGTGAACAGCGGCGGGCTGGCCGGGTCGAGCGCGAAGGCGGCATCCACCACCGCAGGCAGGTCGTCATATTCGACGTCCACCAGCTCGCAGCCGTCCTCGGCGAGGTAACGGCTCTCGGCGATGACGACCGCCACGGGATCGCCGACGAAGCGTACCTTGTCGGTCGCGAGCAGGCTGAACTCCGGGGTTGGCCCCCCGGTACTGAACAGCGCCAGGAGGGGATCCGGCACCCGGAACGTCATCGTTTCCAGGTCCGCTCCGGTGAGCACCGCGACTACTCCGGGCAGCGCCCGTGCCGCCGAGACATCGACCGAGAGCACGAGACCGTGAGCCAGCGGCGAACGCACGAACGCGGCGTGCAGCATCCCCGGCAGCTTGATGTCGTCGACGTACCGGCCCGCGCCGGTCAGGATGCGCGGATCCTCCGACCGCTTGATGCTGGCGCCGGTGTAGCGCTCAGCCGCGATTGCCGTCATGGTTGCTCCCTCATCTCAGCGCTCACGATTGCGCTCGGCGGCCAGCAGGACGCCATCGATGATGCTCTGGTAGCCGGTGCACCGGCAGATGTTGCCGGATAGCGCTTCGCGGATCTGCTGCTCGCCGGCGTCGGGGTGGTCGTTGAGGAGCGCGGTAGCCTGCATGACGAATCCGGGTGTGCAGAAACCGCACTGGAAGCTATGTGAATCCCACATCGCTTGCTGCAGGGTGCCCAGCCCGCCGTCAGCCGCCAGCCCCTCGATCGTCGTCACCTCGTGGCCGGCCGCCTGGACCGCCAGCATCAGGCACGAGCGCACCGCCCGGCCGTCGACGATGACCGTGCACGCACCGCAGACCCCGTGCTCGCAACCGACGTGGGTGCCGGTGAGATCGAGGTCATCCCGCAAGAAGTCCGCCAGCGTCTTGCGCGCCTCTGGCGAACCGGTACGCGTCGCGCCGTTGACCCTCAAGGTGATGTCCGCCATCAGTCACTGCCTCTCGCGGCGTTGTCCGCAGCTGCTCGCAGGCCGCGGCGCACGAGGGCGGCCGCGACCGTCTTCCGGTAGTCCGACGACCCGTGCAGGTCGGCCGGCGGGTCGATATCGTCGGTCGCGCGGCGGGCGGCCTCATCGAACAATTCCGTCGACGGCCGGTCACCGGTCAGCAGATCCTCCGCGGCGGTCGCCCGGACCGGCACATCAGACACGCCGGCAAAGGCCAGCCGGGCATCGCTGATCACTCCACCGGACAGCACCAGTGACACCGCCAGGCCGACCATGGCGAAGTCACCGTGGCGCCGGGAGACCTCCTGGAAGCTAACTCCCGTGCCCGGTTTCGCGGCCTGGAACCGCACCTCCGCCAGCAGTTCGTCGGGGCGGCGTGATGTCGTGAGATAGCCCTCGAACCACTGCGCCGCCGGGATCACCCGCTCGCCCGACGGGCCGCGCACCACGAACTCGGCATCCAGCGCCCGGGCCACCGCCGGCAACTCGGCGGCCGGATCGGCA
>Ga0210389_10004193_pt1 | contig 11239 bp, 8 predicted proteins | sample IncBWH28OmetaG_FD_160127 | JGI IMG/M metagenome (GOLD analysis project Ga0210389, IMG submission 160127) | Forest soil microbial communities from Barre Woods Harvard Forest LTER site, Petersham, Massachusetts, United States - Inc-BW-H-28-O ... | reverse complement strand
CGTCGGGTACGCCGTCGAGGGCCTCGGTGAACCGGCGTTGTTGGACCTCGCAATCGCGTACGCCGCCCAGCATTCCCGCGAACCATTTGAGTTCGGCGTCCATATCGCCGATCATCGATCTATCGAGGTCCTTACGAAACACCCGTAGTGTGCTGCGTAGCCGCCGGACCGCCACACGAGTGTCGTGAATGGGGTCCTGCCCACGGCGCAGGCCGATGTCGCCCGCCACTATCTGATCGATCTGTGCGTTCACGTAATCCACCAGTGCCCGGGTGGCCGGGGATGCCGAGCTAGGTGCCGGTTCTGCCGGTGAGACATGCGCGAGCTTCGACGAGTAGCGCGAACGTTGGGCTCCGGCGGCACAGAGGCGCTTAGCGAGTCGCTTGGTAACCGACCGCGCGCCGGCACCGGTTTCCACCTCGATCTCACGCCAGGCCAGCAGCCGTTCACCGGCCGATGCGCGGACACGATCGTCGTCGACTTCGATGCACTGTCGGCCACTTTGCGGCGCACCGATCCGGTAGCGCTCACGCACAGTGTGAATCTTCGCGACGCTGTCAACGCTCTTCCCCTGAGTAAGGCCGGTGAGGAGATCGGTGGCCTCGGCAGGCGGCTGGTCCGAAGGCACCCATTGCAGCTCGGTGCGCCCGCCGCTAACCGGAATCTCCAGTTGCCAACCGGGTTCGTCATCGCCATCTCTGCGCCGCAGCACGATGCCGAGCGCCTGCAGATCGTGGTCCGTGGTGTCGTAATAGACGTTGGTCACATCAATGGTGTCGTGGTCCACCTCACGGTTGCCCACGATGTCGTCGAGCTCCGGCAGTACGAATCGATCATCGACGTCAAACTTGGCCTGGCGTTCCAGTATGTCGCGCGTATCGAACGCATTTCCGCAATAGGCAGCCGCCAAACATCGGCGCCCGCGAGACTCGATTGCGCGCTTAGAGCCAGGTGTCCTCGGTGGTCGTGGTGAGGAACGCTTCCAGGTCATCACGCCACTGGGCCGGCGTCGTCTTGTCCGGTTCGATGCCGGTGTAGTCACCGCGATAGAACAGCAGCGGCCGCGGCTTGATCTTGGGAGCCTCCGACAGCGATTGGACCGCACCAAACACCACGAAGTGGTCCCCGCCCTCGTGCACTGACGCCACCATGCAATCGATGTAGGCCAGCGACCGGTCGATGATCGGTGAACCCAATTCGGAAAGATGCCAGTCGACACCGGCGAACTTGTCGGGTTCCTTCGACCCGAACCGCGCCGAGACGTCCTTCTGCCTTTCGGTCAGCACGTTGACGCAGAACCGGCCGCTGGACTGGATGGCCTTGAAGGACCGCGAGACCTTGGTGGGGCAAAACAGCACCAGCGGTGGGTCCAGCGACAGCGCCGCAAAAGACTGGCAGGCAAAGCCGATCGGGACCTCGTCGTGCACGGTGGTGATGATGGTGATCCCGGTGCAGAACTGACCCAGCACCTGCCGAAAGGCCCGCGGATCGATCGGCGCCGACATGGTTAGCCTCGAACTAGGCTCGGAAGCCGACCGTGAAGTCGTGGCCCCACAGGCTCACCGCGGTGCTCTCCCGGGCGATCCAGTCGTCGTCATCGACTTTCCTACCCTCACAACCGAACTCGACGTCGAACCCGCCGGGTGTCTTCATATAGAACGACAACATCAGGTCGTTGACGTGGCGGCCCAGCGTGGCCGACATCGGCACCTTACGGCGCAACGCCCGATCCAGGCACAGACCCACGTCGTCGGCGTTTTCGACCTCGACCATCAGGTGCACGATGCCACTGGGCGTCGGAGCCGGCATGAACGCCAGGCTGTGGTGACGCGGGTTGCAGCCGAAGAATCGCAGCCAGGCCGGCGCCCCGTCGGCGGGCCGCCCCACCACCTGCGGCGGCAGGCGCATCGAGTCGCGCAGCTTGAAGCCCAGCACGTCGCGATAGAAGTGCAACGCCTCGTCGTCGTCCCGGGTGGATAACACGACATGGCCCAGGCCCTGCTCGCCGGTGACGAACTTGTGGCCGTACGGGCTGACCACCCGGCGGTGTTCCAGAGCGGCGCAGTGGAAGACCTCAAGGCAGTTGCCCGACGGGTCGGAGAACCGGATCATCTCGTCCACCCGGCGATCCGCCAGTTCGGCGGCGGTGGCCTCCTTGTATGGAGTGCCCTCCACATCGAGCCGATTCCGGATCTCCTGCAGGCCTTCGGCATTCGCGCATTCCCAGCCGGCCTCCGAGAGCCGGTCGTGCTCCCCGGGCACGATGACCAGCCGGGCCGGGAAATCGTCCATCCGCAAATACAGTGCTCCTTCTGGGGCACCTTTCGGCGCCCCATTGCCCTCGACCATGCCGAGCACCTTCAGGCCGTACTCGCGCCAGGCCGCCATATCGGTGGCCTCGATGCGCAGATAGCCCAGAGACCTGATGCCACTCACGCCACTCATCGCGCGCCTCCCAGGAAATCAACGGTCAGCTTGTTGAACTCGTCGAACTTCTCCACCTGCGCCCAGTGCCCACATTGCCCGAAAACGTGCAACTGCACACGCGGAATGGTCTTCAGCGCCACCAGCGCGCCGTCCAGCGGGTTGACCCGGTCCTCACGCCCCCAGATCAGCAGCACGGGTTGGCGCAGCCGGTACACCTCGCGCCACATCATGCCGAGCTCAAAGTCGGTCCCCGCGAACGACATTCCCATCGCCCGGGTGGCTGTCAGCGATTCCGGCGTGCTGGCCAAGGCGAAACGCTGATCCACCAACTCGGGGGTGATCAGGTTCTTGTCGTAGACCATTACCCGCAGGAAGGCTTCGAGGTTCTCGCGGGTGGGCGCCATGGAGAACGCCGACAGCCGCTTGACACCCTCGGTCGGGTCCGGCGAGAACAGGTTGACGCTCAGCCCACCGGGGCCCATCAACACCAGGCGCCCGGCCCGGGCGGGGTGGTCGAGGGTAAACCGGACCGCGGTGCCCCCGCCCAACGAATTGCCAACCAGCGGAACGCGTCCCAGCCCCAATTGGTCGAAGAGCCCCTTGAGCGCCCCGGCGGCATAGCGATTGAACTGCCCGTGCTCCGCGCGTTTTTCGGAGTGTCCGTACCCGGGCTGATCGACGGCCAGCACGTGGAAATGCTCCGCCAGCACCGCGATGTTCCGAGAGAAGTTCGTCCAGCTCGACGCGCCGGGACCGCCGCCGTGCAGCAGTACCACGGTCTGATCGTTGCCGACGCCCGCCTCGTGATAATGCAGCTTCAGCGGTCCGTCTACATCCACTTCGGCGAAACGCGAGGTGGACTCGAACGTCAGCTCTTCGGTCTTGGACTGGGTAGCCGTCATCACACCATGGTGTCGCCGGGTGGCAACCCGAACTCGTTGTTCCCGAAGATCACGTAGGCGCGCTCGGGGTCGTTGGCCGCGTGCACCCGGCCGGCGTGCGCGTCGCGCCAGAACCGTTGCACCGGCTGGTCATTGGCCAGCGCGGTGGCGCCCGACGCCTCGAACAATCGGTCGATCGAGGAGATCGCCCGGCCGGTGGCACGCACCTGGTCACGACGGGCGCGGGCACGCAGCTCAAACGGGATCTCCTTGCCCGCGGCCAATAACGCGTACTCGTCTCCAACATTGCCGATCAACTGCCGCCACGCGGCGTCGATATCGCTGGCCGCCTCGGCGATGCGGACCTTGGCGAACGGGTCGTCCTTGGCCTTCTCCCCGGCGAACGCCGCCCGCACCCGCTTGCCCTGGTGCTCGACGTGCGCGTCGTACGCGCCGTAGGCCATGCCGACGATTGGTGCCGAGATGGTGGTGGGATGCATCGTGCCCCAAGGCATTTTGTAGACCGGGGCGGTGTTGGTCTGGTATCCGCCGGCGGTGCCGTCGTTCATCGCCTTGTAGGACAGGAAGCGGTGCCGGGGCACGAAGACGTCCTTGACCACCAGCGTGTTGCTACCCGTCCCGCGCAGGCCGACGACGTGCCACACATCGTCGATGCGGTACTCGCTGCGCGGGATGAGGAAGCTGCCGAAGTCCACCGGCCGGCCGTCCTTGATCACCGGGCCGCCCACGAACGTCCACGAGGCGTGGTCGCAGCCCGACGACCAGTTCCAGGAGCCGTTGACCAGGTAGCCGCCGTCGGCCACGACGCCCGCGCCCATCGGCGCGTACGACGACGAGATCCGCGTGTTGGGGTCGTCGCCCCACACCTCCTCCTGGGCCCGCTGGTCGAACAGCGCCAGGTGCCAGTTGTGTACGCCGACGATCGAGCTCACCCAGCCGGTGGAGCCGCATGCGCTGGCCAGCCGCCGCGCCGCCTCGTAGAACGTGGTGGGATCGCACTGCAGCCCACCCCACTGCTCGGGCTGCAGGAGGGTGAAGAAACCGACGTCCTCGAGCTCCTGAACGGTCTCGTCGGGCAGCCGGCGCAGATCCTCCGTCGCCTGAGCGCGCTCCCGAATCTTGGGAAGCAGATCATCGATACCGGCCAAAATCGACTGCGCATCACGCTGTTGAATGGACGTCACTGAGGTTTGCCTCCCGGGAGTGCGGACTTACACAGAAGACTAGAACACGTTCCGATTTGTGTCGAGCAGGGTAATCCTGCGGCTGGTGGCGGTATATATCCGGTTTTCTGTAACATGTTCTAGTTGGCGATGAAAGGAAGGGCGGGTCTTGACGGAAGCGATTCCCGACGAGCCGCTCGGCGACCACGTCCTTGAACTACAGATCGCCGAGGTCGTCGCCGAGACCGACGAGGCACGATCGCTGGTGTTCGCGGTGCCGAAGGCGCCCGGTGATCCGGACATCCCGCCGGAGCGGCTCCGGTACGCCCCCGGCCAGTTTCTGACGCTGCGGGTTCCCAGCGAGCGCACCGGCTCGGTGGCGCGCTGCTACTCGTTGTGCAGTTCGCCGTTCACCGACGGCGCGCTTACCGTCACGGTCAAGCGCACCGCGGACGGATACGCGTCCAACTGGTTGTGCGACCACGCCCACAAAGGCATGCGCATCCACGTGCTGGCGCCGTCGGGCAACTTCGTACCCAAGACGCTCGACGACGACTTCCTGCTGATGGCGGCCGGTAGCGGGATCACCCCGATCATGTCGATCTGCAAGTCGGCGCTGGCCGAGGGCAGCGGGCAGGTGACGCTGCTCTACGCCAACCGCGACGACCGCTCGGTGATCTTCGCCGACGCGCTGCGCGAGCTGTCCGCCAAGTATCCCGACCGGCTCACGATGGTGCACTGGCTGGAATCGCTGCAGGGATTGCCCAGCGTGGCCGCGCTGGCGAAGCTCGCCGCACCCTACACCGATCGGCCCGTGTTCATCTGCGGACCCGGCCCCTTTATGGACGCGGCACGTGCGGCGCTGGAAGGGCTGAAAGTGCCTGCCGCGCAGGTGCATATCGAGGTGTTCAAGTCACTGGAGTCGGATCCGTTCGCGGCGGTGAAGATCGAGGACACCGCGGAAGGCGATCAGCCGCCGGCCACCGCGGTGGTGGAGCTGGACGGCGAAACGCACACCGTGTCGTGGCCGCGTAACGCCAAGCTGCTCGACGTCCTCCTCGCCAAAGGGCTCGACGCGCCCTTCTCGTGCCGGGAGGGCCATTGCGGCGCGTGCGCCTGCACCCTGCGCAACGGCAAGGTGAACATGGAGGTCAACGACGTGCTGGAGCAGCAGGATCTCGACGACGGCCTGGTTTTGGCCTGTCAATCTCGCCCGGAATCTGATTCGGTAGAAGTCACTTACGACGAGTAGTCGCGACGTTAGATCCATCCTCGGGGTCAGCTAACCGGGGAGGGGAGCATGAAGGACCGCCCGACAAGTACCAGACGACCGGCCGCATCGACTCGACCGATTGGTCGACGGGCCAGCCCAAGATCGACATCAACGTCATCGTCTGCACCCACATCCAGGTGGTCTTACATCACCTCGCCCAGCACCTGCGCGCAGACTTCGTTTTCCTAGGTTCTCTACGGTTACACTGAGCCCGTTTCACGGATGATCTAAGACAGACTCTCGGTGATGGGCCCCAGCGCCAGCGCCGGCAGGTATTCGAGTCCGACGACGATCAGGACCGCGCCGATCATTAACCCGGCAAATGACAAGGTACTGGTGTCCAGCGTTCCCGAGTTGATCGCGCGGGTGCGCTGGCCGGCGAAACTGGCGGCCAGCGCGAGCACCAAAATCATCGGTACATAACGACCTACGAGCATCGCCGCGGCGAGCGCAAGGTTGAAGCCGGGCGTATTTCCGTTGAAACCCGCGAAGGCGCTGCCATTTCCGGCCACGCAACTGGTGAAAGCGTAAAGCAGCTCCGAGAGCCCATGCGTGCCTGAATTACCCATCGACTTAGGCCCTGCCGGAACGGCGATGGCGATTGCGACCCCGGTAAGCACTGCGCACGGGGCAGTGAGCACCGTCAAGCTCACCAGCTTCATCTCGCGGGGGCCGAGCCGCTTGCCGAGGTATTCCGGCGTTCGCCCGATCATGAGGCCGCCGAGAAATACGGCGAGCAGGGCGATGATGACGAGGCCGTACAGTCCGCTGCCCGCGCCGCCCGGGCTGACCTCGCCCAGCATCATGTTGGCCATCAAAACACTACCGCCCAGGCTGGCGAAACTGTCATACGACGAGTTGGCCGCGCCATCTGCCGTCGCAGTGGCGGCCTGGCCGAACAGTGCGCTCCCGGGAACTCCGAAGCGCAGTTCGGTCCCTTCAGCGGATGCGCCGACCGCGGTGGCGACGGTGTCGTGCGGCATCGATTCGAGCATGCCAACGGCAGCGGTTCCCATGCCGAATAGTGCGATGACCACTGCCAGTAAGGCCCAGCCCTGCCGTCGATCGCCGACCATGATCCCGTAGGTGCGCACCAGCGACATCGGAATGAGCAGCATGGCAACGATCTCGACGACGTTGGACAACGCTGTCGGGTTCTCGAACGGGTGGGCGCTGTTGGCGCCGAACGCTCCCCCGCCGTCCCCCGACATGAGTTTGATGGGCTCCCAGGATGCGACAGGTCCAATGGGCAACGCCTGCGATCCATGAGCAACGGTGACGATGGACCGTGCCGCGCCGAAACTTTCGACGACGCCGAGCGCGCCGAGAACTATCGCGAGGAAGATGGCGATCGGCAGCAGGATACGGACGATTCCCCGCACCAAATCGACCCAGAAGTTGCCCAACTCGGCGGTCTCGCGGCGTGCGATACCGCGGCTGAGCGCGATGGCAACCGCCATTCCCACGGCCGCGCTGGCGAAGGCCTGGACACCCAATCCGGCCGCCAGGCCGACGTGGCCCAGCGTGGACTCTCCGGCGTAGTTCTGCCAGCTGGTGTTGGTGACGAAGCTGACCGCCGTGTTGAGCGCGAGCAGCGGCGTCATTCCTTCATGGCCCCAGGGCTGTGGAAGGTGGGCCTGGCCAATCAAAAGCGCCAGGAGGCCGAGCACACTGACCGCGGAGAATGCCAGCACCGACGCCAGGTACCAAATCCAGCTTTGCTCACGATCGGGATTCACCCCGGCAATTCGGTAGATGAATCGTTCAATTTGCCAATGGTTTTCGCTGGTGTATACCTGGGCCATGTAGTTACCTAGCGGGACGTGTAGCGCGCTGAGGATCGCGACCACGACCAGTAGCTGTAGCCACGCGGTCGTTTCCCAGTGCATCGCGATCGCCTTTGTTAGCCCGCCGGCGGCGTATCGGTCACTTCGGGCGCCATGTAAAGATCTAACCGCGGCCTATTGCCAAACGCGCTCGGTTGCGGTGTAAGCAAATCGCAAAGATTTGCGCCGTCAGTGGCGAGGGCTGCAGAGATTGCGCCCAAGGTCGGGATTTCGCGAAATCCACGACCTTGGAAGCAATCCAGCGGCAATCTCGCCGCTACCGAGGCAGGCCAAGAAGTCGCTCGGCCGCGACGGTGAGCAGGATTTGCTCGGTACCCCCGGCGATGGTGAGGCAGCGGGTGTTGAGGAAGTCGAAGACCGCGCGATTCGCGACGAGGCCGCCACCCTCGGAGACGTCCATCATGTATTCGGCCAGCGCCTGCCGGTAGCGGACTCCGATGAGTTTGCGCACGCTCGACTGCGCGCCGGGGTCCCGGCCGCCGACAGCGAGTTGGGCGATGCGCTGGTCCAGCAGCGCACCCGTCTGGGCGGTGACGATCAGCCGCCCCAGCCGGTCTTGCTGGGACACGTCCAGGTCGATCTCCGCCAGCACCTTGAGCAGCTCTTCCATCGGGTTGCCCAGCGCGGTCCCGGTGGCCATCGCGATGCGCTCGTTGGCCAGGGTGGTCCGGGCCAACCGCCAGCCGTCGTTTACCGTGCCGACCACCATCTCGTCGGGCACGAACACGTTGTCCAGGAAGACCTCGTTGAACAACGAGTCACCTGTGATCTCACGCAGCGGCCGGATCTCAATGCCTGGTGACTTCATGTCCACCAGGAAGTAGGTGATGCCTTTATGTTTCGGGGCGTCGGGATCGGTACGCGCAAGGCACACGCCCCACCGCGCCTTGTGCGCGGCGGACGTCCACACCTTCTGCCCCGTGAGCAGCCAGCCGCCGTCACCCCGCACCGCCTTGGTGCGTAGCGACGCCAGGTCGGACCCGGCCCCGGGCTCGGAAAACAGCTGGCACCAAAGGAATTCGCCTCGCATGGTGGCCGGGACGAAGCGCTCGATCTGTTCCGGCGTGCCGTGCTCGAGGATGGTCGGCGCCGCCCACCAGCCGACCACCAGGTCCGCACGCACCACGCCGGCCACCGCCATCTCCTGATCGATCAGCAGCTGCTCGGCCGGTGACGCCCCGAGCCCGTGCGGCGCCGGCCAATGCGGCGCCTGCAGCCCCGCCTCGGCCAAAGCCGTCTGGCGTTGGTCTTCGGGCACCGCGGCTACCTCGGCGACGGCTGCGGCGATCTCCGGCCGCCGGCCCTCCGCCTCTGAGAGGTCGATACCCAGGCGCCGCCGCACCCCCGCCTGCGTCAGCGCGGTGATGCGGCGCAACCAGCGCTCGGAGCCACCAAGGAACCGGCCGATGCTGTGGGCCCGGCGCAAGTACAGATGCGCGTCGTGCTCCCAGGTGCAGCCGATGCCGCCGAGCACCTGAATGCAGTCTTGGGCGTTTGCCGTCGCGGCGGCGATACCGATGCTCGCGGCCAAAGCCGCCGCAATTGAAAACTGGGCTTGATCGGAATCGGTTGCGGCGCGGGCGGCATCGGCGGCGGCCACCTCGGCCTGCTCGGCGCGGCACAACATCTCCGCGCAGAGGTGCTTGACGGCCTGGAAGCTGCCGATCGGCTTGCCGAACTGCTCGCGCACCTTGGCGTAGGCGACCGCGGTGTCCAGCGACCATCGGGTGATGCCGGCGGCCTCAGCGGCCAACATGGTCGCGGCCAATTCCTCGACCCGCTGCTCCGAGGCCCCAACTGAGCCAGTGATCACCGTTGCCGGCGCCGACGTCAGCACCGCCCGGGCCAACGGCCGGGAGAAGTCGGTGGCCGGCAGCGGCTCGAGCTGCACGCCTTCGCTGCCGGTGTCGACGAGCAGCGACTTTCCGTCGGCGGGCAGGATCAGGACGGCGCCTTCCGCGGCGCCCAGCACCCACGGCAGGGTGCCCGACGCGCGTGACGTCTCGCCGTCAAACCGCACGTCGCCTTCCAGCGCCACCCCGGCGAAGCGTTTCCCGGAGGCCAATGCGGCCAGCAACTCGGGATCATCGACGACCAGGGTTGCCAAGGCGGTCGTGGCGACCGGCCCGGCGATCAGCGCCTTGGCCGCTTCCTCGACCATGGCGCACAGGTCCTCGATGCTGCCGCCGGCCCCTCCGCGGCCCTCCGAAATGGCCACCCCGAACAGCCCCAGGTCGGCCAGGCCGGCAAAGACCGGCCGCCACGCGTCGGCGTTACCCTGCTCGACATCGCGGATCGCCGCGGTCCCACCGGGCCCCGACGTCGGATTGCGCGCCCAGTCGCGCACCAGCGCACGCGCGGCGAACTGTTCGTCGGTGACGGTCGCTACCACCCTTGGTCCTCCGCGTGCTTAGTTCGACATGACGATAAGGGGCCTACAGTCCACTAGAACGTGTTCTAATAGTGCCAGCGATCGAGCGTCAAGTCGAACGCCATTACAGCAGTACACCTGGTTGTCCTTGCTGTGAGGAGGTGGGAAATTTACGCACAGCATGCGTATCGTTTGCGAACGAGCCACCCGAAAAAGGAGCATCCCCTCAGATGTCGGAAGCGAACCCGAACTCGGCCCGCGTTTCTGACTCGCAGCCGCGCGAGGTCATGAACGTGGCTGTCCTGGCTGAGTCCGAGCTCGGCTCCGAGGCGCAGCGGGAACGCCGCAAGCGCATCCTGGACGCCACCATGGCCATCGCATCCAAGGGCGGCTACGAGGCGGTCCAGATGCGCGCCGTGGCCGACCGGGCCGATGTGGCGGTGGGCACGCTGTACCGCTATTTCCCGTCGAAGGTGCATCTGCTGGTGTCGGCGCTGGGCCGGGAGTTCAGCCGCATCGACGCCAAAACCGACCGCTCCGCGGTCGCCGGGGGCACTCCGTTTCAGCGGCTGAACTTCATGGTCGGCAAGCTGAACCGCGCGATGCAACGCAATCCACTGCTCACCGAGGCGATGACGCGCGCCTACGTCTTCGCCGACGCCTCGGCGGCCAGCGAGGTCGACCAGGTCGAGAAGCTCATCGACAGCATGTTCGCCCGGGCGATGGCCGACGGCGAACCGACCGAGGACCAGTACCACATCGCCCGGGTGATCTCGGACGTGTGGCTGTCGAACCTGCTCGCCTGGCTCACCCGCCGGGCCTCGGCGACCGACGTCAGCAAACGGCTGGACCTCGCCGTCCGGTTGTTGATCGGCGACTCTGAAGGCACTTAGCAACAACCTAGGGGCTGCGGAGAGCTAGGCCGGCGGCCCGGCGGTGCGGCCCCGAATCAGCTCGGTGTCCAGCAGTTCGGCGACCGGCAGGCCCGACCGCGGCGGCTTCAGCAGCAGTTCACCCGCCCGGCGGCCCTTCTGCAGGCTCGGCTGCGCCACCGTGGTCAATCCGCGGCCGATCGCCTCGGGCACACCGTCGAATCCGGTGACGCTCATCTGACCGGGCACGTAAATGCCATGTGCGCGAAGGTAATCCATGGCGGACAGGGCCAAGATGTCCGCGGTGCACATCAGCGCGGTGATCCGCGGATTGGCCTTAAGCGCCGCCTTGGCGGCGGTGCCACCCGATTCGGGCAGGTGCTC
>Ga0210389_10004192_pt1 | contig 11239 bp, 6 predicted proteins | sample IncBWH28OmetaG_FD_160127 | JGI IMG/M metagenome (GOLD analysis project Ga0210389, IMG submission 160127) | Forest soil microbial communities from Barre Woods Harvard Forest LTER site, Petersham, Massachusetts, United States - Inc-BW-H-28-O ... | reverse complement strand
AAGTCGGGTTCTTCGGCGTAACGCGCCGCCGAGTCGCGCGGAAAACGCGTCGTCACGATCAGGCTCGCGCCCGCACGCAACAGCTTGAGCCCGGCCTGGTAGCCGATCTTGACGCGTCCTCCGGTCAACAGCGCGACGCGTCCGCGCAGGTCGGCCGTCTCCGTGCGCTTGGCGAAATTGAACGCAGCGCAGGTCGGGCACATCTGGTCGTAGAAATGGTGGATCTGGGAATACTTCCGCTTGCAGACATAGCAATGCTTGGGCTCGATCGCTTCGCGACGCTCGGGTTCGTTGTCCTCGCTGTCGTCCTGTACGAAACCTTCCGGCGGGAAGATGTTCGGCGTGGTGAATACCGGCCGTCGACGCAGTTCGCGGATGCCCGTCGCATGCAGCACGGATTCTTCCTTCGCGACCTGCGCCGCATTGCGCTCGCGCGATTCCGCCTTGCGCTTGCGGCGTCGCTGCACCGGATCGGGGTGATAGAACTTGCCCACCGCCGCATGCAAGCGCACGCGTTCCTCGGGAGGCAATCGATCGAGCAACGACCGATCGGCGGCGACAGCTTCGAGCAACGCGATACTCGCGCTGACTGCATCGGCGAGGTTGTCGTCGAGTGCGGGTTGTTGCAGTGATGGCATGTGGATTCCGGATAGGGCGAAGGCACCACCGGTCGACGCCGCTGGCGCTTCGACGGGACGTTGCACGTGGACCTGCGATTGTAATGGCTGCGTCGGGTGCGGGCAGGGAACCTCCAAACAACTTCCGTTCGTGGTGAGCCAGCCTGCCCTGAGCCTGCCGAAGGGAACCATGAACGGAAGTTGCCGAGACCCTTCAGACACCGGGAAAGCTCTTGGCAGGCTACTGGCGAACGACGGGGGAAAGGGGCCAGAGTAAATTGCCGTATCGATTGAAGCGGATACTTACTCCGGCCCCTTTTTGGCCCCAGCCGCGTCCGCACTCGCAGCTGGCGTCGCGACGACTCCTTCGTGCTCGCCCACCGGCTCGATCCCCTGCACGGTTTGCGAGCGGGCATGGCCGGTGCGAACCCATGCCCAGTCCTGCGTCTGCCGGATCGGCACCCCGTGGAGCGTCTGGCCCTTGATCGTGATGTCGACCTTGTCGCCGTCCATCGACCACTCCGCGCGACCCTTGGCCGACATGTCGTAGACGAACATGTCTGTGACCTGTGCGATGCCCTCGTCGAGATCGGCTACGAGCGATTGCCGGCCCATCGCCTGCCAGCGTGCGCGGTTGTCGACGCCTTCTTCCTTCACCAGAGGAAACTGGAACTCGTAGACGCGGGCGAATCCGACCGTATCGTCCACCACGCCCTCGTCGTCGATCTCGCGATCCACCACGTTGGCGAAGAGCCGCACGCTCAAGCGGGTGAATCCGGCATCGATCGAATAGCGCGGATACAACACCAGCGCATGCAGCGGAACGTGCGGCGCAGTCTGCGCATCGACTTCGTCCCAGGGCTTCCTGAGGAGGGTAAAGCCCGGATTCGGCGAGATGCCCTCCGACGCCAGCTTTTCGTGCAACGCGTTTTCGAGGTGTTCCTGGAAAGGGTATCCGGCCAGCATCTCGCGCAAGGGTGCGACCGCAGCGTCAGCTTTCCGGTCCTGTCCTTTCTGGATAGCCACCCCGACCAGCCCGCCAATGACTCCGAATTGCTGCGCCACATCGGCTGCAACCGGCGACAAATCGACCGCGAGCTGGGGCTGATCGAGCACGATTTCGATCGGCAGATTCTGCGCGATCGGCATGGGAAGCTTCGAAGCGAAGGCTGCTGAATTGCCCAGGCCCAGCACGAACAGCCCGGCCATCAGACAGGTACGTCGAAACATTCGGGGTTCCCGAAGGAGGAGCGAAAGCACAGCGTGTCGACGGCATTTTAACAGGGCACGAGTTCGTTCGTGTCGGCGCAAGCAAGGCCCTCGATGGAGTCGACTGAATCCCCATCGCTGCCATGTCGACATCCATCCGATCAGGAAAACCGTGGACTGAACCTCGTCTGACAGGCGCATGGCCGCACGTCATTTCCGGGTGCGAGGTTGGAGATAATCGATCGGCAGCTTCCAGTGCATCCCATGATAAGGAGATCGTGATGGCCATGAAGGATCCGGCGAAGAAAGCCGCCAAGTCATCCAGCGCCAGGAAGGCGTCGCCCGCCACGGCCAAATCGGCCCGCACCGGCGTGGGCGCGAAGGCATCCAAGGCTGCCGGGATCGATTCCGGCGCGAAGCAGGGCGGCCGTTTTCATGGCAGCTGTCATTGCGGCCGCATCGCATTCGATGTCGAGGGGACGATCGGCCAGGTGGTCGATTGCAACTGTTCGCTGTGCAGACGCCGCGGCGGATTGCTGTGGTTCGTTCCGCGCGGCGCGTTGCGCCTGGTCTCGCCCGAAAACTCGCTGTGGACCTACACGTTCAACAGCCACGTCCTGCAACACCACTTCTGCGCGAACTGCGGCATCGCTCCTTTCAGCGAAGGCGAAAAGAAAGGCGAGAAGATGGCCGCGATCAATGTGCGATGCCTCGACGACGTCGACCTGTCGAAGTTGAACGTCGTGGAATACGACGGCCGGAGCCTTTGAAAGCAGGGGAAGGTAGCCCGGTGGAAATCGGATGTCCCTGGGCCCTTCGCGCCTGAAGGAGCGGAGGCGGTCAGCCATCCGCATCACCAAAGCGACCCGCCCCAACCGATGGCGCCTGCAATCAACCACAAAACGCCGTCTCGCCACCACAATTCACCGCAGCGCAACCCGACAGCACGCTCCCGCCACCTCGAGGAGGTCGCATGCTGCCTTTCGACGCTCGCGTGCCATGTCGCAATGCGCGGTTTCAGCGCGCAGTGCTGTGAAGTCGTCCCGTAACGTCACGATGGCATTTCCCAACGCGACTATGCAACCTCGCAATGGCGTGGCGGATGTCGGCATCTGCGCATCGCCTGATGACACGCATTCGCCGCAAGGGTGCGCCGCATCGCCGCAATAGCCGCAATAGCCGCAATAGCCGAAATGATCGCCGGAATGACGCAGCATGCCGCCGCAATGACGCAACACGTTGCCGCAGTGACGCAACGCGTTATCGCAATGGCGCAACCCTTTGCCACAATGACCCCGCGCACCATCGCCATGGCGCAACGCATCCGCGGAACAGCGCAAGGCATCTGCGCAATGACGCAGGAGGCCGTTGCAAGTCAGCAACGGAACCCCGAAAGAGCTCAGGTCCGTAGGGCATGGCCGCAGTGCGGTCATGTCATGGTGCAGTTCCGCGTTTCCATGAGTCGTGGATGGGTCAAATTTGGTTGAAAATTCCGGGTCAGTTTCAAGTGGAAATCAACATCCCCTGACCCCGAGCCCCTCCCAGGCTATACAAATGGGCCATCGCGAATGCATTCACTGCATGAGGTCGCTCTTGTAGGGCGGCTGCACATAAATCTGGTGGGCGCGATACTGGGCGATACGAGCGCTCAGGTTCTTGCCCAGATCGGAATCGGGATCGGCATTGGCCAGCGCTTTTTGCTCGGTGCCGGCGGCAGCGTCGTAGTCGCCGGTGGCGGCCTCGCATGCGGCCAGGGTATCGAGCCAGCTCGGGCTGGAATTCCTGGCAGTCGCCTTGACCGCTGCGTCGAGGCCTTGTTTGGGGTTGCGCAGACTGGCATCGGGCGCCGTACACAATGACCACGCCATGTCGTTCCAGGCGAGCTCGCCGCCTTTTTGTTGCGCAGCCTGCGTCCATAACGCGATGGCACGCGCCCGGTCCGGCGGCAATTTCACGCCGGCGTAGAGCTGGTCGGCGATCGCGATGGTGACCGACGTATTGTTCGCTGAAATCGCCTTTTCCATCCACGTGTGCGCGCCAGCGGGATCGGGCGCGCCCAGCAAGCCGGCGTAAAGCAGGTTCGCCATCAGGAGCTGGGACCTTGCATCGCCCGTGTCGGCATCGTGCATCACCAAGGAACGGGCGCGCGAAGGGTCGCGGTCGATCCCTTTGCCCTTTGCCAGCAGCAAGGCGAGGTCGCGCCGCGCGCGCGGGCCGAATTCTTTCGAAGGGTCGGCGGACACTGCCTCGTAGACCTTCACGGCGCCTTTCGGGCCCGCCGCAGGATCGACCTGGCCACGCGCCTCGAACTCGGCAAGATCAAGGATGGCATAGCCGTCGCGCAGTTCGATCGAACTCCTGTACCACTTCTTGGCCAGTTCCAGCGACTCGGGTTTGCCGGTCTCGGCCTCGTAGTGCTTGCCCATGAGGCGCATGGAGACCGCGTCGCCAAGAATAGCGGCCTGCTTGCGCCAGTAGAGCGCCTTTGCATAGTCGACGGCGACACCGGGAAGATCGCCATACGTGTAAGCATCGGCGAGGAAAAACGCCGCAGCGCTGCTGGCACCTGCCGCCTGGGCGCAGGCTATCTCTGCCGGACCGTCATTGGCTGCTTTTGCGACGGAGCGACAATAGGCGTAGCTGAAATCCGTCAAGCCAGCCGAATCTGCCAGCTGTTGCCAACGCTTCGGACGTGTCGCATCGCCCTCGTAGGTAGGGTTGCCCACAACGAATTGCAACGCGACCCCAGCGGCAAGCTTGTCGCCCGCATCCGCCGCTGCTGCGACCTGCGCATAGATCCACCGGTCGAAGGGCGACGCCGCTTCAAAATGCCTTCCGTCCAGATAGAGATATGCGGCGTACACCGCACCAGCGTCTTCGTTGCGTGTTGCGCCCTGGAGCAGGACCTTGGCTGCCGATTGGTCGCTCTTGATTCCCAGTCCGTTCGCCTCGGCATAGGCCAGCAGGATCATCGGCTGCGCAAGATGCCGCTCGGCCAGCGGCAGCAGCTTGTCCACCGCCGCGCTAGCGCAGGATGCCTCGGGATGCCAGAAACAGTAAGGCGCGAGTACGTAGGGGACATCCACACTGTCGCTGGCGATGAGCTGCTTGATCCGTGCGGCCTCTTGCTCGGCCGTGAAGCGCGTCAGATAGTCGAGCGTCCGCGGTACGCCCGGCCATGGCGCGATCGATTTGTCGATGCCGTTCTCGGCAAAGTCGCGTTCCGCCAGCAGGCGCATCAGCGGGTCGACCAGCAGGTCGGGATCGCGTACAAGCGCCAGCCGCCGCTCCAGGAATTCGAAACTCAGCTCACGCTCGCGATGAGTTTGCTTGTCCTGCAATCCGGCCCGCCAGAACAATCCCCGCCCAAGATCGGACATGTCCAGATAGGAGTACGTCACGTCTTCGCCACTGGCGTCGATCAGTGCGTTTCCGTCGTCGATGCTTTCGACGTGCAGCGGCGTCACCCCGTTGTCGGGTGGAACGCCAGCGAGCGTATCGCGGACGAGCGCCGCAAAGGCCTCGTCGCTTCGATCGCGCAATGCAGAGTTGCCCAGTGCTTCGGCGCACTGGCCCTGGTAGTACCAGACGGCGAGGCTGAGCGGATCGCGGCGCGCGGCGCGGGCAAGATCGTCCATGCTCTTGGCGCACACCGAAACGATGGCCTTTCCGTCCGGGTCGTGGAGCCTGGAAACGAGGGCGAGGGTGTCGGCGATCGCGTTTTTGGGTGCGGTCGCCTCGAATTGCTTGCGGATCTGCTCCACCGGTGTCGTTGCGGGCGACGGGAACTCCGGTGGTTCGGCGCCGTTGGCGGTCGTGGCGGCCGCCGTCCACGCGGCAAGCAGCAGGCAGACCGAAGCTGCGCGGACGCGCCGATGGCGCCGTTGCGCAGCCATCACTTGCCCTTGTCGTCCGCAGCGCTGCTGCTGTTGCCGGACCCATTGTCGAGGATCCCCTTGACGAGCCGGTTCAGGCGGTCGTCCCTGGACTTCGCGGGATCCGTCATCGAGATCAGGAACCTGCGGCTTACCAGCTCGTCGATCTGCTGTTCGCCGGCGACCAGGCGGTCGATGTCGTTGCCGGTCACGGTAGCCGACGTGCTGCGATAGTCGTGGACGAAACTGATCTGCGAATCCTTTTGTGCGGCACTGAGCGAATAGCTCATTCCTGGAATCTCGATGCTCCTGTGGATCGACTCGCCCTCCCACTTCCAGCCCGCAGGAAGGTCGAGTTCGATGCGCTGCTCGATCTGGACCGGGTGGTTCAGCGCCACCGGATAGTGGTTGCTCGATCCCTCCGGCTGGCGCACGAAATTCTCGATGGTGTCGGCCTCGGTCTCCAGCCCTCGAAGACCGCCTTCGAGGTCGATGAGCGGATCCTCGATCTGGTAGGTCTCGACGACGTCGATGGTGTTTTTCGCCGGATCGTCCCTGACCTGGATCGGGTCGGCGACGCTGACCTGCTTGAAGCGCTTCGCGTAGTAGTCCCTGTAGTCCTTCTGCAAGGTGTCGCGATCGGTATTGGCCAGCCTGTTGCGCAGGCTCTCCGCTGCGACGCCGCTCACGTCGGTGGTCACCACCATTTGTGCCCTTTGGCCGTCAGCGTCGAGTCGATAGTGTTCGTCGACCTGCCATCGGGAAAGCGCCCCGGCAGTCTGGGTCACGTGCGTCAGGCGATCGACGCCTTCGGCGATCGGCAAGGCGCCGCCGAAATCCGAGACCGCGTGATCGTCTAGCGAGCCGCGCTGGCCACTTCGGGTAGGGTCGAGCCAGAGCATCCGCGCACCCAGATGCACGCGCACGATGACGTGGTCGAAGGCGGAAGCCGAGGGCGGCTGATCGTCGACCCAGCGGCCACCTCGGCTGGAGACCAGCGCAGGTTCCGCCGCCACTCCCATCCTCGTCAGTATCGCCACCAGCAATCGCGCCTTGTCCTTGCAGTCGCCGGCGCGCTTGCGCCACACGTCAGCCGGCTCAGCCGGCCGATGCGAACTCTCGCCGATTTCCACGCCGAAATAACGCACCTGGTCCTGCACGGTTTCGAGCGCATGCACGATGCGCGATTCCTGGTCGGGCAGTTTCGACCATTGGCGGATCAGCTCCTCCAGGTCGTCCGGCAGGGGTTTGGGCGCGGGATACAGATCGCGCGCCCAGAGTGCGACATCCTTCCAGGAACGCTGCGCGGCGACGATGACACGCGGCGAAGGAATGAACCAATCCGGGTAGCTGCCCTCCTGCGCCACCGGCTTGAGGTCACCCTGCTCGATCGCGATGGACTTGCCCGCGGCCGAATCCTGGACGTGTTCGGAAGGAATCCGCGGATCGCGAACCACTACCGGCCGGGCGTCGGAATCGAACAGCAGGCGCATGCGCTCCCGCAGCAGGGGGCTGGAGCCGCCGAAGGTGGCCACGTCGGTATCCAGCCCGGCGAGCACGGGATTGGCGCCATCGACCGAATAGCTGATCCGAACCACGTCGCCGACACGCACGTCGTCGAGCACGATCAGAGCGCTGACTTCGCCAGTCGACATGTCGGACTCGAAGTCCGTTTCACGCCGCGCGAGGGTGATCGCGCCCGGCTTCAGCCGGGTGCTCCAGGCGCCATCGCGGCGTACCTCCACGCGATGGATGGTCAGCGACTGGAAGTCCGGAAGAAAGCCGATCTGATACTTCGATGCATCGGCCAGACCGGTCTGGGTGAGCGGCTGGAAGACGAAATCGCGATAGATCGTGTGACGGCCCTGGCGACGATCCACCTGGATGTCGAAAAGCCAGTCGCGCCAGACCTGTTCAGCAGCTGCAGGCGACGACGGCGGCCATTGCGAAGGCAGTTCCGCGACATCGACCCAGGCTGGTGCCGGGGTGGGCAAGCGGCAGTGCGGAGAATCCTGTCGCCAGCACGACGAGCAGCAACAGACGCACCCGCTGCGCAATCGGTGCCAAGGTCATCCCGCGCGGAAATATCCAGTGTGGGCTGGCTGGACGCAGTGCGCCAGGTTTTTCGATACGTGCGAACGACGACAAAATGCAGGTCTCCGGTGGTCGAGCGTTCAATCGGGCCTCGGCCCCGCAGACCATTCTGCTGGAGCCATCAGGGGACAGACCGAGAATTTCTTGGCAGTTATTGCAATCCGCTCCCCTTTTTTGTCTTACAGATTGATTAGCTACGTCCCCTTTTCCGGGGACCCGTCCTGAAATCCGAAGGACCCGACCGGGAATCCTGCTTGCCTATCCCTGGAACTTCGTGCCCGGACCGCGAATGCGTGCGTTTTGGTCCTGACTGCCTCGGATCCGACCTGAACTCCACTGTCCCAGAGCGGGATGGCTTCCCCTCCGACCGGTCCCGCGCCGCATCCGCTTCCATCCCGGCGTCGCCAGCGGCTGCCCGCGATTTTCCCGGTCGGGTCACAAACTTTCCCGGTCGGGTCACGAACTTTTCAGGTCAGGTCACGAACTTTTCAGGTCGGAAGTTCATCTGCCCCGACCTGGGCAGGAACTTCCTGGTCGGGTCTGCGACTTCCCCGACCTGATCTCGAGAACTTCCGACCTGGAATCCGCGTGCCCCGACCTGGCAAGCGACATGCCAGACCTGAAATCCGCAGGGTCCGACCTGGTCACGAACTTCCAGGTCCGGTCACGAACTTCCCAGGTCTGGTCACGAACTTCCCAGGTCCGGTCACGAACTTCCCAGGTCTGGCAAGCAGGTTTTCCGGTCAGGAAATAAATAAGGGAACGTGCCCAATTAATCTCTCGCCGTAGTCCATTTCCTACACCGCATTGAGGACATCTCCGATCGACGCCCTCGGCCACAGGCTTCAATCTTGGCATGCCCTTGAATCGCATCGCCACTCATGCCGCGTCGCGCTCGCCTCGAACTGCCAGGGGTGCCCCTGCATGTCACCCAACGCGGCGTCAACCGTGGGGCGACCTTCGTCGATGACGACGACTGTCATCACTACTTGCATCTGTTGCGCAACTTCAGCCAGGCCGAAGGGCTTTCGGTCCATGCCTATGTGCTGATGGGCAATCATGTCCATCTGCTGCTCTCTTCGCCGGCGTGCGGCCTGACGTCGCGACTGATGCATGACCCGGGGCAGTGCCACACCCAGGCGTTCAATCGCCGGCACGGTCGTAGCGGCACCTTGTGGCAAGGTCGCTTCAAGTCATGCCTGGTCGACAGCGACCGCTACCTGCTGACCGTATACCGCTACATCGAGCTCAATCCTGTGCGCGCAGCCATGGTTGCCGCCCCGGAGCTCTATCGCTGGTCCAGCGTTCACGCCAATCTTGACCTTCGCCCCGATTCGCTGGTCACTCCTCACGCGAATTTCCTGGCCATGGGAAGCGATGTGACAGCTCGCGCTGCGGTCTATCGGCAATGGTTGTCGGAGGGAACCAGCAAGGACGCACTGACAAGTAAGAGGAAGGCTCCAAAAACAAAGCCCGCCGGAAGGCGGGCTTGGGAGCGGCTGTTTTCTATCAAAAGAGACTCTTTGTGTCGTCTCGGATCGGTTAATTCCCCTATTTTGTGGCCAACTCTGGCTTTGCATATTGATTTTTCCAGGCCTCCAATTCCATGGGTGGCTTGGAGTCCACACTCCCAGCCGTATACTCTCCGTTAAACGAACCTTCTGCCCTGCTTCCGGTGGTGAAGAACAGAACGAGCTCAGAACTTCCCTGCCGGAACAGAAAGCCTATGTTCGTTGGCACGTCGGCCCCCGGTTTCATGACGGTATCGTCAAAACCATCTAACCAACTTTGTTTGTCACCTAGCAGGCGCACCAGCGCTTCGCGCGCCTTTATACCCAGCAACCGCATCTGCTTGTCGTCTCTGCGCGGCTCAAGAGGCGTGGTGACTGGAAAAACGTACACTTCCCTCGCAGTCCTGATAAGGCGCATGGCAGCGGGATTGTCGGGAAGCGACACTCCATCGGGTTCCCATTTCAGAACCTTATGGCCATCTGGTTCCCGGACTTCGTCATGTCGCATGGGGACCCAGCCCAGATCTTTCGTTTCAAGATGGGCATGGATTTCGTTGCTTCCTACCACTTCGAGTGCGGCGTACGTTTTTGATGAATCGTCAGCAAGTATCTCCCGAATGTCAGCGACCGACACATCGTGCACTTTGCCATAGACGAGAACGCCGTCGACGTGCATGAGCTCGCCAGCTCGCCCCAGAGTGCTCAAAGCAATTCCTAACAGAATGGGCAGTATGCGCATGGGTTCCAATGCCTGTGCTAGACGGCGCCAGCGGCCGCGATGGGAAAATCACAGCGTCTACGGTATTTCAGGAGCCAGTTAGGGCTGTGAGGGCTGTGAGGGCTGTGGGTTCCATGGGGCCTGCGGGGCCTGTGGGGCCACCAATAGGACCCTTGGGGGCTATGGTGATTTCGGTGCTCCAGAGGCATAGGTAACGTTGTTACAGAAGTGGCCGCCATTAAAACAATCTTCCTGCAGAAGTTTCGTATTCAACTCGGTTTCGTGTCCACTCGGATCACGCACCGTAAAACCTTGGATTCGTTTATTGTCAGTTCCATTGTCCGCCTCACTCCAAGTTTGACCTTCAGGAAAACCCACATGATCGTGAATCCTCCCCCCAACGGCAGTAGGCCATGTCTTCTGATCGGTTGAATTTTGGGTTGGCGGCGGATCGACGTGCTCATTGACCTGATAATTGTCTGTCAAAGGATTACCGTCCGCATCCTCGATTTGATAATAAAAGTCGTAAAAGGAAATGTGCGACGTACCAATGCTGTCGTACAGGATTTCAACCTGCCATGGAACTCCTTTCCCAGAAGTCCCTTGTTGGGTATTTCCAGGACCACCGTTTCCGGTGAGCAGTGATCCCTCGGTGCTCTTGTCCGAAGCTTGCGGATTGGAGATGGCAGAGGCGGCTGTGTCTGTTGGTATTGACGATGGTGTTTTCGCATCCGTTACGGTCTGCGCTTGCGCGCCGTTGCCGTGATCGGCCACCTGCATGGTGTAACCAAAGCCCGCCGTACCTCCCATGCCAGGGCCATTACCTTCGACGGTTGGACCGCCGTTGGTGATATGCGTGCCGGTCGCAGCCTCACTCCCTGCGCTCTGGTTATCGGTCACCCGAAGCGTGAATTGTTTTCCAGTGTTTGGATCTGTGATCGTGTGATCGCCTGTCGAGCAATCTGACACACCGTCGTCCGTCGATTCGCACGCATACCCTGTCGGATCGGTTCCGCTCAGCGGGTTGTTCATGATGTAGCTGTAAGGATTCAGCGACTGCGAGTTCAGCGGGGCCTGGATGATCGGATCGACGCTCAGGAATCTTCCGATCTGGTAGTCGTAAACCCGCCCATTCATATGGATCAGCTGCACGCTGTTGAGGTGCTCGTGCTCGGTGAAGCCCCTGGCCGTGATCGAGGTGCTCTGCAACTGCGG
>Ga0210389_10004189_pt1 | contig 11242 bp, 10 predicted proteins | sample IncBWH28OmetaG_FD_160127 | JGI IMG/M metagenome (GOLD analysis project Ga0210389, IMG submission 160127) | Forest soil microbial communities from Barre Woods Harvard Forest LTER site, Petersham, Massachusetts, United States - Inc-BW-H-28-O ... | reverse complement strand
TGCGAATCGTGGCGGCCTGTTGGTCCGTGATGCCGGCCTGTTGCCGAATGGATGGATCATTCAGCATACGCGCGAAACCGGAGTGCCGGTGTCCTCTGCGGCCGCCGCGGTCGAAGCCGCCGTGCCGATGGCCCCATCCGCCTTGATCCTCGCGCGAGTCCGTCGAGTCGCGGCGTGATCCGTGCCCGTCCCACGTGCCTTGATGCGCGGGCGCCGAATTCGCCGCGCCATCCTGTGCGAGGAGCGGCGAACAGCTAAGCGCCAGAGCCAGAGCAGCTAATGCAGTCTTCGAATAAATTCCCATGTTCTTTTCTCCCTAACCAGTGTTCGTCACTTGCCAACTAGAATTCGTTGCAGCGTGCGAAAAAGTTCCCGAAACGCGCGGGCATGCGCACGGTCGCGGTAGGTATCGCAACGGCTGCGTTTTGAATTATTGACGGATGAATGAGGGCTGTCTGATAACCCTGCTAGCCGGGCCTTTAGTGACTTTCCAAAGACCAAGTTCATCACGTGGGGCGAAGTAGATTGGAAGCGCTTCTAGAAGCTACGGCGTGTGAAGCGCGCTCTAGCTTGCGTGCCTCGCAGCGGTAAATTCGCGAGTGAACTGTCCACCGCCCATCGTACCCTTCAGCGCATCGCCATCGAGCGTGGCTTTGAATTCGATCTTCATGGTGTTGCCGTCGCGTCCCTGGCGCTGCTCGGTCCACGAAATCGTGTTGCCCGAAACCGTGGCGTCAGAAGTGTTTTCGCCACGCGGCGTTTTGTGGCTGACTTTAAATTTGTCGCCGTTTTTGGTGATGGTTAGCGATTGCGGCCCGCCACCGCGATGTCCGCCGCCAACCTGTCCTCCGCTCTGACCATCACCCTGGCCGCCACCGCGACCTCCGCCCGTGACAGTCATGTCCCATGAGCCAACAAAATTGGCATCCTGCGCTGCAGCCTGGAATGCCGTCAGCGAAAGCAGCAGTGCAACGAGATAGATAACCGCGAATCCCAACCGAAGTTTTTTCATGGCACGATCTCCCTAAATTTGTGGCGGTGCGGGCCTACGCAGCTAAAATAGCGCCGCGTGGCGCACGACGAGCCGGCGTTCATATGAACCGTGGTCTCCCACACTATTAATTGAGTGCAAGCACCCGCAAAGTTCCATAATTTCGTCGAGCCGCTCGGCGAGAAATGGATTACTAAAGACCAGCTCCACATGCACTGCTTCCCACGGCGATTGCTGCGCAAAGACGATCCATTCCGCGCGTCGTTTGACCGTGCGTGGCGCGGGCCGCTATAATGGCTGTTTCGGCGGGGTGCAAAATGCCCGCTGAAAGAGTGCTAGGCGATTGTGCCGAGCGAGTGCCTGGCGCCCAATGTAGTGCGGCGGGCACGCCGTACCCCCACCAGGGCCCGCGCGACATGCGGAGTGAAGGCGAGACGCGGGGGGAATCCCATACCAGAATTCAGGAGCAGGAAATGATTAAGGCAACCCAACTACGCCCGGGAATGATCATCAAGCACGAGGGCGACCTCTGCGTCGTATATAGCGTGGACCACCGCACGCCGGGAAATAAGCGCGGCTCAATGCAGACCAAGATGCGCAACTTGCGCAACGGGAACATGATGGATTTCCGCTTCCGTGCGGAAGAAACGCTGGAAAAAGTGGTGGTGGACGAAATCGAGTTCGAGTATCTCTACAGCGACGGCGATGGGCACCACTTCATGAACACGCAGAATTACGAGCAGCTAGCGCTGCAGAACGATATCGTCGGCGACACCAAGGATTACCTGATTCCCAACCTGCCGGTGAAAATCGAATATTACGATGAGAAGGCCATTGGTGTGTTGCTGCCAGACACGGTGGACCTGACAGTGGTGGAGACCGAGCAGAGCATCCAGAAAGCGACGGCCAGCGCAGTGATGAAGCCGGCCAAACTGGAAACGGGATTGGTCGTGAACGTTCCGCCGTTCGTCGGCAATGGCGACAAGATCAAGGTGGATACTTCCGAGGCGCGTTACATTCAGAGAGTGCAGTAGTTTTTTTAGCGCGGCGGCGCGCGCCGCCGCTTGATTTTAGGTCGCCGTCCAGAACAAGCCGAACTCTCACCGGCTGTCGAGGCTCCGGACGGCAGTCGAAATACTCTCCACAAGCCTAAAGCCGTTTTTCCTCGAATACTTCCGCGTAAATCACAACCAGGTCCGTCACGTAGCGCGCTACTGCCCGTCCACGACGCAGCGGAAACCAATCGTGCCGGCGCGGTCGCGGCCGGGCGACATCAGCAGATATTTTTGATGCTGGTCGAGGCGATACGTCTGCGGGAAATACCAGACGGACCCGCGCGGCTGATACGATGCGCCGCCGCGCACGATGGCCGCGCGAGTGTGCTCGTCACGGAATTCATCCGTCCATTGTGAGACGTTGCCTTCAAGGTCGAGCACGCCAAACGGGCTGGCGCCTTTGGCGTTCGCATCCACATCTGCCGGCGCACGCATCATGCGGCCGCGATCGGCAGGTGGAACCACTTGCGCATCCCAATCGTTTCCCCAAGGGTACGTTCGGTCGTCGGTGGATTGCGCGGCATATTGCCATTCCCACTCGTGAGGAAGACGCTTGCCGGCCCATGCGGCGTAGGCGCGCGCGTCTTCAATGGCAACCCAAGTCACCGGTTTCGCGCCCCAACCTTCTGGGTAGGCGCCGTTTTTCCAATCGCGCAGAAAATTGTGGTCGTCTACCGGATGGTATTTCGTCGCGACCAGGAACTCCTGGAACTGCTGATTGGTGACAGGCGTACGGTCAATATAAAAACTTGAAACGTGGAGCCGTTTGCGATGAAAACGCCGTGGCGCATCTTCCCAGGGATATTGCACGTCCACGCCGGGATCGTTGCCGCCTTCGATTTCGATTCCCTGCACCGCAAAATCGTAGTCAGCTTCGGGAATGCGCAACATACCTGGCGGGGCCGCTGCCGGGACTTTCGTTGACGTGGATGGCACCATGGTCTGCGGCACGAATTTCCACTGACGCGAATAAGCAGAGAGAGGCTGAGAGGAACGCGCGGCCATATATTTGAGCACGTCCTGCAGACGAGCGGCAGTGGCTGAATTTTCGGTCGTGGCGAGGACGGCGCCGAACCCAAGTGCGTCAATCGTGAACGAGAGCGTCGCTTCGTCGCCGCTGGCACGCGGAACCAATTCGATTCCGCGCCACAGATCGAAATAGCGCATTCCCGCGCGCGCCGGCATGTGCAGCTCTTCGCCCGTTACGTCATATTCATTGCGATTTACAATCGTCCAAAGCGTGGAATTCGCCGTGGGGAAACTGCTGGCGAAGACGCCCGCTTGCAGCGTTAGTACATGCGGTTCCCATTCCGCGCTAATGAGATTTTCAGGAAACGCGCGCTCGATTTTTGTGATGCGCAGAACGGTTTCGGCGTCGCGCGGCGTCATGCCGAACCAGAAACCCCACAGATTTTCGAGTGTGGCGTAGCCTTCGCCGTTGAAGAATGCGTGCTGCAGGCTGTCGGTCTTGTCGCGCGTGAAACGATCGGTAACATTAATTGTGTGCCGCGGCTCGAGCCATTTCGCCTTGCTGACCATGGGCACGAAGGGATAGGTCACGTCTTCCCAGGTGACCCAGTCATTCCAACTCATATTGCTCCAGGCCAGCGATTCGTCATGAATGGCGAATTGCGGCTCGAGCGCGAGAGGATGACCGATCGCGTCAGAGGAGGTGCGGAATTCCCTGGGCGCGCTTTCCAGCGTGTCGAAATTGATTCCATCGGCGCCGATTTCTTTCAGCAGCCGCGGAAACACGGTGGAGGGCGGCGCGCCTTCATCGCGCGTGCCACTATCCCACGCCAGAATCGGAAACATAACGCGCACACCGCGACGATGAAACTGTTCAACAACCTGGCGCAGCGCGGGGATTCCACCTGGCAAATCGCGCAGCAAATCGAACTGGTTGCGATCATCCAGGCCGAGATTCGGATACACCGGCCAGATCAGCACCACGTCAATCGGGCCGATGCGGCGCTCCAGGTCGGCGAGAAAAATGTCCACCGTGTATCGGCGTTGTTCAGGATCGTAGAAAGAGCGATCCCAGACGAGCAGTTGGCACTGGGAAAAGACGCGCTGGGTCCAGGCGAGTTCGGGACGATCGTAGAGCGAACCGTTGTAGTGAAATTCGGCCATGCGGTCTTTTCGCCATTGCTTGATTTCGGTCCGCCATTTTTCGGATTCTGCGGAAGTTTTAGGGCCCGCGAGAAAAACTGCGTCGGGCGTGGCGGGAACGCCCAAGTCCGGCGCGCCCGGCGGCAATACCAGCGGGTGACGCGCCTTCCATTCGTCAGAAAAAACAGCGCAGGCGCAGACCAATAGCAGAAGAAATCCAACCAAGGAATTGCGATGCGATCTGCGGGCCCGCTTCATCGAGAGTGTCCTGATGAAAATTCCCGGACCGTCGTGACGAAATTACCGCAGCCCGCGGTCACGGGACTTTATTCCCGCGACTCCTGAAAGTCAATTTGCCGGAGAGAGCCTCACCGCTGAAAATTAGACGGCGACGGCGGATTTCGTGCCGAAGACGCGCTGGAAGATCGCATCTACGGCGCGCAGCTGGCGGTGCAGGTTGAAAGTGTGCGCGAACGCCTGCTGGTCGAGGAATTTGCGAATGTTGGGATCGGCTGCGACGCGCTCTTGGAAGCTGGTCTCCGATTCCCAAGCGGCCATGGCATGCGCCTGAACCCATTTGTAAGCGTCTTCGCGCGGGGCGCCGTGCTCGACCAAATCCTGCAGAAGCTGCCCGGAAAAAACCAGGCCTTGCGTGGCATTAAGATTCCGCAACATGCGCTCAGGAAATACTTTCATATTGGCGACAATTTCTGTCGAGCGATGAAGTATGTAGTCCACTAGAATCGTCGAGTCGGGCAGGATCACGCGTTCGACGGAGCTGTGCGAAATATCGCGTTCGTGCCAGAGCGCGACATTTTCGAGAGCCGCCAGGGAATTCGCGCGCACCACGCGGGCTAGCCCGCAGATTTGTTCACTCGCGACGGGATTGCGTTTATGCGGCATAGCCGAACTGCCGCGTTGCTCGCCGCCGAACGGCTCTTCCACTTCACGCACCTCAGTGCGCTGCAAATGGCGAATTTCCTGCGCGATGCGTTCCAGAGACGCAGCGATAACGGCCAGGGTAGTGAGATATTGCGCGTGGCGGTCGCGTTCAATCACCTGCGAAGTGATGGGCGCGGTGGCAAGGCCAAGCCGACGGCAGATTTTCTCCTCGATTTCCGGACCCAAGTGTGTGCAAGTGCCGACCGCGCCGGAAATTTTTCCCACCGCAATTTGTTGCGCGGCGATCTGAAAGCGCGCGAGATCGCGGCGATTTTCAGCGTACCAGTTGGCGATCTTCAGGCCGAAAGTAATCGGCTCGGCGTGTACTCCGTGGGTGCGCCCGATTTCCGGTATGTCTTTGAATTTCCAGGCGCGGCGCTCGAGGACTTCGCCGAGCGCTTCAAGCCTTTTCTCGATGAGATGAGACGCTTCGCGGATGAGCAACGCTTGCGCAGTGTCCACCACGTCATTGGAAGTGAGACCGTAATGCAGCCAGCGCGCGGCTTCGGGATCAGCTACCGATTCCTGCACAGCGATGGTGAAGGCAATCACGTCGTGGCGAACTTTGGCTTCGATTTCGTTGATGCGCGCCACATCCACACGCGCGCGCTGGCGCAATATCGCGGCGGCCTCGCGCGGCACTACTCCGGCCTCCGCAAGGGTTTCGCTCGCAGCCAGCTCGACTTCCAACCACTTCTGAAAGCGATTTTCATCGCTCCAGACGCGGCCCATTTCCGGGCGGGTGTAACGTGCAATCAAATCCAGCTCCCTCGGGCACTCCGCATTAGCAAAACTCTCCTGAGTGCGAAGCCCTTGGCGAATCTCAGAAAGCGGCGGGAATAATTCCCTGTGCCATCATACCCGAATTAGCGGGGTGAGCGAAACGGAGGGCAGCCCATCGTAATGGAGACAAGCTGCTTAATTTCAGGGCTTTGGCGGAAATGCACGCATCGAACGACTTAGTAAATAGCAGGCCAAATTCAATTGGAGGAGTAAAACAATGAAAGTGATGGTTTCCTGGTTCAGCGTAAATGATTTTGAAGGCGCAAAGAAGTTTTACGGCAACGTGCTCGGTTTGAAGAAAACGTTTGACGCGCCGGAGTGGGCGGAGTTCGCAGGCTCGGAAGGCGAAGAGAGCATCGGTGTCGCCGTCAATCCGCGTGCCGGCAAAGAGCCCGGTGCTACGATCGTGCTGCGAGTGGAGGACATCGAGCATGAACGCAAGCGCTTGGAAACGGCGGGCGTGAAGTTCGAGGGCAAGATCGAAGAAATTCCCGGCATCGTGAGGCTGACGACGTTTCGCGATCCTTCGGGCAACCGGTTGCAGCTTGCACAACCGCTGATGCAGTCGTAGATCGTCGCAGCGGCGCAGAGAGCCGCGCCGGTTTGGCATGTCGTTGTAAACTGGCGCGGCTCGATCGTTTCTCAGGAGAGAAAAATGGCCGTACATCCGTTGCCGGAAATCGCGCTGCAGGAAGAAGCGCGGCTGGTGGAAAAAGCACAGCAGGGAGACAGCCTGGCGTTCGGGTCGCTGGTGGAGCCCTGGCGCAAGCCGCTTTTCGGCTACATCTACCGGATGGTGATGCTGCGACAGGACGCGGAAGACTTGTTGCAGGACGTCCTGGTGCGCGTCCTGGAAGGAATACGAACGTATCGCGGCGAAGCGCGCTTCAAAAGCTGGCTCTTCGGCATCGCGACGCATGTCTGTCTGGACCATTTACGGGCGAAGAAGCGCTGGCGCGTTGAAGCGCAATTGATCGGTGAGAAGGAAGCTACCGCTGATCCGCGACAGGTTGAGGGGCTTACAACTTTAATGCAGCAACCCGGATTCAGCTTCGAAATTCGCGAGCACATCGCTTTTTGTTTTTCGTGTATTGCGCGTACGTTGCCCCCAGAAGAACAGGCCGCATTGATGCTGAAGGAAGTTCTGGGATTTACGGGAACAGAAGCGGCTGCGATCCTGGGCGTTTCCGAGCCGGTATTCCGCCACCGGCTTTCGGCGGGCCGCGCAAAAATGATTGAGGATTACGACGGCCTTTGCGCGCTGATCAATAAAACGGGCTTGTGTTATCAGTGCAGCGCCTTGCGGCAGATAGCCAGCGAAGGGCACCGCGGCGCTAACCTGGTGCAGATCGAGGTCGCGCCCGGTGTCGCGATGAATGCCGAGAACTTATTCGATGCGCGCCTTGAGATTGTCCGTGACGCGAATCTGGAGACAGGACGAACGCGCGTCGTGCATGATTTGTTCTATAGCAGCTTGGCGCAGCGCGAAGAATCGCGCTAGGCGGTGGGACCGTAAGGACTATAGATCGAACGGACCAAGAGGAATGCGTTGGGAAGCGACGTGCAGTGTGCCGCGAAAGGCGAATTCGCCGGGGCGGCGGCCGAGCGCTTCTTCGGCGCAAATACGGGCGAGATCGGGTGTGTTGTTCTGCTCGGAAACATGCGCGAGGACCAGATGGCGCGCGCGTCCATCGAAAACTTCGGAATCGGCGAGAAATTCGCTGACAATTGTATTGGAAAGATGCCCGGTGCGGCTCATCACGCGCTGCTTGATGTACCACGGGTAGGGGCCGACTTTCAGCATTTCCAGGTCGTGATTGGATTCCAGGATCAGGAAGTCGGCTTCGCGCAGGTGATGCTTCACCAGCTCAGGCATATAGCCAAGGTCGGTGACGATGGCGACTTTCTTTCCGTTGGCGCAGAAAGCGTAGCCAACCGGATCCGCAGCATCGTGCGGAATCGTGAATGCGGTGATTTCGATGTCGCCGATTACGAACTTAATTCCGGGGCGAATGTATTGCACGCATTCGATCTTCGTTTTTGGGCCGTCGCCATACATCTTGCGGATTTCGCGGTGCGTCGGTTCGGTAAGGTACGCGGTGCATTTCCAGTCGCGGGACATCTGAGCGAGAGCGGTGCAGTGGTCGCTGTGTTCGTGGGTGACGAGGATGCCATCAACTTTTTCCGGGCGCGCGCGACCGAGCGTTTCAAAGCGCCGCAACATTTCTTTTTTCCCGATGCCGGCGTCAATCAGGAGAGTTGTGCACCCCGATTCGAGCAACGTGGAGTTGCCCGTGCTGCCAGACGCCAGAATGGATACGCGAAACGAAATACGCTTCCCCCGCGGCGCGCGTCTGCAATTGCTTGCACGCGACACCGCACTGCGATGATGGCAAAGTGCTGAGCCCGCGTCAATACGAAGTCGCGCAACCCTCACTAGCGCTAGCGGTCATTCGAGCGAGAAGATTGCGCGAACGTATCCGGATTTTTCGATTTTTTGCGGCAGCAGCTTGGTTTCGGATCTTTTCGCGTAGTTCTTCTTGACCCTCAGGGAAGTCGATTCGACATTCACGGTGGTCAAAAAACGGGAGGCTCTCGATTCGTTACTTGCATAGAGTAAAGCTCCCGTTTTTGCGCCGAACGATTTGGCCATTTGATCAGCGATCGCGCGCGCCTTTTCGAGGGCCGAGGCGTACGCTTGCGCTTCGGCCGCATCTGGATCAGCCAAGTCCCACTGCGGATCTTCAATGTCGTTGGCGCCCGCGTCCACGGCGATATCGAGAAGCTTTTCGGCGACTTCGATTTTTTCCGTGATTTTCCAAGACTGAGCCACCTCGTATAGTTTCTGTTTGCGGTCGGCCGGTGTCATGTCCTTCAAGTCATCCTCAGACGTCGCGTGTGAGTTCAGCGCGTTGGTTGAAATACTCTTCTGTGGCACGCCGGCGTCCGCCCAAGCCTTCAGGATCTGCGCGGCCACACGCGCATTGTCTGCGAAGGCGACCTCATGGGTGGTGCCGTAACTGTGATAACCGGCGGTGATGGTCACACGGTCCGCCGTAATTTCAATCGAGCTGGTGGCGGCAATTTCAATAGTGCGATTTTGCTGATTCACCTGAACGCTTTGAGCACGTGTAATGGTCGGGAAAACGAGTAAGACGACGGCAAGAGAGCATCTGCGCAACTTCATGCTTCCTCCACATGATGTAAGAAAAACTAGAACATCATAAGGCAAGTATCAATTTATGAAGCGCGGAAGGCGAGCAAGATTTAGATGGCCAGCTGGTTCTGGGTGAGTTCGAATCCGTTGAGGTTGCCGACGACAGAGGCTGCCATGCGACCGGGCTGGAAGAATTCGCGCGCGAGTTGCTGAACGTCCTCGACGGTGACGCTCTCGAGCAGCGCGATCAAATCCTGCGCGGTGAAGTGGCGATTGAAATACATGTGATAGCGCGCCAGGCTGTTCATGCGCTGGCCGCTGCCCTCGAGCGCAAGCAATGTGGCGCCTTTCAGGTGATCTTTCGCGCGGCGCAATTCCGCGACGCTGAGTGGTTCGTCGCGCAAACGGCGGAATTCATCGAGCACGGAGCGCACCAGCTGCGATGCGGTGTCCAGCGATGTGCCCGCATAAACCGAAAGCGCGCCGGCATCGCGATAGGAATTGAGCTCGCTGAAAATTGCGTAGGCGAGGCCCTGGCGCTCGCGAATATTCTGGAACAGGCGTGAGGACATTCCACCGCCAAGAACATTATTGAGCACCGCCACCCCGACGCGCCGGCGATCGGTCATGGGCAGCGCCGGGACGCCCATGCAGATATGAACTTGTTCGAGTTCGTGCTTCGTGCGCAGAGTTACATGCGAAGCGGGCTGCGGCGTGGCTTCCGCGGCGTCTTCGCCGGCTGAAGTGCCTTTCGCGAAGCGCTCCGAAACCAGATCCACCAGTTGCGCGTGCGTCAGATGGCCCGCCGCGGTGATCACCATATTGTTCGGCGCGTAGCGTTGCTTGAACCAGGTGCGCAAAGTATCGCGCGTAAAAGCGGAGACGGTTTCCGGAGTTCCCAGAATCGGCTTGCCCAACGCATGCGGCGCCCAAAAATTCTGGGTGAAGAGCTCGTGGACCAGGTCTTCGGGATTGTCCTGGGTCATGCGAATTTCTTCCAGGATCACGGATTTTTCGCGGTCAATTTCGTCTTCGGCGAATTTCGGATCCAGTACCATGTCCGCCAGCACGTCGAAAGCTTTGGGCAGATGTTCATCGAGGACGCGCGTGTTGAAGCAAACCATTTCTTTTGAGGTGAAAGCATCGAGCATTCCGCCAACGCTGTCCACTTCGCGCGCGATATCTTCGGCGGTGCGCCGCGTGGTGCCTTTGAAAACCATGTGCTCGATGAAATGCGAAATACCGTTCAGGCCGGGCGGTTCGCAGCGCGAGCCGGTGCGCAGCCAGATGCCCACGGAGACGGAGTGCACGTGCTCCATTGGCTCGGTGATGACGACGAGCCCGTTCGGAAGAGTGTCCGTTTGGACTCTGTGATTTGTGTCAGGCATGTTGTTGTCTGATTCCATTGTGGCACGGTGGGGCTACAAATGTCATGGATACGACGATTGTTTTATTGCGCAATGTGAACCTGGGGAAGGCCCGGAAACCTGCGGAAATCTTGGCGCGAGTGGCGCGAACGACCGGTTTCATTGTAGGGGGCCCTACGTCAATTTTTCGTCTGGTAAGAGCTTGCCGTATTCGCTGGAATAGTGCAGCGGCACATCAGCGTACGCGCCTTTATCAATGGAATACACCTCGCAGGAATCGTATGGGTAAGAATAGATGTGCACGCTGGTGGAAGGCTGATTGTATTCCTGCAAATTCTGCACTTGATGCACAGGCTCTTCGGGACGCACGACGGCTGGATGAGCTGGGTCCATGACGTAAGAATCCGAGGGGACTAGTTTGCAGCTTCCGCGCGCAGCGTCTTGATTTTCGATCCGGAAATTTTGCACGCGCAGACGCCCGATCGGCGTGACCATCCAGCAATTCTGGCCGCGATGATTGTGAATGCGGCTCACTTGGCCAACATTCCAGCAGATCGCGAGGACTTCAAAGAGCTCGCATTTGTAGATCAGGTTCCGTGTGTAGTGGCTGTTGGCATAGAAGATATAAGGAGCCAGGGTTTCCGGCTGGATGGCTTTCTGTTTGGTAAATTCCAGCACGCGGGGAACGGTGAATTCCCTTTCGGGAATCGCGCCAAGCTGCTTCACCCATTCATCAATGGTGACCGATTCCATCGGCTTTTTATTTTCCGCTGGCGTGATGGTGCTCATCGGCGCGCCTCCTGGTGCGTGTGCATACACTCCATTATATCGCCGC
>Ga0210389_10004188_pt1 | contig 11242 bp, 11 predicted proteins | sample IncBWH28OmetaG_FD_160127 | JGI IMG/M metagenome (GOLD analysis project Ga0210389, IMG submission 160127) | Forest soil microbial communities from Barre Woods Harvard Forest LTER site, Petersham, Massachusetts, United States - Inc-BW-H-28-O ... | reverse complement strand
GCCAACGCCCCAGGAAGATAACAGCAACAAGCGCGAAGCGCCGCCCACGTGATCCCGGAGACTTTGCGCCTTCAGGTCTCCGTCGCGTCAGGTAACGCCTTAGATGAAGTGGGCGAAGCGGACACCCAGCGCAGCCCGGCGAGGTAGATGAGCGCGGCGGTCACGCCTGCTGCCGCGGCGAACACGTAGCCCAGGCGGGGGCCGAACGCGTCGAGTACGAAGCCGGCCGCCGTGGAACCGAAGGCGATCCCGACGGAGATCCCGGTGGACAGCCAGGACATCGCCTCGGTGGCCCGCCCGGGTAGCGACGTGGATTCAAGCAGGCTGTACCCCGCGATCAGCGTAGGCGCGATCGTCATGCCACACAGGAAGATCACCGCGTCGAGCACCACCAGGTTGGGCATTGCCCAGAAGGTGCACACCCCGGCCACGGTCAGCGGCAGGGTGACGGCGAGTCGCCGCCACGCGGGTGCCCGCCAGGTCCGCGCCCCGTACCAGAGCCCGCCGATTCCGCTGCCGAGCGCGTAGGTGCCGAGGATGAAGCCCGCCAGGGCCTTGTGCCCGACGTGCGTGGCGAACGCCACTGTCGACAGGTCGATCGCGACGAACATCGCGCCGAGGAACAGGTACACGGGGACGAGCACGACGAGGCCCGGCGCGGCGAGACTGGCGCGCCTGCCGCCGGTACCCCTACGCGCCCGCCGCGGCGCCGCCGACGTCGCCGGCAACGGCGCTGACAACGGAACCGTAGGCCGGGAAACCGGGACGGCCGGCGGCTCGGTCGACCGCTGCGACGCGAACCACAATGATCCGAAGAAGGCGCACAGCGCGGCGCAGGTGACGCCGGCCGCCGGGTGCACCTGGGTCGCGAGCAGGGTCACGGCGGCAGGCCCCACGACGAAGCACAGCTCATCGGCCACCGACTCAAGGGAGAACGCGGTATGCAGCCGCGGTGACCCGGCCAGCAGGACCGACCAGCGGGCGCGGGCCATCGGCCCGGTCTGCGGCATGGTCGCGCCGCCTGCGATGCCGCACAGGAACAGCGTCCAGTCGGGGGCGCGAAGCTCGACCGCAAGAACCAGGCCGGCGACCGCCAGGGCGAAGGTAACGCACACCGGGACGAGCACCCGGTGCTGGCCCAGTCGGTCGGTGAGCCGGCCGAACTGCGGTGCACAGAGCGCGCCGCCGACCGCTCCGGCCGCGGACACGGTGCCCGCGAGCCCGTACCGCCCGGTGCTCGCCGAGATCAGCAGCACCGTGCCGAGCCCGTACATGGACATCGGCATCCGGCCGATGATCCCCGCGGCGGAGAACCGCCAGGCGCGCGGGATGGCGAATATCTCCGCGTACGGCGCGAGAAACCCCCGCGATCCGCCGACGCCGAGGCCGCCCCCGTCAGCACTCGTCATTGCGCGCCTTTCCGCCAGAAACCCGAACAGAACCTGAAAATACTCCCGCGTAGCAACAGGTTTCCTGAGCCTAGTGTTCCCCAGGTGCTGGTTTTGGTGAGCCGCTTACCAGTGAGCAAACCCGCTTTGGTTTCATGGAAGTATGCCGGCTTACGACGCGTTCCTCCTGCTGTCCTTCGGCGGCCCAGAGGGACCCGACGATGTGATCCCGTTCCTTGAGAACGTCACCCGCGGCCGCGGTATCCCCGCGGAGCGCCTCGAAGAGGTAGCGGAGCACTACAACGCCTTCGGCGGGGTGAGCCCGATCAACGCCCAGTGCAGGGACCTGCTCAGCGCGGTCGGGACCGTGTTCGCGGCGGATGGCATCGACCTCCCGCTTTACTGGGGTAACAGGAACTGGGACCCGTTCATCGAGGACACGGTGCGCCAGATGAAGGCCGACGGCGTACAGCGCGCGGTCGCGTTCGTGACCTCCGCCTACAGTTCCTACTCCGCCTGCCGCCAGTACCTGGACGACATCGAGCGCGTGGTCGCCGCCGTCGGTCCCGGTGCCCCCCGCATCGACAAGATCCGCCCGTACTACAACCACCCCGGCTTCATCGAGCCGTTCGCGGCAAGCGTGGAGGAGGCCCTCGCTGGGCTGCCGGCGCAGGCACAGACCCGCGCCCGCCTGGTGTTCACGGCGCACAGCGTCCCCGAGGGCATGGCCACTTCAAGCGGCAGCGTGTCGAAGGGCACCGCGGTCACCGGTGTCGGCGGCAGGTACGCGGCCGAGCTGCGGGAAGCCTCAAGACTGATAACCGAACGTGTTCGTGGTGCCACCCTTCCCTTCGACCTTGTCTACCAGAGCAGGAGCGGCCCCCCGAACGCGCCCTGGCTGGAACCCGACGTGGTCGACCATCTGAAGGCGCTGGCTGAGGGGACCTTCACGACCGGGGAACCACTGCACGAAGGTCCGCCGTCGGCCGTCGTCGTCGCCCCGGTCGGGTTCGTGCACGATCACATGGAGGTCGTGCACGACCTGGACGTGGAGGCGGCGGAGACCGCGACCTCACTCGGCCTCCCGTTCGCCAGAGCCAAGGCCCCCGGCCCGACCCCGCGGTTCGCGGCGATGGTGGGCGAGCTGGTCGCCGAACGGCTCTCCGGCGCCCAGCCCCAGGCTCTGGGCAGCTTCGGCCTGGGTGCCTTCGCCGACGGTGCGGAGGCCTGCCCCTTCGACTGCTGCCGTTACACGCCGAAGCGCCCAGCGCGGCCCGCGTGAGCGATGCCGGCGCTCCGCTAGCCCCGCTCACTGTGCTTGTCCCGCTCGCCTTCGGGCGCTCGGGACCCCTGCCTCCTCGCTCGTCGCTCGGTCGCTCATGCTCCGTCTCCCGGCTCGCCTCCGGGCGCCCGAAGCCGGTGTTTTCTCCCTCGTCGCGCTGTGCTTGTCCCGCTCGCCTCCGGGCGCTCGGGACCCTGCCTCCTCCCTCGTCGCTCGGTCCGGGGGCAGGGGCGCGCCCTTTGGCTCGCGGGGGAAGGCTCGTTCCTCGCTCCCTCGCTCCTCGGTCCGAAAACACCGGCGCGTCCTTCGGCTCGCCGGGGGCTCCCTCGTTCCTCAGGCCAGGACAGGGACGCGCGCTTCGGCTCGCGGGAGGGCGAGCAGGTGCTCCGGCGCGGCGTTCGGCTTCGCGCACTCGACGGTCCCGCATACCGGGACATAAGGGTTGTGATCACGATCGCCAGGTGCGCGGAGAAGTCGAATCGCGATCGCCAAGTGTTTGAATCGCGGTCGCCGAATGCGCGAAGCGGCAAAGGCAGACTTGACGTTGGCAGGCTGCGGAGTGGTGGCAGGCCGCAGAGCGGCAGTGGTCGCGGAATGCCGGATTCAAAAAGCGAATCCGGCATTCCGGAAATTTCAACATCTGTGACCGGGAGGTCAGCATGAGCGCAACCGCGGACACGAGCGACGACACCCTGCTTGAGCTTCGCGCGCTCGCGGTTAGCGTGGCGCGGGAGGCGGGCGACCTGCTCGCCAACCAGGCGGGCCAGGTTAAGGTCGCGGCGACGAAGTCCAGCCCCACCGACGTCGTCACCGAGATGGACCGCCAGTCGGAGGAACTCATCACGGCCCGTATCCTCTCCGCGCGCCCGGCCGACGCGATCCTCGCGGAGGAGGGCGGCTTGATCGGAAACACCGACAACGCGCCGGTCCTCTGGGTCGTCGATCCGCTCGACGGCACGGTCAACTACGTGTACGGCCTGCACGACTGGGCGGTGTCGATCGCCGCGGAAGTGGCCGGCGAGATCCTGGTTGGCGCGGTGTACGTCCCGAAGCGCGGCGAGATGTTCTCCGCGATTCGCGGCCACGGCGCCTGGCTTCAAACGGACGAGAACTACGACTGGAGCCCGCTGCGGTGCCGTCCGAGCGTGCCGCTTGATCAGGCGCTCGTCGGGACCGGGTTCGGGTACCTGCAGGACAGGCGGACGGTCCAAGGAGAGGTCGTCGCCGCGCTGCTGCCCAAGGTGCGGGACATCAGGCGGATCGGGGTGGCTTCCGTCGACCTGTGCGCGGTCGCCGCGGGACGGCTCGACGCCTACTACGAGCGGGGCCTGAACTACTGGGACTGGGCCGCTGGCGCCCTGGCCGCGGCCGAGGCGGGGGCAGTGGTCGGCGGCCTCAACGACAACCCGGTTTCCAAGGAGATGACGGTCGCGGCGACCCCCGGCCTCTTCGGCTCCCTCGTGGCCGAACTGGTTAAGCTCAACCCGGAACGCGACGCCTGAGCCACCCGCCGCGCTCACGGTGAGCGGTGTACGGACCGGGCGGAGCACGAATCCGTTCGGCTAAATACCGACGGTCGGCCGGCTGGGACCGTCGCCGAACATCGTGATCTCTCAGAGCTGAAAACCGGGGACTGCCTGCTGGAATAGATGGCCGGTATGCGAGGTTTACCAGCGGCCGGAAACGTTCCTCGCGGGACACGTCGACACTGGTTCGCGTGCAGCGTGCACGACGACCGCGAACTGTGGCAGAATTCCCCGCCGGAATCGGGCACAACGAAGGCTTCCGGAGCGTTACACCCGCGCAGCGACCGCGCGCCACTTATGGAGGGGGATAGGTCACTATGGCAACCGATTACGACAGCCCGCGCAAGACCGATGATGACCTTGGAGAGGACAGCCTGCAGGAGTTGCAGGCCCGCCGGCAGGACAGGTCGTCGGCCACGATCGACCTTGACCCGGACGACGCCGCAGAGGGCCTTGAGCTTCCCGGTGCCGACTTGTCAAGCGAGGAACTCTCGGTCCGCGTGATCCCGCGGCAGGCGGACGAGTTCACCTGCTCGCGCTGCTTCCTTGTGCACCACCGCAGCCAGCTTGCCGAGGACAGGAACGGCCAGCTCATCTGCCGAGAGTGCGCCGCCTAGCAGGACCGGCCCCGGCGGGCGCGATGCCCTCGGGGCCGGTTACGCCGGTTACGCCGGCCTCTGCGAACTGAGATCGTGCCGCGGGCGGGGGTGCCCGCGGCGTCGTGTGCGGTCAGTGGGTTCCAGCCGAACTGGCTGGCTGGCGGGCCTGGCCAGCCGCTGACCGCCACAAGCTCAGCTTGATTGAGCTTCCGACTCTGGCAGCGCCTTCTTCATCGTGGAGCGCATGATGAAGAACCGCGCGGTCTCGATGATGATGCCGGTGGCGACGGACCACGCCAGGACCTCCGGCAGGGTGACCTTCGGGTCGGTCAGGTCCGTCGGGGGAACCTTTCCCGTCACCTTGGTCCACGCGGTGCCCAGCAGCTTGCGCAGCACGAACACACCTCCGGTCACCGCCATCGTGGTGACCAACCGCGTGTTAGAGCCGCTGTCCTGCTTCTTGCTCTTGCCCATCCGTATCCTCCCTGCCCCGTTCAGTGATGCGCCATCATCCCACGGATTCCCGGTCGTCTGACTGGTGGCTGTCGGGTGAACCCTCTTCCTGCCTGGCGCTTTCGATCGCGGCGGCGAGACGCTCCGGGTGCCGCGTCGCTATCAGCCAGTAGGGCACGCCCCCGTCCGGGTTCGCAAGGCTGATGTAGACGGCGCGCTTCAGGTAAGGCCGCAGCAGGATGTGGGCCGCAGGGTCGGCCCGCGGCCCGCGCAGCGCCATCGCCTGCCTCTCGTCGAGCGCGATCACCTCGTCTGCCTCGCTCAGCGCCAGGGTGTCCTTCCCCGCCCGCAGCACGGCACCGGTCACCTCGATCGTCGCGGAGCTCCAGTGCACGAGGAAGGTCGCGACGATTAGGAAGAGCAGGCCGATAATCAGGGGCGGGATGAAGCCGTCCACGAGAAAATACGCCTCGGCGCCGAGCGTCAAGACAACCGGGACGGCGAGCAGCCAGTAGCTCACCGGCACAAGCAGCCGCTCGCGGTACGAACCCATCTCCGAACCCCTCCTGTGGTCTTCTGGGGGGACGACCCCCGTACCCCCGTGTGCGTGCGGCGGGGTATCCATGCTGTGTAGTTTCCTTCTCGCGGGGTGACCCCCGTGCCACTGCCCACCCGCGAGGCGGGCACACACACCTAACGGTAGTTGGTTGAATGTAGTCATGATCGAGCGGGCAGCCAAGCGGGCCGCGATTGGCGTGGCCCTGCTCCGCGCGGCCGGGAACCGGGTGGTGGAATACCGGGCCGGCGGGAACCGCGCGGCCGCGGCCCCGTCGGCCAATGACCAGGTAGCAGAAAAGCCGGCTGACGGCAATCAGCAGGCCGGGGGAACGGCCGTCACGCTCCAGCCGGGCAAGGCAGGGGCGAACAGCGCAGTGCCCGCGGCTGACACTGTGCCCGCGGCTGACACTGTGTCCTCGGCCGACGCGGCAGCCACCTTCGCCAAGGCCGTCCCGGCCACGGACGTCCCGCGCTGGCTGCGGGTGACCGCCGGGTGGGCCTGGCGGCTGCTGCTGCTCGCCGCGCTGCTCTACGTGGCCGGCAAGGTAGCCGCGCTGCTGTATGTCGTCATCGTGCCGTTCGCCGCCGCGATCCTGCTGACCGCGCTGCTCCAGCCGCTGGCGGCCCGGCTGCGACGCGCGGGACTCGGGCCCCTCGGCGCGACCTGGTGCACCTTGCTGTTCGCCTTCGCCCTGATCGGGGGCGCGGCATGGCTGGTGACCACCAGGGTGGAGGCCGAGTACCCGGCGCTCGTCGACCAGGTCAGACGCACGAGCACGCAGATCCAGCACTGGCTGGCCTCGTCGCCGCTGCACGTCAGGACCGGGAACCTGGCGAAGATCTCCGATAACTTCGTGAACTTCCTCAGCCAGCACCGGACCACGGTCGAGGGCGCGGCGCTGACCGGCGGCCGGATCGCGGTTGAGCTCCTGGCCGGCCTCGTGCTCTGCTTCTTCATCTCGTTCTTCCTGATCAAGGACGGCGAGCGGATCTGGTCCTGGCTGCTCAGCGGGCTCTCCGCCGATAGGGGGCGGCGGGCGAACCTGGCGGGACACGCCGCCTGGCAGGCTATCGTCTACTACGTCAGGGGCACGATCGCGGTGGCGGCCATCCAGGCGGTGGTCATGGGGATCACGCTCTCGATCATCGGCTCGCCGCTCGTCATACCGCTCGCGCTGTTCATGTTCATCGCCGCGTTCATCCCGCTGGCCGGCGTGCTGATCGCCGGCACCGTCGCGATCCTCATCGTGCTCGCGGCCAAAGGGCTGATCGCCGCCGTGATCGTGCTCGCAGTCATGGTCGTGATGAACCAGCTTGAGGGGCACCTGCTGCAGCCGCAGGTGGTCGGAAAGATGGTCCGCCTGCACCCGCTCGCGGTGATCCTCGTGCTGGCCGTCGCGGGCGTGGTGGCGGGCATCGCGGGCGCGGTGGTCGCCGTCCCCATTACCGCCGCCCTGACGAACGCCGCCAGGGCGCTGCGCCACGACACGGGCCCTCCGGCAGCCACGCCAGCGAAGCCTCTTGACGGCCCCTTCCCGCGCGCCGGAGGCGAGCAGGGCCAGCACGGCGTAGTCTCAGAGGTATCCGGACAGAGCGAGGAGGACACGGCCGATGACCACCGGTGACGTGGGCGCGCAAGCGGGCATCAGCCAACTTGACGTGCTGATCACCAGGCTCGACCCGGCGGTGCCCGTGCCCGCCTATGCGCGCACGGGCGACGCGGGCGCCGACTTGGTCGCGGCCGAGGACGTGGACCTCGCGCCGGGGGAGCGGGCGGTGGTCCGCACTGGGATCGCGATCGCCCTGCCCGACGGCTACGCGGGGTTCGTGCACCCACGGTCAGGGCTGGCGGCGAGGCACGGGGTAACCCTGGTGAACGCGCCAGGCACCATCGACGCCGGGTACCGTGGCGAGATCAAGGTGATCCTGCTAAACACCGACGCCGCCAGTACGGTGTCGCTGCGCCGTGGTGACCGCATCGCGCAGCTGGTGGTGCAGCGGGTGGAGAATGTGATGTTCCGCGAGGTCCCGGTCCTGCCGGAGTCGGCTCGCGGGGATAATGGCTTCGGCTCGACCGGCGGCCACGCGGCGGAATGCCCGCAGCGCGTGCCCACGATCAGATAATCGAGCCGTCAGGCGACTGGAGGAGATGCGCAGTGTTCGGTCGGCGACGTACCGCCGGTGACCGTAACCGTGACCGCGGCCGTGACCTGGACATCCAGGTGGCCGATGAGGTGACGGAGGCCGAAGAGACCGCGGCCGTCGAAGGCCAGGTCGCCGGGAGCGGCCCATGGGACGTGTCAGAGCCGCACCAGGAGCTGCCCCGGGTTGATCTCGGCAGCCTTCAGGTCCCGGTGCTTGAGGGGACAGACATTCAGCTGGTGTTCGCTGAGCAGCACGGCGCCTGGGTGACGGTGCGTCACCAGCTGAGCGAACTGCAGCTGCAGGCATTCGCCGCGCCCAAGCGCAGCGGGCTGTGGGACGAGGTGCGCGGCGAGATCGCCGCCGAAATCGCGGGCACGGGCGGGCAGAGCGCGGAGCGCGAGGGCCCGTTCGGCACCGAGCTTGTCGCGCAGGTGCCCGCCGAGCAGGGCCAGCCCGCCTCGGGGATGCGGCCGATCAGGTTCGTCGGCGTGGACGGCCCGCGCTGGTTCCTGCGCGGGCTGTTCGCTGGCGCCGCCGCGGCGGACCCGGCGGCGGCGGCGCCGCTTGAGGCTGTGTTCCGCGAGGTCGTCGTGGTTCGCGGAGACCACCCGATGCCGCCGCGCGACCTGCTTGAGCTCAGGCTTCCCGCTGAAGCCGCGGCCGCTCTCGAGGAGCAGGCCAAGGCGCAGCAGGCTCAGCAGGAGCAGGAGCAGGAGAGCCGTTTCTCGACGGCCCCGAACCCGTTCGAGCGCGGCCCGGAGATGACAGAAACGCGGTAGAGCTGCGCCCCCGGCGAATCCCTCCGGTTGAAGCAATGTCCACCTGGAGGGGTTGCCGGTTAAGCGCCTGCCCTACTCCGCGGAGAAGAGATCCTCTAGTTCCTGTTCGACGTCCTGCGACGTGACGAAGAACAGTTCGTCGCCGGGCTGCAGCGGGTCCTGCGGCTGCGGAACCAGCACCCGGCCCTCGCGGAGGATCGCGACAAGGGCGGCGTCGGCGGGCCAGTCGATCGCGCCGACCTGCTGGCCCGCCAGGGGCGCGTCGGCGGGCATGGTCAGCTCCACCAGGCTCGCCTCGCTCTGCCCGAACGTCATCAGCCGCACCAGGTCGCCGACGCTCACCGCCTCCTCGACGAGGGCGGACAGCAGGCGCGGCGTGGAGACGGCCACGTCGACGCCCCAGGACTCGTTGTAGAGCCACTCGTTGCCCGGGTGGTTCACCCGCGCCACGACCCTGGGAACGCCGTATTCCGTCTTGGCGAGCAACGCCACGACTAGGTTGACTTTGTCGTCACCGGTCGCGGCGACGACAACGTTGCACCGGTCGAGGGCCGCGTCGTCGAGCGACGAGATCTCGCACGCGTCGGCGAGCAGCCACTCGGCGCGCGGCACGCTGTCCACCTTGATGGCGCTCGGCTTCTGGTCGATCAGCAGTACCTCATGGCCGTTCTCGAGAAGCTCGCGGGCGATGGACCTGCCCACGGCTCCGGCCCCGGCGATAGCGACCCGCATCAGTGACCACTCCCATCCCGCTTCGCGAGGGCGCCGCAGATCCGGTCGAGTTCGGACTCCTTGGCGATGACGTGCACCACGTCCCCCTGCTGCAGCACGGTGCCTGGCTGCGGGACGACCGCCTCGCCGAGCCGGTCGATGAAGACGATCTTGGTCCCCACCGACGACTCGACGGACTTCACCGGCTCGCCGATCCAGTCGGGACACACCATCACCTGGCTGAGCACGACCTTGCCTGTCGCGTCCCGCCAGAGCGGCTCGGTGTTCTCCGGCAGCAGCTTGCGCAGCATCTGCTCGGCCGTCCACCGCACGGTCGCGACCGTCGGGATGCCGAGCCGCTCGTAGACCTCGGCCCGCCGCGGGTCATAGATCCGCGCGGCGACCTGCTCGACGCCGAAGGTCTCGCGCGCCACCCGGGCCGCGATAATGTTGGAGTTGTCGCCGCTGCTGACGGCCGCGAAGCCGTCGGCGCGCTCGATTCCTGCCCTGGCCAGCACGTTGCGGTCGAAGCCCATGCCGGTAACCCGATCGCCCTTGAAGGAGGGGCGAAGCCTGCGAAATGCCTCGGGGTCCTGGTCGATGACCGCGACGGTATGGCCGCGGTCTTCCAGGATGTGGGCAAGCGTCGAGCCGACCCGCCCGCAGCCCATGATCACGATATGCACGACCCGTCCTTTCACGGTCCGTTGCCGCGTCGAGGCGCCCGCACCAAGCGCCTCGCCAAAGTTATGCCCTCACATGGGAGAATGCGACTCCACAAAGGAGGAGAATCTGATGCCTGGTGTCAAGCCGCAAGCACAAGGCCGCCGAAGCCAGCCAGGAGCCGTTGGTGGGGTCGCTCCACGCGCAGCGACGTCGCGAGCGGAGCCTGCCGACGGTGAGAGTGCTGGTAGTGGCTATCACGTGGGCCAGGACGTCGAGGTCACCATCGAGGGCGTCGCGCAGGGCGGCTGGTGCGTCGCCAGGCCCGAGGGCCTTCCCGTGATGTTCGTGCGGCACGCGTTGCCCGGTGAGCGTGTCGTGGCCCGCGTGACAGAGGTCACGTCTAAATTCGCCCGCGCCGACGCCGTGGAGATCCGGCAGGCGTCCACCGACCGGGTGGGCGCGCCGTGCCAGCACGCGCATCCCGGCGGCTGCGGCGGCTGCGACTGGCAGCACGCGTCCCTCCCGGCCCAGCGTGCCCTCAAGGCAGAGGTGATCACCCAGCAGCTCAGGCGCCTCACAGGCATCGACCGCGAGGTCACGGTGGAACCACTGCCCGATCCAACGAGCGGGGCACCGGGTCTTGGCTGGCGCACGCGTGTCCAGTTCGCGGTCGACCGTGACGGCGTCGCCGGCCTGCGCGGTCACCGCTCGCACCAGGTAATCGACATCGGCGACTGCCTCATCGCACATCAGGGCGTCCGCGACCTGGACATCCCGGGCGACGAGTGGAGCGGGGCGACCACGGTGGAGGTCGCGGTCGGCGGTGCGACGAGCACCGAGAACTTCGCGGTGACCGTCATCGAGGGCGGACAGAAGAAGAACGTCAAGGGCGGTAGAAACAAGAACAGGCGCAGCGATGGCGGGCGGCTCAGCCGGCCAAGGCGCACTCTCGTAGAGGGCCGGCCGTACCTGGCGGAGCAAGCCGCGGGGCGCCTCTGGCAGGTCAGCGCTGATGGGTTCTGGCAGGTGCACCCCGCCGCCGCCGACACGCTAAGCGAGGCCGTGGTCCAGGCACTGGCGCCGCGGCCTGGCGACACGGTCCTCGACCTGTACTGCGGCGCCGGGCTGTTCGCCG
>Ga0210389_10004186_pt1 | contig 11245 bp, 6 predicted proteins | sample IncBWH28OmetaG_FD_160127 | JGI IMG/M metagenome (GOLD analysis project Ga0210389, IMG submission 160127) | Forest soil microbial communities from Barre Woods Harvard Forest LTER site, Petersham, Massachusetts, United States - Inc-BW-H-28-O ... | reverse complement strand
CTATTCAAGGACCGCACGCTCGATTTCGATGCAGCCGCTGCGGACAAGCTGGCGGAGATCGCGGTGCGATGCGAAAAAATTGGGAAACGAGCCACGGCGCCCGATGCTTACATCGCGGCCTGCGCCGATGCGAGGGGCTTTGCCGTGGCGACTCGGAATGTGGAGCACTTTGAAACTACCGGCGTGCGGGTGATCAACCCCTGGGAATAGGGGCTTCAAAGGGCGGCCCGAGTGGGCTAGGATTACAGCGAGAGTGAACGCGATTCAAGGAGCTTGCGATGGACGATTTCAACGAGCGGATCGCCAAACTAGTGGAACGTCACGAAGCTCTAGCCTTGAGTATCGAGCATCTCGCCATCGAAAGTGCCAAGCACGACCGTCAGATCGAGGCTAACGCCCAGCAAATCAAAGAGCTGGTCGAGGAGAACAAACGGACGGCTCGGGAGTCGCGCCTGTTCCAGCGCTTTGTGCTCAATATGGGCATGCGAATGGACGAGCGCATCTCCAAGCTGGAAGAAGATGACGATGGCCAGGAGCCATCGGCTGCGTAATCAGCCTGCGCAGTTGGGTAAAACAAGTACATTTGATTCCTCTTATCGAATCAGCCGGACCATTGCGACTAGGACTTCTCTTGTCTCCTTCGAGGTGGCGACTTCGCGGGGGAAGTTGATTCTTGCGCCTTTCATGCCTTCGGCGGTTTTGAGGCGGAGATGGAAGCCCAGGCGGTCGATGGAGGTCATGGCTGCTTCAGTAGCTTCAATCTGGGCGTGGGCGCGCGCTAGCTTGATCATGGAGTCGACGTGGTCGGCGTTCATGTGGGCAAGGATGCCCGGAGCGACTTCGGCCAGTGGATCGGGAGCGGCGGTGGCGTAGTCTTCGGCGGCCACCCAGCCCATGACGCCAAAGCCGCCAACGTAGTAGACGTCCATGACCTCAAGGCGGAAGAAGCCGAAATCGGCGAAGTCGACCCAGTAGCGGCTGTTGGGGTGGCGGGCGAGGTACTGTTCGCGAACCGAGTCGAGGTCGCTTTCCTCGACTGGCTGGGCATTTCCGACCAGGGTGGCGCGCGCAGCTCCGAGGGGGTCGCCGTCTGGACTGGCCTGGCTGACGAAGAGGCTCGAGCGCGGATCGGCCTTGAGATTCTGGGTGTGCATGGCCATGTTGCTGATGAGGAAGATGGGGCGGCCGGCGGCGTCGAGCGCGTAGGGCATGAGCGAGCCGAAGGGGAAGCCTGTGTGTTTACGGGAGAGCGACGACAGGGTGCCCGTGGTGGCGAGCGAGAGCAGGGTGCGGGTGCGCTCGGCGTGAGTTGGCTCGGGGAGTTGGGGAACGGGCGGGCCGGAGTAGGCGTGCTGGCGGGGGGCGGTGGATTCAGCAGATGACATAGTGGTTTTCACGTCCTGACAACATTAAACGCGCATGCGGCCTGATTGTGGCGAGGGTCCCACCCTAGCCGCAAGAACAAAGACGCGGCGAGGGTGGGGCACCCAGGCTCGCGTTGGGTTCAGGAAAGCAGATTCCCTTCGGGAATGACAACAAGAAACGCAAGAACAACAGCAAGAACAAAGACACGACCAGGATGGGGCACCTGGCTCTGAGGTTTCCCACCCTTGCGCCAGGAAAAATGCGCAAGGATGGGGCACGGAAGGTCCAGTCGGATCGGAAAGACAGGCACTTCTTGTGCACCTTGAGGCAGGGGCGGTTATTTGGGCAACTGCGTGGTGTCCCAACCGCCACCGAGGGCGCGGATTAGCTGCACGCTGGCAGTGAATTGGCGCGCTTGGAGGTCGGTGAGGGTGCGCTCGTTGCTGATGAGCGCGGTTTCGGCGGTGAGCACTTCGAGATAGGTGGTGACGCCGCCCTTGTAGCGCTGGTTGGAGAGGTCGAGGGAGTGCTGCGCGGCGTCGACGGCGCGCTGCTCGACCACAAACTCCTGGTCGAGAATGCGGAGCTGAGAGAGATTGTCCTCTACGTCCTGAAAGGCGAAGTAGATGGTGTTTTTGTAGGACGCGGCCTGGGCCTCGTACTGGTGGCGGGCCTGGTCAGTGAGGGCATGGCGCTGTCCGGCATCGAAGAGCAGCTCTGTGGCCTGCGCGCCGAGCGACCAGAGCGCGCTGGGGCCCTGGAGCCAGTTGCCGCCGTGCGTGCTTTCAAATCCGCCGGTGCCGGTGAGGCTGATGTTGGGGTAGTAAGCGGCGATGGCGATACCGATGCGCTCGTTGGCGGCGGCGGTCTGGCGCTCCTGGGAGGCGATGTCGGGGCGGCGCTCAAGGAGCTGTGAAGGCACGCCGGTGGGGACCTTGGGCAGCGGCCCATCGAGCGGCGAAAACGGAATGCTGAATTCCGAGAGATTGTAAGTGGCGATGGTGCCTACGGCGTGTTCGAATTGCGCGCGGGCTACGCTGACATCGACAAGCTGGGCGCGAAAGGTTTCGAGCTGGGTTTGGGCCTGGGCGACGTCGACGCTGGTGGCGACGCCACCCTTGAGGCGCCGCTGGGTGAGATCGAGCTGACGCTCCAGGTCGGCAACAGTGCGCTTGAGGAGGGCGAGCTGGGAGTCGAGGCCGCGGAGCTGGAAGTAGTCAGCGGCCAGTTCGGCGTGGAGCGACAGGTCAATGCTGGCGGTATCTGCCGAGACGGCCTGTGCCGACTCGCGGGCGGCTTCAACACCGCGGCGGACCTTGCCCCAGAAGTCGGGCTCCCAACTGCCCTGGCCGCCGAGGATGAGGTCGTTGTAGCTGGTCTTGGTGGAGTTCGCGACCAGCGGCCGGTGGCGCGAATTCTGGCTGTGGCTGACGCTGGGGTCGAGCGAGAGCGTGGGATAGAGATTGGCGCGGACCACGGCGATCTGATCACGGGCGGCCAGGTAGTTTTCTATGGACTGGCGGAGAGCCTGGTTATTGGTGGCGATGCGTTCTTCAAGCTTGTTGAGCTGGGGATCGTTATAGACTTCCCACCAGTTGCCGCGCAGCAGGCCGTCTGAGGGAGAGGCGGGCTTCCAGGAGCCGTCCGACGGCGCCGGCGGCGGAGTGACCGAGGGCGCGCCGGTTTCCTTGTACGCGGTGGGGGCGGTGAAGACGGGCTTGCTGTAGTTGGGGCCCACGGGTTTGCATCCGGCGAGAAGGCTTGCTCCTAGCAAGAGCGCACCTGCGGTCAGCCACCGCCTGCTGAGGCGGGGTTCGTGGTCTCCCACCCTAAGCGCAAAAGACGCGCTTAGGATGGGGCACCCCTTTTCGTGCGCATGCTCAGGATGACGAGTTTGTGGCACGGAAGGCATGGCTACTGCTTGCCTCCGTTTGGCTGCGCCGGCTTCTGTTGGTCCTGCGGGGGAGCGCTCTCCACGCTGAGCTTTTCGCCCTCGATGATGGAATCGGGCGGGTCCTGAATGACGCGATCGTTGGGACCAAGGCCGGCGATCACTTCAACGGTGGCGCCGTTGTCCTGGCCGATAGTGATGGGGACAAGGTGAGCGACGCCATCAACCACGGTGCCGACGCGAATGCCCTGGCTGCGGAAGATGAGCGCCGCGGCCGGCACGATATAGGTCTGGCCCACGGACTGGGTCTTGAAGTGGGCCTGCGCGAGTGAGCCCGGCATCAACTCGCCCTTGCGATTGTCCACGTCAATCTCGATGAGCAGGGTGCGGTTGGCGGGGTCAATGGCGTCAGCGCTGCGGACGTAGGTGCCTTCGAACGTCCTGCCGGGATACTGTTCGAACGTGAGGGCCACCTTCTGGCCGCGCTTGATGGCAGCGGTGTAAACCTCGGGGATGTTGGCATAGACGCGCAGCGTGCCGAGAGCCTGCAAGTGGAAGAGCTCGTTGGCTGCTCCCTGGTTGATGAGCTGTCCGGTATCGATATTGCGCGCGGTGACTACGCCATCAAAAGGTGCGTAGAGTTTCTCGAAGCTCTGCAATTGCTTCAGGCGCTCGACATTGGCCTGCGCGGATTTTACGGCGGAGGAGGTGGACGCGGCCTGGGTCACGAAGGTGTCGGTATCCTGCCTGGAGACGGCGTCAGCGTCGACAAGGCCCTTGTAGCGGTCGGCCTGGATTTTCGCGTTACCGGCGTTGGCCTCGGCGGTGGCGAGGTCGGCTTCAGCCTGGGCTACTTGCTGGTCGAGCTCGGGGGTAGCAATTTCAGCAAGTAGGGCTCCCTTCTTCACGTGCGCGCCGATGTCGTAGTACCACTTGGTGAGGTAGCCGGAGGTGCGCGCATAGATGGGCGCGTCGCTCCAGGCGGTCACGTTGCCGGGAAGCTGAAAACTGGAAGCGGGCGCGCCGGCCTTGGCGGGAAGCGCAATCACGGTGGGCGCGGCATCGCGCTGCGTGGTCTCGGCGAGCACCTCGTCGTTGTGATGCCGCTTCCAGATGCCATAGAGGGCCAGGCCGACAACGACAATGGCCACGACGATGAGCGCGACGGAGGCCTTGCGTCCGTTGATGGCCGGATGATCGGGTGCGGACTCGTGGTTGGCCGGGGGTTGTGAACCGGGATTGCCTTGTGCGTTGTGTGCCGGTTGAGGTCGAGGTGATTGGTCAGTCATAAATTACTCCGGCTCCGGTTGCGAATCGAACTCGTCGAATGTCGTGGTTGCAGCATTGGTGTGAGCGCGCTTGCGGCGTTCAAGCCAGCCGTGCACGACCGAGAAGAAGGCCGGCACGAAGAACAAAGTTGCGACGGTTGCAAGCAGCAGTCCGCCGATGACGGCGCGTCCGAGGGGCGCGTTCTGTTCGCCGCCGTCACCGAGGCCGAGCGCCATGGGCACCATGCCGATGATCATGGCGAGCGCGGTCATGAGCACGGGACGGAAGCGAACGAAGCCGGCGTTGAGCGCGGCCTTGCGGGCATCGCCAACCAGGATGTCAAGCTGCTCGCGCGCGAAGCTGACCACAAGAATTGAATTGGCTGTGGCCACGCCCATGCACATGATGGCGCCAGTGAGCGCTGGCACGCTGAGGCGCGTATCCGTGAGGAACAGGAACCACGCAATGCCCGCGAGTGCGGCGGGCAAGGCCGAAATGATGAGAAACGGATCAAGCCACGATTGGAAGTTGACCACGATGAGCAGGTAGACCAGGAGGATGGACATAGCCAGTCCTCCGATGAGGCCGATGTAGGACTTGTACATCGTCTCGCTTTGACCGCGGAGGATGAAGCTGGAGCCGCGGGGCAGGTCCTTCCTGTGGCGGTCGACAATTTTCTCCATGGCGCGGGTGACGGTGCCGAGGTCAGTTCCGTTCACGTTGGTGAAGATGTCGATGACGGGCTGGACGTCGTAGTGGCTGACGGTGCCAAGCTCAGTACCGGGAACTATGTCGGCCACGTTTCCAAGCACCTGCACGGCCCGCACCGTGCCCGGAGCCGCGGTGGATGCGACGGTGGTGAGGCCCCCGCCGGAGCTGTAGGCCGGCGGCACCAGCGCGGAGCTTGCGCCGGAGATGGGCAGGCTCTGCAGGTCGGACATGGTATCGAGCCGGTACTGCGGGCTCTGCGTGGCGATGTTGTAGCTGACCCCGTTGCGCGGGTCGAGGAAGAAGTTGGGAGAAGTCTGGAAGCTGCCGCTGAGCGCAATCAGGATGGACTGGGCAACGTTCGACTCCGTGAGGCCCACCGCCTGCGCGCGGGTGCGATCGACATTCACGGTCATGCGCGGATAGTCGAACGGCTGCTGGATGCGCGCATCGGCGGCGCCGGGCACGTAGCGGACTTCATCGAGCATTCTTTCGGCGAGTGCGCGGTTGCCCTGGAGATTGGGTCCGATGATCTGGACGTCGATGGGCGCCGCGAGACCGAAGTTGAGGATCTGCGTGACGATGTCTACCGGCAGCACGTAAAAAGTCACTCCGGGGAAGTCGCGCGTGAGCACGCTGCGCAGATGATCGACGTAAGGCTCGGTGGGGTGATGTTTCTCTGTGAGCTGCACCTGGATATCGGCGTCCGCCGGACCGATGGGCGCCGAGGTGGAGTAAGAGAGATTGAGGCCAGAGTAGGGCAGGCCGATGTTGTCGACGATGTTGACGATCTCGTTTTGAGGAATGTTCTGGCGGATGGTGGCGTCAATGTGGTCACAGAGCGCGGCGGTCTCTTCGATTCGGGTGCCGGTGTGGGCGCGCACGTGGATCTTGAAGCTGCCGGAGTCGACCGCGGGAAAGAAGTCCTGGCCAAGCTGCGGAACCAGGACACCGACCGAAGCAAGGGCGAAGAGGACGAAGAGAACGAGGAACAGCACGGCGTGATCGACGGCGAGGGTAAGGAAGCGCAGATAGCCGACGCGGATTTTTTCGAAGCGCGACTCGAAGGCGAGCTGGAATTGGACGAGCGGATTGCGGCTGCGCTTCCGCTGCTCAGCTTCGGCTTCGTCGTGCTCGTGGAGCAGGTAGCGCGCCATGGTGGGCACAACGGTGCGCGAGAGCAGGTAGCTGGCCAGCATGGCGAAGACAACGGATTCAGCGAGCGGGACGAAGAGGTATTTGGCCACCCCGCTGAGGAAGAACATGGGAACGAAGACGATGCAGATGGCGAGCGTGGAAACCAATGCAGGCGTGGCAATCTGCGCGGCGCCGTCGAGAATGGCCTGCTCAATCTCCTTACCGGTTTCAAGGTTGCGATTGATGTTCTCGATTTCGACGGTGGCGTCGTCGACGAGGATGCCGACGGCAAGCGCCATGCCGCCGAGGGTCATGATGTTGATGGTTTCACCGAGCGCGGCGAGGGCGGCGAGCGAGCAAAGAATGGACAGCGGAATGGATACCGCGATGATGAGTGTGGAGCGCCAGCTGCCGAGGAAGACCAGGATCATGATGCCAGTGAGGCAGGCGGCGACGATGGCCTCGCGGACGACGCCGGTGATGGCGCCGCGCACGAAGATGGACTGATCACTGAGCGCGGAGATTTTGAGTTCGGGCGGAAGCTGGCCGCGGATGCCGTCGATCTTGCCAAGCACGCCCTTGATGATGTCGAGCGTGGATGCCGAGCCGGTCTTCATAATACTCATCAGAATCGCGCGGCGGCCATCCACCCTCACGATGTTGGTTTGGGGTGGACTGCCGTCACGCACGTGGGCCACGTCGCGGATGTAAATAATGGCGCCGTTAGCGGTGCGGATCGGCATGTCATTCAATTCCGCGACGATCGAAGGCGCGGAGTTGGTTTCGATCGCGTATTCGAAGCGATCGATTTTCATGGTGCCGGAGGGCGCAATCACGTTTTGCGCGTTGATGGCGTTGACCACGTCCGCCGGCGACAGGCCTTTCGCCTGCAGAGCGTGAAGATCGAGATCAACCTGGATTTGCCGCTGTTTGCCGCCGTAGGGGTAAGGGCTTTGCGCGCCTTCGACGGTTGCGAACTGAGTGCGAATTGTGTTCTGACCGAGATCGAAGAGCCGTTGCTCGTCGAGACCCTGGCCGGCAAGGCCAAGCTGCAAAACGGGAACGCTGGAGGCGTTGTACTGAATGATGAACGGCGGAAGTGTTCCCGGCGGCATGGCCCGTATAAGGGCCTGGTTGATGGAGGTGACCTGGGCCACGGAGTTGGCGATGTTGACGTGCGGCTGAAAGAAGACCTTGATGACCGCAATGCCGTTGAAGCTTTGCGATTCGATGTGTTCGATGTCATTAACCGTGGTGGTCATGCCGCGTTCGCTGTTGGACACGATGCGGTTGGCCATCTGCTCCGCGGAGAGGCCGGTGTAACTCCACACCACCGTGACGATGGGGATATCGATATTGGGAAAGATATCCGTGGGCATCGACTCAATGGAGAAGATGCCGAGGATCAGAATCAAAAACGCGAAGACGACAAAAGTGTATGGCCGCCTCAGCGCAAGCCGAACAATCCACATCATAGGGCTGGTTCTCGCTCCAGAGCCGGCTCGTCGGGGAGAGAGCGCTCAACGCCGGATCAGGGAAGCAGCCATGAAGAAGGACCCATCCGGGAGCGCTCTGACCCGACGGTTAACCCGCCAAGGTCTTTTCAAAAATCCGCGTGAATCTACCATGGTAGATGAAGACCGAGGACTAGCAGTCGATCTCACTCAAGAATTCTTTCTGCACTTCTAAAGACGCGCAGGAGACGCGAAACGACGCACTAACTGAGGGTACTTTACCGGAAAGCTCACATTCTGAGAAGGTTGGCCGCTAACCTGCTCGGAAGCTCATTCAAGTCCACTCGAACGCCGGCGCGGGCCGTGCGCGGCGGGCCTTCTGATTCCGGCCCGCACGGAGCGGCGCCCACCCCGCAGAGAGATTGGCGCCATTCCGCCGGCCCTCCTTGGATCCCAGCCCCAAATGAAAAGGGTGCGAACCGAAGTCCGCACCCTGGAGCTGCAAGGCAGATTACGCTTTTCCCACCTGAACCGGAGTGTAAGCCGGTTCCTCGTCGCGCACGTTTTCCACCAGCTTCAGCGGGTAGTAGGCGTTGCGGGTGTATTGCTTCACCATGCGGTTGGTGTTGAAGTACGAGCCGTTGAACGCCAGCGTAGTCCTCATCAACTGCGCCCACTTCTCCGGCGACTTCAGGTAAAGCGGGACCACGGCAGATTCCAGCTTGTGATAGAGCGAGAGAGCTTCGTCGCCGTCGCTCGCGCCGTCTTCAATGGCCCAGCCGGTCACGCCTTCAATGCAGCCCTCGATCCACCAGCCATCCAGGATCGACAGGCTGGGAACGCCGTTCAGCGCAGCTTTCATGCCGCTGGTGCCGGAGGCCTCGTAGGGGCGCTTCGGCGTGTTGACCCAAACGTCGACGCCCGCCGTGAGCAGCGCGCCCAGGTCCCACGCGTAGTTTTCCAGGTACACGATCTGCAGGAGGTCGCTGTTAAGTGTGTGCGCCTTGTCGACGACGTCGCGGATGAGCTGCTTGCCGGGCTCGTCCTGGGGATGCGCTTTGCCCGCGTAAAGAATCTGCAGGCCGCCTGCCGCCTCGGCAATACGAACCAGGCGTTCGGGGTCGGTAAACATGAGGTTGGCGCGCTTGTAGGTGGCCACCCGCCGCGCGAAGCCCAGCGTAAGCACGCCCGGATTCAACACCAGGCCGGTGCGCGAACCTACTTCCGCCAACAGTTCTTCCTTGGCGCGCGCGTGTGCCGTTTGCATGGCCGTCAGGGGCAGGTCGATGGCGTTACGGAGGTAGAGATTGTCCCGACGCCAACTCGGAATGTGGTCGTCGAGCATCTTTTGGACGGGCTCGGAGACCCATGTTGGCGCGTGAACGCCGTTGGTGATGGAGTCGATGGTGAACTCGGGAAACATCTCGCGCGAGACCTTGCCGTGCTGCATGGCGACGCCGTTGGCGTAACGCGAGAAGCGCAGGGCGAGAAGCGTCATGTTCAGAAGGCCGTCTTTGAAGCAGTTGAGCTTCTGCAAGCGCGCCGTCCGCTCTCCGCCCAGGATGCGGATGGTCTGCTCGGTCGAGAAGCGGTCGTGTCCCGCGGGGACAGGCGTATGCGTGGTGAAGACGCACTTGTTGCGCACCACGGCCTGGTCGGTATCGGTGGCCGCGCCCAGCGGACCGCCGCCCAGTTGGCCCTCCAGCAGCGCCAGCGTCAGCAGCGCCGCGTGGCCCTCGTTCATGTGATACACGTTTACATGTTTGCCCATTGCGTTGGCCATGCGAACGCCGCCCATGCCCAAAACGATTTCCTGCTGCAGGCGATAGTTGGTGTCGCCACCATAAAGATGGTCAGTGAGTCCGCGGTCCCAACCCGAGTTCCCGTCAATGTCCGTATCCAAAAGGTAGATAGGCACGATGTGACCGGAGCGGCCCACCAGGTCGTAGCGCCAGGCGCGAATGGTCACGGTTCGGTCTTCAACAACTACCGTGGCGCGCGCGGCTTCTTCGGTGCAGACGTCGGCGGGGTTCCATCCCTGGACTTCCTCCGTCTGTGAGCCGGCGGCATCAAGGTGCTGCTTGAAGTAGCCCTTGCGGTGAAGGAGCGTGAAAGCGACCAGGGGAATGCCCAGATCGGCTGCGGAACGCAGGGTGTCGCCGGCCAGCACGCCCAGGCCACCGGAGTACGTGGGCATGGCGCGGTTGATCGCGATCTCCATGGAGAAATATGCGACTTGACCGGAAGGGGGAAAAGCTTCGTATGAGAAAGGTTTCGTAACTGTCGAGTGCATGCTTTACCTAAAAGTCCTCCGGCGCGCTACCAGGCTTGCCGGGCAGCTACACCATTTATGAGCGGCAGTACAGACCGGAAAGGCGACCCGCTTCAAACAATCGGAGGTGGTTCCACCGATTTTAGCAAGAATCAATCCCGGAGCATGGCAATTCTCAATTGAGCGTTGCCGAAATGGAAATGGCCCGACAGTGGTATTCCGGCAGCACTATTATTTTTTTCACAAAACCGGAGACACTGCGGGTAAATCGTTTATGCGATCAACAGCCTTTGGGCCGCCTCTCTATTGCATAAACCCTTGGATGCTTTATTTGACGCGGTCCGCGCCGCCGGAGGCGCGGCAAATGTGAATTTGGGGTTTGATCCCGATGGCTGTCTCATATCGTTCGCCAAGGGCAGCCGCAAAATTCCGCGCCTGGTCCGCCTGGACAAGGTTTACGGTGCAACCGCCGAAGCCTCCGCCCGTCAGCCGCGCGCCAATCAGGCCGGGAAGGTCCTGGGCCAGTTCCACCATAGTGTCCGCTTCCGGGCAACTGGCTTCGAAGTCCTTGCTGTAGCTGCGGTGGGCCTCGGCCATGAGACGGCCGAGGTCCTTCATATCGTTCTCGATCAGGGCCTCAGCCGCGGCCACGGTGCGGAGATTCTCGGTGATGACGTGACGAGCGCGCTTGAACGCCTCAGGGCTCATCTCATTCCCCCACTTTTCCAGGTCTTCGGTGGTGGCGTCACGAAGGAAGCGTACCTCCGGGCGGTGCTTGGCGATGGCCGCGGCCGCTTCTTCCACCTGCGCGCGGCGGCTGGTATACTCGCCGCCCGTGACGGCATGGCTGACCATCGTGTTGGCAATCACCAGGGCAACATCTTCCGGAATGGGTGCGAGTTTGAAGCTGAGGTCGCGGCAATCCAGCAGCAGCGCGTGGTCTTTTGCCCCGTTGGCGGAAATGAACTGGTCCATGATGCCGCAGGCGGAGCCCACGAACTCGTTTTCAGAGCGTTGGCACAACCGCGCGAGCACAGGACCCGGATAGCGAATGCCGAGAAGGGATTCGACGGCTACGGCGGTGGCAACTTCGACCGCGGCCGAACTGGAGAGCCCTGAGCCGAGTGGAACGTCGCCCCACAGGCTGAG
>Ga0210389_10004182_pt1 | contig 11249 bp, 5 predicted proteins | sample IncBWH28OmetaG_FD_160127 | JGI IMG/M metagenome (GOLD analysis project Ga0210389, IMG submission 160127) | Forest soil microbial communities from Barre Woods Harvard Forest LTER site, Petersham, Massachusetts, United States - Inc-BW-H-28-O ... | reverse complement strand
TCTGCACCCCAAACTGGACTACAGCGACGGAGACCAAACCGATTCCTTTTATCCCGCCTATTCTCATGCAGACCTGGAATTCGCCCTTCCAGAGGGTAGCCTGCGACAGGGTAAAAATGCGATCACCCTTCAGGCAATTGAAGAAGCGAAGGAAGCAGTGCCCGATGCAGGTCTGACCTATGACGCCATCGAACTCGATCGCGGATCGGCGGACGCGAAAGCAGGTTTGTCGTCCGCGCAAATTATGCCATCAGTCTTTTTCGAGCGCCAGGATGGCGAGTTGCGCGAGATTGTGGACGCGTTCATCCGCTACGGAGAGCAGGTGAAGCCGGGTGCGTCTGTGGAGTTGACGATTGCCGGCAAACGATACAACAAGAACTTGCATGGCGGCCAGGATTTTGGCGAAGAAAAGCTGGAGTTTCCTGTCTCAGAATTTCCTGCAAAGACCCAGGCCCAGCTGACATGGGATAGAAACGGGCATCGAGAACAGACCGAACAACTCATCGATCCAAAAAAGAAATGGACAGTCTTTCTCGTGCCCCATATCCATGTCGATGTCGGATATTCCGACTATCAGGCCAAGGTGGCAGCGATCCAAAGCCGCTCGATCGACGAAGCCATGGACATGACGGCCCAGCACTCTGATTTCCGCTTCAGTCTGGATGGAGAGTGGGACCTTGAGCAGTTCATGAAAACCCGCACTGCCGCTCAACAGCAACGAGCGATTACCGCGATCCAGAAAGAGCAGCTCTTTGTTCCGGCCCAATATGCCAACCTACTCACCGGCTTTCCCACTGCGGAGACCTTAATTCGTTCTCTATATCCCAGCGCGGACTTCAGCCGCATTCACGGGACACCTTTCAACTACGCCAACATCACCGATGTTCCATCTTATTCCTGGTCCTATGCTTCGATTTTGGCTGCAGCAGGCATTCACGACTTAGCTGGAGGCAGTAATAACTATCGCGCTCCAGTACTGTTGCAAGGCCGCCTGAATGAATCGTCGCCGATGTGGTGGCAGGGAACAGATGGAAAAAAAGTCCTGTTATGGTATTCGCGTATTTACCAACAGATGCAGATGTTGTTTGGACTTCCGCCTCTAGTCACGGCAGGAGAGGATACATTTCCACTCTTTCTGCAAATGTATGAGCATGACGGATATCATGCCAACGCCACGATACTCTATGGCACCCAGGTAGAGAACACTGATCTCTTTCCGCAGCAGGCAGAACTGGCAGAGAAGTGGAATGGCATCTATGCCTATCCTCACCTGCAATACTCGGGATTCAAAGATGCGCTCGAAAATATTCGGCAGCAGTTCGGTGACGATATCCCGACGATACGCGGAGACGGTGGACCCTATTGGGAAGATGGCATTGCCTCCGACGCTTATTATGCAGGGATGGAACGCTGGAACGAGGGGCGCGCGCCAACAGCGGAAAAGTTTGCCACAGTATCTTCGTTGGTGAACCCTTTGCTCAGCCCCGATAGCGAAGGATTGAAGCGGATGTGGACGAACATTGTGCTGATGGATGAGCATACCTGGGACTCATTCAACAGCACAACGGATCCCGCAAGTATGGAGGCCGCGCAACAGCTTGCAATTAAAGATCAATACGCTGTCAATGCAGCTGCTTTAGCGGACTTCATTACCAAGAACAACATGGCGGGCATTGCCAATGCGATCCCTGCCAGTACGGGAAGCCTGATTGTCTTTAACAGCCTGAACTGGAAGCGCAACGGAGCGGTCGGTGCGGATATTGGCAAAGATCAGGAAATTGTTGATGCGACGACAGGCCAGGTGGCTCCCTTTGAAGTTGTCCATGGCGGAGACAATTTTCGACACGTCCGCTTTGAGGCTCAAGATGTTCCAGCAGTCGGTTATAAGGTTTTCGAGGTACGACCCGAACAGAAAGCATCTGCAGCAGCCGAAGACACAAGAGTGACGACGATCGAGAGCCCGTACTACAAAGTAACGCTGGATGCGGCGAGCGGCGCAGTGCGTAGCATTTATGACAAACAGTTACAGCACGAGCTGGTCAATCAGGAGGGCCCTTATCGTTTTGGACAATATCTTTACGTATCGGGCGGGGACAAAGCACCGAACACAATCCTGCAATACAGTCATGTGTATCAGAAGCCGGATCTTGCGATTCATCCTGCGCAGGATGGCAGTGTAGTGTCAGTGAAACATGAACCCGGTGAATGGGTAGCACGTTTGCAAAGTCAGGCCACAAATACTCCATCGATCGCAACCGAAATACGGCTTTCCGACACCGAGAAGAAAATTGAATTTGTGGAAGACGTAGACAAGAAGAGCGTCCTCAGCAGGGAAGCGGCCTATTTTGCTTTTCCTTTTGTAATGGACCAGCCGCAATTTCAGTATGAAATTCAGAATGGAGCCGTCGACCCTGCTACCGATATGTATCCTGGGGCGGGCCATGAATGGTTCTCCGTGCAGCATTGGGTCTCTGCGCAGCAAAATGGAGTATCGGGGACGGTGATGCCGCTTGATGCGTCTCTGATCACATTGGGAGATATCAATCGAGGCGAATGGCCGGATAAGTTCGGCAAGCGGGCGGGTACAGTGTTCTCTTACATCATGAATAACTATTGGGACACGAATTACCGTGCAGCTCAAGGTGGTCATTTTCAATTTCACTATGTTGTTACAAGCGCGCCCACTACCGACGTTGCTTCGCTAAGCCGCATAGGCTGGGAAGAAATCACTCCACTCGAAGTGGACGTGGTTACAACCCAGGACAAGGCAATGGCCCCGTCGTTACAGACCGCGCCAAATGGGGCCCAATCTCACGCGGACGGAACAAAAAAGGGTAATACAGGAACGGCGCTCGATGGTAAAGAAGAGAGCTTCCTGGACGTTGCAGACCCAAATGTTCTTCTGGAGACATGGAAGGCTGCTGAAGATGGAAATGGGATGATTCTGCGATTCCTCGATCTTGGCGGGACAGAACGGACTGTAACAGTTCAGGCCCCACTGCTTACATTGAATCAGGCCACACAAACAGACGCTGTCGAGAGAGATCAGACACCGCTCACGTTGGAGGGGAGTCACGGATTCAAGTTCACCATCGGTCACAACGAAATCGTGACGGTGCGAATTGTCGGAACTGCCAAGGCGCAAGCACCAGGACAATAACGTGACATCATGAGGTAGCGATCCGGACCTGCGGCTTTTCGGACTTCTGGCGATGACAGCGATCCCATAAGGGGTTTGCAAAAGCAGATTCGGTGTAAGAATTGCGACAGCCATGGTATATCGCATCCCAAGATAGGTAAAAGCAATGACGATTCGATTCGATGAAAAGATAGCTGTCGTCACCGGCGGTGCGATGGGAATAGGTGCAGCTACAGCAAAGAAGTTGTGTGACCTCGGCGCTTCGGTGGCCATCCTGGATCGCGATGTTGAAGCTGCGGAGGCAACGACCAAAGCCTTATTGAAGGCAGGATACAAGGCAAGCTTCTTTCATTGTGACGTAAGCAGTGAATCCAGCACGAAACACGCAATCGATGCGGCTGTGCAGCATTACGGGGCGCTCCATGTGCTGGTGAGTAACGCCGGAATTCAACGTTATGGGGATGTGACGCACACGAGCCCTGAAGTCTGGAATGAGACGTTTGATGTTCATGTAAAAGGTTGTTTTCATGTGACCCGATTCGGTATTCCCAACATGCTCGCATGCGGAGGCGGAGCGATCGTGGTCGTTGGATCGACGCAGAGTTTTACCGCAATCGTCAAATCCGCCGCATACGTTGCTGCAAAACATGCCTTGCTAGGTATCACGCGTTCGATTGCTCTGGATTATGCAAGGCAGAACATTCGAGCAAATTGTGTCTGTCCTGGAACGATCGATACTCCGATGTTGCGATGGTCGGCGAGCTTATCTGACTCACCCGAAGAGCTGATTGATGCCTGCAGCCGAATGCATCCTTTGGGCAGGATTGGAACCCCTGATGAAGTGGCGAATGCCATTGCCTTTTTAGCGAGTGATTGGGCGTCCTTCATTACCGGCGCATCGCTACTGGTGGATGGAGGATTATTGCTGCCAACAGGCGGCATGGGACTTCAGGAATCCGGAATAGGGACAACTGACGGCGGAAAACAGTAACGAAAGGGATGTCTTTTTGAGAGAAACGCCAGATCATTTGCCCACGCCGGTTTGTGAAAACTTTCGATGGAAAGGCCGCGATGCTACGCGGCTTGCGAATGGCGTCATAGAGTTGATCTCCGTACTGGGCGGGGGGCATCTGGCCAGTTTCAAACTCCTCGGGCAGGAGGATCATTTATCTCAGAACGTGTTATGGGAGGCGCCATGGGTCACTCGTGATCCCTCAAACGCATGGCCAGAGGATATTGCGCGGCTTTACGGCCCTGAGGAGATCGGCAGGTTTCTCGCTAGCTATACAGGCCACTCTCTTTGCCTTGATTATTTTGGTGCGCCTGCGGACAAGAGTGTTTCTTTAGGGCTGAGTCTACATGGCGAGGCTGCGATCAGGCAGTGGAGCATGGTCCAGTCTGCGCCCTCAAAAGAAGCCTATTGCGGGTGGAGAGTCAGCCTGCCAGTTACACAACTCACCTTCGAACGAGAGATTCGGTTAGGGGAAGGAGAGAGCGTAGCGTATGTCCAGGAAACCGTGAGCAACGAGCGCGATTCTGACCATCGCTGCGACTGGGTTCAGCATGTCACTTTCGGGCCGCCCTTTGTCCGCCGAGGTGAAAGCACATTAGCGGCCTCGGCACAACGCGGCATCACATGGCCATCGGCGTATGAAAACAGATCTTTACTTGCTGCCAATCGTCAGTTTGTCTGGCCCTACGCGCCACGCGAAGGGTCTGATAATTTTGCCGATCTAAGGCAACCCTTCAGTGTTAAAGGACATGGCTATGTCGCCGGAATGCAACTGGACGCGGGGCGACATATCGAATTTATACTCGCGATCAACTGGAAGTCACATCTTGGTGCCGGCTACTGCTTCCGTCGGTCCGATTTTCCCTGGATGACGCTGTGGGAGGAGAACCATGCGCGGCAAAACGCTCCATGGAACGGAGTGACTGCCGCTTGCGGTATGGAATTCGGGACAACGCCACTGCCGTTGGGTGAGCAGGACTCACGCCAAAGCAAGCGCATTTTCGATAGCCCCACCGGGTGCACTATTCCCGCGCGCGGAAAGAAAACGGCCAAATACCTGATCTTTCTTTTTACAATTCCTTCCCACGTCCGCTCCGTTCAAAACATCGCTACGGTTGGTGATGCAATTGTTGTTTATGACGAGCACAGAGAAGCAGTGCTATCGATTCCTGCGAATGGATGCGAGAACTTCCTGGCTGAAAGCCCAGACGTAGATGCCCGAGATTGTATTTATGCCACGCAACTTTGAGGTCAGGAGAGAGGCAGGCGCCACTGGGATCGTCACTGCACTGCATCACGGGGTAACGCGTTCGGCCAGTCTCGGATTGATCTCTAATTCTGGAGCTGGTTTGTGAAGCGAGATAGAAAGGATGATGAAACGAACACTATGAAGGTTGGCTTGGGTCTTTATCGACATATGTTATTGCGTGAATCTTATGATTTTGCGCGGCAGGCTGGTTGCTCTCATATCGTGATTCATCTTGTCGACTACTTCCGGAATGGCGCCGTAAATCCTCGCGACAATCAGCCCACGGGCGGGAAGCTCGGATACTGGGGAATAGCGGGAGATCCAGCCGACAACCTCTGGACGGTTGGAGAACTACAAAGAATTCGGCATGAGATTGAAGATGCTGGACTAGTTCTTGAAGCCATCGAGAATCTCGATCCGGCCATCTGGTATGACATTCTCCTGGATGGCCCGCGACGTTTGCAGCAGCTAGAACATGTAAAAACGATAGTTCGCCGGATGGGAGAGGCAGGCATTCCTGTCCTTGGCTATAACTTCAGCATCGCGGGAGTATGCGGACGCGTTTCAGGCCCGTGGGGCCGGGGTGGTTCTGTCACGGTAGGCATGGACGGACCGGTCGATGATACACCGATTGCGAAGGGAACGGTGTGGAACATGATCTATGACGAACACGCGGCCGAGGGCAGTTTATCTTCCATCACGCATGAAGAGCTATGGCGAAGATTTGAAGGCTTTCTACAAGAGATGGTCCCGGTCGCTGAGCAAGCTGGGGTGCGCTTAGCGGCTCATCCGGACGATCCTCCGATGCCGATGATGCGGCAGCAGCCGCGTCTTGTCTATCAGCCAGATATGTATCAAAGACTGCTCGATCTTGTACCCAGCCAGAGTAATGCGCTCGAGCTGTGCGTAGGCACGGTCGCAGAGATGACCGAAGGTAGTGTCTATGATGCTGTAGATCAGTATAGCCGTCAGGGAAAGATCGCTTACATCCATCTTAGGAATGTCGTTGGCAAGGTTCCTCATTACCGGGAGACATTTATCGATGAAGGCGAAGTGGACATGATTCGCATTCTCTCCATCCTCAAAAAGAACGGCTTTCAGGGTGTGGTTATTCCAGACCACACTCCGCAAATGACGTGTGCTGCTCCCTGGCATGCAGGCATGGCTCACACCATTGGTTTCATCCAGGCAACTCTGGCAATGCTCGAAAGGGGAAACAGTGCTGCGTCTGACAATGGGGGATTGGCTTTGTAGTAACTACCAGCATGCCAAGCTCTCTTCGACTCAGTCACAGTCTAACTTTGCCGATCTGCCATAAAGTGCGCCGGGGAATCTGGAGAACACAACATGAAGATATGGAAATCGGATGACGAACTATTTGCCATCGCTCAGCATGAGCTCTTTACCTGCGTTGTCGGCGATGTGATGGATAAGATGCAACTCACGCATCAGTACTTACCTGCGACCATTCGACCCTTGCGTCCAGATATGACCTTAATCGGACGGGCCATGCCTGTCTTATCGGGAGATGTCTTCCAGGAAAAAGTTGAAGGGAGCGCGAATCCTCTGAGCGCTAAGCCCTTTGGCTTGATGCTTGAGGCCCTAGATGATCTTCGTCAAAACGAAATTTACGTCAATACAGGGTCATCGCCGCGAAACGCCATGTGGGGAGAAATGATGAGTACGCGAGCGCTTAAGCTCGGGGCAAAAGGTGCTGTTGTAAACGGCTATGTGCGCGATACCCGGGCGATCCTCTCCTTGAACTTTCCGACCTTCGGCTTTGGATCATACGGTCAGGATTCTGCCCCTCGCTACAAGGTATATGACTTTCGCATCCCCGTTGAGATTGGTGGAGTTTCTATTCGTCCGGGCGACATTCTCTTCGGCGACATAGACGGGGTTTTGGTAGTGCCGGCAGAAGCTGAAATCGAGGTCTTTACCAGAGCCTTGGAAAAGGCGCGCGGCGAGAAGACGGTGAAGCGAGATTTGGAAAATGGCGTAACTGCAGTCGAAGCCTTTGCGCGCCACGGAATCATGTAAGAGTTTGCCGAAATCGACAACGCATTCGATCAGTATCTAGTGCTGTTACCAAGCAGTGTGAAGGGGACTTTATGAAGCGAAGAGATTTATTGAAGAGTTTGACCATAGCTGCGGGCGGGGCACTTTACTCCGGACCGGCGTGGAGCCATGCCGGCGCGCAAGCTGAAGTCAAGCCAAAGCCAAAGTTAGCGACACCGATTCGCGGCCTGACGCGAAGAGATGGCACGCTCCTCCAGCCTCTGCAGATAACCGTGCAAAACGATGGACCCGGTGCCGTAGCGATTACGAAGCTGGATGGTGTTGAAATTGACCGTCGTACTATTCAAAGCGGCTCTAATGTATTCGAGCTGTACCTAAAACCCGCCACAGGCATACAAAGTTCAACCGTCACAGTTGACATCAACGGAACTGTGCAGACAGACACCGTGGACCTGAAGCCGGTTCGGCAGATGTTAATTTACATTCTTCCTCATTCTCACCACGACCTTGGATATACCGATCTGCAGGCTAATGTTGAAGAAAAGCAGATACACAATATAACGCGCGGAATCGAGCTGGCGCGAAAGACTGCAAGTTATCCCGAAGGTTCCCGATTTGTATGGAACCTTGAAGTGCTGTGGGGCGCCGATTTATATATGCAGCGCAGCTCGGAAGATGCAAAAGCCGAGTTGATAGAAGCCGTGCGCAAAGGTTGGATTGGGCTCAATGGTTCCTATGCAAATGAGTTGACTGGCCTGTGCCGTCCGGAAGAGCTGCTGCAACTCTTTCGCTATGGCACGTTGCTCGGCAAGCGTTGCAGCGTGCAAGTGGATTCCGCCATGATGAGCGATGTGCCGGGATTTTCCTGGGGAACCGTTACTGCCATGTCCCAGGCTGGCATCCGATATTTCTCGGCTGCTCCTAATTACTTTGATCGCATCGGCACCTTCATGGTCACGTGGCAAGACAAGCCTTTCTGGTGGGTTTCGCCATCGGGTAAAGAGAAAGTGCTGTTCTGGGTGCCGTGGACCGGCTATGCCATGTCCCATGTGATGAAGGTAGGACCTGATTTTGTCGCAAAGTATCAGGATCGAATGGACGAAGTACATTTTCCGTATGACATCTCCTATATTCGCTGGTCGGGTCACGGCGACAATGCGGAACCTGATCCGGAAATCAGTGAATTTACCCGCTCCTGGAACGAGAAGTATGAATGGCCACGATTCGCAATCTCATCGACAAGTACGGCGTTTTCGGCATTCGAGAAGCGCTACGGAAATCAGTTGCCGCAATATCGCGGCGACTTGACCCCATACTGGGAAGACGGGGCTGCCTCTTCGGCGCTGGAGACGCGTCTGAGCCGCTTAGCCGCCGATCGGCTCACTCAGGCTGGCGCGCTTTCCGCGACAGACGCACCCAATTCATATGTCCCTTCAACGTACGAGGCTGCCTGGCGCGATGTCCTGCTCTATTCCGAGCACACTTGGGGAGCATGGTGCAGTGTCTCTGACTCCGAAAGCCCTTTCACCAAGAAGCAATGGGCCGTTAAGCGAGCGTTCGCCGTCGATGCTGACAAAGCATCCAACGATTTGCTCAATAGCTTACTCAATCCATCCGCACCCTCCACGGACGCGTCCCAGGTTGAGATACACAACGCAACGTCGTGGAATAGGACAGAGATCGTCTATCTCTCGCATGGCCTGTCCGCGGCAGGTGACCATGTGGCAGACCACAAAGGGAATCCTGTTCCTTCCCAGCGTCTCTCAACCGGCGAGTTAGCCGTGCTTGTCACGAATGTACCGGCTTTTGGAGTTGCCCGGTACACGATCTCCGCGAAGAAAGCTCATAGTGCCGGAGCGCCCGCATCGGTCAAGGATGGAGTTCTTGAGAATGGATTGATCCGCGCGAAAGTCGATCCGGCCACGGGAAACATCATTGAGCTGAACTTGCATGGCAATTCTCAAAATCTGGTAGACCGCCGCGATGGAGGAAGTGTCAACGAATACTTGTTTCTTGCTGGAAAAGATCTGGAACATCTCGGACGAAGCGGACCAGCGACGATCACCATCGAGGATCATGGGCCTCTCGTTGTTTCGATCAGAATTGAATCATCTGCGCCGAGTTGCAACAGCCTGGTCAGACGGCTGCGTCTAGCCGCGGGCATGGAGCACCTGGAGCTCATAAACATTGTCGATAAACAGCGCGCTCCGCTGAATCCTCATCCGGGTGTTGGCGGCCCGGGGGATGAATTTGCGCAGAGGGGCTCGAAAGAAAGTCTTCAGTTTGCTTTTCCGTTTGCTGTTCCCGACGGGAAAATGTCGATGGATATAGCGCTGGGCAACATGCAGCCCGAGGTCGACCAGCTCCCCGGCTCCTGTAAGAACTGGTTGCCAGTTGGACGCTGGATCGATGTTGCCAATAAAGATTATGGCGTAACGTGGGCTACGCTGGATGCTCCGCTCGTTGAGGTTGGCGGTATCACCGCAACAATGTTGGGCTCACAGAAAGACCCGAGCGTTTGGCGCAAGCACATCGAACCGACACAAAAATTCTATTCCTGGGTGATGAACAACCATTGGGGAACGAACTATCTTGCTTATCAGGAAGGCCCAGTCGAGTTTCGCTATGCTTTGCGCCCTCATCAGGCATATGACGCAGCGGCAGCAAGCCGTTTCGCCATCGGGCTGACGCAGCCCCTGTTGGCTGCGCGTTCATCGAATCAGGAACTGCATGCAAACTCCCTCCTGCGCGTAGAACCGGCCGATGTGCTGGTATTGGCGCTGAAACCCAGTGACGATGGAAAGGCATGGGTCGTCCGCCTTTTTGGCGCTTCAGGCGAAGCGCGGAAAGCTAGGCTGACATGGTCTCTCCCTACTGTGGGCAAAACATGGCTCAGTAATTTAGCTGAAGAACAACTCAGTCCCGCTCCAACCGATATAGATGTCGCTGGCTGGGAACTGATTACACTGCGAGTGGAGCGGGCAGAAGCGTTGGGGAAGTGATGAAGCGCAGACATACGGCGTGGTGCGCGCCAAGCTGGAGGCGCCGGAATGTCACTCCTCAGCTTTCTTGTCCGGCAGCTCAAAGCCATGATTAGCTCAATGTGAATGAAAATGTAAGCGTTGAGATCACCTGCACCGGAGCGCCATGATCCAGGTATGGACGGAAATGCCACTTCAGCAGTTGTTCCTGCGCTGCCTGCTGTAAGCCGGGGTTGTCGGAGAAAAAGTCGTCAATCGACCGTACGTTGCCCTCGCGGTCCACGATAACCCTCATCACCATGGCTCCGCTACGCGCTCCAGACCGGAGATCTGGCCAATGAGGAGCAGGTGTTTCAAGGCTCAGCTTCCGCAGCTTCATTTCGGGAACAACCAGCACGCGAAGCTGTTTCTTGCGCGGGGTCGACTTATGGAGGAGAAACAGTCTTTCATCGGAGCCAGGCAGGTCTTCTAGCAGCGTGATCTTCGCGGTTAACTGCGGTCCTCCCTGGCTCTGCGCAGTCAGTCTCCGGGCTATCTGCTTCCCGTGAAAGCCTTCATAATCGTGTAGCGCGACATCCCAATCTATGTCGCCGCCATACACCATCAGCCCTGTCTCCCGCGAGATAGCAATGGAAGCGGCGATCGTCTTGGTGGTGATTCCATCCGTTCCGGGAATCTCCCAGGCGGCCCGGATTTGACCGGGCGTGCCATCAGGCTTCGTGACACTCTGGTGCAATGCGGCCAGCTGATCAAGCCTGGGCACGGTGTTGACCAGCTCTACTGTGAGATTGCGAAGCAACTCCGGAAAGACCGGCCCTGCATCATGTTCCTCGACCTTGTGACCATTGA
>Ga0210389_10004181_pt1 | contig 11249 bp, 5 predicted proteins | sample IncBWH28OmetaG_FD_160127 | JGI IMG/M metagenome (GOLD analysis project Ga0210389, IMG submission 160127) | Forest soil microbial communities from Barre Woods Harvard Forest LTER site, Petersham, Massachusetts, United States - Inc-BW-H-28-O ... | reverse complement strand
CAAGGTCACCGCGCTGAGCGGCTGCACGGTCAGCGTCCCGGAGGGCCGGATCTGCGCGCTGATCGGCCCGAACGGCGCGGGCAAGACCACGCTGCTGCGGCTGCTGGCGGGCCTGTCCCGGCCGACCGCCGGTCAGGTCACGGTGAACGGCACCACCCCCCGCCAAGACCCGGCCTTCCTCGCCGACATCGGATACCTGGCTCAGGAGATCCCGCTGTACCGGCGGCTGTCCGCCGAGGATCACGTCCGCGCGGGCGCTCACCTGAACCCCCGCTGGGACGCGGAATCGGTACGGGAGCGGCTGACGGCGCTGAAGATCCCGCTGGACCGGGCGGTGGGCAAGCTGTCCGGCGGGCAGCGGGCCCAGGTCGCGCTGGCCCTGATCCTGGCCAAGCAGCCCCGGCTGCTGCTGCTGGACGAGCCGGTCGCGGCGCTGGACCCGCTGGCCCGGCGGAACTTCCTCGGCCTGCTGGCCGACGGGGTCGCCGCGGGCGGACTGACCGTGGTGCTGTCCTCGCACCTGGTCGCCGACCTGGAACGGGTCTGTGACCACCTCATCATGCTGGCCTCGTCCCGGGTCCAGCTGTGCGGTGACATCGAGGACCTGCTGGCCGAGCATCAGCTCCTGATCGGCCCGAGCAAGGACACCACGGCCATCGAGCGGAGCCAGCGCGTTGTGCAGGTCACCCGCACGCCACGGCAGACCACCCTGCTGGTCCGGCTGAACGGTCCGGTGATCGACCCGGCGTTCCAGGCCAGCGACGTCAGCCTGGAAGAACTCGTCCTCGGCTATATGGGGCAGGACGCCCCGCCGGCCCCCGCACACCTGAACACGGTTGGAGAAAAGAAATGACGTGGCTAGTCTGGCGCCAGCATCGCGTACAGGTTTACCTGGGCGCCGCCCTGCTGGCCGCGTTCGCCATCTTGATCGTGATCACCGGCATACAGGTGGGGAATCAGTACCACGCGGCCCAGGCGGCCTGCGCCGCGGGCCACGGATGCCGACAGCTGGGCGGCCTATTTCTCGGCAGCCACGCGGTCGGCTTCCTGATCATCTCGACGCTGGGCGCACCGGCCCTGGTCGGGCTGTTCGTCGGCGCCCCGATGGTGGCTGCCGAGGCCGAGGCGGGTACCACGCAGTTCGCCTGGATGCAGAGCGTCACCCGCAAACGCTGGCTGACGGTCAAGATCGGCTGGATGCTGCTGGCCGCGGCGATCTGGGGCGGCGTCATCTCGGCCCTGGTGACCTGGTGGGAAGGGCCGAACAACGCCGTACAGCTGGATGCATTCGACCCCGGCCGGTTCGACATCATGGGCGTCGTCCCGGTGGCCTACTCGCTGTTCGCGGTGGCGCTTGGCATCGCGGCCGGGGCACTGCTGCGCCGGGTGTTGCCAGCCATAGCCGTCACGCTGGCCGGGTTCATCGCGGTGCGCGCGTCGATCGCGCTGTGGCTGCGTCCGCACTACCTGAGCCCGGTCACGGCGTTCTACAAGGTGACCACCGGCCTCACCCCGCCCGGGTCCTACTGGCAGATCGCCCAGGGCGTGCTCGGCCCGAGCGGCCAGCAGCTCGCCCAGCCGAACAACATCAACTACGTCAACGGCGTCCCCGCCACCTACCTCCCGGCTTCCTGCGTCCAGGTGTCCAGGGGTGCCTTCACTCCCCCGCCGTCCTGCATGCAGGCGCTGTCCCACTTCCGCGCGTTCATCACCTACCAGCCCGCCGACCGCTACTGGACGTTCCAGGGCATCGAGAGCGGCATCTTCCTGGTCCTGGCCGCCGCCCTCATCGCGGTCACCGCGGTGACGCTGCTCCGCCGCGACGCCTAGGTCCGGCTCGAGGGTGTCCCGGCCGCACGCATGCTGGTCCGTTCGGCAGAAAATGACTTGCCCCGGCCGGGGCGGTGGTGCACGGTACAGGTGACCTCAGTTAACCAGGGAGCGGACATGCGAGCGGCGTTCATATCCATCGACAAGGGCTTCTTTACCTGTCCGGAGGGTATGACGCGTGGCTCGCGGAACGCTGAACCTGGGGATCCTGGCGCATGTAGACGCCGGTAAGACCACCCTGACCGAACGGCTGCTGTACGCGGCCGGGGTCATCGACGAGGTCGGCAGCGTCGATGACGGCACGACCCAGACCGACTCGCTGGCGCTGGAACGGCAGCGCGGCATCACGATCAAGTCCGCCGTCGTCTCGTTCATGGTTGGCGACGTCACCGTCAACCTCATCGACACGCCGGGCCACCCGGACTTCATCGCCGAGGTGGAACGCGCGCTGAGCGTGCTCGACGGGGCGGTGCTGGTGCTCTCGGCCGTCGAGGGCGTCCAGCCGCAGACCCGCATACTGATGCGGGCGCTGCAGCGGCTGCGCGTCCCGGCCCTGCTGTTCGTGAACAAGATCGACAGGCGCGGCGCGGGCGATGAGCGCGTGCTGCGAGACATCTCCGAGCGGCTGACGCCGGCGGTGGTGGCGATGGGCTCGGCGCATGAGCTGGGCGCGCGCACGGCCGGCTTCACCTGCTGGGACGGCTCCGACGCGGCCTTTACGGCCCGGCTGACCGAGGTGCTCGCCGAACACGACGAGGCGATCATGGCCGCGTACGTCCGGGGCGAGTCCCAGGTCTCGTACCGGCGGCTGCGCGAGGAACTGGCCGCGCAGACCAGGCAGGGCCGGGTGCACCCGGTGTTCTTCGGGTCGGCGCTGACCGGGGCGGGGGTGGACGCGCTGATGAGCGGGGTCACCGAACTGCTGCCGAGGGCCGGCCGGAACGCCGAAGGTCCGGCTTCGGGGCGGGTGTTCAAGATCGAGCGCGGCCCGGCCGGCGAGAAGATCGCCTACGTCCGCATGTTCTCCGGCACGGTGCGCACCCGGGACCGGGTGCGGGCCGGCTCGGGCCGCGAGCAGAAGGTAACCGCGGTCAGCGTCTTCGCCGACGGCTCGGACGCCCCGAGCGGGTCGGTGTCGGCCGGGCAGATCGCGAAGCTGTGGGGCCTGGCCGAGGTCCGGGTCGGCGACGCGGTCGGCTCGCCGGGCAGGCAGGCGGAACGGCACCAATTTGCCCCGCCGACGCTGGAGACGGTCGTCGTGCCCCGCGATCCGCACGACCGCGGCGCGCTGCGCGCGGCGCTGGCCGAGCTCGCCGAGCAGGATCCGCTGATCAACGTCCGGCAGGACGACCTCCGCCAGGAGATCTCCGTCTCACTGTTCGGCGAGGTCCAGAAGGAGGTCATCGGGGCCACGCTGGCCGGCGACTTCGGCCTTCGGGTCAGCTTCCGCGAGACGACCACGATCTGCATCGAGCGGCTGGCCGGCTCCGGCTCCGCGGTCGAGCGGCTGCACCAGGCCCCCAATCCGTTCCTGGCCACGATCGGGCTCCGCGTCGAGCCGGGCGCGGCGGGATCGGGCGTGGCGTTCCGGATCGAGGTGGAGCTGGGCTCGATGCCGCTGGCGTTCTTCCGGGCGGTCGAGGACACCGTGCGGGAGACCCTGCGGCAGGGCCTGCACGGCTGGGCGGTACCCGACTGCACGGTGGTGATGACGCACTCCGGCTACCTCGGCAAGCACAGCCTCGGCCACCAGCGCTTCAACAAGAGCATGTCGAGCACGGGCGAGGACTACCGCAAGCTGACCCCGCTGGTCCTGACCAGCGCGCTGCGGCAGGCGGGCACGGTGGTCTGCGAGCCGATCCACCGGTTCCGGCTGGACGCGCCGGCCGAGAGCCTAGGGCCCCTGCTGGCTTTGCTGGCGCGGCTGCGCGCGGTCCCGCTGGCCCAGGTGACGCACGGGGCGGCGCTGAGGATGGAGGGCGACATCCCCGCGGCGCGGGTGCATCAATTGCGGGCCGAGCTCCCCGCGCTGACCCGCGGCGAAGGCGTCCTGGAGTGCGCCTTCGACCGCTACGAGCCGGTGACCGGGGTCGTGCCGGCGCGGCCGCGCACGGACCACAACCCGCTGAATCGCGAGGAGTACCTGCAGCGGGTCACGCGGCGGGCGAGCCTGACCGGGTCGCCTACGGGACCGTCACGGGCTGGATGACGACGGCGCCGAGGGTGGGGTCGAGCTCGGTGGCCTGCGACACGCCCGGCGGCGTGATGACGTCCATGGCCTTGGGCACGGTCGACGGGTTGACCGAGCAGATCGGCGCGGTCCCGCCGGAGGCGCACACGCCGAACGTGAAGGCTCCGGGCGTGGCGGTGAAGGCCCGCGCCTGGTCGGAGCTGAAGCCGTCCTGGCCGGTCAGTACGACGCTGAAGCCCCACCCTGAGCCCGGCGTGCCGAACTGGGCCTCGGGCAGGGCGATGGTGATGGTCCGGTCGGACTGGACGGGCAGCACGAACGGGGTCCCGACCGTGTTCCCGCCGGCGTTCACCCACACCGGGGCGGCGAAGCCTTGCACCTCGAGCCGCTGGCTCCAGGCCCCGGACGAGGAGATCGCGTAGTTGCGCGTCGCGAACGCGGCCGCTGTGGAGGTGGCCGTGGCGCCGGGCACGTGCACGTAGACGTCGAGCAGCTGGGCCCCGTCGAGCGCCCCGAACGTGGGGACCAGAGTGCGCAGCGTGACCCGCAGGTAGGCGAACGTGCCGTCGCTGAGCACCTGGAACCGGGTCAGGTCGAAGGACCCGGCCACGAACGAGGAGTCGGTCGGGTACTGGTACGTACCGGGCCCGTTGTCGTCGCCGGTCGGGTCGGTGACGTCCAGGACGCTGGTCCCGCCCCCTTCGTTGGTGGCGGTGACCTGCGCGTACCCGGTGCTCCGGCCGCCCGCCGCGGTGGCCGAGACGGTGATCACGTTGCTGCCGAAGCTGACCGGCACGGTGGCTTCAAACGAGCCGTCAGCCGCCGCTGTCGTGCTGGTCACCGTGGCGGGCGCCCCGGTCGTGGTGTCGTCGGAGGCGACGCTCACTTGCGCGCCGGGTGCCGTCGTCCCGGTCACCGGGGTGGACGAGGCGGCCAGGGTGGTACCTGAGGCGGGTTCGGTGATCGTCACCTTTAGAGTGGCGGGTGGTCCATTAGTGACGTAACGGGCCGTGGTGACAGCCGGGGTGTCTACGTTTCGACCCGCGCCCAGGGACAGGATGAGCCGCAGTTCCTGCGCCTGAGCCCAGGTCAGCGGGGACGCCGATCCGGCCGCCTTGCCGTCGGTGAACCCGATCGACGCGGTAGCCGGGTCGCTGCCGTAGGGCGAGGCGGCCAGGTCCGGATCCTCCCACGCCTGCTCGGGCACCAGGCCCACGCCGGAGGAGAAGTTGAACATGGCCTGGAGCAGGTCCGTGGCACTGGTGGTATGCCCCTCGGCGAGGTCAGACTCGGCGCGCTCGCCGGACAGGTTCGGCCACAGGTGCCCGGTGCCGGTGTCGGTCGGTGGCCACGGGGCGCCGGGAGTAGTGCACGAGGTCTGGCTCGGCTGGAAGCAGTCTCCGTACCCGTCGGCGCTGCCCTGGGTGGCTGACGTGCCGTACCGGTAGTAGCCGGTCCCGCTGGGAGTTTGCACCGAGATCTGCTTGTCGAGCACATTGAGAGAGGCCTGGATGTCGGGGTCGCTGATAGGCAGCTCGCCCAGGCGCGTTAGCTCCTGGAAGCCGCCGTCGATGACGGAGCGCTGGTCCACGGTGGGTCCGCCGTTGCCGAGGCTGTAGCTGATCGCCGCGTTCGGGTCGCCGGTCTTGGACACCCTGATGAAGTAGCGCGGGCCGTCGGGACCGGTGGTGGTCACGGTCCAGGTCTTGATCATGCGCTGGAAGTCGTCGGCGGTGGCCTGGTACAGCTGGGCCCGTTGGTTGTCGCCATGGGTTGCTGCGATGGTGGCCGCGGCGGTCAGGCCGGCGATCTCGGCGGCGATGGTGGACGGGGAGTAGCCGGTCTGTTCTTCCCAGCGCTCGACGCCGAACGACGGGCCGTTGGCGACCAGGAAGTCGGCGGCCGGGCGGATGTGGTTCTCGTACAGAGATGTGTCGTTTCCCAGGCCGGCCTGCAGGGCCATGACGATCGGGTAGGCGGTCTCGTCCAGCTGGGTGCCGCCGGTATCGGGGGCGGCTTGGCCGTTGAGCAGCGAGTTGCGCGGCATCGAGCCGTTCGCGAGCTGCTGCTGGTCGAACAGGAACAGCGTCGCCGCGCGGGCCGTTTGTATGTCGCCGTCGGCCAGCAGGCCGGTGAACGCCTCGTACAGGTCCCGGGCGAACACCTCACGGTAGGAGCCGAAGTAACTCGGCTGGCCGTTGGCGGTCACCCCGGCCGGGACCGACTGGCCCCACGGGCTGGCCAGCGACGCGACGATCGCACCGGGGAACGTCTTGTCCTCGCTGGCCTTCAGGACGTTGGCGGACAGGTAGTAATGGTCGCGGATCTCGTCGCTGTTCAGCCCGGGCAGGTGCGCGGGGGGCTGCCTGAGGCTGGAGTCGTAGGCGGTCCAGCCGCTTTGGTACTGCTGCTCGACCTGGCCGAACGGGCGGCTTAGGGAGCTGCCCGGGGTGGAGACCGCCTGGGCCTGGGTACGGCCGAAGCCGAGGGCCAGGGTCAGCTGGCCGCCACGGTCCGGGGTCAGGGCTTCGGTGGCCACGATATGGCCGTCGGGGGCCGTGCTGTAGCTGGTGAGGGCGTGGGAGGCGTCGAGCTGGGTGAGGCCGTCGCTGGCGGTGCCCGCGTAGACGACGCTCGCGGTGGTTATCGGGGTGCTCGCGGCCAGGGCCATGTAGGTGGGCACCGCGTAGCTGCGGTTGACCGCGTTGGTGACGGTGTTGGTGCTGAAGATCACCGGGATGGATGAACCGGTGCTGGTGTCCACCACGCCGGAGTTCGCGCCGGCGTTCTGGGTCCCGCCTCCGCCGTTGCCGTTGACGTGGGCGTCGAGCCGGGCGTACAGGTGCAGGTTCTTCAGGTTGGCGGCCGGGCCTTCCAGCTTGGTCTGCATGAGCACGGTGTCGCGGGCCGGGTCGGTGATGTACGTGGTGACCAACCGGAAGCCGTGCTTGGCGTCGGTCGAGGTCACCGTGCACGCCATGCCGGACCGGTCGGCCGCCACGGTGTAGGTCATGTCGCGGGTCTGCAGGTCGGTGAACGTGGACCCGTCGGTCACGACGTACTGCAGCGTGCTCACGTCGGTGTTGTCGATGGTCGGCTCGTAGACGTCGGAGAGCACTCCCCCGGCCACCGTGTACCACACCTTGGAGTCACGGTCGGACGCGGTGCCGACGCAATCCTTCCTGGCCAGGTCGAAATACGACGCGGCGCCGGGGGCGCCGGGCGCGGCGCTGGCCTGCGCGGCGGACACGGTCCCGGCGTAGGCCGGGGCGGTGACGACCAGGCCGCTCCCGATGAGGGTCGCGCCGGCCAGCAGGGCCATGAGACGATGTCTGCGCACCATGCCGAGGTCTCCCGTCGTTTCCCCCAGGCCAGAAACGGACACGTTGAGCGGACCGAAAACCGGCACCGGCGGCTTCGGTCAGGCCTCACGCGCCTAGAGCATGGCCAAGCCTCTCGCTATGGGCTTACTTGTGTCAATGAGACGGAACAAGTTAGTGCACGGGTGAACATGTGCGTTTCGGAAGGTGCTCGGCTTCGAGCCGCGCCATTCCTGGCGTGACCACGGCGCGGCCTTGACACCGCCGGGATCGTGTGTTTACGTAAGCGGTTAATCAGAGTAAGCGCTTAACCAAGGCAACCGCTTACTCACCGATCAGCAAAGGTCTGGACGTGCCCGATCGGTCGACGATTTACGAGGTCGCGCAGCGGAGCGGCGTGTCGACGGCCACGGTGTCTCGGGTCATGGCCGACGGCAAGGGGTTCTCGGAGGCCACCCGGGAGCGGGTGCGGGCAACGGCGGCCGAGCTGGGCTGGGTGCCGAGCGGGCCGGCCCGGGGGCTGGCTTCCAAGCGTGCCGGGGTCGTCGGGCTGCTGTTCCCCGATCTCGGGCAATCCGGCGAGGCCGAGGAGGAGTCGCCGCTGTACGTGGATCAGGTGATCCGCGGCGCGGAACGGGCGGCGACCTCGGTCGGCGACGCGGTCATGATCGCGGCCACCCGCACCGCGTCGGGGCGCGATCTCGCGTTCTCGATCGCCGGCAAGACCGACGGCCTGGTGGTGATGGCCCGAAGCCTGTCCGAGCCGGACATCGCCGCGCTGTCCCGCAGCGTGCCGGTGGTGGTGCTGGCCGGCTACTCCGCCGAGGACGGACCCGACTTCGTGGGCGCGGACAACCGCAGCGGCAGCCGGGAGATTACCCAGCACCTGATCGAGGTGCACGGGCATACCGACCTGACATTCCTGGCCGGTCCTGCGGACTCGCCGGACTCCGGCGAGCGGTTCGAGGGGTTCTGCGAGGCGCTGTGGCAGGCCGGCCTGCCGGGGCCTGGCGAGCCGGCCGCGACCGGCGGGTTCACCGAGGCGGGCGGCCTGCAGGCGGTCGCGGCCATGCTGGCCGCGGGCCGCACGCCGCGGGCAATCGTGTGCGGTAACGACGAGATGGCGATCGGGGCGCTGATCGCGCTGCGGGCCAGGCGGCTGCGCGTCCCGGCGGACGTCGCGGTGACCGGGTTCGACGACATCGCCGCGGCGCACCACGTCCGGCCCGGGCTCACCACGGTCCGCCAGCCGATGCGCGAGCTGGGCGAGCAGTCGGTCCGGATGCTGCTCGGCCGCATCACCGACCAGGCCGCCCCGCGGCAGTCGGTGATCCTGCCGACCAGGACCGTGATCCGCCGCAGCTGCGGGTGCCGCCCCCGGCCCACCGGCAAGGGCGAGCTTAGGAAGGCAAAACGGTAACGACAGGCAGGGGCAGACCATGAAGAGGACGAGGTTCTTGTGGATCGTCGCGGCGGCGGTCATCATCGCGCTGCTGGCGCCGCTCCAGCAGGCCCGGGCCGGCGCCACGGGCCAGGGCGTACAGGATGATGTCGCGCCGTACGGTGGGCTGAGCACGGCACAGCAGGCGAACCTGCTGTCCATCGCGCGGGACACCTGGAAGTTCTACAACGTGGACATCGACCCTGCGACCAACCTCCCGATAGACAACATCACGTTCGCCGGCGGTTCCCCCACCCCGACGAGCTACGGCCGGTACACGTCGGCCGCCGACATCGGGGTGTACCTGTGGGCCGTGGTCTCGGCCCGGGACCTCGGCCTGATCAGCGAGGCGCAGGCGCAGGACCGGGTGCAGGCCACCCTGACCGAGGTGTCGCACCTGCAACGCTACGACGGGTTCCTGTACCAGTGGTACGACACGACCAACGGCGATGTGCTGAGCAATCCGGGCCAGGCGGACTGCCCCGCCGGGGCGGCGCCGGCCTTCAACAACTGCTTCTTCGTCTCCAACGTGGACAACGGCTGGTACGCCTCGGGGCTGATCGTGGTCCGGCAGGCCATGCCGGGGCTGGCGCACCTGGCCGACAGCCTGATCGCGCCGATGAACTTCGGGATCTTCTACGACGACCGGGCCGAGACGCACTGCAACACCAACCCGGCGATCCCGGGGAACCAGCCGACCGGCCAGATGTTCGGCGGGTACTACGTGGGGCTGCCGCCGTATTCGGGCAACAACTACACGCAGTACTACCACAATGGCGCGTTCTACTCCGACCCGCGGATCTCCGCCTACATCGGCATGGGCCTGCACCAGATGCCGGGAAACGTGTGGTGGCGCAGCTGGCGGGAACTGCCGCCCAAGGCGCCGTTCGCCGACTGCCAGAGCACCGACCCGGACTTCTCCTGGCAGGGGCAGTGGCCGATGGGCGGTTACTGGAAGACCTACACCGACCCGCAGTCCGGTCAGCAGTTCCCGGTGTGGGAGGGCCACTACACCTACCCGGGTACCAACCTGACCTTCATACCGACCTACTCGGGCGGCATGTTCGAGGCCATGATGCCCAACCTCGTGGTCCCGGAGACCAGCTGGGGCACCCGCAGCTTCGGCCTGGCCGACGCCCGCACGGTGCAGGTGCAGATCAAGTACGCCACCCAGCAGCTGCACTACAAGGTGTGGGGCATGTCGCCATCCAGCACGGCCGATGACTCCGGTGGCTACTCCGGGTACGGGGTCGAGGGCCTGGCCTTCCCGTACTACGGCACGGGCGCGGACGCCAGCAACCCGAACGACGGGCTCTCGCAGTGCCACGGCTGCGCCACCGAGGACGTGGTGACCCCGCACGCGTCGTTCATCGCGCTGGACGTCGCGCCGCAGCAGGCCTACGCCAACATCCAGACCCTGCGTGCCGACTACCCGGGCTTGTACGGCGCGGACGGCTTCTTCGACGCGGTCAACCCCACCACCGGCGCGGTCGGGCACCGCGACCTGGTGCTCGACCAGTCGATGATCATGGCGGCGCTGGACAACGCGCTGGACAACCGGGCCATCCAGCGCGACTTCGCGAACGACCCGGTGTCCTGGGCGGCGCGCGAGTACCTGGGGCTTGAGACACTTTCCCTATGACGGATGATGCGCGCGCCGCTTGGGAGGAGCGCATCGGGCGGCGGGGCGTGCCAGGCCAGGACCCCCACCACGGCCCGGCGGCCGGCCTGGCGCGGCCGGCCGGGCTGCGGGCGGTGCCCGGCCAGGGCCACGTCACCCTGGACTGGGATCCGGTGCCTGGCGCGGCCGGCTACCTGGTCTACCGGGCCGCGGGCGAGCCGTACGAGCCGCTGGATCACGGCGGCGGGGACGTGCTCGCGGTCCCGGCCGGGCCGTACGCCGACACCTCCGGCGAGCCCGGCCGGGTCCGGCATTACGCGGTGGCGGCGGTGGCCGACGGGGCATCGACCGGGCCGCTGTCGGACTCGATCGCGGCGGCGCCCTGGCCCGGCACCAACGGCCGGCCCGCGGTCACGATCGAGGTCGGCGCGGCGGCGGTTCCGGGCCCGCTCGCGCGGCCGTGGCAACCCATGATCGGCTCGGAGCACCTGAGCTGCCTGCTGCGCCGGGATCACACCGGGGGCCGGGTGATCGGCACGGAACTGCGCGAGGCACTGCGGATCGCGCACGACGAACTCGGCGTGCGAGCCGTCCGCGCGCACGGCATCCTGGACGACGACCTCGAGGTGTACACCGAAGCGGACGGGCGGGCGGTGCATGACTTCGCCGGGATCGACCGGGTGTATGACGAGCTGATGGAGATCGGCCTGCGGCCGGTGGTCGAGCTGTCCTTCATGCCCGCCGCCCTGGCCCGCGACCCGGCCCAGACGGTGTTCACCTACGGGGCGATCATCTCCCCGCCCAAGGACTGGGACCGCTGGGCGGCCCTGGTCGGCGACCTGGCCG
>Ga0210389_10004180_pt1 | contig 11251 bp, 7 predicted proteins | sample IncBWH28OmetaG_FD_160127 | JGI IMG/M metagenome (GOLD analysis project Ga0210389, IMG submission 160127) | Forest soil microbial communities from Barre Woods Harvard Forest LTER site, Petersham, Massachusetts, United States - Inc-BW-H-28-O ... | reverse complement strand
CCGCGAGTCGCTGGGCAAGATCGTCCCAAACTTTGCGCTGCCGATTGCATTGATGCAGCAGCAAGACGCCCGGCCCGGGTTGGGAAGCGGCGAAAAAACTGGCCTTCAGAATCACGCCGTCGGGCGCGGGCAAATCCACGACGCGCGGGGCCGGCGTTTGCTGCGCCGCGCACACCACGGGCAGCGCGAGCGCACCAATCCAAATTAAGAAAGGAATCCGCAACCAAACGTGGCGGCAAATCATGGCGCCACCTCCCAGGAATGCTGTATTTTAGACACCCGCTGAGATGGAATTGCAAGCGAAATGGAATTGCAAACGAAGTTGTGCGACAAATCCCCCCGGTCGTGCCGTTTCAGCTCCCGTGAGCGGGAATGGTCTGGCGGAGCGGCTTCTCGGTTTTGGCGGCATCTCGTTCGGCTTGTCCGGGAACCAGCTGGTATCCGTGTTTCCCTGGGCCGGGGAATACCTGGGAGAGCGCCATCAAATTTGCATATTTATTGAAAGCGATTTCCGGGGCATGAATGGCCGGCTCGGGCGGGATGGACTGCGCTTCGACCTTTGTGGACGCGCCTCCGCGGGGGTTGCTGAATTCGAGCGTCAATTTGGCGGCGCCCGGAACTTCCTTAATGACGAAGTTGCCCTCTGGAAAGGTTGTGTTCCCCACTACAAACGGACGCGACATCCTGAAAACAATTTGCGTGCTGATTTGCGCGCTGGCGGCGAATGCACCGATGGTCAAGGCCAGCAGAGTGTAGAGCGCGAGCTTTCCAGTTAGTGGCTTCATGAAATCTCCTTTCGGTTTGAATGTGCACGCGAGGATATTTCTCATCCACCGCCATGTCCACAGCAAAAATCGGCGCATGGGCGACGCGTCACGACGGTCGCGCGACGGTGCGGCGTGTGGTGCTATGCTCGTCACGTGGGAACGCAACGCGAAATAGAACCGGAGCGGGCCCGCGCCGGCCTGTGCGCGGATTGCACGCATGCCCGACGCATCGAATCCGACCGCAGAGCTGTATTTTATTTGTGTGGGCTTGCGGCCGTGGATCCGGCGTATCGAAAATATCCGGCGCTGCCGGTGCTGCGCTGCGCGGGCTACCAACCCAAGAGCTGATGCGCGCGACGCTGTCGCAAGGGAAGGGAACCGATGGCCATTCAAACCGTGCTGCAACTAGGCGACCCGAAATTACGCGAGATCGCCACGCCTGTGGCGAATCCTCGAGCGCCGGAAATCGCAGTCTTGGTGCGCGACCTCGCCGACACGCTGGCGCACTGGCGCGCGACCGCCGGCTACGGACGAGGCATCGCTGCGCCGCAAATCGGCGTCGCCGAGCGCGTGATTTTTCTGCAATTGCCTGGTGCGCAGCCGTGGCCGCTGGTAAATCCGCAGATTACCGAGCGCAGCGCGGAAAAAATTGTCGTGTGGGACGCTTGCCTGAGTTTTCTTTCGATTTTCATGCAGGTGGAGCGGCACCGCGAAATCAGGGTGCGCTATCAGGATTTGCAGGGCGAGTGGCAGGAAATTCAAGCTGGTGCGGAAAAGGATCTGGCCGAGCTGCTGCAACATGAGATTGACCACCTTGACGGAATTCTGGCCGTGGATCGGATTACGGACATGCGTACGTTATGCACCCGCGAGGAATTCGAGAAAAGATATCGCGCGATGAGCCCATACGCCACAAGTGCCGCGGGCTAACGCGTTGACCGAGCCAAGTACAAAGTCGAAGAGAGACTGTTCACCATTACGCCAAGCCAAGCACGCAAACCGAAGAGAGATCCTTCGCTGCGCTCAGGATGACGGCCGCGAGGCAGGCTCGGCGAAATGGAGATGAAGACGGAACGTCGCAGCGGGCTCGATGCGATGCGTGCACCCGCGATCCGCGGAACAAATAGTTGGGTGAGATTTTATCTTGTGGTAACGGTAGTGCGATGCAAGCGGTCCTGGAGCGCCTTGTTCTCGCTGCGAATTTCTGCTGGCAGCCGGTCGCCGAATATCTCGAAGAACTTTGCGGTAGCGTCTGCTTCTTCCGACCAATCACGGGCGTCCACCCGTAGCAATTCATCCACCACTTCACGCGATATTGCCATTCCGTCCAATGTAAGCGAGCCCGGCGTAGGCACGTAACCAATCGGCGTATCCGTCGCCGCGGCCCGGCCTTCGATGCGGTCGAGCATCCATTTCAGCACGCGCACGTTTTCGCCGTAGCCCGGCCACAGGAATTTCCCGTTGGCATCCTTGCGGAACCAGTTGACGTGGAAAATTTTCGGCGCGTGTTTTATTTGCGGGCCCATTTCCAGCCAGTGCTGGAAATAATCAGCCATGTTGTAACCGCAGAAAGGAATCATCGCCATGGGATCGCGCCGTGTCACTCCCACGGCGCCAGTAGCGGCGGCGGTGGTTTCCGAAGCCATTGTCGCGCCGACGAAAACGCCGTGCTGCCAGCTGCGCGATTCATACACCAGCGGAGCAAGCCGCTCGCGCCTGCCGCCGAAAATAATCGCGGAGATTGGCACGCCCTCCGAATCTTCCCAATGCGGCGAAATCGAAGGCGACTGCCGCGCTGGAACTGTGTAACGCGAATTCGGATGCGCCGCCGGCCCTTTCTCCGGCGTCCACGGCTCGCCCTTCCAGTCAATCAATCCCGGAGGAGGCGGAGTGCCGATTCCTTCCCACCACGGCTCGCGCGCGCCGCTGATGGCCACGTTCGTAAAAATCGTGTTACGACGCAAAGCCGCCATCACGTTCGGATTCGTCTGCGCATTCGTTCCGGGCGCGACGCCGAAAAATCCGTTCTCGGGATTAATCGCGCGCAGCGTGCCGTCCGCGCCAATGTGCATCCATGCGATGTCGTCGCCGACGGTCCACACGCGATAGCCCTGCGATTCCAGCGTCGAAACCATCATCGCCAGGTTGGTCTTGCCGCAAGCGCTGGGAAACGCCGCGGCCATGTATGTCACTTTTCCCGACGGATCTTCCAAGCCGAGAATCAGCATGTGCTCGGCCATCCAGCCTTCGGAACGCGCCATCCAGCTCGCGATGCGCAACGCAAAACATTTTTTCCCCAGCAACGCGTTGCCGCCGTAGCCTGATCCCACGCTCCAAATTAATTTTTCCTCGGGGAAGTGCATCACGAAGCGGCGTTCAGGATTAACACCGGCCAAAGCGTGCAGGCCCGGCACAAAATTGTCGGTGTTGCCGATGCGATCCTGCGCCGCCTTGCCCATGCGAGACATAATGCGCATGCTCGCCACCACGTAGCGGCTGTCCGTTATCTCCACGCCAACGCGGCTGTACGGAGAATTTTGCGGACCCATGAAGTAAGGTGCCACGTACATCGTGCGGCCCTTCATCGAGCCTTCCAGAATCGGGCGCACGCGCGCTTTGCCGTCTTCCGGCGACATCCAATTATTCGTGGGGCCGGCTTCATCCTTGGTGCGCGTGCAAATGAAAGTGACGCTTTCGGTGCGGGCGACGTCGTTCGGATTGCGGCGGTTTAGATACGAGTGCGGGTAAGTCGCGGGATTCAGTTCGGTGATAATGCCGTCATGCTGCAGGCCGCCGAGCATATGCTCGTTCTCGGCTTCCGAGCCGTCGCACCAGACGATCTTGTCGGGCTGCGTCAGGCGCGCGGATTCCTCAACCCATTGTTCGAGTGGTGTGGACACCTGGTCTCCGGGATGCGGGCGCGTGGGACGTTGCTCGGCTAGCGGGCCGGGCCGGTCGCGACCTTGTGTATAAATGCTCTATACTAGAAAAGTCTAGGCCACGATTCGGGGAATTGCAAGTATGCGTGCGCTCCGTTGTTACAACGTATTTCGCTTCAGTTCGCCGCGAAACCCTCACTCCTGGCGTAGTGCTTGCATGGGGTCCACCAGCGTGGCGCGATGCGCCGGGATGAAGCAGGCCAGCAACCCCGCCAGCAGCAGAGCTGCGGCCACTGCGCCGAACGCCGCGAAATCAAACACCGCGACGTTAAACAGCAGTCCGTGCATCACTTTGCCCACGCCGTAAGCGCCGAAAAGGCCGAGCGCGAGGCCGACGGCCGCCAGCAGCATCCCTTCTTTCAGTATTAGCGCGAGCACGCGTCGTTGACCAGCGCCGAGCGCCATGCGCAGGCCGATCTCGTGCGTGCGTTGCGCTACGGCGAAGGACATCACGCCGTAAATCCCCACCGCCGCGAGCAGCAGCGCGATCGCCGCGAAACCTGCGAATAGAGCCGCTGTGAATCGTTGCGGCGACAACGATTGGTCCATGATTTGCTCCATCGTCCGGGGATTCCCCAACGGGAGATCCGGATCCATGGACTGGACAATTCCAGCGATGCTCCTGGTTAGATTCTCGGGTTCGACAGCGGCGCGCACCGCGATGAGTCCCTGTGGCCACGGACTCTGCCAGAAAGGCACGTCAATTTCGGGGAAGTCTTCTTCCAGGCGGCCGTTGCGGACTTCTTTGTAAACGCCGACGATCTGCCAGGCGACCGGGGCGCCAAGTTTTGTGACGCCGGGAGTCAGCTGTTCGACGAGAACGCGCTGAGACAGAGGATCGACGCCCGCGAAGAACTTCCTGGCGAAGTTTTCATTCACGACGGCTACCTGCACGCCACCCGCTCGGTCTTGATCGTTGAATGCGCGACCCTGTGCCATATTGATCCCGAAAACCTTGAAAAAATCCGGAGTCACCATGTTGAAGCCGGCAACGGGCCGCTGCGACATATCCGAGACTTCCTTGCCGGCGATTTGGAACGGCATCCCGAATCTTACGCCCTGCAACGGCGCGCCCTCGGAGGCCGAGACGGAGGTGACGCCGGGCAGCGCTTGAATTTTTTCCAGCAACTGGCGATAGAACGTTGTGATTTGTACAGGATCCGTGAGCCGGCCTTTCGCTACAGGCAGGTCAAACGTCAGCAGGTGATCGCTGCGGAATCCAAGGTCCACGTGCGCTACGTTCCACAGGCTGTGAAGCGCGAGGCCGCCTCCGGCCAGTAAGCTGAGCGCCAGCGCGAATTCAGCAATCACAAGCGCGCGACGGAGGCCGTGGCGGCCCGTGCTGCGCGCCGATCCGCCGCCTTCCTTCAGCACCTCATTCAAATTCATCCGCGCCGCTCGCCATGCGGGCGCGCAACCGAACAACACGCCTGCGAGCATCACGGTGACCACCGTGAACAGCAGCACTGGGAGGCTCATGCGGACATCCGTTTCCGAAAGCAATGTGTACGGCGGCATAGAAGCCACGATCGCTTTCATCAACACCCACGCCAAGCCAATTCCCAGCACGCCGCCAATGGAGGCGAGTGCCAGGCTCTCGATCAGGAACTGCGTGAATATTTGCCTGCGCGAAGCGCCCACCGAGGCTCGCACGGCGACTTCTCTTTGCCGCGCCGCGCCCCGCGCCAGCAGGAGGTTTGCGACGTTGGCACAAGAGATTAGGAGTACGAATCCCACCGCCCCCAGCAGCAGCGGCAATCCCTTTTTTGTGCCGGGATTCAGGAAATCGTTCTTGAGTGGCTCGACGCTAACGCCCCAGCCCTTATTCGATTTCGGATAATCCTGCGCGATGTGCTGTGCTACGGTCGCCATGTCGGCGTTCGCTTGCGCGATGGTGACACCTGGCTTCATGCGTCCTAAGACAACCAACCAGCGAAAATCGTGGTTCAACTGATCCGGGGTGAAGACCATCGGCACCACCAATTGCCTGCCCAAACGATCCGGTTGCCCAGGTGGCTGCACTCCGATCACCGTATAGAGCTCGCCATTCAGGTGGATTTGCTTGCCGATAATGCCGGGATCGGCCCCGAAGTGTGTTTCCCACAATTTGTGCGTGATGATCACAACATGATCTTTTCCCGGCACCGCGTCGTCAGGCAGCAGGTAGCGTCCCATGAACGGCTTGTCCCCAATCAGCTGGTCCAGGAATCCAGGCGTCAAGTAGCTGCCTTCCACTTGTACTGCGCGTTCGACGCCGGCGGACACATTGAATTGCTCGCCAGTCACGGCTCCTAATATTTGGAACACTTTGCTGTCGCGCTTCCAATCCAGATAGTCGCCGGCCGAAACTGAATTCGTGTGTCCGCCGTTGCTGGCCCACACCACGACTAACTGGTCCGGCTGCGGATAGGGAAATGGCGCGATCAGCGTGGCGTAAAAAATGCTGAAGATGGCGGTGTTCGCGCCAATGCCTAGCGCGAGAGCGAAAATCGCGACGGCTGCAAATCCAGGATTTTTGCGCAGCAGACGAAAACCAAAGCGGGTGTCACGCAGGAAGTTTGCCATGCGGCGCTCTCCTTGTCCGGCGATGAAAAACGAAACAAGCCCGGTAAAGGTCACGATTCGAGCGATTACTTCATCCGGCGAACCCGGCACATGTGCGCAACCTCGCTACGCGCAGCCCGGATCGGCGAACAACCGAATCCTACATCACTCCGCGATTTTCCGCGTACGGAAATTGGGCCAGCGTAGAAGGCCCTGCGGATTTCCGCTTAGCAAATGGACATTCCGCCGAATGTTATACTTCCAGAATCATGTACGCGCGCAAGTTGCAAGCAGACTTGGTGATTGGCAACGAGCGCCGACCTGCGCCGCTCGATTGGCTTGACAGTTTTTGCATGCGCAATTTTACCGGCTCGGCGGAATTCGATGACACGCTTCCCACCGCCGACGGTCGCCTGGAAGCGGGCCTGGCTGTAGATCCGCAGCGCCTGGCGCACGCGATGAGCGAGTGGTTCACAAAACGAGGGAAGGGCAACGGCCAACCAGTAATGATCGAACTACTAGAAGTAGAAGCCCAGAAGTAAGCGCTCGAGAGCAGATTTCGCGCTATTCGATGTGCTGCGACGTGAAAAACTCTACTGAATTTCGGATATTCCTACGCCGAATGAGAGCCTACAAAAAAAAGAAGAGCCGAACACTCCCTGCGTATGATTGGGGCGTTGCAGCGGTCATCGCAGGAGGAGTTCGGCTCCTCACACTCAGTTCGACGCGGCTCGCGAAAGATGGTTAGCAGCGCTTTATTCCGCAGCCTCAAAGACTCCGTCGTTCTCCCCGCCACCACCATCAGGCCCGCGGTGCAAGTACGTTTTAATCTGCGGCATGGCCGCGCGCGTGGCGTCTTCCCCCGCGGCAATCAACTGCGGCGTTTTCACAAATTCATCCCACAAAATGTGGTGAACGTTCGGCTCGATCAATACGTCAGTCATGCCGCGCCAAGGCTGATTGGCCACCGACTGGATAATCGAAAATGACCGGCTGATCACTTCAATCGTATTCCGCGGTTTGGAATCCAGGAGGCCCGGCTCAAGATGAATCCCAATCACCAGCTCCGCGCCCATCTTGCGCACGGCCGGCGCGGGCACCTGCTCGGTAAGGAATCCATCCACCAAATAATGATCCTGATGTTCCACCGGCAAAAACAGGCCGGGATACGCGCAAGAAGCCCGCAGCGCCGGCCCGATCTCACCCTCGGTGAAATGAATCGAAGTGCCTTTCAACAAATCCGTCGCCACAATCGTCAGAGGAATGCGCATCTCATGAAAATATTTCGCAGGCGTCAGGCGGTGCAGAAAATCCTGCAGCGGTTCATTGGAAGCCATGCCCATGCGCGAAAGCGTCCAGCGGCCGAAATCGCGGAAACGCGTGATCGCGGCCTGCTGCGCCATGTGCTCGAGCGTCGTGCCGCTGGCGTAAGCCGCTGCAATCAATGCGCCGACAGACGTCCCGGCAATAAAATCGATCGGGATTTCATGCTCTTCCAGGACGCGCAGCACTCCCACATGCGCCACGCCTCGCGCGAACCCTCCGCCGAGCGCGAGGCCAACCTTTGGCCGCTCGCCAGCGTTCCCATAGGCAAAACTGCGCAAGCTCCGGACGGCTTTCCCAAGCCATTTTGTGGTGCGTCCCTGGTCAGACATGCTCGTCCCTTCAGCTCACTTTAACTCATTTCGCGCTTGCGGGTCTTTCCGGTTGACCGCTCCGTACTGCTTTTGTAACCTCACTGACTGGCCAAAAGCCGAAAGGAACACCAGTGAAACGACGCATCGAACGTGCAGCGGTCTTGGGAGCAGGCACCATGGGCGCGCGCATCGCCGCGCATCTGGCCAACGCCGGCATCCCTTGCTACCTGCTGGATATCGTTCCCACCAACCTGACGCCCGCGGAACAAAGCAAGGGTCTGACGCTCGAGAGCCCCGCCGTGCGCAATCGCATCGTCCTCGCCGGCCTGGAAGCCGCGAAAAAATCGCGCCCCGCCGCATTTTTCACGCCTGATGACGCGCGCCTCGTCACTCCCGGTAATCTTGAAGACAACGTCGCCTGGTGCGGCCAGGTAGATTGGATCATTGAAGCCGTCGCCGAAAATCTGGAAATCAAGCGCAGCCTCTTTGCGCGCGTCGAAACAGTCCGCAAGCCCGGCACCATCGTCACTTCCAACACCTCGGGCTTGCCGATTCATCTGATCGCCGAAGGCCGCTCCGAAGATTTTCAGCAGCACTGGGCCGGGACGCATTTCTTCAATCCGCCGCGCTATATGAAATTGGTCGAGCTCATTCCCGGACCCAAAACTATTCCCGAAGTTCTCGAATCCCTCGACGAAATCTGCGACCTGCGACTCGGCAAAGGTGTGGTTCCCGCGAAAGACACGCCCAACTTCATCGCCAATCGCATCGGCACATTTTCCATGCTCAACGCGGTGCGGCAGATGCTGGCGCTGGAAATGACCATCGAGGAAGTGGACGCCTGCACCGGCCCCGCGATCGGCCAGCCGAAATCCGCCACGTTTCGCACCGCCGATTTAGTCGGCCTCGACATCCTCGTCCACGTGGTCCGCAATATCTACGACAACGCCACCACCGACGCATCGCGCGACATCTACAAAGTTCCGCCGTTCATGGAAGAAATGCTAAAACGCGGTTGGCTCGGCGATAAAACCGGCGGCGGCTTCTACAAGAAAGTAAAAAAGGGCGGCGATTCCGAAATCCTGACGCTCGACTGGCAGAAAATGGAATACCGCCCGCGCCTGAAAGCGAAATTCGCTTCCATCGAAGGCGGCAAAGCCATCGAAGACACGCGCGAACGCCTGCGCGCTCTGCTTGCGCCCGCGCTTGACGGAAAAGGCGGCGACAAAGCCAATCGCTTCCTCTGGTCCAGCCTCAGCCAGACGTGCCTCTACGCAGCGCGCCTCATGCCGGAAATCGCCCATAACATTGTGGACCTCGATCGCGCCGCGCGCTGGGGATTCGCGTGGGAGCTCGGCCCGTTTGAAGTCTGGGATGCGGTCGGCGTCGAGCGCATGGCCAAAGCCATGGAACGCGACGGCCAGGAACTGCCGCCGCTCGTGCGCAAAGTTCTGGATTCGCCTAAAAAATCTTTCTACGAATCCGAGAAGGGAACCACGCGATATTTCGATGTCGCCTCGCAATCCCTGAAGCCCGTCCCAGAACCGCCGGGAATCATCATCCTGAAATCGCTGAAAGATCGCAGCGGCGTGGTGCAGAAAAATGCCGGCGCCAGCCTGATTGATCTCGACGACGGCGTCCTTTGCTGCGAATTTCACTCCAAGATGAATTCCATCGGCGGCGACCTGGTCGCCATGATCCACGCCGGAATCGCGCGCCTGAACTCAGATTTCGACGCGATGGTGATCGGCAATCAAGCCACGAATTTTTCAGTGGGCGCGAATCTGATGCTCGTGCTGATCAGCGCGCAAGAGGGCGAATGGGACGACATCCACATGGCTGTGCGCCAATTCCAGCGCGTGAACATGGCCATTAAATATGCGCCGCGGCCCATCGTCGCCGCGCCGCAAGGCATGGCTCTGGGTGGCGGATGCGAAATCAGCTTGCACGCAGCGCGCATTCACGCCGCAGCCGAAGCCTACCTGGGCCTGGTGGAAACCGGCGTTGGACTGATTCCCGGCGGCGGTGGAACCAAGGAAATGCTCATCCGCGCGAACGAACACTCCGCGGGCGGCGAAGATCTCGACCTATTCCACGCGCTGAAGCCCGTATTCGAAAATATTGCCATGGCCAAAGTCTCCAGCAGCGGCGAGGAAGCGCGCACGCTTGGCTATTTGCGCCCTTCCGATCTAATCGCCATGAATCGCGACCGCCAGATTGCCGACGCCAAGCAAACCGCGCTCGCGCTTCTACGCGCTGGTTATCATCCACCCGCCCCGGCGCAAATCCGCGTGCTCGGCGAGGAATTTCTCACCGGCGCGAAGCTGGCCATACACATGATGATTCGCGGCGGGTACGCCTCGGACTACGACGGCGTGGTAGGCCGCAAACTGGCGAACATTCTCGCGGGCGGCGCCATCACCGCGCCCCAGCTCGTTCCGGAGCAGTACGTCCTGGATCTGGAGCGCGAAGCATTTGTCAGCTTGTGCGGCGAACGGAAGACCCAGGAGCGTATCGCGCACACGTTAAAGACAGGAAAACCGCTCCGCAATTGATTTTCGCGAATTCACTGCTGCAACGTGCCCGCTGCGCAACTTTCACGACCGCGCCGTGTTGTTTACCTGCGGAGAAACCTATTTGCTTCGGATTGTATCTAAGACTGAGAATTCCGCGTATTTTGATGGGTCGGGGTGGCGTGTAAGCTGAAAGCTGGTGGAACTTTTTCCGTCGTTTTCGTGAAAGAGAATGTCTGTACTCCGCGTGCTGCATGCGAATGTCCCGCCCCGCATCAGCGGCGCTGTGGACTAATTCGGTAGCCAGCATGGTTGAATCTTGCTCAGTGGTGTTGTGTTGCGGCGCGCAAGGTTTCCGCGCACTCCGCAAATGCACTTGTTCGCGATTGTAAGCCGGTTCCGAAACCGAGCCTAGCCGGTCATCACAGGATGACGCCAACGGGAGACTTCTAATGCGAAAGAATATTCAACTTTTTACGTTACTGGCAATCGCCGCTGTGGGAATGTTTACTCTGTCCGCATGCGGTGGTGGCGGTGGTGGCGGCAATCATCCTACGGTAAATGACCTCGTGGTCCTTCCCGGCTCTTCCAGTATGGGGACCAGCCAGACGGCGCAATTTACGGCGTTTCTGAATGGCGCCGGCACCACCGCAACCTGGACCGCCAGCGGCGGCACCATTGATGGCACAGGCCTCTTTACCGCTCCTACGACTCCGGGCGCCGTCACCATCACTGCCACGTCCGGTTCGAACACGGGCACTGCCACAGTGACTGTCGCTGCCGCGCAACCGTTGGTTGTGAATCCCGCCGCGCTCACCATTCCAGCTGGCGGCCTGCAGTCCTTCACCGCC
>Ga0210389_10004179_pt1 | contig 11251 bp, 10 predicted proteins | sample IncBWH28OmetaG_FD_160127 | JGI IMG/M metagenome (GOLD analysis project Ga0210389, IMG submission 160127) | Forest soil microbial communities from Barre Woods Harvard Forest LTER site, Petersham, Massachusetts, United States - Inc-BW-H-28-O ... | reverse complement strand
AAAATGAGGATGCATCGATCCACAGCTTCCTCGCCCTGCGTCAAAACCTCACGGTTTTGACGGCGCAATCAACTGTTTGACCAGCCGTTCTGTCACCGACCATGCCTCTTCAAACTCTTCCATGGCCGACTCTATATCGCCGGTCGGCGCACCGTAGCGGACCCTTTCTAGTAAGTTGACTTTAGCCTCCCGGAGATACTCTAACGCCTGTAAAGCCTTGTGTCGTTCTTCGGCATCCTGATCAGAAATGGTTGACATAATCCTAACGCTAAGGCTGTCAGAACTTCGCGACAAGCGCGTGCGATAAATAAGAGCAATAGATATTCCGCTCAGCGTTGCTGCCGAGAGAATTGCCTCCTGATCCGGCTTGGCGCGTTCGCCATCAACGCGATCAACTGCGAGACGACGATCGTTACCGAGCATACCCGAGCGTTCACGGAGAAACACAACTTGCGAGGCAGGCTAGTCGTGATGGTCTAGTGGTTTGTTGCTAGTACCTTTTGTCATACGCAAAGGCAACGGCAACGCGTTGATAAGAGTATGCGTGCCGTCGATCTAACCGGGTGAGATTCATTGCGTCTGCTATGCCGTATTCCTCACGTGACCGGAGGCCGCGACATAGAAGTACCAAAAATGACCGCCATTGGTGCAAAGGTGCTCGCCGTTGATAACCTCGATGGCCAGTATCGTGTAATTGTTCGAATCGGATTCCCAAGGTACCGAGGGTCTTTCCACACCTTACAGTTCGGAGAAAAGAAGCCGTTCATGGGTTTCACGCACAACGGTCGGCTTGATCTCGTTTACCACGAAGATCCTCACCTAAAAGCAGGGCAACCGTTTCCGCTCTGGACGATTCAGTAACGGAGCGAAGGCTCGGAATGCTCCCCATCGGGAATGGGGCTATTTTATAAAACCGCGAGCTATTGAATATAATCTTATGAAAACTATTTTAATTAGCCTGTGCGTTCTAAGCATATTTGCAGGTCTAAGTTCGAAGGCATTAGCTCAGCCAGTTAGGACTAAGCTAACTTCGGCAACGGATGATTCGTACTGGATTTGGAGTGACCAATATCAGTGTTGGATCTGGAGCGGCCCTCAATTTCAAGGCGATTATCAAGGGCATTCGTTTTTTAAAGAGCACTTTCGGAATCACCAATTTTTTAATTTCTTTGAGAATGCGCCCGCGATTTTCTCGGATCCCACTCCTTCTTCTCTCCCGGCGGAGGGTGTTGTTCTAATCCGGAGAAAGTGATCTGGCTTCCCCGGTCTTCGATCCTATCTCCCAAAGTTTGTTCGGGCTGGAGGTCTGCCGGCCGGTTGCGTGCTCCAATGAGCTAACCATCTCGATGATCTTTTGCAACACACTGCCAATTTTGTCCCGGCCTTCCAGCATGTCCGAAAGCATGGTCTTGCCAATCACATCACGCAGGGCGGTTTGGGATCGGATCGGTGAAAGCCAAGGGGACACCCGAGGCGATCGGGCCAGTCGTGGTTGTTAGGACAGAATGCGTAAATCCTAGATACCTGTCACTCCGTATATTTTTGCGATAGCTGAAAGCAATCGGAACACTTCGAAAAGAGTGTTAGAGAGCCTCAGAGGCACGGGTAGGTTAGTTGTGGTTTTATGCTCTAGACAGCTGGCCTGATGCGAGGCTTCGCACCGGAGTCTCGGCTAGCGAGGCAAGTGCCTTTGCCGGGAGGGGTGGTTCATCTGCCAAGGTGCAAGAGAAGGATAAAACCCCCAAGAACGAAATGTATGAGTGAAGGTGCCGTAGAAATCAAGAATTTGGTGAAGACCTATGTGGATGACCGGGGCCGCGCAACATTCACAGCAGTTAAGAATATCAGCCTACACGTCGAGAACGGAGAATTCATGGTCCTTGTCGGACCTTCGGGGTGCGGAAAGTCGACTACCCTTCGTATGATCGCCGGTCTTGAAAAGATTACGAGCGGAACGATCTCGATTGGTAGCCGGGTAGTAAATGAGCTTGAACCGAAAGATCGCGGGATAGCCATGGTCTTCCAGAACTATGCGCTCTATCCGCACATGACCATCTTCAACAACATGGCGTTCGGCCTTCAATTGGCAAAGAAGAAAAAGAATTTTATTTTGGAAATCGTAAGACGAACCGCAAAGGCGCTCGGTCTCGACCACATGCTGGATCGCAAACCAAACGCGCTCTCGGGCGGTCAGCGCCAGCGCGTTGCTCTCGGCCGCGCCATCGTGCGAAGTCCGATTGTATTCCTCTTCGACGAGCCGTTGTCCAACCTGGACGCGAAGATGCGCGTCCATATGCGCTCGGAGATCTCCCGCCTGCATGCTGAGCTGGGTTCCACAATGATTTACGTAACCCACGACCAGATCGAGGCGATGACCATGGGTGATCGCATCTGCGTCATGCGAGACGGCCTCATCATGCAGGTAGCCGATCCGCTGACTCTTTACCGGCAGCCCGAAAATCTCTTTGTCGCGGGCTTCATTGGTGGTCCGCCAATGAACCTTCTCAAAGGGAAGGTCCAACGGCGCGATGGCGGTTTGTTCTTTGTAGAAGCGGGCGAGAGAGACGCTCTGACATTCCCTCTCAAAAGCCGCCTGGAACCTCTCGCGAATAGATACATCGATAAAGAAATCGTTTTCGGCATTCGTCCTGAACACATCACTAACGAACCGAAGGAGGGATCCAGTGTGCCGGTTACTTTGACCGTTGATATCGCCGAACCGATGGGTTCGGAGTCGCTGGTGTACCTGAAGGCAGGCACAGGTAACTTGATCGCTCGAATTCACGGCGAACATCTATTTCATTTGGGTGAACAAGTCACCGTCCAACTCGACCTCGAAAAGGTCTCTTTGTTCGATGTCGAAACCGAAAAAGTGATTCGATAACACCCATTTTGCGCCAGAATTGAACGGTGAGAGACCGTCCAAATTGCGCCCATGAGTTATTCGATATTGTCGCATTTTTGAAGTCAAAGGATAGGGCGCTGGCGCGGCAGATGAGCGGTCATTACTAACAAAGTGAATAGAATCCGCTTTTGACTTTAGTCGTGCGCAGAGGGCTGTTCCAATCAGACAGTCGCGGCGCAGACTTCGCTCAGAGTCGCCACGAACTTAGAGACGACTCCGGAATAGAGCCCGTTTTTCTTCCAAACGGCCCCGAGTGGTATCTTTACGGGTTTTGGCGCCACCAGATCTTTGAAAACAACATGTCTAGCCGGAAACTTTTTGATTGGCTCGCTGACCAAGGCAACACCAAAGCCAGCCGCAACCAGAGCGAGCGCACTTGCCGCCCCGTCTGCTTCCCTCGCGATACGCGGTGTGAACCCTCCTTGTTGGCAGACGGTCTGCAGCCAATTGCCGTACTCGGGGTACATTCTATTTAACCCAATGAAAGGTTCCTCTTTGAGGACAGGCAAAGGGATTTCCGGCAGGACCGCTTGCGGGTGGGATTTTGGCAATGCGACCGCGACCGGATGCCGGATCAGCAGCTGAACTCTTAACAATTCTAGGATCGGCCGATTGCTGAGTAGGACTAGGATGCCCACGGCGATGCGCCCGTCTAGCAGCGCGCGTTCTTGTGTTTCTGGGTCCATCTCGATGCAATCGACGACGATTCCTGGCGAAATCTTCTGCCAACGCTCAAGTGTTTGCCCGAGAAACTCGTGTGTCAGCGCCGCCATGTGACCGACCGTCAACTCTCCCAGCTCTCCCCGATTGATGCGTTGCGCTTTTTTCACTGCAAGATCGCAGGCTTCCAAAATCCCGCGCGCGTCAATCAAAAATGCTTTTCCAGCTGCTGTGAGCGCGACCCCCTTTCGCTCTCGCTGGAACAGATTGACTCCGAGCTCCCCCTCCAAGTCCTGAATTTGTTTGCTGAACGGAGGTTGCGACACGTGTAGTCGACCGGCCGCGTGGGTGAAATTCAGCTCTTCAGCAGCAGCGACAAAATATTCCAGGTGGCGAAGTTTCATTAGAGCTCAGGCCTCTCCGCCCGAGCTTCGGCCATCGCTTTGTCCAGAATTCCCTGAATCACCCGAGCAACAGAAAGATCCTCATAGGGATCATACTATCTTCATAACGGAAAGCAATGGAAACGCTTCGCAAAGAGTATTGGGAAACTCTCTGGGCGAGGGCAACTTGGCCCTAGGAAATCAACTTTTTCTAAGCTTCCCAGAGCCAACAATCCATGCCGTTTTCGTCTCGGTTAGATCTTCTGATTCTTCTTACCAATCGCGCGGCGCCGTCAGTTGGCAGGCTCTAAAGGTCGAAAAGAATCAGAGAGTCGGGTAGCTCAAGCTTAATGAAGCTCGCGCTGGACTCTTAACTTTCCGCCAACGTTCACGGACGAAGAGATTGAGCAAATTATTAGTCCAACAGATCCCACAGCCAACGGTCCATGTCGTTCTCCGCCACAGTACCCATCTCGTGAATCTGAAACACGTGAGGAGCACTGTCTTTGAGGAATCGCGCGGCTCTGAGTAATTTGAAGGTAGGCGTTGCCCTATCGCCCACAAATGCCGGATCACCGAGAATCAGGTTCACTGCCGCCTCCAGGCTTGGAGAATAAGGAAGTCTCGAGTCAATTTTGTCGCGCTTTCCTTCGTCGATGACTCCGATATTCATACCGTTCTCTCTCTTAACCTAGTTACATGGTTAGATGTAGAAGCGCGCGGTTCAATCAGCCACCCTATTCGGCGCCCTCGGACCAGGTTGAGGACGATTACAATGATGGCGATGACTAAGAGTACGTGAATCAGCCCACCTGCGACGTGAGTCAACAGGCCTAAGGCCCAGAGCACAATTAAAATAATGGCTATTGTCCAAAGCATAGTTTTTAGTTCTTTCGATTGGTTGAGATAAGTCGTACGGTCTGTCCGAAGCCGGCTCTGTTATCCTGCAACGTGATTCTTCCCTGGACCAGGTGACAGAAATTTTCTCGGCGCGAAGCCGCCTTCATAAGCGTACCGCTAGGATCGACCCCTTGCGTCGACTTCTCCTACACTGTTATCGATGAGTTGCTGTTGCCTTTGAGTCTCACGGCTGTCTCGAAAGGGCCGGCGAATGGACCGCAACCTGGAACCTTTATCTCGATCACCTTCAGCTGAACGACATAACGGTCAGCTGAGGGCTTGCGGTTTGGGGATCAACTACATAAATGATAGAGTAATGATGCGCTAAAACGAATTTTGTGCGACCGCCACGTTAAATAGAAATGATGCCGGCCCAGAGACTACCTATCCTAGATGACACTTAATTAGGAACTCCATAAAATAGCCCTCACTCCAAACCACGCCAGCGGCAGCGCAAAATGCCGCCTTGAATCATATCATAATCCTATGCGCGATCTAAAACTCATCACTGCATCAGTCTTGGCGATTTTGGTAGCAATCCTCGTCTTCCAAAACACCGAGCCGGTAGAAACGCATCTACTATTTGGAACCGTCGCTATGCCCCACGCCGTTTTGATTTTCATCTCCGCCGCGGCCGGATTCGCGCTTGGAGTCCTTCTCACGATGTCACTGAGGTCAAAGCGTAAGAACATACGATGAGCCACAAAGAAATATACGCTTAGGTTCAGCAGCGACACTTCCGCGACAGGCGCCTTCACTTTGGCGAGAGGACTCCCTCAACGGCTCGGCCAGGCTTGGCCCAACCGAAGCCAATCTCGGGTCGATTTTGGCGAGGCTGGAGCGGCTTTGTTGCCATCGTTCTAGCCGTGTCACGCGTCGAGGCGATCGCAAACGCGGTCTCCAAGAATTGGGTCCAATGCCACCTCCAGGGCTAGGACGATAGGAAAGCTCCCAGTCAATCTTGCTGTACTCCCTTTGATCGATCGCACCGGAATTTCCGATGGGCCTAAATTAACCGGGTTCTACTAGTTGATTTTTGAAAGCTCAGGACCATCTAATGGTATTCGAGGATATCGTCCTCGCGCATGATCTGGTTTATCACCGGAACAGGTTCCCCAGCCCCCGTCGTTCTTTCTTTCTGTCTCGCTCGCTTCTAGATACTCAATCATTTCCGAAATCTCGTGTTCCGCAATCTTCTGGCCGCTGTTCCGGCACTGGAGACGGAGCCTTCTCAGATTGGTGAAATCGCCCAACGCACAGAGCCATAACGCATCCAAAAGATGCGCGCCCTCTCCTCTCTGATTCGCTATCTTAATAATTTCCTCTCTTTTGGACACGTCCGCGGCCCTGTTGGCCGTTTCCAGCTCCCGGGACTTCGATCGGCGTGGATTTAACGCTCGGCCACCTGAGTAGCTTTTGAGAGAACCGCGTAGAATCGAGATTCTAGATTACAAAATAGTGTAGCTCACTTTCAGGCAACCGTCGCCAACTATCGATCCTTTCGCTTCCTCGATCCGATCATCTGCGTCGCCGGCGATTTACCGATTTTCCGTCGCCAGAGAAAATTGATTTCACGCTGGCCATATCGAAGAACAATCAGAACACTTCTAAAACGGTATAAGGAGAAGCTCTGATTTCGGAGTACGGTGGTGATGGGTTCATGCGGAGACAAATAGGCCTCCGCTAACGAGGGAGACGGCTTTGTCGCGATTAGGGGTTCATTGCGGGGCCCAAATGAACGTAGATGCTGCGCAAAAAAAACTCCTTGGGCCAGGAGCAAAACTACGGAGATAATTGAAGTGAAGCAAAAGAGGTTAGTTGAGATGTTAAAATTCGTCGTATTTTTGGGCTTGGGAGCAACCATAATCTTCTGCAGCAGGTTGGTAATTTTGACCCTGCCCTAGAGCATATCCAATGCACAAAAGAGGTAAGCCGAAGCTATAGATGAGCACGCGATGGAACGCTGCATGATTAGCATCGATGAGAATATGCACCGATCATCGCGACAGATCGCGGTTCCGTTGAACCAGCACCGAATCACATACGGATGAGTTCCTATGTCCCGAGCTACTTTGACCTTGGTCATGTCTTCGCTGACCCGGACGCGCTCAACCCCCGGTATCAGGTAAGTGAACCTGTTTCGTTCTTGTCCCGCCGGCCTCGTCTTCAGTGTTTTGAATCAGCCCGCACGCCTCACGTAGCCAAAGGCCCGAGGCGAGATACAGAAGATCAGTAGGGACTGACGGTTTACGAATCGAGCTCGACTTCGTCGCCGTCAGCGGCGAGTGTCCCCCACTCTTTCTTGCCAAGGTGCCTCTCCGCGTCTGAAGTTTGCTAAGGCGGAATCCATCCGGGCGAAGTCTGACGTAGCAAGTGACACAATATCACTCCCATACCCGCAAAAGACCTTACCGTCGCTAAGCAGAGTAGCCAATACCGAGTACTCGTTCAGATCGAACTCGAGAAATACGTAGGTTCATTCCACACCTTAGTATTTGGAAAACGCAGACCGTTTACCGGTTCCTGTTACAAAGGTCAGCTTGATCTTTTTTACTACCGAGATCCCGGCCTCAAAGCAGGGAAGCCGTTCCCGCTTTGGACGATTAAGTGAATCGAGTCTACAAACTGATCAAGCGAAGCGTTACCAGGGGGATCTAGTTTTGTGTTTCTGGCAGCTTTGTCATACGAAAAGGCAACGGTAACGCGTCAAAAAGAGTATGCGTGCGAGCAATTGACGCGGGGTGAGATTTGGCGGGTTGCTATGCTGTAGTCTTAACTTGACTGAGGCCGCTACGTAGAAGGCCAAAAAAATGACCGCTGTCAAAGCCACCAATGTAGTCGGCAACATGCCAATGTTGAGTGTGACATCAAAACTCTCTTTTCAGACGTCAGAAGAGACGGTGGAGGAAGGAGAGCCCTCTGCGAGTTGAACCGACGGCCATCGAACTGGCGGGCGTTAGACCGCCACACGAAAGGAGTCTACGATGATGGTATCTGTTTTTGTCGGCACCAGCCTCGAAGGCTTCATTGCGCGACCGAACGGCGATCTCGACTTTTTGCCGCCTGGCGGCGGCGAACCCCATGGCTACGACGAATTTATAGCAAGCGTCGATGTGATTGTGATAGGTCGCAAGACCTTCGAGACGGTTTTGACGCTCGGGCCCTGGCCATATGGTGACAAGCGCGTAGTGGTCCTGAGCAGTCGCCCCGTCGACTTGTCCGCGGCCAGCGGAGGCGTTGTCGAGTGGATGGCCGGGCCTCCGGCTCAAATCGTTTCGCAACTCGCTGCTGGTGGTGCCCACCACCTCTACGTCGACGGTGGGATCACGATTCAAGGGTTCCTACGCGCGGGGCTGATTCAACGTCTCATTATTACTCGTGTGCCTGTGCTCATCGGCGACGGAGTTCCTCTCTTCGGCAGCCTAGCGCGCGACATTCGGCTCAGTCACGTAGCGACTCGGCATTATCCGAGCGGCTTAGTTAGCAGCGAGTACCATGTTGCCGCCTAACTTTCCGAAACTGGCGGCTGAAGCAGGGGGGCGGCACACGACGGCGGGTGGTCGAAAATGGCACGGAATAACATCGGCAAAAAAGTTAGTTAGTTGCTAACATTAGTCCCCCCTCGCAAACGAGCCGGCTCGGAATAGGCCCGGCCCTTCCCACAGCTGTAGCGCTCCGGAACCCTCGCTCGCGCGGGTGCTTCTGATTCGCCCGTTCGCTGCGTTGGTTTGGCAGGCAGTTTTATTGTCATTGTTCGATCACACTCAGCCTTCGCCGTTGTTGCCGATGGCTTCAACCGGACATCCTTCCATGGCTTCCTTACAAAGCGCCTCCTCCTCCGGGCTGGTCGGTTGCTTAAACACATAGGAGTAGCCGCCCTCGTCGCTGCGCATGAAATTAGCGGGTGCGGTTTCCCGGCACAGGTCGCAGTCGATGCACTGATCATCGACGTAAAGCTTTCCGGACACGTTTTCCGCGTATTTATTCGCGATGTCGGCCATAGATTCTCATTCGTTTCATGGACACGGACTAAGCCCTCCCACCGCCGCCGAGGCCGCGGAAGTCGAGGCTCTCCATTAGCACGGCGATCCAGGAAAAGGGTCCGTTACCTTCCGAGACATTGCTCTTGGGACCGGGTTCCGAATTCAGCTTGGAATGGTGCGCAGCTTAGTAATCCATCTCGCCCATGCCGCCCGGACCAGCCGGCCCCGGTTTGTGTTTCTCAGGCAACTCTGTCACCAATGCTTCTGTGCTGAGCATGAGACTGGAGATCGAGGCGGCGTTCTGTAGCGCCGTACGGACCACCTTGGTCGGATCGACAACACCGGCCTTCACCAAGTCCTCGTATTCGCCAGTCGCCACGTTGAACCCTTCATTGCCGCTGCGCTTCTTGACTTCCTGGACGATCAAAGCGCCTTCCTGGCCAGCGTTGTCAGCCAACTGGCGTGTCGGAAACTCAAGTGCGCGGCGAACAATCTGAACGCCAACCGCCTCATCGCCTTCCAATTTTAGGTTATCGAGCGCCTTTTGAGTGCGAAGGTAAGCAACACCGCCGCCGGGAAGGACACCCTCTTCGACAGCTGCGCGAGTCGCATGCAAGGCATCTTCCACGCGAGCCTTCTTCTCCTTCATTTCTGTCTCCGTGGCGGCGCCGACACTAACAACGGCAACACCACCGGCGAGCTTGGCCAAACGCTCCTGCAATTTCTCACGATCGTAGTCCGAAGTGGTTTCCTCTATCTGACGCCGGATCTGGCTAACCCGACCCTGAATATCTTTGGTAGGTCCCTCGCCCTCAACGATGGTCGTATTTTCCTTGTCGATCGTCACCCGCTTCGCGCGGCCGAGATCTTCCAGCGAAATGTTTTCAAGCTTGATCCCAAGGTCCTCGGTAAGACAACGACCACCGGTGAGCACCGCGATGTCCTCGAGCGTCGCTTTGCGCCGATCGCCGAAGCCGGGAGCTTTCACGGCGGCCACCTGGAGGGTCCCCCGCAGCTTGTTTACCACGAGCGTCGCGAGAGCTTCGCCTTCGACGTCCTCAGCGATAATGAGTAATGGGCGGCTAGCCTTCGAGACCTTCTCGAGAACCGGAAGAAGATCTCTTAAACTGGTGATCTTCTTCTCATGGATCAGGATGTAAGGGTTCTCTAACACAGTTTCCATGTTTTCGGCGCTGGTCACGAAGTAAGGAGACAGATAACCCCGGTCAAACTGCATACCCTCCACCACTTCAAGTGTGGTTTCGATCCCTTTTGCCTCTTCGACAGTGATGGTGCCGTCTTTGCCAACTTTGTCCATGGCGTCGGCGATGATTTCGCCGATCGTCGTATCCCAGTTGGCCGATACGGTTGCGACCTGAGCGATCTCCTTCCGATCCGACACTTTCCTGGAGATCTTCTTGAGTTCCTCGACGATCACATCTACCGCTTTCAGGATACCGCGCTGAAGCGAGGTCGGATTCGCGCCGGCGGTTACGTTTTTGAGTCCTTCGCGGAAGATTGACTCGGCCAGAACGGTCGCAGTCGTCGTGCCATCACCGGCCACGTCCGACGTCTTGGAAGCGACCTCGCGGACCAGCTGGGCTCCCATATTTTCGTACGGGTCCTGGAGCTCGATTTCCTTCGCTACGGTGACGCCGTCTTTCGTGATCGTTGGGCTACCGTATTTCTTGTCAAGGATGACGTTGCGTCCAGCGGGTCCGAGGGTGGCTTTCACCGCTCTCGCGAGCTTTTCCACACCGCGGAGCAGTGCATGACGGGCTCCTTCATCAAACTGTAGTTGTTTTGCTGCCATAAAATGAAACCTAATTAACGGTTTTAAAGTTCGGGGTTATCCAATGATTCCGAGGACATCGTCCTCGCGCATGATGAGGTAGTTCTCACCGTCGATCTTAATTTCGGTACCGCCGTACTTAGAGATGAGGACTTTATCGCCAACTTTGACGTTGAATTCGATCTTCTTGCCGTTGTCGTCGAGCTTGCCGGTACCGACAGCGACAACCGTGCCTTCCTGAGGCTTCTCTTTTGCCGTGTCGGGAATGATGATGCCTCCGTTCTTTACTTCCTTCTCTTCGAGCGGCTGAATTAGCACGCGATCGCCGAGAGGTTTTACTTTGACTTTCATATATATATGGGACCTGCCAGGCGTAAGAACGCCATTTCGATGCTTTCTGCTAATTCGAACATCTTCGCGGATTTGCGATGTTCCGGTTCCCGGTACTTCGATCGGCGTGGATTTAACGCTAGGCTACCTTGAGCAGCTTTTGAGAGAACCGCGTAGAATCGAGACTCTGACAGAACTAACCTAGCACATTTTCAGCCCAAAAGCGCCTACTATCGACGTTATTTATGATCCGCTGTTTTCTTCAGGAAGAACTGGCAATCTTCCGAAACTTTTGCCA
>Ga0210389_10004178_pt1 | contig 11253 bp, 8 predicted proteins | sample IncBWH28OmetaG_FD_160127 | JGI IMG/M metagenome (GOLD analysis project Ga0210389, IMG submission 160127) | Forest soil microbial communities from Barre Woods Harvard Forest LTER site, Petersham, Massachusetts, United States - Inc-BW-H-28-O ... | reverse complement strand
TGCCGGGCTGACTCCTACCGTTACCGGATATGATGCCGAGCTTCAATATGTGGATCGGATGCTTGGGCGCTTCCATGAGCTTCTGGCTGGCACGGGGTTGTGGGACAAGGCGCTCGTCATTGTTCTCGCGGATCACGGCGAGAGCCTCGGCGATCATGGCGAAACCAGTCACGGATACTTCGCGTATGAGAGCACTCTGCATGTGCCGCTGATCGTCCACTGGCCCGGCGGGTCGCAAAGGTTTCCGAAGCAGATTAATGAATCCGGAGGCTTGATAGATGTCGCGCCGACGATTCTCGAGTTCCTTCATTTCCCTGTGCCGCCATCGTTCGAAGGCGTTAGTCTGCTGCCCGGGCATGGGGAACACGCGGTCTTCAGCGAGAGCGTTTATCCGCGGGAGGCGTTCGGGTGGGCGCCGCTGCATGTGTTGCGTCTGGGGCAGTGGAAGTATATCGACGCGCCCAGGGCGGAGTTATACGATCTGTCGAAAGATCCGGCCGAGCGGGCGAACGTTTTTTCAACGCAGAATCCGGCGGCGCAATCTCTCAAAAGCCAGCTTGGGGATCTGATCGCAAGGCATGGGCCGAAGCCATCTTCGGCGAGCTCGGAGGTCTCGGCGCGTACACGCGCGGTTCTTGGTTCTTTGGGTTATACCGCCGGCGGGCGCGCGAAAAATGGGAAGCCGCCGGCCGATCCCAAGGACAAGGTGGCTGAGTCCGAAGCCTATGAAGGCGGGCTGGCGCTACTCTATTCGTCGCAATACGACAAGGCGATTCGTGCTTTCAGCCGCATCGTGACCGAGGATGGACAGAATCTGCCTGCTCTGTGCGCTTTGGGTGAGGCTTACCTGCGATCGGGAAACACGACCCGCGCTCTGGGACTTTGGCAGCAGGCGCTGGAGAAGGATCCGCAATATCAGCCGGCCGCGGATTCGATCGGGGAGTATTGGCTCGCGCAGAAGAATTTCGAAAAGGCTTGCCGCTTCGTACCTGCCACGCCGGAGTGCGCTGGAAGGAAGTAGGCGCCGGGATGAGTCCCGGCGCTGCAGGCTGAAGCCTGCGCCACGTCCGATATCATTGAGACATTGGCCGGCATTTACATTTCGTGGCCGTTTTGCGCGCAGAAATGCACTTATTGCAATTTCGCGTCGGGCGTTTTTCCGCGGGAACTGGAATCACGCTATCTCGACGCACTGATACGCGAAATCTCCTCGCACCACTGGGATTGGCGACCCGAAACGCTCTACATTGGCGGCGGGACACCCAGCGGGATGGATGCGGATGTGATTACGAAATTGGCAGCCGCATTGCCGCACGAAGCGTGGCTTGAGGCCACCATTGAGGCCGCTCCGGGCACCCTCACTGCTGAACGCGTTGCGGCGTGGAGACGGGGCGGGTTCAACCGCGTCAGTCTGGGCGTGCAATCGTTTGTTCAGCCGGAACTCGCGCGCACCGGGCGCAAGCACAATGCGCGGATCGTTGAGGACGATATCGCGCTGCTTCGCGCGAAAGGCATTCACAACATCAATATCGACCTGATCGCGGGCCTTCCCGGCCAGACTGAAGCGAGCTGGGAGGAATCGCTTGCGGCAACGCTCCGCCTCGATGTTCCTCACGTTTCCGTTTACATGCTCGAGGTGGACGACGACAGCCGCCTGGGTTCCGAGATTCTGCTCGGCGGAAAGCGCTACGGCGCTTTGGACGTCCCTTCCGAAGATCAGATTGCCAATTTCTATGAAGGCGCGGTTGAAAAGCTTGCAGCCGGCGGCATTCAGCGTTACGAGATTTCAAATTTCGCCAGGCCGGGCGCGGAGTCGCTCCACAATATGAAGTACTGGAAACGCGAACCGTACATCGGATTCGGCGCCGACGCCCATTCCTTCGATGGCACGAAGCGCTGGCAGAATGTGGAATCGGCGCAGGAATACGTAGAGCGGGGCGAATCAGTCCGATGCGAGGAGACATTGGCCGACGCGGGTGAGGAGAAGTTCTTTGTCGGGCTCCGGCTTTCCGAAGGCGTTCATGCAGACCAGCACGACTGGCAGCGGTTCGGGCCCGCTTTCGAACGTTTTCTTGCTGCGGGGATCATGGAGCGCGCAAACGGAAATCTGCGGCTGACACCACGTGGCGTGATGGTGTCGAACGAAATCTTTCAGGAGTTCATCGGCGCATGATCGATCTGCGCAGCGACACGGTCACGAAACCCACGGCGGCTATGCGCCAGGCGATGTTCGAAGCCGAGGTCGGCGACGACGTCTATGGCGAAGATCCTACTGCCAACCGCCTGGAAGAACGCGCCGCCGAGGTGGCGGGCAAGGAAGCTGCTCTGTTCGTTCCCACCGGCACGATGGGAAACACGATCGCGATCAAGCTGCTCACCGAACACGGCCAGGAGGTAATCTGCGATTCACGGGCGCATCTGCTCGACTGGGAACTGGCGATGCTGGCATGGTTCTCCGGCTGTCTGATCCGTTCCGCGGAGACCGAGAACGGCATTCTGACATGGGACATCATTCGAACTGTTCTTAAGTCCGGCGGACCGCACTCTGCTCGCACGGGCGCCATCGAAATCGAAAACACGCACAACATGGCCGGCGGGCGCGTTTATCCGCAGGAGGTGATCGACGATATTTGCGATCGCGCGCATGATGCCGGCGTTCCCGTGCACATGGATGGGGCGCGTGTCTTCAACGCAGCCGTGGCCACAGGGAAGACTGTGCGCGAAGTCGTCGCCAAAGCTGACACCGTGATGTTCTGCCTCTCGAAAGCGCTGGGCGCTCCTGCAGGGTCGATCGTCGCGGGTCCGGCGAAATTGATCGAGAAGGGGCGGCTGCTGCGCAAGCGGCTGGGCGGGGGGATGAGGCAGGTCGGCGTGCTGGCAGCGGCCGGCCTCCTGGCACTCGAAGAATCGCCGAAATGCCTGCATGTCGATCATGCGAATGCGCAATTCATCGCCGAACGGCTGCGGCGTATCGATGGGGTGCGCGTGCGGCCGGTCGAGACGAACATCGTGGTTTTCGATCTGCCGCAGGGGTGTCCGCCGCGCGCGACGGTTGCGGGCTTGAAGAAACGGGGCGTACTGCTGAATTCGGTGAACGATCAGTTCATGCGCGCCGTGACGCACTACGATGTGAGCCGCAAGGATTGCGCCGAGGCCATGGACGCGCTGGAAGAGACGCTTCGAACTATTTGACGGCTGTTGTGGCCATGTAGCTGGTGCAGTCGGCGAGGCTTTCAAACAAGCTGCCATCGGAGCGCGCGAAGTGGTGCCAGCCTGGACCCTGGCATTCTTCTCCATCAAACGGAACAGTGCGCGCGGGCTTCAGCTCGAATTTCTGCGTCTTGCCGTGGATGGTGGCGCTGAGAAGCCGGCGCCGATCCTCATCGTAAGTGCCGTGATGCTCTTCGACCTCCTGCATCACGCCGATACCTTTGGCAAACCACCGGTCCATGACTTCGCCCGATCCGAGGGGTGTCCAGACGTGAAAGGTGTCAGCTCCGGGGGCACCGAACGGATCTGAGTTAACTCCGGCTACTTCCCAAACGAATTCATCGGCGGGTGACGTGGTTGCCACCCTGCCCCATCGATCACCTTTGACGATGGGAAAACAGAAGTCGGCCGGCACATCGCGGCGAAGCAAGGCGCCCCGGTATTCCGGACGGATGTGATTGGCGCCGTCGAGCGCGGAAACGCTCCCTGTGGGGCCAACCGGCACGTCTGACGCACCGTTGGCTTCGGGCCCGTCGAGCAGATAGACGCAGTTTTCGCGAATCAGGAGGTGGGTTTCGAAGGGCGCACGCGCGGAGCCTGTGAGGACGGTGATGGTTTTGGTGACCAGAGTTCCGGCGACCTCGGGGACCTTCGCCGAACCAATGATCTTCTCTTCGATAGTCCAGCGTTCGACGTCGGGATGGGCCAGGTCGCCGGTGAGCGCTTCCTGCTGATAGATCCAGGAATTGCCCGGCTCAAGAGGGTACCAGGAGCTTGTGGCATCCGGCGCGCGCAGAGATCCGCAGCTGACGGCGAACATGCAGAGTGCGAAAGTGGCGCAGGAACGCAGCACCGCTCCCTTACGATCGCGGCTCGGTAAACACAGACGCCGCCAAGCGCCGGCCGCGAGGGGGTGCGCTATGTTCCTGCATGAAATCATCCGGAAGGAAACTAGTGTAGCGTCCACAAAATAACTGGACACCATGCTCCAAAAGTGCACGCGGCGCAAGGCGCGTTTTTCCCAGCGAACAAGGAACGCGACTCGCGTCGCGTGTACCATCTCATTCTGTCCATTTAATTCCCGGACAGTACACCAGCGGGGCTTTGCCCCAGCCCAATTTGCAACAAGTTTGTGCGCTCAAGGATTCTAGTATCGGAGAAATGCTTCGGCGGTGAGGACGATGAGCACGATTCCGATCACTACGGCAGTACCGCCAACGAGGCGCGAAACCGGGGTGGCCCAGGAGGCCGGAGCTTGTGTTTGCATCTGCGCCAGTTCGCCGCTGGCCTCCACTCTGGCGTACTCGACCGGATGCCGGTCCTTGAACTCCTTTTCGGTCTGACTACCGGTGAAGACCGTGATGTCCATGGGGAAGTTGTGCGGCCGCAAGTGTTCGTTGAAGAAATGGATGACAAAGATCCATCCGACGGCGAGCAGCGCCTCTTCGCCGTGAATGAGGAGGGCGACGTTGAGCCAGGAGCCGGGAATCAGCTTTGCAAAGGCGGGCGCAAACCACATAGCGTAGCCCGATATCCCAATGATCGCCATGCCCCAGAAGACTCCCCAGTAATCGAGTTTTTCCCAGTAGGTGTAGCGATCGAATTTGGGTTTCGGGCCGAGGAACACGAGCCACTTCGCCTGCGCGATGAAATCCTGAATGTCTTTGAGGCGCGGCACCATGGAGTTCGGGCCCCACAACAGCCACCATTGCTTCTTTACCGCCGTGCGGTATGCGATATCGGCTGCATGGGCCGCGAAATCGATGGTGAGGACAACGGCACAGAACTTGTGGAAGAAGATAATCGCCGAAAATCCTCCGACGGCGTTCGCGAAGGCGACGCTCCACGATGCGCTGCTGAATCGCAGTGGCAATCCGGTGGCCGCGAGACCCAGAAAAGTGATCATCAGGACAGCGTGCATGAACCGCTGGACTGGCGTGAAGCGCGTGTAGTAGCGGGTTTCGGTGTTCATGACTTCCCCTCCTGGGCGCCGTGCCTTTCGGCTCGCGATCGGATGAACCACAACAACGTGTGCAGGGCGAACACGCCGAGGACGCTTGCCAGCAGCAGGTTCATGAATATGGCCGTTGCGTGCAGCGCCGGGTATTGCTTGCCATTATGCGCGTCGGCGTGCGGGCCATAGCTGACGAAACTGGCGTTCGCGCCCGTGTGGCACTTGCCACAGGTCTGGATCAGGTTGGCCGGCGCTATGGTCGATTTCGGGTTGAACGCGGGAAGAATGTCGTGTGCCCTGTGGCAGTCCCAGCAATGCGCGGATTCCACGTAACCGAGCGAGGAGACGTGGGCATGGAAGGTGTCCCGATAGGTTCCGTAACGTTCCTTGTGGCAATCTCCGCAGGTGGCGTTCGTTTTCATCTGGAATGATGCCTGGCGGATGTCGCCGATCTGGTGAGCCGTGTGGCAGCTTGTGCAAACCGGCGCGGCGGTGTTGCCGGATTTCATGGCCTCGCCGTGAACTCCGGCGAGGTAGTCTTTCTCGATGCCCTGATGACAGGCGCCGCAGGTTGCGGGAACATTAACCCGGTTGACGCGGCTCATGGGATTCGACGGGGCGAGAATGTCATGCGATCCGTGGCAGCTCGAGCAGGTTGCGGCGACGAGGAGCCCGTCTTTCGTGAGCGCGAAGCCGTGGATGGAATCCATGTACTCGGAATAGACATCGGGCAGGTGATGCTGCTGCGCGAATTTCCTGTCGCCGTGGCATGTCCCGCAGGTTCGCGGCAGGTTAGAAGGATAGACCGTCGAGGCTGGATCCTTCACCGGGACGATGGCGTGCGAGTCACCGTGGCAGGAAATACAGGGCTGCTGCGAGGCGTGGGCGTGAACGCTGGATGCGAGCGCCGTGTTGGCTGCAGAGTGGCAGGAGCCGCATTCGACTTTGGCGACATGGTCCGGATGCGGGAAGCCTTTGATATCCGTGTGGCAGCCGGTGCAGCCCGCGGCGTTGTGAACGCTGGCGTGAAATGGGTTCGTTTTTTCTTCGTGGCAGCTCAGACACTGGCCGTCCTGGGCTGCGGCAAATGCAGAGGTCGCGGAAAGGACGAGCAGCATCAGCAGCACCGCTCCCTCACGATCGCGGCTCGGAATCGCTTGCCGGAGCGGTTTCATTGTCTTCTCCTAGTGCGCGGGAACGATACCGAAATCACTCAGAATCGCCGGATTCTTCTCTTCCATCGCCTTCAGTTCGTGGCATGTGTCGCAATCGTTCGGGATCGCCTTGCCGCCCGCACTGGTGTGGCTTCCGTCATGGCAGCGGAAGCAGCCGGGGGAATCCATGTGACCAAGATTGTTGACGTACGTGCCCCAGGTGACCCGCATATCCGGGAAAACGTTGCGTGCGTAAATGGCTTGAACCGCCGCAATCGCGCGGTCGATCTTTCCGCGATCCTGAGTCCAGGTCTGTGGGTACTTGCTTTGATAAAAGGCGCCGAGCGTGTTGCCGATCTGGCGCGTAGCGGCATCGCCATCCGGATAATTCCGTTTCAGCACGGCCAGCGCCTGCTTTTTGACGAATGGCAACGAGGGGCTGATGTCGCCGGTGCTCAGGGCGTCGTCCAGAGCACGTTCGGGCAATTGGAACGTGTGAGTGGGGCGGTTGTGGCAGTCCACGCAATCCATCGTGCGCCGCTCGCCTTTTGCCAATTGCTGCTCGGTGACTTTCTGGTCGGTTGCGTTATAGATGGTCTGTTTGCCTTTGGCGTCGGTGTAGATCACGCGCGGGATCGTCTGGCGCTTCGGATCCGTCGTGATGTACTCGATGCTTGTATTCTCGGCCAGATGGGCGCCGTGAATGCCAACGGTTCCATTCCAGGCGACGCCTCCGACTTTCATCAGCAGGACGGTGCTTGCCGCGGTGTTTGTCTCGTCTTCGGCGTAGGCCGTGTGCACGACTACTTTGTCTCCAGTGAAACGCTGAGGCCAGTGGCACTGCTCGCACGTCTCGCGCGCGGGGCGGAGATTCTCAACCGGCGCGGGGATCGGGCGCGGGTAGTTATTCAAAAGGACCGCAATCACCTGGCCGGTGCCGGAAAGCTTGCTGCGTACGAACCAGGATGCGCCGGGGCCGATGTGGCATCCGGCGCAATCCACGCGCGCGTGCGGAGAGTTCTGGTGACTCGTGAACTCCGGCTTCATGACGCTGTGGCAGGTGGTTCCACAGAAAGCCGTTGTGTCCATGTAGTTCACGGCGCTATAGGAGAGCTGGCTGGCGATTACCAGGTTCACGATCGTCGTCATGGCGATGAACGTTGACAGGCGCCTGAAATCGCGATTCTGCCAATTGATTGCAGGAAAGCTGGGTTCGGCGCCGCTAAGCCGCTCGCGGCGGCGCCGGTGGACAATTCCAATCGGAATCAGAATCAGACCCAGAATGAATATGGCCGGCAATGCCAGAAACAGCAGAATGCCTATGTAAGGATGGGTGGCCTCTCCGCGCAACGAAAAGGGCAGCAAAAACAACCAGAAGACCGTAGCCGTGGTAACGATGACCACGCCGATCAGGCTGATCCAGTCGTTCGAAAGATGGAGTACCGGCCCGAGGCGCTCGCGCGAGAAGAAAGGGAACGATTCTTTATCGGGCACCGGAGGAAGCCTTGTTGTTGAGGTAAGCGATCAGGTCGGACATGTCGTGAGTATCGAGGCGCGGCCAGATACGCCCTTTTCCCTGGGCGCCGGACATTACCGAGGCGTGCTTCCAGACCGCGGAGACCATGGTGATATCTGTGTATGGCCGGACTCCGGGTGTAAGGGCGGGCGCGCCGGCATTTGTACCGCCGTGGCAGGTAGCGCAATCCCTGGCGAAAACTGTTTTACCGTGTCCCGCATTGCCGCTGTTTTCAAACATCCGGCGCGACCAGATATAGCTGGCAATCTGGCGCATCTCGCCGGGAGCGAAACTCAAACCGGCGCCGGACATCTCACGGCCGTGATTCCACATGTCGGCCGCAACATCTGTCATGGTCTGTCCTGCCAGGCCGGTGCCCAGGAATTCATCGGCGGATTTGTGGCATTGGGCGCAACCTTTGGAATCGAAGAGGGCCTTGCCGTTGTCGGAGGAAACGGTTTGAAAGACGACCGCAGGCTTTGCCGCGGACGGGAGGTTCCGGATGTAAACGAGGATGTCGGCGACATCCTGGCCAGACAGCGCCGGCCACTGAATCTTGCGGCGCGCCATCTCATCACGCATGTTCGACGCGTGGTCCCACATGGCTTCGATCATGCCGATGGGGTCGGTCACGGAGGTCCACTGGCTCGCGGGTTTCGCGGCAGGCACTTTCGAGTCGGTAATACCGTGGCAGTTATCGCAACCGCGCGTGGTGAAGAGGTGCTTTCCGCGACCCGCATCGCCCGGTTCTTCGAAGAAGCGAGTTGAATAGAAAAAGGCGAAAAGGTCGGCCGCGGCTTGTTCATCCATCGCCGGGGGCTGGATGTTGCGCTGTCGCATCGCTGCCAGCATGGTGGGCGCGTGATTCCAGAGCGTGCTGGCGAGCGAGGCCGGAGTAAAGCCACGATCGACCAGGCGGCCGAGATCGGGGCCAACCTTCGGACCCGTTCCGTTCAAGGCGTGGCACTGGTTGCAGGATTGGGATTGAAACACCGCCTCGCCGCGCGTGGAGTCGGCGGCAGGGATTTGAGCAGGAATCGCGGCGGCGCAAACAAGGAGCAGTGGAAGGATGCGAAGGTTCATCGCGTCAGCCTCACTCCGGTCATGACCATTTGCGAACGGAAGCCCTGATAGACGTAAAACGCCTCATTGAACCCGTAATAGCGCCATTCGGTGATCCATTTGACGTGCTTGTAGACGTCCATGGCCAACTTCGCGGTGGGTTGATAGAAGGTGGTTGGGTTGCTGCCCGAGGCGAAGAATGCCGATCCACCTAAAGTCAGTCTGGTTTTGAGTCCGAGCCAGCCCGGCATGTTCAGGTCGAATAACGCACTCACTGAATGGTTATTATCCCTGTAAAACGAAACCTCCGGAATCAGAAATTCGGGGTCGAGGTAATTGATGTCGGAGCGCAGCGTGGACCTGGTGTATCCGCCTTCGAAATCCCACCACTTGCCGCCCGACGGCGTGTAGCTTAGCGATGCCGATTCCTGATGTGTCAGGAAGCTGTAGTTGATGCCCGGCGTAGGGTTCTCATTGTTCAGCACCGAAACGCTGGCCGATACGCCGAACGCATTCGAGATCTGGTGGCGGCCGCGAATACGCGCTCGCTGGTAGTTATAGAGGCTGGTGCGGAAATACGTACTTCCGCTCGAACCGTCCTCGAAATCGAGATTGACCCATGCGTTCTGGAGCGGATGCCATGTTGCGCCGACAATCGCAACGTTGGTGCGGATCTTTCCCTGTTCAAGGCCCGAAAGGCTGCCCGCGAGCGGGAGAGTTCCATCGCTCGCATTTCCCCAGACGTAGCGATATCCCGTGCGGAGCGTGATCTTGCGCGTCAGGTCGTACATGATGTTGATCTCGACCTGATTCGTGTTGGAGACCAGGGTCGAACTGAGCAGGGAGGACATGGAGACCAGACCCGCTGCCGTGTTGAGCGTGTTCTGGTCCGCAGCCGATCCGGCTGTGTGCATCCGATCCGTAAACCAGGAGGGAATCAGCCGCAGTCTCGAAAGCGGACGGAGTTCAGCACCCAGATTGGCCGAGGTGTGCGGCTGTTTGGAGAGTGCGGCGATCAGATCCTGTTGTCCCGTATAGAAGAGAGCCTGGGCCAGCAAAACCTGGTTTCCCGTATCAAGCGCGAGGAAATTGACGTTTGAAACTGGTTCGCTGTAGAGGAAACTGCCATAGAGATCGGCCCACGATACTGGGTTCGCGCTGAAGGAAGCGTCGGTGTAGACGCTGTGTCCGCGCACTCCGTACGCTTCCTGCAGGCTGGTCAGATCGAGCGTCTGACCGAGGATCGGCGAAAAGAAATTGCCGTAATTCGTTTGACCGGGGGCTTGATTGAGTTGCTGGTCGTCTTTGAATGTGGTGCCGCCCTGCTCGAGTTTGGCATGGAACCGTGAAAGCTCGATGCGCACACCACCGCGGTAATTCTCCGTCGAATTGCGAACCAGACTAGCTACCGGATACTCATTCGCGTTCGACACAAAGGTTGCGATGCCTGTTCCGTCATTTGCATTGTGCTCGTATTCGAGATAGGGCACAAACCTGCTTCCGGGCAACAACTCGAGCCGGTAGGTACCGATCTTCTGATGCGTATCGAGCGCCTGTTCGTTGAGCGCGATGCCATTGGTCATGAGCAGCGGGTCTGCGAATGCGGGGAGGTTGTTGTAATAGGCGATGTTGCGGTAATCGCCCGAGAAGTCGTACCACTTCGATTTGGTCACATCGATGTGCAGGGTTGAGTAGGGATCGTCGCCCCAGTCATAGGCGCGCACGCCGATGCGATCGAAGAACTTCTTCTTCGGATTGACGAGGGTGAACTCGGTGGCCAGCATTTTGGGCCCGGAGCCGAGGTCGACGATCGATCGGTACGTGGGGACACTGCCGAAGATTCCTGTGTTCCAGCGATAGCCGAGGTCGATGTAGCCGGTGAAGTCAGGCTCGGTGGCAGGAACCGGCGAGGCTGCAGCCGGCGCTGCCTGCGCAGGCGTCGGTGGCGCGGCCGCGGGTTGATCCTGCGCCAACAGGCTGCCGGCAATGGCCGTTGCAATCAGCAGGAGTTTCATCGCAGCAGATTCCTGTCGATGTGGCTGCCGTGAATCTTCTGATGGCAGATGGTGCAGTTGCGGAAGCGGGGTGAAGTCAGATCATGGAACGCCGGCGGCACCACACCGGTCACAACTCGGCTCGAATTCAGACCCGGAAGGTTGGCATGGCACTCCAGGCACACCAGGCGGACTTCCTGGCGAATCAGCATCTTCGCGTTCTCTGAGCCATGCGCGGCGTGGCAGCTCTGGCAGCCTTCTTCGCGTACCGGAGCGTGTTCGAAGGTGAACGGGCCGCGTTTGTCGCCGTGGCATTTGAAGCAACCGGGTTCATTGGCCGCATTCAGTCGCATCAGGCCGGGT
>Ga0210389_10004177_pt1 | contig 11253 bp, 10 predicted proteins | sample IncBWH28OmetaG_FD_160127 | JGI IMG/M metagenome (GOLD analysis project Ga0210389, IMG submission 160127) | Forest soil microbial communities from Barre Woods Harvard Forest LTER site, Petersham, Massachusetts, United States - Inc-BW-H-28-O ... | reverse complement strand
GCCTCTTCCAGCGCGAGGCGGACATATTCGCCGCGGCCCTGAATGCCCGGCCAGTAATAAAGTTCATAGCGCATGGGACCCCCTTCCGTCCGTCAAACATTAACAGATCGCCGCGATCTTGGTTCGACGCGGTTGCGCGGGCACTTTCATTGATGCTCTTCACCCCCCTCCCCCCACGCGCACTTACGCGTGGCGGGGAGGGGTCGGGGGTGGGGGGTGGCGCGGCATTCACCGATGCTGCGGTTCATACGCGTACGACTTGCGGCGAGTCCGCAGAGGCACCCCCCACCCCCGACCCCTCCCCACCGCTTCGCGGGGGGAGGGGAGAAGTGCGTCTTCGCGCATCTCGAACCATGAGACCAGCGAAGCGGCAATGATTCGAGCTAACTGGAGAATGCGCCAAAAGGTGGCGCATTCGATATCATTTGAGCCAACAAGTCGGAAAGCCGCCCGGGTCCGATCAACCGCGCCTTAAGGATGGCGCGAGAAAGCCCGCCGTCGACGCAACCATCGCTTCAGAATGCGCCCTTACTCTCGTGGCAAACGAGACAGGCATGCAGTTCGACTGGCGCGCAATCCCCGGTCCGGCCCTGACGACAGCAACGGCGCTGATCGCCATCCTTGTCGATCGCACCCTGATTGCCGTTCCCAATCCGGCGCCGCTGTTCGTCTGCATCGTCGCCTTCGCAGGGTCTCTTTCGGGCCTCGCCTCCGGCATGGTCAGCGCGGTCATCGCGATCACCGCATCGGCGCTGTTCTTCCTCAACCACCGCGCCGCCCCGGGCTACGACACCGGCGATCTGGTTCGCCTCGCGATGCTGGCGATGACCGCGGCCGGCACCGCCGCCATCACCGGCCTGTTGCGCGAGCGGATGCTGGATGCGTTCGCCTGGGAGCGCAGGCATCACGCCACCGCCGAACGCCTGTCGGCGGCGCTCGACCAGGTCGATATCGGCATCGTGCTGCTCGATGCCGACACCCGGGCGGAATTCATCAACCGCGCCTTTCGCGATTATTTTTCGTTGTCCGACGACAAGGCCGACAGCAAGCTGCCCTTCATCGCGCTGATGTATCACGGCCGCGATACCGGCGCCTATGAACTGCCGGAGGAGGAGTTGAGCGCCTTCATCGCGCGGCGCACCGAGATGATGCGATCGGGCGATTCCACGCCGATCAATATCAACCTGCGCAACGGCCAGGTGATGCGCTTTTCCTGCGCGGCATTGCCCGACGGCGGCCGCATGCTGAGCTACACGCCGGTGACCGACCTCGTCCGCCATAGCGACGATCCCGCAAGCTCCGAGTTCTACCGCTCGCTGCGAGATGGCGGAGGTCGCGGCCTTGCCCGGCACTTGCGCGCCGCGGAATGAGAGGCGCCACGGCGCCGAATGCGATTGATCCTTGCGTGCTGCCGCTTTAATGAAGCGACATCTGTCCCCGGCGCCCGCCTCCGCGCGATGCCGCCTTTCATGAATAAAGAATCAGTGATGCCCAGCGAACCCACCGTCCGCTTTGTGACCCGCGGGGATTACGACCGGTGGCTTCCTTTGTGGGACGGCTACAACGCGTTTTACGGGCGGTCGGGCCCCACCGCGCTGGCTCCCGAAATCACGGCGATGACCTGGGCGCGTTTCTTCGACGCCTATGAGCCGGTGCACGGCCTGGTCGCGGAAGCCGGCGGCGAGTTGCTGGGACTGACGCATTATTTATTTCACCGCAGCACCACGGCGATCGAGCCGGTCTGCTATCTGCAGGATCTGTTCACCGCCGAGGCCGCGCGCGGCAAAGGCGTCGGCCGGGCGCTCATCAACGGCGTCTATGAGCAGGCGCGGCTTGCCGGGTCGCCGCGGGTCTACTGGCAGACCCACCAGACCAACCTCACCGCGATGCAGCTTTACGACAAGGTGGCGGAGCATTCTGGCTTCGTCGTCTATCGCAAGGTGTTCTGACGCCCCCGGGCCTGTGGATAAGTCCGGCTGTCACGGGCGCGTAACAAAGCCCGGCTAGGTTCCCCCTCGCGTCTGATCAGGCCCCCCGTCACAGATCACGCGCCCCAGCGGTCCCCGTCAGTCGCCGCGTCTGACCGGGGCCGCACCTTTTTGCGCTGCATCCGGCCGCGTTGCGCCGGGCACCCCCGCGCCGCGCCACCTTGCGGCGATTTGGCACGCGCGCCACAATGCGATCCCGTCTCGCGCCCCCCTTCACAGGACCATCCCATGCAAATTCGCAATCTCGGCGGCTCCGGCCTGCGTGTTTCCGCCGTCGGCCTCGGCTGCAACAATTTCGGCCAGCGCACCGACCTCGAAGGCTCGCGCAAGGTGATCCACCGCGCGATCGACCTCGGCATCACCCTGTTCGACACCGCCGACATCTATTCCAACATGGGCGGCTCCGAGACCGTATTGGGCGCCGTCCTCGGCGACCGCCGCAAGGACATCGTGCTGGCGACGAAATATTCCAAGGCAATGTCGAACGACGGCACCAAACAGGGCGCCTCGCGCCGCTACATCATCGAGGCCGTGGAAGCGAGCCTGAAGCGGCTGAAGACCGACTACATCGATCTCTATCAGCAGCACGACTACGATCCCTTGACGCCGATCGAGGAGACCCTGCGCGCGCTCGACGATCTGGTACGGCAGGGCAAGGTCCGCTACATCGGCAATTCGAATTTTCCGGCCTGGCGCATCGCCGAGGCCGAATATGTCGCGCGTGCGATGAACGTGAACCGCTTCATCTCCTGCCAGGACGAGTACTCGCTCGTCGTGCGCGACATCGAGAAGGATCTAGTGCCCTGCGCGCAGGAATATAATTTGGGGGTATTGCCGTTCTTCCCGCTCGCCAGCGGATTGCTCACCGGCAAATACAAAAAGGGTCAGGCCGCGCCCGACGACACGCGCTTCGGCAAGGTACCGCGGCTGCGCGAGCGCTACGTCACGCCGCGCAACGAGGACATCGTCGAGAAGCTGCAGGCCTTCGCGCAAGCGCGCGGCCACAGCATGCTGGAACTCGCCTTCTCCTGGCTGGCGTCGCGGCCGCAAGTATCAAGCGTGATCGCCGGCGCCACCCGCGTCGAGCAGGTCGAGCAGAACGTGAAAGCGATCGACTGGGCGCTGAGCGCGGAGGAGATCGCGGAGATCGACCGGATTACGCAATAGTAGTCTTCTCCCTCTCCCCGCCCTTTCGCGGGGAGAGGGTTGGGGTGAGGGGCTCCATCCGCGAACGCCGAATTCGCAACGGCATTGTGCCATGCCCCTCACCCGCAGGCGCCGCTACGCGACGCCTCCGACCTCTCCCCGCGAAGGGCGGGGAGAGGTTAAGAGAGCAGCTCTCGCTGAATGGTGACCAGAACGCCTTCGAGATTGCCAAGAACATCATTGTTCCAGAATCGAAGCACTCGATATCCGTCAGCAATTATCCGCTGATCGCGCATCGCATCTGCCGCGGATTCATTGTGCTGTCCGCCGTCGACTTCGACTACAAGAAATCGTTCGCGGCAAACGAAGTCGCAGATGTAACCGGCTATCGGCTCCTGCCTTACAAATTTATGTCCACCAATCTGCCGGTTGCGAATACGATTCCAGAGAACGGTTTCCGCATCTGTCTGATTGACGCGCAATCGTCTCGCGATTCGGATCATTTTGCGATCTGGGCCACGCACTGCCTTGCCCCTCACCCGAAATTCCCGCTTCGCGCGAATTTCGACCTCTCCCCGCAAAGGGCGGGGAGAGGTTAAGAAAAGCCTACCCCACCAGCCCCTTCATCGGCTTCACCGGCGCGCTGTCGGGGAATACGGTTTGCGCCAGTACGCGTTCGGCGATGCCGAGATGGTCCTGCAGCACGCCCTTGATCGCGGCGCGCAGGTCGGTGGTGGGCGCGAGGTCGCGGCCTTCGTAGAGACGGGCCGGCTTCAGGCCCGGCCAGTCGGAGATCACCCTGCCGCCTTTCACCGCGCCGCCGGCGAGCAGCGCGATGGTGCCGGTGCCGTGATCGGTGCCCTCGGTGCCGTTGATGTGCGCGGTGCGGCCGAATTCGGTCGCGACCACGACCACGGTGTCGCGCCAGCGCTCGCCCAAGCCGCCTTCGAATTCCGCCAGCGCGCCGTCGAGCCCCGACAGCAGCTGCGCCAGCCGGCCGACCGGGCCGCCTTCATTGGCATGGGTATCCCAGCCGTCGAAGGCGAGCGCGGCGATCCGCGGGCCATCGTCGGCCGCCATCAGTTTGGCGGCGCCGCGCGCCACCAGCCGCATCGCGCCGATCGCGTTGGTGCCCGGCTTCGGCTTCATGTCGTCGCCCTTGGCTTGCTTGTCGAGCTGAACGCCTTGCGACAGCGCTTGCGCCAGCGCGGGATCGCGATGCCGGTAGAGTTCGACCAGGCGCATCGCGGTATCGTCATCGGCCTGCGGCAACGCCACCGGCGCCCAGCCGACGGTCGGCGCCGCGCCGCGCAGCACCAGCGGCGTGGTCGGGCCGACGGCGAGCGCGCTCATCACCCGGTCACCACGCGGCAAGGCTTCGAGCGCGCGATTGAGCCAGCCGGATTGCACCCGGCCCGGCCCGGCAAAGCCGCTTTCGAGCACGTCCTGGCCGTCGAAATGCGAACGGTCGCGATAGGGCGTCGATACCGCGTGAATGACCGCGGCGTGCTTCTCCCGGTACATCCGCGCGAATTCCGGCATCGATGGATGCAGCGCAAAAAAAGAATCCAGCATGGTCGCCGCGTGCGGGCCGTCCGCCATCAGCGCGATCGAACCGTGGAGAGCGGCATAATCGGGGTCGCCCAGGGGTGCGACGGTGGCAAGCCCGTCGAGCGCGCCGCGCAGGATCACCACGATCAGCCGCGGGTCGCGGCCGTCAGTGGCGCGGGCGAATTTCGGCAAATAGGCCCAGGCCGCGAACGAGGCGCCGCCGAGCAGCAGCGCGCGGCGCGACGGTATGATTGACGCCCGGCCTTCGCAGCAACCCATTGTCGTTTCCATGGGTGTCGTTTCCATTGGTGTCATCTCCTCTGGAATTCCGGCGACATCAACAACAGCGCCAGCGCCTGCTGCCGTGATTCCGCGCGCTCGATGGTGCGGCGCGTTTCCGGCGATGCCGCATCCCCCGCGGCAAATTCCAGGAGATCGCGCGGATCGATATTGGCGCCGAGACGCGAGGCGATTTGCGCCGCGATGTCGAGCCGCAGCTTCATGCCCTCGGGCGCGGCCCAGGCCGCATTGGTATCAGGGAATCCGTTCGGCCCGGCCGGAGACCACAGCGGCTGGCCCAGCAAATTGAGGCCACCGAGATATTGGCCGGGATCCTCGGGAACGCGCGCCAGCAACCGGCCGGTCGCCACCAGGAATTCGTAAGGCGAGCGCAGTTTTGTCAACGGCGCCCGCCAGGCCTCGTCGGAATCGACCAGCGCCATTGTCAGCGCCCTGAGATCGCCGTCGGATTTGCGGAAGGCGTCCTGCAACCGCGCCACCAAAGCCGGCGGCGGATCGTCGGCCACGAAATGGCGGGCGAATTTGGCGGCGATGAATTTCGCGGTCGAGGGATGGCGCGCGATGTCGGAAAGCGCCGCCTCGCCCTGCGCGACGCCGTTGGCCTCGTAGACCTTGCCGAGCAGCCGTTGCGCGCCCGGCTGGTGCGCATTGGCGTTGAAGACAAAACTGCCGGGCGTGCCGAGCTGTCCCTGCCGTCCGGCGAAGGTCCACCCCGTGATGATCCGCGCCAGCGACGTCACGTCGTCTTGCGTGTAGCCGCCGCCGACGCCGAGCGTATGCAGCTCCATGATCTCGCGCGCCAGATTTTCGTTCAGCCCGCGCTTGCGGTTCTGCCCGGCGCGGGAATCCGGGCCGAGAGATTGCTGGTTGTCGAGAAAGAACAGCATCGCCGAATGCTGCTCGACCGCCTTCAGCATGTCGGCGAAGCGGCCGAGCACGTGCGGCCGGATCGCCTCGCGCTCGAACGAGCCGGCCCACATCCGCGCCAGTTCGCCCTTGTTGGCGGAGATGCAGAAATGGTTGGACCAGAATGCCACCAGCCGCTCGGTTACTCCGCAATCGGCGATGATCGCGCGCTGCAGCCGCGCCAAGGCCTCGGCGCGGTAGGTCTTCTGGATGATGTTGAGCGGCTGCGGCGGCGGCTTCGCCGCGTTGGGCGCCGCATCGGTCGCGGCCATCGTCGCGTTGGCGTTGCCGTTGTCCGGCGGCTTGGCCGCCGCTTCCTTCCCCGACATCTCCATGGCGAGGCTGTTGAGCGAAAGGCTGCGCCGCGGCGCCTTGGCATCCGTTGCGGGCGGCGCCGGCGCGGCCTCGGAGCCTTGCGCGGCGGACTTCGCGGCGGCCTCGCGGGCTTGCTTGACCTCCGCCTGATAGGCGAACACCGCCTCGGCCAGCGCCGGGGTCGACGCCAATCCCGGCATCTCCAGCAGCACGCCGTTGGGGCGGCTCAATTCCGCTTTGACATAGCCGCGCGGATCGGACGCCGCATTGACCAGGTCGCCCGACGCCCCGCCGCGCGCGCCAAATCCAAAGCGATTGAGCGCGACCAGGGCGGATTGCGAATCGCGGGCCATCGGGTTTCCCTTGGATCGTCCTGCGCCTATATTGGCGGCGCAATATACCGCGGTTCGGCATGAACCGGATATGAAGAAGACGGTCGCGATTCGGTTCGATTGATGACAAATCGGTTAGAAATCCCGGCCTCGCGCCGCCTCGCCTGTTCCCGATGCGGAACGGAGTTCACCTGCGGCCTGTCGGGATCGTGCTGGTGCGCCGAGGAGACTGCCCGCCTGCCGATGCCGGCTGATACGGCCGAAGACTGCCTGTGCCGAGATTGCCTGCGCAAGGCGGCGGCAGAAAACGCCTCGACTCATTCGCCGACCTAATCGGCCTGCGCTACACAGGATAGCCCGGCGATTGCCGCGCCATGCCGTCGAAGGCGTCGAGCAATTTTTCGCGCCAGGCATAGATCGGATCATTCTCGGCGAGCAATTTGAAAGGACTGACCACACGCGCCCACTGGAACGCGCCGAACACGATGTAATCGGCGTAGTTCGGTTTTTCGCCGCCGAGACAGGCTTGCGTCTTCAAGGTCAGCCGCATCGGCTCGAGCGCGCGGCGAAAGCCTTCGACGGATTTGTCGCGCCCGGCGGCGACTTCTTCCAGCGGCTTGCCGAACCGCGCCTCGCGGGTGCGGCGGAAATATTGCGCATCCTCCGGCTTCAGATGGCCGGGAATGTCCGCGACGATCAGCGGGAACATGCCGCCGACCACCGCGATGTCGCCCCACCAGTTCATCATCCGCCCCATGGCGCGGCCGCCCGCGCCGCCAAACAGCGAGGGACGGTCGGGATAGTTATCTTCCAGATAATTCGCGATCGCCCAGGAATCGGCGACCGAGCTGTCACCGTCGATCAGCACCGGCACCTTTTCGGATTGGTGCGGGGCAATCGCGTCCTTGTCGGTGAAGCACCAGGGGATGGTTTGCGCCGACAGCCCCTTATGCGCCAGCGCCATCCGCGTCCGCCAGCAGAACGGACTGAACGGCCGCGTCGCGTCGGTGCCGACCAGTTCGAAGAGTTTGAGCGACATACGTTTCCCCCGTTATTCATGCCGTCATTGCGAGGAGCCCTTGCGACGAAGCAATCCAGACTTCCTTTGCGGCGCCATGGATTGCTTCGCGGAGTTTATCATCGGGCGCGCATTCGCGCGACCCGTTGGCTCGCAATGACGAATTAATTTTCCCGTCGTCATTGCCGGACTTGATCCGGCAATCCATCTTTCTTCAAGAAGATGGATACGCGGGTCAAGCCCGCGTATGACGAGTTCGACTCGCAGCGCGATCGCTACTTCACCACCGCCGCGGTCTGCCCGAACAACAGCTTGCGCTCTTCCTCGGTGCGGATCGCCGGCTGGCCGAAATTCGGATTGACTTCCTTCGCCTTGGCATAGGCGCGCAACGTGGCGGGGCGCTCGCGGATGGTTTCCAGCCAGCGCTTCAGGTGCGGGAAGTCGTCGATATCCTGGCTCTGGTTCTTGTACGGCACGACCCAGGGATAACTCGCCATGTCCGCGATCGAATACTCGCCGGCGATGAACTCGCGATCCTTCAGCCGCTTGTTGAGCACGCCGTAGAGCCGGTTGGTCTCGTTGACGTAACGGTCGATGGCGTATTGCAGCTTTTCGACCGCGTAATTCCTGAAGTGATGGTTTTGCCCGGCCATCGGCCCGAGCCCGCCCATCTGCCAGAACGTCCACTGGATCGCGTCATAGCGGCCGTAGATGTCGGCAGGCAGGAACTTGCCGGTCTTCTCGGCGAGGTACAAAAGCATCGCGCCGGATTCGAACACCGAGAGCGGCTTGCCGCCGCCCTTCGGCTCGTGATCGACCATCGCGGGGATCCGGTTGTTCGGTGCGATCGCCAAAAACTCCGGCTTGAACTGATCACCCTTGCCGATGTTGATCGGAAAGATCTTGTAGGGCAGCCCGGCCTCTTCGAGAAACATCGTGATCTTGTGGCCGTTCGGCGTGGTCCAGTAATAAAGGTCGATCATGGGGCGTTCCTGTCTGCTTCTTGCTTGACTGAACTACCATCCGAATTGGATGCGATTGCATGAATTTCACAGCATCGGGCAGGTCGAGTCAATGGCGGGCGTCTCGCATCCCGGCGAATTGATCGACGTTCCGCACCCTGTCCTTGAGAGGTATGAACCACGCACCCACAAATTCGGAGGCGTTGGCGAACGTCCGCTTTGGAGCGCATTCCGGACTCAAGTCGGACATCACGGAAGGTCCGAGAAGTGCCACAACCGGACACCGTGCTCTCTCCGCGCAGCGTCGCAACGACTGTAGCGTGCGCAAGGAGAAACGATCTAAAGTCGCCCATTCGTGCCGTTCGTCCAACCATAGGCTGAAAGAGAGGCTGCCGTGCGAAACGTAAAGATTGGTGCGTTGATCATCGCAGTAATAGCCGGGTCGTCGCCGGCGTTCGCCGCAATCAATGATCCGGTCCGTCTTCGAGACGGCTTGGTCTCTGGCGTACCCGGGAACGAAAATGGAGTGAGGGTTTTCAAGGGCATCCCGTTTGCCGCTCCGCCGGTTGGAGATTTGCGATGGCGTGAGCCACAGCCTGTGGCGGCCTGGGACGGGGTCCGTAAGGCGGACTCATTTTCAATAATCTGTACTCAAATGCCTCCGCTAAAAGGATCGTGGTTCCAGCTCGAATTCAACCGCGAGCCTCAGCCAACGGGCGAAGACTGCCTTTACCTGAACGTCTGGACTGCGGCGCAATCGTCGGATGAGCGACGCCCTGTCATGGTCTGGCTACACGGCGGCGGGTTTGTGACAGGCTCCGGATCGGAACCCTCTCACAGCGGCGTTGGCTTGGCGCAAAAAGGTGCGGTTGTGGTTACATTGAACTACCGCCTTGGTGTGTTTGGCCTTTTTGCGCATCCAGAGCTTAGCAAGGAGTCGGGCCACAACGTGTCCGGCAATTATACATTGATGGATCAGATTGCCGCGTTAAAATGGGTGAAGAGCAACATCGCGGCCTTTGGTGGTGATCCCGAAAAAATCACTTTGTTCGGTCAGTCTGCCGGATCGGATTGCATTCCATTGCTGTTGACGTCACCACTCGCCGCCGGTCTCTTTCAAAGGGCCATGGGCGAGAGCGGTTTTGGCGGCGGGTTTTATGGCCCAGGCGATGCCGAGAGCCTACGCTACATTGAAGCACCAAGCCTGGATGAAGCCGAGCAACGAGGCGTAGAGCTTGGCAAAAGAACAGGTGCGGCGACGCTCGCTGCCTTGCGTTCAATACCTACAGAAACATTGCTGAAAGCCACCTCCGTGCGGCTGTGGCCGATTGCTGGTCCGTCGGACAGCATCAACCAGAGGTTCCGCCCGATTGTAGATGGCTATGTAGTGCCGGAGGATGTCGACGCGGCCTATCGGGAAGGCAAACAGATGAAGATACCGGTGCTGATCGGATCAACCGACAACGAACGGGAAAATTTCCCTCACCCGACAACTTTGCAAGATTATTTGCGCTGGACGCGCCAGCAGTTTCCCGACGCCTTTGACGAAGTGTTGAGAGTGTTTCCTGCAAATAATGATGCGGAAGCAACGCAAGCCTTCCTCGCTCGCCAGCGCGACATAATGGCCGGCCCGGAAATGCGCAGATGGGCTGAGTTCAATAGCCGGAGCGGAGTGAATACATGGCTGTTCTACTTCACCCGCAAACCACCGGCTCGTACCGGAGAAATGCCGTTAGGTGCGGTTCACACCGCCGACATCGTTTATTTCAGGAACACTCTGGACACGGTCAATCGGCCTTGGACGCTTCAAGATCGCAAGTTGGCCGATGTAATGTCATCCTACCTTGTAAATTTTGCGGCCACCGGCAATCCCAATGGCTCTGGCCTGCCAAACTGGCCGGTTTACAAGACCGGCGACACTATGGAGCTGGGCGACCATGTCGGTCCAATTTCGGCGCCCGATGTGCGTGAACTCGATTGGTTCGACGAGTATGTCGCCAGGAAAGAGGCGCGGCAGTAGCGGCGAGTGATCGCGTCCAGCGCCGTCTGCGATGTCTCGTTTGGGGTCAATCGCGTCGTTTTGACCCTCTGTCTGCGACTTCCGCTCTAACAACGGACATCGCCGGACTGGCCCGGATGATCCGGGATTCCGGAAATGCTGGCTTGTCGCGGCCCGTTGGCTGGATCAGCCCCTGCGGCCATGCGCGCGCAAAAACTTTTCGCCGCCCTCCGTGACCGCGACCCTGACGCCGTTGCCCGCGGCCGGCTGCCGCGCGACGTAGCCGCGATCGACCGCGTCCTCCCAGATCGTCAATCGCGGGCAGGAGGTGCGCCAGGTCTCGATCACCTCGGAATAGAGCCGAGGCTCCCTGGCGACCCATTCGACCAGATCGAGCACCAGCGGGTCCGTCGGTTCGGCCATCGACCCTTCTCCCTCTCAAAAGGCCAGCGCATAGCTGCGCGAAAGCAGGAGCCAGCTTCCGTAGATGATGTAGTAGCCGGCGACGGTGGTGATCAGCCGCTGCGCCCAGGTGCGGAATTGCAGATCGGTCATGGCTTCGAGAATCCGCCGCGCCAGCGAGGTGCCGAGCATCGAGGCCGCGACCGCAACGCCGGCGAGAACCGGATCGAGCGTGGCGGCCTGATCGATGATGCCGCCGAAATAGATCAGCTTGACGAAATGACTGGCGACCTGGCAGGTCGCCTTGGTCGCAACGATGCCGCGGCGATCGAAC
>Ga0210389_10004176_pt1 | contig 11255 bp, 9 predicted proteins | sample IncBWH28OmetaG_FD_160127 | JGI IMG/M metagenome (GOLD analysis project Ga0210389, IMG submission 160127) | Forest soil microbial communities from Barre Woods Harvard Forest LTER site, Petersham, Massachusetts, United States - Inc-BW-H-28-O ... | reverse complement strand
GGGGAGGATCTCCTCGTCCGGCTGCCGCGCCAGCCCGGGGGATCGGCGGCGATCGCGAAGGAGGCCAGGTGGCTGCCGGTTCTGGGGCCTTTGTTGCCGGTTGGCGTTCCTGAGGTGGTCGCCGTGTTCGAGCCCGGCTGTGGCTACCCTGAACATTGGTCGGTGGTCCGCTGGATCGACGGTGAGCACCCTGAGGTGGTCACCCCGAAGACGCCCGCCGACCCGCGGCGGGCGGACCTGGCGGTGGGCCTTGCCGAGGTGGTGAATGCCCTGGGGCTGGCGGAGGTACCTGGCGGGGCGGCCGGCGACCCGGCCCTCCAGTGGTACCGGGGTGAGCCGCTGGCGGCCATGGACGCGGTGGCCCGGCAGAACATCGGGCGTTGCCGGGCGCTGGGTGACTTCGGGTACGACCTTGACGCCGCCGAAGGGTTGTGGGACGAGGCCATCAGGCTGCCCGGGGCGAACGACCGGCCGGCCCCACGGTGGTACCACGGCGACCTGACCGCGGAGAACCTGCTGGTGCGCGACGGGCGCCTGGCGGCGGTACTGGACTTTGGCGGACTGTCGGTCGGGGACCCCGCAGTCGACCTGGCGGTGGCGTGGGAGGTACTTGACCCGCCTGCCAGGGAGATCTTCCGGAGGAAACTCGGCGTTGACGACGCCACCTGGCTGCGAGGGCGGGCCTGGGCTCTCTCGCTCACGTTCATGATCTGGTATTACTGGACGACCATGCCACAGCGAAGGACCAGGAGCATCGCCGTAGGCAGCAATGTCCTGGCCGACGCCGGCTATTTCGGGTGACGCCGGCTTTCACCGCTGGGGGAGCTGCCGAACTTGCACTCCAAGTCCCGGCACAAAGCCGCGCCTCACCGGCAGAGGCGGGTGTTCGTGCGGCTTTACCCGCCGAAGGCGAGTCAAGGCTCGTGCCGACTAGGTTGGGTGGCCGAATATCACCAGCCTTTCCACGCTGCGCGCTCCGCAAGATGCGAGAACGTGGCAGCTGCAGCTGAACGGCACCCATTCACCGTAGTAGCCTGGCGCTGTGCCCGACGCCGAGTGGACTGTTCAGCGGCACCTGCTCGGCAAGCCGGCGGAAATCGTTGCGTTGTATCACCGGTTCATCGAACTGGCCGAGGCGTGCGGGCCGTTCACCTATTCGGTGGCCAAGAGCGCGATTACCCTGAAGGGCGCCCGCCGCGGCTTCGCCGGCGCCAGGCCCGGTACCCAGGCGCTGGGCGGATACCTGGACCTGCAGCGGCGGGTGGACGACCCCCGCATCACCAGATCCAGCCCGTACACCGCACGACTGTATGTTCACCAGTTCCGCGTCAGTGCGCCCGGTGAGCTTGATGACGAGTTCGCCGACTGGATTCACGAGGCCTACCAGGTGGGCAACGGCGCGCATCTACGCCGGCACCCGGGCAGGGCGTTAGCCCCGCGATCGGCACCGCCGACAGGCAATACAACAGCGACGTGCCCACAATCCAGCCGCCGCCCATAGCGATCCAGCGGCCGCCCGTAGCGGCCAAATCTGAGCGGCCAGCGAGCAGGCCCGCACGGTTTCTCAGGGCACACCGAACGGCGGTTATCTGAAGCCCGGGTGCGAGAAGCCCCTGATGGCTAGGGTTCTGTGGATGTTGACATGTAGCTGACGCGAGGCCCTGAAGTGGACAAAGAATCGAAAACGGCGCCGAAAAGGGGAGTTGCGCGCATCGCGTCCTGGACACTGCTTAAGATAACGCGTCTACGACGGGCCGAACACTCTTCGTCTGCTACGTCGTAGACACCCGGTGACGAGTTGAGATAACGGCGGCTACGGGCGCGCGCTCGTCACGCTCACTACGGAAAGTCGCTAGGCCGACAGCCGCCCAAGGGTCCCGGGCACCGGCTGCCAGCGGGAAGGCGCTCGCCCTCGCCTCGCGCCTAGGCGCCCGGGGCACGTGGCGCAACACGCAGCGTGTGCTGTCGGCAGCACCCGAACGCCAAGGCCCAGCCCGCGCGATTCTCGCGACGCTATGCCCAGCCAGCCGCTGCGCGACGATCGACCGCACGACGTGCGCGGTCTCTGGATCGGGTTCCAGCCGGTGGGCGTGAAAGAGCGAGACTGCGGCCGACCGCAGCTTGCCCGGCGCACGGCATCGATGCATGCCGCGCGCGGCCGCGGCCTGGGCATGCGGTCCGGTCCCTCGGCATCCCCGAGGATGCGAGGCACGCCGCAGTCCGGACGGCTAAGTTCGATTGCGGACTCCGCGTTACCTGCCCGGCGAGGCAGTCGATGCTCGCCCCGCCTATTCGCTTCGACGTTGGCGCCCGGGTGGTCTACGCTACCGCCGGGGGGCTTCCAGGCCTGGCGGACCTGATTTGGCTGTTCGAGGACGTGCCGACCGCCAGGAATCCAGACCTCCACTGGCCGGTCGGCCTTCCGACCTTCCGGCTACGCCGTGGCGACATTGAGGTCGTACTCGCTCGATCCCTTTCCAGGCGATGCGTACGTCAGCATGTACGCGGGCTGCCAGGAGGTCTCATTTCTCGGGCGACTCCGCACGGTAGAGACGCTGACCATCGTCAAGCGCGATGGGTACGAGGGCCTGGAGTTGAGGTTCGTCGGCGGCAAGTGCGGCCCGCTGATCGTGCAGACAAGGCCCGAGATCAAGGTCTCGTGGAACGTTGCCCCGCTGGGCACGTGGTAGGACAGCACTGCCCGGCGCGGGTGGGGCGGGTTGGCCCAGGCCGCGCGCCTGCCCCTGTGGCGACGACCGGCGTGGTAGGACTCGGCGACCTGGCGGCAACGTTCACAAGCCCGCCACCAGGTAAGGGCCCTCACGGTCCATGAGCGCCCGCATCGGCAGATGAGGCCTACTGGCGCTGCCCTGCCTGCCGTGCGTCGGCGCTCGGCAGGCCCGTGTCGCTCGTTGCAGGGGATGGCGGGCGTAGCGAGCTCCGTGACTAGTCACGGAGAGAGGGACGGGTACTGGTAGTAGGCGCCGATTAGGTCCACGACGACCGTGACGGTTCGGGAGCCGCCGTTGAACAGGTCGATGGAGCCGTCGGACCCTACCGGGAGGGTGGACCAGTTGGCCACGGTCGCGCCGGAACTGTAACTGAGGGTCGTGACGGCCGGGCGTGACGTGCCGTCCGGGTAGCCGACGAGGAAGCCGCCCGCTGTCGCCCCGTTGGCCGTCAGGTTCACTGTCGCGGCCGTGATGCCGGATGACGGAAGCCCGTTGTTCCCGCTGACCTTTAGCTTGGCGGTGTTCTTGGGCCCGATCGCGACCTTGAGCAGGCGCGCCCGGGACGGCAGGAAGACCGACCCCGTGCTGGCGTAGGTGTAATAGCCAGCGATGGCGGCCGTGAGGTATGTGCTGCCTGCGCTGGCGTTGTGCAGGACGACCTTGCCGTCGGACAGCGGCACCACGACCTGGCAGGTGACGGCCTGGCCGGGTGCCCACGCGGCGTCGCTAATCGTCGGGTTCGCCGTCTTGTCGCCGTAGGCGGTGAGGTACCCGGCTGCAGAGGTCCTGGTGGCCGTGATGTCGAGGACCGCCGCGCTGGCGCCGACGGGAACGCCGTGGCTTCCGGCGACCTGGAAGGTCAGTTGACCGTGTGCGGCGACCTGTGTCGTGGTGAGCACCGGCACCGGGCCGTCGGGGCTGTAGGTGTCCCGCACGATCGCGGTGTCGTCCCACCCCACGGTGTCGATGGTGAGGCTGACCGGCCCGTTGCTGTTGTTGTAGAAGTCCACCAGCTCCTGGCCGCCTGGCGTGGCCAGTGCCGCGTTCGAGGCGGACTGCCCGGCCCGGAACTGAACGATCCCCTCCGCCTGACCCGGCGCACCGTTCGGGTACATCGTCACGACCCCGGACGTCTTAGGGTTGCGAACCGTGACGTTGACATACCCCCCGCTCGACGGCGCCTGCAGGTCGATCATCGACAGCGCGACCCGCGCGTGAGCCGGGAGGGTGCCGCTGTAGGCCTGGTAGGGGCCGAACGGGACATACTCGTTCCCGACCGTCACGCTGGCACTCGCGGTGGATGTGCGGCCAAGCAGGTCGGTCTCGGTCAGCGTCACGGCATAGGTCCCCGGCTGCGAGTAGGCGTGATCCCAGCCCAGGTAGGAGCCGATCGCCTCGCTGCTGCCATCGCCGAACGCGATGGTGCCGGACTTGAGCTCCCAGGTGTCCGCGCCGGCGGAAATGCTGAACGCCGCACTGTCGCTGAGGATGGCAGGGGCGGACGTCCGGGCGGGCACCGACGGCCCAGCGGCAAGGGTGACGGCCGGCGCGGCGGCAGACGCGGCCTCGACCTTTTGAGTCTCGCTCTGGCTCGATCCGCCCGTGTCGGCTGCGGTTATGACCAGTTGGAACAATCCTGAAGTGGTGTACGTGTGACCGACCGTCCCGCCGGGCGCGACCTGTACAGGACCGCCGCCGTCCCCGAAGTCAACCGTGTAGCTGATCGGCTGGTTCCACGGGCTCGTGGCACCCGAGGTGATCGTTACGCTCAGGCTGTACGGCACGACCCCTGGTGACGTGCCCGCGGTGGCCGAGTACGTCAGGCCCAGTGTGTCCTGCCGCTCGTAGGCTCCCCGGTCGGCGTGGCATGTCCCGTTGCCCGTGCCGGTGACCAGCGGATCGGCCACGCGCGGGTTGCCTCCGATGTCCGTGCTGAGCTCGCCCGGGGCGTTGCAGTCGGCCGAGTCGATCAGGAGCGAGCCTTCCGGCAGCGAACGCGACAGCGGCTTCCCGAGGTCAAGGTCGTGTCCGCCCTGGGCGGTGGCGGCGTGGAAGGCCGCCGCGGTCGCATACGCCGTGCCCGCCCAGGAATACTCGGTGTCCGGCGTGGCAGCGAACAGCGCGTTGTAGTCACTCACCGTCGTGCCCGCGGAATCGGCCGACACCGATAGCGACGCCCCTGGCGTCACGCAACTGGTTCCCGAGGCGTCCACGACATTGTTCTCCAGCACAGCGGACCCGCCAGCGTCGACCACGATGCCGTCGCCGCAGCCCCCCACCTGGATCGTGTTACTGGTGAGATCCGCCGCAGCTGTCCCGGAAATGGCGACACCAGTGCCGGGGCCGTAGACCTGGGCCGCGTAGATCATGTTCGTGGTCACGCTCACCTGCTGCGCGCCCGGAAGAACACGCACGCCATACCCGGCGCCGCCGGAGATCTGCGTACGTGAAACCGTGACGTCAGACGACGCGCCGTCGACGTTCACGCCAGCGGACGGCACGTTGAGCGCGCCTTGCTGACCCATGTACAGGCGATCCAGCGAGATGTCGTGCGAGCCGATCACATCAATGCCGTGCTCGCTGCCCCAGTAGTCCACGTCGAGGTCAGAGATCGCAACGTCGTGCACGTCCTTCAGCGTGAGAACCGCCGTGCCCACGTTGGACGGGTAGATGCTCGCCATCCCTGGCCCGCCGGTGGTGAACGTGATGGGAGCGGACGGCGTGCCCGAGCGAGTCAGGGTAACGCTCTCGTTGTAACCGAGCCCCGTCCCGGTCGCGATGAAGACGGTCTGACCAGGACTCACGACGTTCGCGGCAGCCTGAATGGTGCAAAACGGCGCCGCCTGCGTCCCGGCCCCGAAATCACTGCACGACGACCCTCCGACGTACAAGTCCGCGGCCTGTGCCGCGGCCACGCCCGGGGCCACCCCGGCCAGGGAGCCAGTAACAAGGAAAGGTGACAGCAGTCCTGCCAGCACCGCAGCCGCACGCATCAGTCCCCGCCCGCAATGTGAGCAATAGTCAAGTAAGTCGCACAATCAATACCAGTGCACAAACGCCACGGCAAGCCCAACCCGGGCACGGCCGCCCGATGTCACCGTCGTCGCGGACGCGGGACGCCCTCGCCCTCATCAAGGAGCCAGGCGGCGCGCACTAATACCCGAGCTGCCCAGAATGGCGCACACCCCCTGGACCTTGATGCGGTCGCGGGGACGCCGAGGCGCTGGTCACGCGACCGGGCGCGCTATCTGGTACAGGAATGCCCCGACGACAGCCGGGGCCGTCGGAAGCCTGCAGATGTCGCCTGCGACGATCACGGTCCCGCCCGGCTCAGCCAGGCTGGCCCGGGCCCGGGAGCGGTAGAGCACGACCTTGACGACAGGCTCGCCGGAACGCTGGTCATGAGTCATGCGGACGAAGACCTCATCCCCAGAGCCCGGCCATCCGGCACCCGACGGCACGATCATGAGGTCGAACATCGACGCCAGCACGTCCACGTTGTCCTGCCACCGCTCCCGCAACTGGGTCAGGACGGCGATATTGGCGGCGACGTGAGGAACCTGGCCCACAACCGCCCTAGCACGCGCCAGCGCAGAATCCCAGGTCTGGGCCGCCATCTTCGAGCCTCGCAATCCGCGGGCCGCATTCTCCCGAGCGCCCGCTCGTCGCCGATCTTAGGCGCCCGCGCCCGTTGTGCCACAAGCGCTGCCCGGGTGCTGGAGCGCCGGGCGCCAAGGCCTGTGCTCGGGAGCCAAGTCGGGCCATCCAGATCCGTGCCGGCCACCACACCCTCACCCCCAAAGACCCCTGCCACCCCACCTTTGAGCCCTCGCCCTCATCAAGTAGCCAGGCGGGTGCGCACTAATTTGATAAGAGTCAGGTTGTAGAAGCCAGCGATGGTGCACAGCCGCCGGGTGACGGTGACGGTGGCGCGGGCGCGGCCACGGGCCTCCAGCTCGCGGGCAAAGGTCTCGATGTCGGCCCGGCGTGTCTCGCAAGAGCAGGCAGGACGCCAGGCGGCTGAGGCAAACATGGACATGATCATCACCACGACCTTCGAGCAGATGCTGGCGAAGACGGACGCCGCCGTAGCCGACCAGCACCCCAGGCAGGCGCGGATCACCCAGCGGTGGGACCGCGCTTGACGCCTGCTACATGGTCACGAAGGGGGCGGCGGAGCTGGGCGCGCTGGCAGTCCAGCCCCGACCGCAGGCGACGTTCGACAGCGTGTCGAAGGCGCTCGTCTTGCTCCAGGCGCGGGCATGCCAGACCTCGTTCGAGGTACAGGCGCTGCTTTCGGCCGGGTTCCCCGGCGGGGCGTTCGGGCGGTATCGGACGCTGCACGAGCTGGCCGTCATCGCCGCCCTGTTGAGCCAGTACGGTCGCCGGCCCGAGCACGCCGATCTCGCTGACCGCTATCTCGACCACGCCCATATCGACCAGTACCGCCAGGTCCAGCACCGCTAGCGTTCCGGCCGCGCAATGGGATGGTCCCCGCTCCCGGCCGGGACGATGAAGAAGGAGCACGACCGGCTGATCGGCCGCTACGGGCGCACGTACCTGGACGACTATGGGTGGGCGGATGGGCTGATCGAGCCGCCGCTGACCTTCGCCGGGCTTGAGGCGAAGGCCGACTTGAACTATTGCAGTACCTGTACGTCACCGGGAGCCACCTCATCCACGCCAGCGCGCACGGCATGACGCTGACCATCCCCGGCCAGGACGACGCCGCGACCCTCACGCTGACCGGACCGTCGGAACCGGCCTGGCCCAGCCCGCGCAAGCATCGCTCAACGCGCTCAACGCGCTCATCGCCGTCACCGGAGGACTCATCGAGCATGGCCCGGTACCGGGCAACGCGGGCCTCGTCGCCACCTTCCTCGCCCTGCACGAACTCCGGGTGCGGGCCATCGCCCTGCTGAACCAGGCAGAAGACCGGGCGAGCCCCCGGGCACCTGAGCCACACGGCTCCCGGGAGACCGCAGACGGCGGAACCGGCTTGACGCGGGCCGTGGGACGCCCGGCTATGGTAGACGCATGAGATCCCCGAACCGGGGATTTCTCACTGGTTTCGGTGTTCATGCCCGAAATCGGCGATGCATCACCGGCTTCCGGGTTCAAGTCCCCCTCGGACACACACCTACGTACATGATCGATGCGGGTCGGGCTTCGGCTACGACCCGCTTTTCGTTTTGGCGTACCTCGGCCGATCACGGTCAGTCGCTCTTGCCCTGCTCGGCATGGGCCACGAACGTGCCACGTCCTTGCAGCACGATCAGCCATCCTTGGCTGGCTAGCTCTTCCTTGGCCCTGCGGATCACGTCGCGGCTCACGCCGTACTGCTCGGCCATGTCGAACTCGCTCGGCAACCGATCGTCTTTGGCCAAGGCTCCGGATCGGATGTCGTTAAGGACGTCGTCGTAGACCTGTTGCCACAGCAGCCGCGGGGCGCGGTGGTTGATGCGGTCTCGCTTGTCTGGCAGGGACATAGGTGGTCATGGTCCCATGTCCGCTGACCTGGGATTACGTCGCCTACATTTGCCAACGTTGCCTACATCTGCCAATGTCATGTACGCTGAGCGCGCCCGGCAGGGTCGTTCGGTCGCTCCGTAGAGTGCGTTTCCGTTTCCCGCGACCCTGTCGGCCTTTGCCAGCGCACGGGTGGTCGGCAGTAGTCGTCTCGAAATGAAAGAAGCGCGGCGTTGGAGCGCGGCGCTTCGTGGCCATGAGCAGCCCTTCGGCTGCTGGGGGTTATTGACCTATGCCCGAGCGGCGTCTGCGGCTCTGCGGTACCACCGCTTGGCTTCCGTCCAGGTTGCCCTGCTCATGTTATTCGGGCAAGATGACCGGGGTTATGCAGCGCTGTCCCTTTCATTCGAAGAGCGGGTGCGCGAGCGAGCGGGACTCAAGGAGGTGGCGTGAAGCGCTGGTGGGTTGTCGCGGCTATAGGGCTGGCCGCTGTGACCGGGATAGTCATGCCCGGGACGGCACGGGCAAGCAGTGCCGCCTGGTACCAGGCCTACCAGTCAGGCTTCTCGGGGGGCTTCGATGACATCGCGGCCATCGCCAAGAACAACATCTGGGCCGTCGGTGACACCTCCACCGCGTCGGGCAAGACCGTCTACACGCCATTCATCCGGCACTACAACGGCACCTCCTGGCAGGCCGTGACGATTCCCAATGGCTCGGGCTCCACTGCCGAGTGGGTGAGGGCGTCGGCGGCGAACAACGTCTGGGTCGGCGGGCAAAGCGGCACGGCCCAGGTTGCCACCACCGTGATCTGGCGGTACGACGGCGTCCACTGGCACAAGATCCCGGTGCCCGCGATGACGGACTTTTGGGGCATCACGGTGCTCGCCCCGAACAACGTGTGGGCCTACGGGACGTCCGGCACCGTCTACTACGACGTCTTCCACTGGAACGGCAGTAAGTGGGTGGGGTACCTCAGCAACACCGCCAACTTCATCCCGCAGGGGATTTCGGCGTCCGCGGCGAACAACGTCTGGGTGTCGGGCTACGCATGGTCGAACGGGAGGCAGGTCGCGGCCGCTCAACGCTGGAACGGCAGTGCCTGGCACGCCGTCAGCATGCCGCACCCCACGATCTACGCCGGCCCGGATGTCGAGGCCTTCTCGCCCTCGAACGTCTGGATCGGGTACGACACCACCACCAAGTCGTACGCGCTGCACTGGGACGGAAGCCAGTGGCACGTCGTGACCGCCTCCGGTTATGTCGTTGCGAACACGTTCAACGTCGTCCCGGACGGGAAGGGCGGCTACTGGTTCGGCCCGGAGGGCATCTTGACCGGCAGCACGTGGACTAGCGAGCAGGTCCCCGGCTTCTCCGGCGGCTTCGGCGGCGTGACCCGGATCCCCGGCACCACGTCCTTCCTGCTGAACGCCGCGGTGGAGACCGGCAACCCCGGGACCGTGAAGCCAACGATCTTCCGGTTCGACCTCTAGCCTCGGGCTTTCGTCTGGGATAAGCGGCGGCTGTCTATCTAATGAAAGAGTGCTCCTGCTCGTATCTTCCGCGTACATGACACCGGCCGCCACGCTTCTGGAACAACGACAGGCAGCAAACTCCAGCGGTACTGCTCGTCCACAGCGTGGACGGCGAGCTGGCGGGTTACATGCACGCGTGCGATCCGTGCGCCGCCGAGGCCGCCGCCGCTCAGGCCAGCGCCCTGGCCATGGCAGCCCGTACGACGATCCGCGCGTGCGCGGGCGACGCCGACGCTGAACAGCACACCAAGATATGTCAACGAGGCGGCCCTATGTGTGATCTGGGCTGGATTTGTTGAACATGGTAAGCGCGTCAACCAGATTCGCGCGAATCAAGGCAGCTGGCACGGAATGTCAAATCCCTGCGATTTGCAGCACGCCATTGATTACCGGTGACTGCAGCTCACGTCACTGTCAAATGATTGCCGTCACTGCACATCCATTAACGTCAGGCGGATGTTCGATGGGAATGCGGGGTCCCAGCGATGCCAGGCGCTCTCCGTAGCCGATTCGGCGTGCCACTTGGCAGGCCGGCATCAGGCGCTGACTCCCGGAACGAGCAGTAGCCGCCTCCCCTCGGCCCCAAGCCAAGCCCAGTCGAGTTACCGGCAGTGCTTCTCGGTGAACCGTGCCGAGTCCACGCATGAACCATCGCCGCACGTCAGGTGAGCCGCGCCCCCTGTGCCCGACTCACCGGGAAGGCCGTTCGGGACGAATAACCAGGAAACCTGCTCATTATTATTTTGGGACTAATGCCGCAAATTGGGCACATGATGTGCAGTACAGGCTGTTGAAAATGGGGCGCTCGCCGTGATCACTGATGTCAATGTGGCGCGGCCTGCACATGCATTTGATCTGTGCAATAGCACGCGAAGAGGGAATCCGGCAAACTTGGGGCATGCGCAACCCGGTCACCTGGGATTCCCTGGACCGGCAGGGCCGCCTAGGCCCTATGAAGTACCGCAAATAGTGCATATGCCCAGCAATCACGTGATGCCGAGAATTTCTCCTACATAGGTAGGTTCTCTGGCGCTACAGTTAGGCCCGGTAGACGCAAACCGTTGCCAAGAATGGCAACGGCTCTCTGGGTCAACAGGGGAGCCGTTGTCCCAAAAACACACATCCTGACGCCAGGTCACCGTCGCCCCGGCTAGCCCCGGGCGCCGCATGTTCGCCATTTGCGACCCGGAGGGGCAGTTGTCGCTTTCGTCACGCGCGGGGGAGTCCGCTCATGTCCGCGTCCTCATCAGCAGTGCACCGGGCGGGCTGGCTGCCTACCAGGACGCTGCAGTGCAGGTGTGCCAGAGGCTCGACATGCTCCCGGTGACCTTGAATGACCTCAACCGCGAGTCGACTGGCACGTCCCGGGTCGTGGGCGATGAGGTAGCGCGGTGCGACGTGTTCATCCTGCTCGTCGGGCACCGCTACGGCAGCCGGCCGGCCGGCCAGCGCCTCTCGCACCTGGAGATCGAGTACAAGGCAGCGATGTCCCGTATCGGGCTCCCAGTCCTGGCCTTCA
>Ga0210389_10004175_pt1 | contig 11255 bp, 8 predicted proteins | sample IncBWH28OmetaG_FD_160127 | JGI IMG/M metagenome (GOLD analysis project Ga0210389, IMG submission 160127) | Forest soil microbial communities from Barre Woods Harvard Forest LTER site, Petersham, Massachusetts, United States - Inc-BW-H-28-O ... | reverse complement strand
GCGTCGATCATGCGGCCGCCGCTCTCGAGCTCGGTGCAGCGGGTGACGATCAGCTTCACAACCTTGTCGTCGTATGCGAACGGGACGCCGTGCGATTCCTTCACGCGCTTGGCGACGCGGCCGAGCTGGAGGCGAACGATGCTGCCGATCATCTCGTCGGTGAGCGGGTAGTAGGGGATCGTCACCAATCGTCCGAGCAGCGCCGCCGGAAAGGTCTTCAGGAGCGGGGCGCGCAGCGCTGCGGCGATCCCTTCCGGGTCGGGCATCAGCTCCGGGTCCTTGCACATGTTGGCGATGAGGTCGCTCCCCACGTTCGACGTCAGCAGGATCAGCGTGTTCTTGAAGTCGATAAGGCGCCCCTCGCCGTCCTCCATCATCCCCTTGTCGAACACCTGGAAGAAGATCTCGTGGACGTCGGCGTGCGCCTTCTCGACCTCGTCGAGCAGCACGACGCTGTAGGGGCGCCGCCGCACCGCCTCGGTGAGCACGCCCCCTTCACCGTAGCCGACGTAACCGGGCGGGGCGCCTTTCAGAGTGGAAACGGTGTGCGCCTCCTGGAACTCGCTCATGTTGATGGTGATGAGGTTCTGTTCGCCGCCGTAGAGTGCTTCTGCCAGGGTCAGCGCGGTCTCGGTCTTGCCGACCCCAGACGGGCCCGCCAGCAGAAAAACGCCGATCGGCTTGCGCGTGTCGGAGAGCCCCGCCCGCGAGGTCTGGATGCGGCGGGCGATCATCTCGAGCGCGTGGTTCTGGCCGATCACCCGCTGCCCCAGGGTCTTCGCCAGTCTGAGCACCGTCTGGATCTCGTCTTTCACCATGCGGCCCACGGGGATGCCGGTCCAGTCGCCGACAACGGCGGCCACTGCCTGTGCGTCGACCGTCGGGAAAATGAGCGGTGCCTCGCCCTGCAGCTTGCCGAGCTCGCCTTGCAGCTCGTGCAACCGTGCGCGTTCCGCCTCGGCCTTGCCGCCCCGGCGGATCTCGACGATCTTGCCCACCAGGTCCTGTTCGGCCTTCCAGCGGACCTCCAGCTCCCCGAGCCGCCCCTTCTCGGCGGCCAGCGTTTCTTTGGCCGCGGACTCGCGGTCGGTCGTCTCCCAGCCGCCCGCCCTCTCGCGGCCAATGATCTCGAGCTCGACCTCCAGGCCCGCGATTCGGCCGCGGCAGTCCTCGACCTCGGCAGGGACCGCGCTCTGACTAATGGCCACCCGGGCGCAGGCCGTGTCCAGCAGGCTGACCGCCTTGTCGGGGAGCTGTCGGGCCGGGATGTAGCGGTGGGAGAGCTTCACGGCCGCTTCCAGCGCTTCATCGAGAATGGATACCTTGTGGTGCTTCTCCAGGGTCGAAGCCATCCCGCGCATCATCCCGATCGCCTTCTCCTCTTCCGGCTCTGGAATCTGCACCACCTGGAACCGCCGCGTGAGCGCCGGGTCCTTCTCGATATGCTTCTTGTACTCTGCCCAGGTGGTCGCGGCGATCGTCCGAAGCTTGCCGCGCGCCAGAGCAGGCTTGAGCAGGTTCGCAGCGTCGCCCGTCCCCGCCGCACCGCCGGCGCCGACCAGCGTGTGAGCCTCGTCGATGAAGAGGATGATCGGCTTCGGCGACGACTGCACCTCGTCGATCACCTGGCGCAGCCGATTCTCGAACTCCCCCTTCATGCTGGCGCCCGCCTGCAAAAGGCCGACGTCGAGCGCCCGCAACGTGACCTCTTTCAGCGACGGCGGCACGTCGCCCGCCGCGATCCGGCGCGCGAACCCTTCTACCACCGCCGTCTTCCCGACGCCGGCCTCGCCCGTGAGGATCGGGTTGTTCTGTCGGCGCCGCATCAAGATGTCCACGATCTGGCGGATCTCCTGGTCGCGACCGGTGACAGGATCGATCTCCCCTTTTCGCGCCCGTTCGGTGAGATCGACCGAGAACCGCGCCAGCGCCTCCGCCTTCCCGAGTGCCGCCGGCGCCATGGCGCCCGACGTCTCGCCCGCCGCGCCGGCATCTTCGCCCGTCGCGGCGAGCGACGCCTCCGGCGACCCCTCGACGATGGCGGCGAACTCCTCGGTCAACCGATCGCCGCCCACTTTCCCGAATTCGCGCGAGATAGCGAGCAGAGCGTTTCGCAAAGCGGGCGTCTTGACCGCCCCGACCAAGAGGTGGCCGGTGCGCACCCGACCGTCGCCGAACATCAAACTGCCGTAGACCCAGCCGCGCTCGACCAGCTCCTCGACGTGCGACGACAGGTCGGAGATTGATGTTGCGCCGCGCGGCAGACGATCGAGCGCCTCGGTGATGTTCCTGGCCAGCTGGCCCGGATCGATCTGAAACGCCCGAACGATGCGGTGCAGATCGGAATCCTGCTGCTGGAGGATCTGGTGAACCCAGTGCACCACCTCGACGTACGGGTTGCCACGCAGCTTGCAAAAGGTGGTAGCACTCTCGATGGTCTTGTACCCGAGGGTGTTGAGCCTACCGAACAACGCGACACGACTGATATCGGACATGTTCTTCTTTCAGGCGGCGGCGGCCACCGTTTCGGCGAGTGGGTCGAGCACCAGGTCTTCACGGCGACTTGCTTCCGCGCGGCCGAGCCAGGCGGTCCACCCGAGGCGCGACTTCCCGAGCCGGAGCGGCTCCTCGGTCCGCTCCGCCAGCACGAGCCTCAGATCCCAGACCAGCTCGTCTCCCACGTAGCCGCGGACGAGTGCCACGAGCTTCGGGAGACTGGGGCCTCCGGGCAGCATCCGCTGGAACTGGGCGCGCGTGAGCGGCCCAAGCACCAGCTGGAACTTTTGCTGGTTCGTCCGCGCGCGGGCCCCCACGATCGTCGACAGCCCCAGCCGACCCAGCTCCTGCCGGCCGCCGAGCCTCCAACGATGCGCGGACGGCAGGTCGATCCACCCACCCGCGAACTCCGCGACCCGAGCCGGCATGGCGAAGAAGTCCTGTACCATGGCCGCCAGCCCCTCCGCGTTTCGACTGTGTGACGACAGAAGACCGGCGTAATACAGGCGAGCGGTGTGGGGGAAGGCGTCCTTCGGACGGACCGCGGCGAAAGCGAGGCCCGGCAGCGCGCCGATATAGTGCTCGAACCGATCCTCACGCGGCCGATCCCGACTCGCCGTCGGCTGGCCGGCGGCCCACGCCCGGTAAAAGAAGAGCAGCATTCGGTGGTGGAACAGATCGAGAAACCGCGACATCGTCGGGTCGGCGGCGTTGCGCAGGCGATCGCGGGCGTACTCGGTCAGGTGCAGCGGCAAGGGACCGTTCGGTCCGAGGAGGCCGAAGAAATTGACCGTCAGCCGCGGCGGCGCGGCGCCATCATCGCTGCGGAGGTTGGCCAGCGACGAGGCGGCGAACATCAGATCCGGCTCTTGCCCGAGCCGGATCGACTCGTCGGTGGGGCGCCAGGCAGCGCCGAACCGCGGCTGCCGAGGGCCTCCTCCCCCCAGCGCGTCGAGGCGGCGCAGAGCCTGGAAGAAGTCGAACTGTCCAGGCGCGCGCGCGAGCGCATCGAGCAACGCGGCCGGCGAACGCACTTCGCCCTCCCCCGCCCCACCCGACGAAGTCGGCGGAGCTACAGGATCTTTCGGCGTCCCGCTCTCGTCTGCCATCGCATGATCTCGCCGCGCTGAACGGACCGTAACACTGTCTCGGTGAACGAATTGAGCGACACGTACTTTGCGAAGAACCGTTCGAGCACCGCGCCCAACAAGAAGGCACCGCTCCCCTCGAAGGAGGACTCGTCGCAGGTCAAGGTGACCTCCATCCCGCGACCGAACGTGGTGGGCCCGGGGATCGGCAGCGGGCGGGTGATTCCCGAGCAGGCAGTGGCACGAATCCCGTCGATCTGCTTGCGCGCGCCCGCGTCGGTCAGATCGGCGTAGAGCGACAGCAGCTCGCGCAGGGCCTGCGCCTTTTGTCCGGCCCCGTCGCTCCCGTCGACGAGCGACAGGTAGTTGAGCGACAGGTGGCTGATGAGGCGCCAGCTGAGATCACCGTAGGCGTGGGACGGGCGTGGGGGGCTCGGTCCGGTCAGGCAGCGGATCGACTCCACGGGAGCGCCGGAGTCGAGCGTGAAGTCGGTCCGCCCTACCCCCAACGAGAGGTGCAAGGGGAGATCGCGGTTCGTGCAGATGGTCTCCACGGCGAGCTGGCGGAGGGTCGGCCGATATGGCCCCTGGTCGCCGTCGACCAGAGAGAGGAACAGCTCGCTCCCCACATAGCTCGAACGCGCGCCCCGGACGCGCTGGCGCGCCGACAGCGCGCGCGGCTGTCGCTGGATCGTGTAGTAGGCCAGCGCGTCGCCGTCCGCGGTCTGGTCGTTCCAGGCAAAGAACGGATGAAAGGGCTGCTTCTCCTCGGCACTCGATCCGAACCCCACCACCTCGCGGACCGAGTGGACCTCGAAGTCCATCGGCCGCGTCCGGTCGGGGATGAGGTGATACTCGTGAGTCGACTCGCTCAGATGGATGCGGTCGGCGCGGCGGGGGAACAGATTCACGGCCGGCGTGCAGTTGAGCGCGAAGTGCTGCGCATTGACCACGCCGTCCAGGCTGGGCTCGTGCGCGTCGGAAAGGAGCAGGATCTCGACCTCGTGCGCGTCGCAGCGGCTCATTCCGGCCCGCAGCTCCTGCAGCTTCACGAACAGGAATCGGGCCGGAAGGGCGAAGTACTCCTGGAGCAGGCGGTACCCTTGGAACGAGCGCGGTCCGTAAGGGAGAAGCGCCTCGTCGTCCTCGAACCCCGAGGGCGCCACCGGCGCATCGACGGAGAGGTGCTGCCACGGGACCGGCCGGGCGGTGGGACGCACCACCGCCCCCAGACAGTGGCCGAAGAGCTGCTCGTAGAGACGCACCGGAAGCTCGTCACCGCCGCGGAGGAAGAGTGTCAGCTCGTCGAGCGAGAGCTCGGAGATCTTGAGCCCCGCCGTCGCGCGCAGCGTGAGCCGCAAGACTGCGCGCGGGCGGCCGCGGAGCTCGAGGTCGCCGAGGTCGCCCACGTAACCCGTGTACTCCGCGGCCGCAATTTCCAGCGGCCAGAGCGTCACGTCGTGTGCCGTCCGGTATTCGCAGGCCGTCTGATCGCCACGGCCGAGCACGCTGCGCAGCGACGACCCCCGCGGCACGCGGTATCCGTTCGCGAGGACGCTCTCGTTCAAGTTGGGACTGAGCTGCATGATCCCCATCGAGGGGATAGGCGCCAGGTAGTGTGGGTAGAGAATCTCCAGCAGGTGCTGCGTGAAGCGGGGGAATTCGTCGTCGATCTTGAGGTGAACGCGCGCGGCGAGAAAGGCAAACCCCTCCAGCAATCGCTCCACGTAGGGGTCGGAGCACTCGAAGGTCTCGAGCCCCAACCGCCCTGCGATCTTGGGGAACTCGCGCGCAAACTCACCGCCGAGCTCTCGGATGTAGCTCAGCTCCTGCCCGTAGTACTGGAGAAGGCGCGGATCCATCAGCCGTCAACCACTTTGGCCAGTGTCGACCACCGTGGCCGCGCCGCTCTCGAGGTCGATCTCGGTGCGCAGGAACAGCCGGAGGGGCAGCGGCTGGGCCCACAGCTCCGCTTCGATCTGGAAGCACATGGCGTTGTGGTTCATCCTGTCGGGGTCGGCGATCACCCGCACCTTGACCGAGCTCTTGAGCAACCGCGGCTCAAAGTCGGCGATGACTCGGACGATGAGCCGCTCCATCGCTCGCACGTCGACGGTCGAGGCGGTACGGCCGGCGAAATCAGGCATCCCATAGTTCAAGACCGATCGCTGGACCTCGGGTTGCTCCGTCAGATCTTGTAGCGCTGCGAGGTGGGTCGTGTTGAGAAGCCAGGTCAGATCGCGGCGCACGCACTCTCGAAGCCGCGCCGGAGAGAGGATTCTCTTTTCCCGCGACTCCTGATGTTGCTCGCGGTCATCGTCGGTCAGCCGGTCCAGCAGCGACGGTTGCAGGCGCTCTTTCTGCGTGAGCTCCGCCATGGCTCAACCAGATGGAGAAGCTGCGCTCGCCGGAGCATCGAGCTCAATCAAACGCACGTCCATGATCGGGTACTCCCCCCCATCCGTGGCGAAGAGGCGCTGCCCAAGTCCGCGCTGCGGACCGGCCCCGGGCTGGCTCCACTCCGTGCTCCGCGCCAGGACGAGACGCGGATCCGACGCCTGCTCAGAGCCGGGGTAGCGGGTGGGGACGAAGGAGACGCTCTGCCCTCCGTTCGTGAACGTCAGCGTGGCGGGCAGCCAGGCTATGTCGCGAAGGTCGGCCGGCTCCTCGATCTCGATCTTCGAGAGACGCTGGAACGGAATCCAGTAGTAACGTCCGTTCAGGATCGATTCCAAGATCGGTCCCAGACGCGGGTCCGCATCGGCGATCCAACCGAAGCTCCGTCCGTCGATCGTTCCGGTGGTGGCTGGCGCCTGTTCGAACGCCTGCTCGCGCACGCGCCCCTCCTCCTCGAGGTTTCCCTGAGCGCCCAGCTGGAGGGCACGCACGAGCAGCGCCATCCATTCGGCGGGTTCGCCGAAGAGAAGGGGCGTCTGCCGGCCCGCAAATACCTCTCGGCGGAGGAGCTCGCACTGCACCACCTCGCGGTACGTCTGGCCCATCGGGAGCGCAGCCGGGTCCAGCTCGGAGCTCACCTTGAGCTGGGTGAGGGCCCGCTCCCATTGCCCCATGACCAACAGCAGCTGAAACAGGAAGATCCGCAACTTGGGATCCGCCGGACGCTTCTTGATGTCCGACTGGAGAACGACCAGCGCGTCGGCCGGCCGGCCCGCGCGAAGTAGTTCGTCAGCCGTCATTTTTTGATCCCCACCCGGCCCGAGGCGAGGCCGCCAGCGCTCGCCTCGTGCCGTGCCTGGTCGTTAGAACTGGGAGGTGTTCTTCGGGATGTGCCACTTCGATGTCACGGCCGCCCCACTGGTCCCGTCTGCGTTCTGGGGCGTGTACTGCATCTGGACCGTCGCGAAGTGAAGCGTGACCGTCTCGGTCTGCTTGTCGTCAGACGACGAGGTCGAGTGCGTGTGACCGGAGACCGTGACGTTCCCCAGCGACAGCTGCAGGTACGGTTGGGGAGCGGTCCCCCCCGCCCGGCGCATCGTCAGGATGACCGGACCGTCGTAAGCCGTCCCGGCGCAGCAGGCGGCCATCAAGGTGGGAGTCGACTTGTCGACGTACTTGGTGAGCGTGAGATCGAGAATGTTCACCTTGCCCGTGCCGCTTCCGGTCCCCGTCCCGGCGCTGCCAGCATTCGTCAATCCCCAGTTCCAGTTCAGGACATCAATCTGCCCTGCGAACTGCGCGTCAATCGATTCACCCGACACCTTCGGAATGTTCAGAAAGATATCGACAGCCATGCTCTCCCTCGCCTTTCTTTTCCGTTGTCGTTCGCACCCGCGGACGAATCAGTCCCTCTCGCCGTTTTATCCCGCCTTTGCTGATGGCAACTTCGACGTGAGCCGCAGCGAGACCGTCAAACCCTCCAGCTGGTAGTGCGGCCGGAGGAAGAACTTCGACGTGTAGTATCCCGGATTCCCTTCCACCTCCTCGACCACCACCTCGGCACCGGCCAACGGCTTGCGCGCCTTGATGTCCTCGGTCGAGTTTTCCGGGTCTCCGTCCACGTACTGGATGATCCAGCTCTGCAGCCAGCGCTGCATGTCGGCGCGCTCCTTGAACGATCCGAGCTTGTCGCGAACGATGCACTTGAGATAGTGCGCGAATCGACAGGTGGCGAACAGATAGGGCAATCGAGCGGCCAGATTCGCGTTGGCCGTCGCGTCGGGATCGTCGTATGTCGCCGGCTTCTGCAGCGACTGGGCACCGATGAACGCCGCGAAGTCTGAGTTCTTCTTGTGGATGAGCGGCATGAACCCGTTCTTCGCCAACTCGGCCTCGCGCCTATCGCTGATGGCGATCTCCGTCGGACACTTCATGTCTACGCCGCCGTCATCGGTCGGAAAGGTGTGCGTCGGCAGACCCTCGACGGATCCTCCCGATTCGATGCCCCGAATTCGAGAGCACCATCCGTATAGCTTGAAGGACCGGTTGATATTGACCGCCATCGCGTAAGCGGCGTTCGCCCAACTGTACTTTTCGCTTCCCGCCCCGGCCGTCTCCTCCTCGAAGTCGAAATCCTCGACCGGGTTCGTCTTCGCGCCGTAGGGCTGTCGCGCCAGAAAGCGCGGCAGCGTGAGGCCCAGGTAGCGCGCGTCCTCCGACTCCCGCAGTGAACGGAAAGCCGCGTAGTCGGGGGTCGTGAAGATCTTGGTCAGATCCCGCGGGTTCGACAGCTCCTGCCAGGAGTCCATTCCCATCAGCGCCGACGAGGCGCCGGAGATGAACGGCGCGTGGATCGACGCCGCGATCTTCGACATCTCGCCCAGGAGCTCGACGTCGGGAGCCTGATGATCGAAGTAGTAGTCCCCGACCAAGCACCCGTACGGCTCCCCGCCGAGTTGGCCGAACTCCTCCTCGTAGAGCTTCTTGAAGACGGGGCTCTGATCCCAGTTGGTCCCCTTGAACTTCCGGAGCGTCTTGTGGAGATCCTTCTTGGAGACGTTCATCACCCGGATCTTCAACTGCTCGTCGGTCTCGGTGTTGTTGACGAGGTGGTGCAGCCCCCGCCAGGCGCTCTCCAGCGCCTGGAAGTCGGGGTGGTGCATGATGGCGTTGATCTGCTCGGAGAGCTTCTTGTCGATCGCCGAGATCATCGCGTTGATCGACTCGATGACGTCGCTCCCGATGAGCGTGCTCTTCTCCAGTGCCTGCGCCGCGAGCGTCCGGACGGCGTTCTCGACCTCGCTCCGCGCCTGCGGCGACTGGGGCTTGAACTGCTTTTGCAGGAGGGAGGAGAACTCTCCCTCGTCGGTGGCGATCCCCGACGCCTGCTCCTCCGCTTTCTGGGACTCGGCCATGGCCTACGCTCCCCCGCCTTCGCCCGCGCCGCCCTTGGGCGCCGCGGCTAGCCATTTGAGCAGGCTGGGATCGTGCAGAACCTTGCTGACCAGGTCCTCGGCACCGGTTTTTCCATCCATGTAGGTCACGAGGTTCGCCAGCTGTTGTCGGGCCTTGAGCAGCTCGTTCAGGGCGTCCACTTTCCGAGCAATGGCCGCGGGAGAAAAGTCATCCATGCTCTCAAACGAAATCTCGACGCTCAAATTCCCTTCCCCGGTCAAGGTGTTCGGAACTTGAAACGCTGCCCGTGGTTTCATCGCCTTCAGCCGCTCGTCGAAGTTGTCCACGGAGATCTCTAGAAACTTCCGATCGGCCACCGCCGGCAAGGGTTCCTTGGGGTTGCCCGAAAGGTCGGAGAGAACCCCCATCACGAAGGGGAGCTGCACCTTCTTTTGGGCGCCGTAGAGCTCGACATCGTACTCAATCTGCACGCGGGGCGCTCGGTTGCGCGCGATGAACTTTTGACTGCTCATGAAACCACCTGCCTCCTGTGGAGAGGTTTTACACCTTTGTCGGCCTCGTCACCCTTGCTTTTCACCCGACAATGTCTCGACTTGCCTGATCCCATCTGGCGCCAGCTCCCTGATGATGTCCAGAAACCCCATGGTCACCAGCCGCTTGCAGCGCTCGACCAGCAGCGGGATCGGGCTCGAAGGCTCGTGTTTCGCATAGTAGGCCGATATTTGCTCAAGCGCCCGCACGACATCTCCGCGGGTTCGAATCTCGCCTGATGCCGAGGCGGCCGCCAGCGTGGCGCCCGGGTCGCCGACTCCGCCGACCTTCCCCGCGGAGCCGTCCGAGGGAACCCGACGGGCCAGGGTGGACTGCAAGAAACCTGAGATTTTCTTGAGCAAAGTCGCCAAGCCTCCGAAGGCCGGCGCCGCGGCCCCGCCGATCAGCTGGGACAGTAACGACTCGAGCTGTTTGAACTCCGCGGCCGCGGTCAGGGCTGCGCCGGTTCGCTCCTGGAGGAGAGCGAGATCACAATCCATTCCGGCTGCCTCGATGGTCGCCATCGAGAGGCCCGCCCCGTTGGCCCCGTCCGCCGAGGCAGCCGTCTCCAGGTCCCGAGCGGAAAACTGCCCGACCGTTCTGGAACTGATGAGAGGTGTCCCCCGAACGGCCGACAGGACCTCCGGCGCCACCAGCGACGCCAGAATGTTGATCCGCATGGTTGGATCGTTGGCGTCGGCCGGGTCAAGCCGCGGATGCAGGCCTTCCCAGTACGTCTCCACGAACCGGCGGAGGATGGTCATACCGTCCGCGAGACCCTTCAGGCCATCCGTGTGCAAGAGGGCTTTGGTCAGATGAACCGCGACCCGGAGGTCCTTCGTCCGCCCCAAGAGCGCGAGCCCCTGGCGCGCGATCGCCTTCCAGTCCGGCTCCTCGGCCGGGATGATGGTCGACCCGATCTGCTGTTCGGGCTTTCCTTGCGTCGCCTGATCGAAGGCGGTAAACGCCGGATCCCCGTATTCGAGGTCGGCGCCGCAAGCATCGTCGGGGCTGACGGGCGACAACAGAGCCTCGATCTCGGCGGTTTGCATATCTTGGTCCTGTGTGCCGATATTTAGCTATCACACGGCACGTCTTGTCAAACCGTCCCCGACGCGGACGATGGTTCGGCGCCGGCGACGATCGGCTAACATCCGGCGACGAGAGCCTTCCATGCCGATAGAAATGACGGTCAAGATCTCGGGATCCGGCGCGGACAGAACGTTGACGTTCTCCGAGTCGCCCGTGCGCGTGGGCCGCAATCAGCTCAACGACATCGCCCTCGACGATCCCTTCATCTCCCAGTGGCACGGCCTGATCCGCTTCGGGGAGGAAGGAATCACGTACGCGGATCTCGGCTCGACCAACGGGAGCATCATCGAGGGAGTCCGACTCTCCACGAACGTGGCGAGCCGGTTGACGGGTCGCTCATGCATCCTGCTGGGTCGGATCGAGCTGGCCGTCTCGACGCGATCCAAAGAGCAGACCGGCCCCCGATCGACCATGGCCTGGGGCCACCAGGGCCGGGGCTCTTCGGGACCGTTTCCGTCTCCGACGGCCGACCCCCGCAGCAACTCCGTCACGCCACCTCCTCGGGAGGCGCTCGCTCCGCCCGTCGGTGCGGTGCCGCCTCAACGCCAACAGCAGATCCTCGAAGCGTTCGGCGAGGCCTTCGTCGGACTGCGCAAGGGATACGAGCAGTTCGGGGTCGAGGTCGGGGTGCGGACCATCAATGGTCGGACGGCGCTCCATCGCGCACGCACTGCTCAGGCGGTGCTGGAGTATCTCCTCCAGTCGGACGCGCCGGTCGCCACAGTGAAGCGCGAT
>Ga0210389_10004174_pt1 | contig 11257 bp, 10 predicted proteins | sample IncBWH28OmetaG_FD_160127 | JGI IMG/M metagenome (GOLD analysis project Ga0210389, IMG submission 160127) | Forest soil microbial communities from Barre Woods Harvard Forest LTER site, Petersham, Massachusetts, United States - Inc-BW-H-28-O ... | reverse complement strand
AAGCTAGGTCAACATGATGGCTGCCGGACGCGCCGGGCACGGCCAGCTGCGGCCGTCGTGGGCGCCCGACCCCGCGCTTGCCGCCGCCCTGCTGGCGATCTCGCTGCCCGCGGTGCTGGCCGTAGCTGAGACCTTCACGAGAACCTCGTCGTCCATGCTCGACTTGCGCGTCTATCTGTGGGGCGGCGGCTTCGTCGTCCACGGGCAGAACCCGTACCAGCACATCTTCCGGCACTTCCTGTTCTTCACCTACACCCCGTTCGCGGCGGCCGTATTCGCGATCCTGGTGCCACTCAACCTGATGGTCACGAGGTGGCTCATCACGGCGGCAAGCGTCGCGTCGCTCGTCGCCGTCGTGTGGCTGACCTGGGGCAGTCTCGGGCAGCCGCGCTCGCAAGGACGTGTCGGCTGGACGCTTGGGGCAACGGCGGTCGTTATCTGGATCGAGCCCGTGCGGCAGACGCTGTCCTACGGTCAGGTCAACCTGCTGCTGATGCTCCTGATCGTGGCGGACCTCTGCCTGCCGGACACCCGCTGGTGGAAAGGCATCGGCGTCGGCATAGCGGCGGGCTTCAAGCTCACGCCGCTGATTTTCATCCCCTACCTGATCCTGACCCGGCGGTTCCGGGCTGCGGCAGTCGCTGCGGCGACCTTCGCCGTCACTGGTCTCGGGTCTGCCTTGCTCATGCCCGGGGCCTCACATGATTACTGGCTCAACGGCCTGTTCCTCACTCCTAATCGCATCGGGAACGTCCGCTTCATCGGGAATCAGTCGCTGTACGGAGCAATTGCGCGGCTGGCGGGTAGCACAACTGCGGCGCGGCCCTACCAGCTCGCAGCCGTGGCGGTCGTCGGGACAGCGGGGCTCCTGCTCGCGGCCTGGGCGTCCCGCCGCGGCCAGGAGATGGTCGGCATCCTGACCTGCGCGCTCACTGGCCTGCTCGTGTCGCCGATCTCCTGGTCGCACCACTGGGTCTGGGTCGCGCCGATGATGGTCGTGCTGGCGCACCTCGCGACGAGCCCGCTCGCGCTGCCTGCGGCCCGGCGCTGGCGGCTTGCCTGCTGGCTGGGTGTCGCTACCGTGGCGGCCGTGTTCTCTGGCGTGCTCTGGCTCGAGCCGGCCTCGGCCGTGCAGGGCGAGGTCATGACCGGTCTTCAGCAGCTCCTCGGCGACATCTACGTGCTGGCCGGGCTGGCGGGCCTGGGCGTGATCGCCGCCGCGCTCGCGTACGCGCGACGCAGGGACCGGCGCCCGTCAGCCACGGTTGCGGTGGCTGCCAGTGAGCAGCCGCTCGCACAGCCGGGCTGATTGAATGAACGGCATGCGCCCGGTCTTCACCAAGCCCGCCAAGCTCGCTTCTGGTGATCGGGTGGCCGTGTTGTCGCCCTCTTTCGCCGCGCCGGGCATGTTCCCGGCCGTGCACGACCTTGCGATGAGTCGGCTTCGTGCAGAGTTCGGCCTGGAGCCGGTGGAGTACCCGACGACCCGCCAGCTGGGCGCGTCGCCGCAGGACCGGGCCGCTGACCTGATGGCCGCGTTTACGGATCCGGGGATCCGGGCCATCCTCGCCAGCATTGGCGGCGACGACCAGATCACCGTCCTGCCCTTCCTCGACCCGGCCGTCGTGGCCGCTAATCCCAAGCCCTTCGCTGGATACAGCGACAACACCAACCTCCTCAACTGGCTGTGGAACCTAGGCGTCGCGAGCTACCACGGCGGCTCCACGATGGTCCACCTCGGCCGCGGTGGCGGCTTGCACCCGGTTTCTGCGGAGTCGCTGCGCGCCGCGCTGCTGACCGGTGGCGACATCGAGCTGCGTCCGCTGGCGGACTTCAGCGAAGACGAGCTGGACTGGGACGACCCGGCGTCCCTGGACCAGCCACCACCCACGCAGCCGAGCCCGGGCTGGAGCTGGCACCAGCCCGGCCAGGTCGTCAGCGCTCCGACGTGGGGCGGGAACCTGGAGATCTTGCACTGGAACCTGGCGGCGAGCCGGTGGATCCGGCCGCCCGATGACTACGCCGGCTGCGTGCTCCTGCTGGAGACATCGGAAGAAATGCCGCCAGCCGAGGAGACCTTCCGGATGCTGCGCAACTTCGGGGAGCGTGGGCTGCTCGGCCAGTTCCCCGCGATCGTGGTCGGCACCGCCAAGGCCAGCAGCCTGCACGAGCACCGGACGGCTGAGCAGCGAGAACGCTACCGCGCCGATCAGCAGGCGGCTATTCTGCGCGCCCTCGGCAGCTACAACCGCGACGCCATGGTCGTCTTCAACGTCGACCTCGGGCACACCGACCCGCAGTGGGTGCTGCCCTACGGCGGAATGCTGACTGTCGATGGGCCAGGCCGCCGCATCGTCGCCCACTACTAGCGTGGGCGCACACTTCGGGTCCTAGCGGAGGATGGGTGCGTGATCGGTGATCGGTGGGGTGTGAGCGACAGCGATGCCTTGCGGCCCTATCCGTGCGACGAATTCGTTGCGTCGCCCACCCTGCAGGCGTGGCGCGGCGTGCGCGTCGAGGCGCCTGCCGAAACGGTCTGGGCGTGGGTGGCACAGGTGCGGCTCGCGCCGTACTCCTACGACTGCATCGACAACCTGCGCCGGCGGTCACCTCGAGAACTTGCCGGTCTTCCCGAGCCACGCGTGGGAGAGCGGTTCACCACCGCTGCCGGGCGTGAACTAGGCCGAATCGTCTCGGTTGACCGGGGTGTGCAGCTGACAGGCACCATCATGGGAGCGGTGATGTCCTACGTCCTGGTGCCTGAGGATGACCGGACGACCCGCCTCCTGCTCAAGGTCGTCATGCACACTGCCCGCTGGAAGGCACCCGCGCTATCGGTCGGCGACCTGATCATGGCCCGACGGCAACTGCTGAACCTCAAGCAACTAGCCGAGCGTCATGACAGAGCCTGAGCTTGAGACGGCACTGATCGTCGAAGTCCCAGCTGCCGAGCCCGTGGTGGGCCAGTTCCGGGCGCAGTTCGATGGCAACGCGCCGCTGGGCATTCCGGCCCACATCACGATCCTCGCCCCGTTTATGCCAGCGAGCAGGATCGATGCTGGCACGCTGGCTGACCTTGAGAATCTGGCTAGCCGCACCAAGGCGTTCGACTTCCTGCTCGACCACACGGCCTGGTTCGGAACCAGCGTGCTCTGGGTCGGTCCGCGAGATCCGCGCCCGGTCCGGGAACTTACTGAGCGCGTCTTTGCCACTTTCCCCGAGTTCACGCCATTTCAGGGACAGTTCGACGAGGTAGTCCCGCACCTGACGGTCGGCTATGACCACGACCTCGACGAGATGCTGCATGCTGAGCAGGTCATAGGCGCGAATCTGCCCATCCCGGCTCGCGCTGTCGCGGTCACGCTCATGACCGAGCTCGCACCCAGTGGCCAGTGGTCTACGTTCGCGACCTTCTCGTTTCGATAACTGCACGGTCCGCCAGGGAGGCGCCAGTGGGTCAGTCCGGTGGGCGGGCAGGCGGCGACGCGCTGCGTCGTGGTGGCTTGGTCGAGCGTCCCGTCCAGCTCTACCGCGACGAGTGGGGAATACCGCACGTCCGCGCAGAGTCAGCGCACGACGCCTTTGTTGCCCAGGGTTACGTGCACGCCATGGACCGCTTCTGGCAGATGGATGCGAGCCGGAAGCAGATGGAAGGCCGATGGGCCGAATGGGTCGGTGCCGCCGGGCTGCCCGCGGACAGGCTCGCCCGGCGCCTGCGCGCCGGTGCCGCGTCCATCCGCGATTATCAGGCGCTCGGGGCCGATGCCCGGGCGATGGTGGACGCATACACGGTCGGCGTCAACGCGTATCTGCAGACTCATCCGGCCCCCGTCGAGTATCACCTGGTGGAGAGTGCACCCGAGCCGTGGCAGGGCTGGCACTGCATAGCCGCCATGCGGCAGCGCGGATACCTGATGGGCTCGTTGTGGCACAAGCTCTGGCGAGCTGGCGCGGTCGGGATCGTCAGCGCCGAGAACCTGGTCAAGCTGCGCTACGACGACGGCGGGTCCGATCGCCTGTGCATTCCGCCCGGCACCGACGCCGCCCGGTGGATGGCGAGCCTCGCGGACCTTCGAGAGCCGATCCGCGCGCTCAGCTTGCTGGCTGCGCGTGCCGATGTCGACGGCGGGAGCAACAACTGGGCGCTGGCACCGAGCCGGACCACTACGGGCAGGCCGATACTGGCGGGCGACCCGCATCGCGCATTCGAGCTGCCAGGAATGTACGCGCAAATGCATCTGCGCTGCGAGGAGTTCGACGCGATCGGCTTCACCGTTCCCGGCGTACCGTGCTTCCCGCACTTCGGCCACAACGCGCAGGTGGCCTGGGGGGTCACGCACGCATACGCCGACCTGCACGACCTGTACGTCGAGCAGTTCGACACTGGCGATCCGTCTCGCTACCAGCATCGAGGCGAATGGCTGCGGGCGGAGACGACGACTGAGGACATCAAGGTTCGCGGCGGTGCCTCGGCTCCGGTTGAGATCGTCGCGACCATCCACGGCCCGGTCGTCGCCGGAGATCCGGCCCGTGGCGCCGCGGTGACGCTGAAGTCGGTCCAGTTCTTTGACCTCGACCGGTCGTTTGACTGCCTCCTGCCCATGCTTCGGGCGGATTCGGTGGATTCGCTGTTCCAGGCCGTACGGGGCTGGGGGCTCATCGACCACAACCTGGTGGCCGCGGATACTGACGGCCATATCGGCCACCTCGTGCGGGCGGTGATCCCGCGTCGGTCCGCCGTCAACGGGTGGCTGCCCGTGCCCGGCTGGACGGGTGAGTACGAGTGGGACGGCATGGTCGCTCCCGAGCAGATGCCGCGCGCCGACGATCCGGCCCGCGGGTATCTCGTGACCGCCAACAACAGGGTCGTGACCGCTATCCCGGAGACGGGTGAGTATTTCTGCACCGACGCGCATCCGCCGTATCGGGCCAGGCGAATCGAGCAGCTCATCGCCGGGCTCGCGGCCGCGTCGCCGGCGGACATGGCGACGATCCATCGCGACGACGTCAGCGAGCCTGCGCGCCTGTTCCGCACGGCGCTGGCTGACGTCACGCCCGCGAGTGACGCTGCTCGTTCCATCCGGGACATTGTCGTCGGCTGGGACGGCCGGATGTCGCCAGACTCGGCGGCAGCCGGCTGCTATACGCGGCTGCGGTGGGCGCTGGCCGGCCTCGTCGGCAGCCGGTCCGGACTCGCCGCAGCCGGGAGCGCGATGCAGCTGCCGGGCGGCGTCTCACCCGTCAGCCACCTGTGGTGGGTACTGCCGGCCCTGCTGCGATCGGATGACCTGTCGCTGACCGGCGGCAGCACGTGGGGCGAGCTGCTGGCTGAGGCACTGGAAACGGTCGCTAGCTCACCCCGGGATGTGCCGTGGCAGCAGCTGCACACGGCCGCGCTCACGCATCCGCTGACGCCCGTGCTGCCGGACGCGCCGGCTTCCCTCAGCCCCGCCGGTGCGGGGGTCGGCGGCGACAACGACACCGTCTGGGCGACCGGATGCCGGGCGGAGTCCGGCACGGCGGCGGTCTACGGCGCCGTCGCACGCTACGTGTTCGATGTCGGAAACTGGGACGACTGCACGTGGATCGTCGTCGGCGGCGCATCCGGAGATCCCGCCAGTCCGCACTACGCAGATCAGCATGACGCGTGGTCCAGGTGCGAGCTCATCCCGATGCGCTACGACTGGGACGCGATCTCCGCCGCCAGCCCGCAGCTGACGCTGCAGCCAGACGGCAGCGTGTTCGGCGCGCCGCCGCAGTAGCGGCCTGCCGAGCAATGCCCCCTTGCGGCCGTTGCACGCAGCCCTACCGTCGCGGGCCCGGCGGGGCGCATAGTTGATCCTGGAGGATGCCATGCGGGTCCAGGTCAGCGCCGAAGCGGGCGAGTTTGTCCGCGGCCGGGGTGGCCGGCTGTGGGTCTGGGCGGCACACCCGCGGATGTGCTGCGCCGGCGCGGCGGCCTACATGCACGCGGCGATCGAGCACCCGGCCGGGCTGTCCGGCTTCCGCGCCCTACCCGCGGCTCCGGCCGACCTGGAGATATGGTTCCGCGCTCCAGCGGGCCGGCTTCCCGAGGTGCTGGAGATCGGCGTGCGGGGCCGGCGCCGCCCCCGCATTGAGGCCTACTGGGATGGCTGCCTGTTCGCGCTGTGACCGGCGAGCGGACCGCGCGCTCTACCCGGCCGTGCACCCGCATCCCCGTGCTCAGCCCGACGAGCCGTACTGAATCGGGACGTGGATCACCTGCGCCTTAGTCCAGTCGCTGGCACCTGGGACGAGCTGCCAGACGGTCAGGGTGGCAGCAGCGACAGCCAGGGCTTCAGGCTCGCCGCTGGCCACGGGCGCCAGGGTCGCAGTCCCCGGCGGCAGCGCCGGCAGTGCCTGCCATTGGGTGCCCGATCCGCTGACGACGTCGGCTCGGCCGCCAGCCATGACGGCCACTGCGCCAGCGTTCCCGAAGGACGCCGAGTCCATGGTGGCGGCGCGCAGCGGGAGGGCCGGCGACAATGTCCAATGGCCCCCGTTGTCCGCTGACCAGCCGGCCAGCAGGCTGACATCATGCCCGCTGCCTGCCGCGAGCAGCGTTACGAGCTGGCCCCCCACCCGGGTGAGCCGCAGTACAGCAACGTCCTGGTCGGCGAAGGCCGCTGGTATCTGCGGTCCAGCTTGCTGCCAGGTCCCGCCGATGGACGCGAAGATGCCTGCCGTGCCCGGCTTGGAGCACGGCCCTGCCAGCAGCGGCACCCCCGACGGGGTGTATCCGGCGGCGGTGAAGGCGCTCAGCCCGCAGCTCCGGCCGGCCGTCGTGGCGGCGATGGTCTGCGGTGTGGCGAGGGTCTTCCAGCTCGCCGATCCGCCGGCCGTCTGTTCCGCGGTGCCGTCGGTAAGCAGGGCCATCATCGTGCCGCTGGCCGACGGCGTGGCTAGCGCATCCGGGGTGCTGGCCAGGGGCGCATCGAGCGGGCTGAGCGCCGACCAGGCCTGCCCGCCGTCACCGGTCTGGATGAGCGGGGTATAAGTGAGGTCCTGGCTTGGCCGGAACGCCGTCACCAGGAACTGGCTCCCACCCGCGACGACCAGGCCGCCGTTGTCCGCGGTGCCGGGCGGGGTAGCGAGCATCCAGGTGCTGCTTCCCGCGGGACGGCTGAACAGCTGCCAGAAGTTGTTGTACTGGCTGGCGGCCCCGCCCATCACGACAGTCGCCCACGTGCCGCCCGCAGTCGCCACGGAGGTGTTGAGCGATGCCGCGGTCATGGAGACCGGTGCCGCGGAGCCGCGCGAATGCGGCGACGTGCTGCCGCAGCCGACGGCGAGGACGGCCGTGGCCAGCATGGCTGTGGCGGCGGTGATCAGGCGGGAGGTGCTCATGACCTTCCCAGCAGCTGGCGGGCGGCGTCGGTCAGTTCGGCGGCGAACGATGACTTGGTGGCCTGCGTTCCGGGTCCGGGGTCGAAGTTCAGCTCCTGGCGGACGTGGCCGTTCTGGTCGATGACGAATGCGTAGTCGCCGTGCCCGATCATGGACCCGGCGGGGAGGATTTCGACGGGCAGGCCGTAAGCGTGCCAGACCTGCTGGAGCTGAGTGCTGGTGCCAGTCAGGTAGAGCCAGTTCCTGATCGTGTTCAGGCCTTCCTGGCGATCGAACGCCTGCAGGTAGCCGACCTGGGTGTCGAGGGGGTTGTAGTTGACCGCGACCAGTTCGACATGGCTCGTGTCAGCAGCGAGTAGCTGGCCGGCCTGCCGGAATTCCTGCCCCATCAGCGGGCAGTCACTGGTGCACACCGGATCGAGGAACCCCAGCAGCACCACCTTGCCGCGCAGGCTCGCCAGGGTTACGGCACGGCCGTTCTGGTCGGTGAGGCTGAAGTCGGATGCCTGGTAGTTCAGCGGCGCGCTGTCCCCATCGATCGCCTGGGCGAGGATGGTGTCCGCGACGGGGTTTGCCTGGGCGGCCGCCATCGGCGCGGCGCCCAGGAGGATCACGCCGATCGCGCCGATGGCCGCGACGGAGCCGATGCCGGTCGAGGCCAGCGTCCGCGGCGTCGCAGCGACTCTGATCCGGTCCCGCCAGCTCGCCTCTGCGCGGGCGGTGACTGCGGGCTCGACCGCCGCTGCCTGGTCGGGCGCCGGCGCCGATGCGAGCGCCAGGTAGCCGCCGACCGCGAGCAAGGCGAACGGCAGCATGCTGTTGGGATCGGTGCCAAGGCCGCCGAAGAAGCCGAAGTCCTCGACCAGGACCCAGTCGGCCACGGACAGCACAACGAACCCGGCGAGGACCGGGCCGATCAGCCGCCGTCGGCCGCTGAGGAACACGGCGCCGGCGACGGCGAGGGCAGCCACTGCGAACAGGTTGACCGCGAACCCGTGCGCCTCATCGAAGTTCGTGAACGCGGTGATCCACGCGGACAGCATGTGCGGCTGCGGCGTAGGTGCCATCGCCGAGGTCATGCCGGCCAGGGTGCCGGGCTGTCCATGCGCCGTGCCCTGCCAGAAGCCGCGACCTGGCCAGGCCTGCAGGACCGCCATGCCTAGCAGGAAAAGCCCCAGGCCGCCGAGGACTGTCCGGCCAAGCCGCCGGTCCTGCCAGGCGCGAGCCGGCAGCGCGATCAGCGCGCCCGCGACCGCGTAGACGAGCGCCGCACCGGGGGCGCCGAACAGCCACGTCAGGCCGGGAGCGAAGATCCCGCCGAAGGATTCGCCGAACACCCAGACCACCAGGCCCCAGCCGACGCTGACAAGCCCGGCAAGCTGGGACAGCGGCCCGCAGGCTGCGACGAGTAGCCAGATGCCGATGCCGACCTGGATCCATACCGCGGCTGCGCCGGCCTGCATCGGATGAAACGACCACGCTGTGCCGGCCCAGTTCACCACGGTCTGTACCCAGTGCGGTGAACTGGCCGCGGTCGGCTCGATCACCTGCGACGGCAGCCCGATCGCCATCTTCGGTTGCGCCTGCAAGATCCCGTCGAGCAGCCATACGATCCCGAAGCCGATCCGCAGCACCTGACGCCAGGCAGGCTCGGCCGGGCGAGACACAGTCACCGCGTCGCCCGACGCAGCGGGCAGCCACGCTCGCAAGCCCAGCCAGGCCAGCCCGACCATAAAGAAGATCAGCAGGGCGATGAGCCCCTGGTGCAGCAGCGCGGCCTTGAACGCTGCCACGACCGTCGGGTCGCTGATGTTGATTCCCGAGTTCATCCCGGGCATGAGGCGGTCTCCTCTGCAATGGCCTTCTCGGTGGCGACATTGACCGATGCCGCCACATTGTCGATCATCGTGAGTTTCTTTCCACGCGGGCCGCGTACGCCGCGCACGTCATTCCGCGAATCGACAGCTCGAGCCGCACGCCGGAAATCTACACAGCAGCGAAAGCGGTCGGCAACCTGATCGGCCTGATAAACATTACCGAGGCTTAGCAGCAATACCCGTGCGGGGTTTAACTAATACCCGGCCACGGTATCTAGGCGGCCAACAGGATACCCCCGGATCGTATTATGGATACCCTGCCCGGGTTCCGGAGATACCCCGACGGGGTTTATCAGGCCGACGTGTTTAAAACGCGGTGCGGTTATTTACCGGGGTTGCTTGTAGCGGCCGCGAGAAGTGAATTAGCCTTTTCGCGTAAGCGCGGGAGTGAAGTCGATGCCGGTGAAGGGATGCTGAGATGACGGGGCCCAGCTGGCTGGCCGTCGGCCTAGCCGGGCTCATGCTGCTCATCGCCGGTACCTGCGCCGTCCGGCTGGCCATCTGGTGGCGGCGCGGCCGCGGCACCGAGCCGGACGCGGACGGCCTGCATGTGGTCATGGGCGCGGCGATGGCCGGCATGCTCGAACCACGGCTGGGCCTGCTCCCTGATGCCGTCTGGCGAGTGGTGTTCGTCGCCGGTGCGGCGTGGTTCGGATGGCAGGCGGCTCGCGCATGGCGCCGTGGCAGCCCGCGCCGGTCTCGCTGCGCGCACCCCGTGCCCCATGCTGTCGAGTGCACTGCCATGCTCTACATGCTCTTGCCGGCCAGGTCCGCTGGCCGTGGCGCGGCGATGGCCATGCCGGGCATGAGCGGCACCTCGGCCGTAGGCAACCCGGCCCTGGCGCTGGTGCTTGCGCTGTTCATGGTCGGTTACATCCTGTGGACCACCGATCACCTCGCCGCCCTGTCCAGGGTCAGCGGTCCATCCGGCGGGCAGGCGCTCGCTCCCCGGCTCGCCGCCAGTTACAAGATCGTCATGAGCATCGCCATGGGGTACATGCTCCTCACGATGGTGGCGTGATCACCGTTGCGACCTGCGATGTAAAGGCTTGTCATACGGCAGGCTGATGCGGCGGCCCGGCCTGCTGGGTACCGTCTGTATTGTGTCGGGCGACCATCCTGCTGCCAAGCCGCTCGGACGGTCCGTGAGCAAGCGGCAGTGGCTGGTCACCGTGGTGCTCGCTGGCTGCGCCGCGGCAGCGGCCCTTGCCCTGGTGCTGGGCGCCGGCCCCCGCGGACCGGCGTCAGTACTGCTGCTCGCTTGCATCCTGTGCGGCCTCATTGTGGCGCTCCGACGGTGGCCGCTGCCAGTATTCGCCCTGTCACTCGTGGCGACCGGATCCATCATGGCCTTCGGCACCGCCCCCTTGCCGCTGGCCGCTGTGCTGGCGGTCGCCACCTACTTCGTCGCGTCCCGCCTGCGCAGGCGGTTGTCGATCCAGGTTGTCGTCGCGGCTGCGCTGGCGCTGAGCGCGTCGCTCCTGCACGCCGCTGTCGCGGCCAGGGCCCCGCAGCTGGCCGCTGAGGCCGTCGAAGGATTCCTGCCGCTGGCAGCAGGCTGGTTCGTGGGAGACGCCGCGGCGGCACGCCGGCGTTACCTGGCTGGGCTGGCCGAGCAGGAGCAGCGTGACCGGGCCGCCGAGGCTGACCGCGCCCGCCACGAGATCCGCGCCGAGCGGGTACGCATCGCTCGCGAGCTGCATGACGTCGTCGCGCACACCCTCGCGGTCATGACCGTGCAAGCTGGGGTCGGCAGGCGGCTGATGGCGCAGCGGCCGGAAGAAGCAAGGGCCGCGCTCGAATCGATCGAGATCATCGGCCGAACCGCCCAGGACGAGCTTCGTGTGGTGCTCGGCTTGCTGCGCGACGAGGACGTCGAGTCGGACTCGCTCGCGCCCATGCCGAGGCTCACGGACCTGACCGAGCTCGCGGAGACGGTGCAGGCCTCGGGGACGCCGGTAACGCTGCGCACGTCCGGCACCGATAGAGAACTCTCGCCCGCCCTGGAGCTG
>Ga0210389_10004173_pt1 | contig 11258 bp, 8 predicted proteins | sample IncBWH28OmetaG_FD_160127 | JGI IMG/M metagenome (GOLD analysis project Ga0210389, IMG submission 160127) | Forest soil microbial communities from Barre Woods Harvard Forest LTER site, Petersham, Massachusetts, United States - Inc-BW-H-28-O ... | reverse complement strand
CCCAACGCGCCGCGATGTCCGACGTGGTTACGATGACCGCAGCAGAGCCGTCGCCGATCGGCGAACACATCGGCAGCGTCAGCGGACCGGAGATCTTGCGTGCAGCCAGCACCTCCTCCAGGGTGAAACGGGTCCGGTACTGCGCCTTGGGATTAAGCGCACCGTGGTCATGGTTCTTGACCGCAACGCGAGCGACGTCTTCCTGGGTGGCCCCGGTGCGGTCCATGTAGTCGGTGGCTGCTTTCGCGTAGACATCCATGAACACCGATTGGTCCCCGCCGTTTGCGCCGATCTCGGCGAAAATCTCTGCGAGCCGATCCTGGTCCAGAGCGCTGCCCATGGCGGCAAAGGTCAGCTGCTTGTCGGGGTGATACAGCTTCTCGGCACCCACCGCCAGCGCAACATCGACATAGCCCGACGCGACCGCGAGCCACGCCTGATTGAGTGCCGTCGACCCTGAGGCGCAGGCGTTTTCGATGTTGATCAGCGGAATGCCGTTGAGCCCCGCCTCGCGCATGGCGTGCTGTCCGCGCACGGAGTGTTGACCCTGCAGAATCCCGGACGCGGTGTTCGCGTAGTAGATCGTATCGATGCCCTTGTCCGAGTCGCCCATCCCCGAATCCTTGATGGCGGCCTGAACCGATTCGGCGACAAGTGATTTGATGCTGCGGTCGAGGAATTTGCCGAATGCGGTCATTCCGACCCCGGCCACCACGACGGTGCGCAGCGAAGCTTGGGCGGTGGTCATCGCGCCAGCACCTCCCTGCCGATGAGCTCGCGCGCTATCACGAGCTTCTGAATTTGAGGTGTGCCGTCGCCGATCATGCACCCCGAGACATCTCGCAGCATTGCCTGCAGTGGCATCTCATCGGACCAGCCGACTTGGCCGTGCAGCACGATGCAGTCGCGGATCGCGTTGTGCGCGACCAGCGGTCCCCACCACTTGAGCATCGCGGCTTCACTGGTGTGCGGCTGCCCCGCCATCCGAAGTCCGAGGGCGTGATAGCCCAGCGCCCGTACCGCCGAAACGTAGGTGCTGTGTTCGGCGATCACGAACGACACACCCTGGTTGGCCGCCAGCGGCCGGCCGAATGTCTGACGCTGTTTGGAGTATTCGATCGCCATGTCGAGCGCGCGTTGTGCGGTGCCGATGTTCATCAGCGCGATCAGTGTTCGGCTCAAATCGAATTCGTGCATCACCATCGCGAATCCGCGTCCGATCTTGCCTAGTACGTGGCTGTCCGGCACGAACACACCGTCAAGGAAGATAGACCCGCGACCCAGTGGTTTGAAGCCGGGATCACGAATGGCCTGGGTCGTGACCGCGGGATCGTCCATGTCGACGAGGAACATCCCGATGCCGTTGCCGCCCGACCCGGGTTCGGTCTGTGCGACGACGATCGCGACATCGGCATGCACCGCCTGGGTGATCGAGGTCTTCTCACCGGAGATCCGCCAGCCACCGTCGACCCGGGTGGCCCGTGCGGAGAGATTCGCCGCGTCGGACCCGGCCCCCGGTTCGGTCAGCGCGAGGCAGATGACGGCCTCGCCGGCGATACCGCGGATGACCCACCGCTGGCGAACTTCGTCGCTGCCGTGTGCGGCGAGCAGGGCATTGCTGACATTTGCCGCGAACGCCAGGTAGGCGATCGCGGGGTCGGCATAGGCAAGTTCCTCGACAGCGATGCCGACAGCCAGCACGTCGCCGCCCTGGCCGCCCGCCGATTCGCTGATCAGCAGTCCGAGCAGCCCCGCGTCGCCCAGTTCACCGAACTCGGCGGTTGGGAACTTCTCGCTTTGCGAGCGGGCAAGCATCGAGTCGGCGTAGCGCGATCGGGCCAGCGTCCGGACCGATTGGCGAAATGCGAGGTGGTCTTCGCTGAGGGTGAAAGGCACGGTCGTGTCCACGGGTGGTTCTCCTAGCGTCCTTGGTAGACGGGGGTGCGTCGGTCGGCGAACGCCGCGATCCCTTCGGCGAAATCGTCCGAGCGGCACTGCTCGCGAAGAGCCTGCTGTTCGGCGGCAAGTGCGTCGGCAAGAGACTGATCGGGTGCGTCGTTGATCAGGCGCTTCATTCGACGGAGCCCCAGCGGGCTCTTGTCGGCCAACGTGGCGGCGAGTTCGGATAGCCGGGTCTCGAGCTCCCCCGGGTCGACGATTTCGCTGACCAGTCCCGCGAGCACCGGTGACGACGGCGGAAAGTTACCGCCAGTAAAGGCCAGGTATTTCGCCATCTGCGTGCCCACGACCCGCGCCAGTCGAACCGAGCCACCGGCGCCCGGAATCAGTCCGTAGTTCGCGTGCGCATCACCGATGCGCGCTGCTGTCGAAGCCACGACGATGTCGCTCGCGAGCAGCAGTTCGAGTCCGCCGGCCAGCGCCAACCCGTTGACACCCGCGATCACCGGTTGTGCAAGCGCGGCAAGCCGCTCGATGGTCCGACCGGCGTAGGAGACGAACTGGACGACCTGGCTCGGATCGACCTCGCCAGCCGCATTGGCGAGGGCCTTCAGGTCAGCGCCCGCGCAGAATGCCCGGCCGGTACCGGTCAACACGACCACCCGTACGGATGCGTCGGCCTCTATCTCCTCCAGCGCGAGGTTGATTTCGTCCAGCAGGTCTGTGCTGATTGCGTTCATCGCGGCCGGACGTTGCAGCCGTAGCCAAACAGCGGCTCCCTCACGGTGTTTGGCGAGGGTGGGCGATAGGGCCGTAGGGGTGCTCTGGCTGTCGGTCATGTCAGTTGACCGCCCTGTCGAGATCGGCCCAATAGGTGGCGCGAAGTACCTTCTTGTCGACCTTTCCGACTTTTGTCAGGGGTAGTTGGTCGACCACCTCGATGGACTTCGGAGCATGGTGCGGACCTTTTCGCCGTTTGACGCTCGCCATCAACGCGGCGGTGTCCGGCGTGGCGCCGGGCCGGGGCACGACAAAGGCCTTGACCGCCTCACCCCACTTCGGATCGGGCACGCCGATCACGGCGACCATCGACACCGATGGATCGTCGGCGAGGACGTCTTCAATCTCGCGGGGATAGACGTTGAAGCCGCCTGAGATCACCATGTCCTTCTTGCGGTCCACGATGTGGAAGAAGCCGGCATCGGTGCGGTACGCCATGTCCCCGGTTCGAAGCCAGCCGTTGCGCAGCACCTCGGCGGTCTCTGCGGGCCGCTTCCAGTACCCGGACATCACGGCACGTGACCGCACGCAGAGTTCGCCGACCGTTCCGTTAGGCACTGGCTGCCCGTCCTCGTCGAGGACGTCGACGAGCGCTCCGGCGACCGCGCGACCACAGGAGGTCCGGTTCGCCGGATCATGTTCGGAGGGCAACAGACTGGTGGCCATGCCGACGCACTCGGTCTGGCCGTACCCCTGCAACAGGGTCGGGCCGAACGCCTGTTGTGCCTCGTCGATGCGCGAGGGCGACATCGGCGACGCGCCGTAGACGACCGTCTCCAGCGAGCTCAGGTCGAATTGGTCGAGGCCACCGTGGTCGAGGAGCGTGTACAGCACGGTGGGGATCGTGAACACGAAGTTGATGCGATGGGTTTGCACCGCCGCAAGCCACTGTTGCGGGTCGAAGCCCGCTTGCAGAACGACGGTCCCACCACGCAGCAGGGTGGGAAGGATGGGAAGGACACCGGCGTGGGTGATCGGAGTTGCGATGAGGGTCCGCGGGTCCAACGGCAGTCGCCAGGAGGCGGTCAGCGAAAACACTTCCTGAACCATCGCGCGATGCGAGATCATCGCCGCCTTGGGCCGCCCGGTGGTGCCGCCGGTGTACTGCAGCCAGGCAATGTCTTCTTCCTCGGCATTGCCGCGAGTGAGCGCCTCCGGTCGGACCTTGCTGCACAACGCCAGCAGATCCTCACCGACGTCCGCCGGCCCCAGAGTGAGCAGGTGTTTGACGGTGGTGGCCCGGGCGACGATCTGGGCGCCGATGTCGGCGAACTTCGGATGGACAACCAGGATGTCGATCTCGGCGTCCTCGCACAGCTGCACATGGTCGTCGACGGATCCCAGCGGATGCAGCCCGGTGTACATCGCGCCGCTGAGGCAGATCGCGGCCTGGACCATCCAGACGTCGGGGGAATTGACGCTGAGCGCACCGATGCAGCTGCCCTTCGTGCTGCCCTTTCCTTCCAGCACCCTGCGTATCCGACTCGTCCTATCGGCCGCCTCGGCGTAGGAAACGGAGCGGTCTCCCTGGATGAACGCCGTGCGATCGCGGTGACGGGTCAGTGCTTCAACGATCAACGCGGAGTAGGAGATTCCGCCGGATGGCTCAGTCATGACTTCCTCTCGGATGTGGAGGTCCCGGCTAGACATTGGGTAGCCGGGCACCCGCGTCGATCGACAGTGTCGTCGCGTTGATGTATCTGTTCTCGATGATGTGCATGACGAGCGACGCGAACTCAGTGGGTTCACCCAGTCGCGACGGGTTGAGCGCGGCTGAACCGAGGGCTTGAACCACCTTGGGATCGACTTCGGCGAAGATGCCGGTATCGAACAGACCGGGCGCGATAGTCACCACGCGAATGCCGTAGTGAGCCAGGTCGCGAGCTGCAGGAAGCATCAAGCCGATGAGGCCGGCTTTGCTCGCGCTGTAGGCCGCCTGGCCCTTCTGACCCTCGAAGGCGGCGCCGGACGAGACGTTGATGATGACCCCGCGTTCACCGTCGAGGCCTGGGTCCATGTTTCGGGTCATCAGCTCGGCGCACTGCCGCATGACGTCGAAGGCACCCACCAGATTCACATCGATGACCCGTTGAAACTGCTCGATATCGAGCGGCCCGCTCTTGCCAAACACCTTCCCGGGGTTGGGAATGCCTGCGGCGTTGACGCAAACGTCGACCCGGCCAAATGTCCCCGAAACTTCGGCGATTGCCGCGGTGACCGAGCCACGATCGGCCACATCCACCGTCACCGGGACGGTTGGTGCGCCGGCCTCTTCGGCAACCGATCGCGCCGCCCACGCATTGCGGTCCAAGACCGCCACCCGCGCTCCCGCCTTCGCCAGAGCCAGGGCAGTGGCTCGGCCCAAACCCGACCCGGCGCCGGTCACGACTGCAACTCGATCAACGATGTCCACGGACGGCCGACCTTCCTTCGCGATTGATGTCGCGGGTGATTCCCAAACTAGTCAGATTTGACTGGTTTTAAGCTAACACCAAAACTGTCGCAGGTCAACGGCCGGACGCAGGTGTTTCAGCGCCAGATACGCGATCGAGGACGGCGGTTGCGCTAACGGGCGGTGCGCGGCCGTCCGAAAAGATCTCGGCACCCGGGGAGGCTGGCGGAATGCGTCAGCTGCCACGGGCCGCGTTGGCAGACCTTTAAACCGAAGTTACCCTGCGTATTTGTGCTGTGCCTCGACCGACGGCGCCGCACAACTAGCAAACCGACGTCGGTCAACTCAGAGGCAGATCGGTTAGCGGCGGTGCGCCCTTTTTCAAATCAGTCAGAGTCGGCTAGCTCTGAGTGATGCCTATATTCCACTATTCCACGATGCCGACGAGCCGTCGCTATTGACCGGACGGCCCGACCCTGCTTAACTAGGATTTACACAATCTAGTCAGTTCTGACTGGTTTTCATCGAACGGATCGAAGTGGACATCTCGAATCAAGTAACGGCCCTCATGGAACGGATGGGGTTGACCAAACGGACCGACCAACTCGGTGCGGTGGCAATGAACGCGGCGCAGCTGCTCATGCACGGCGGGTTCGAGACGGGCGAGAAAGGCTCGCCGTTCGAGGTGGTTGCAAAAGAGCCGATGTACCGGCTGCGCCGGTATTTCCCGGATAGTGACAACACCGGACGGCCGGCGGTAGTTCTCGTCCCGCCGATGATGTTCGTGGCCGACGTCTACGACGTGTCCTCTACTTCGTCGGCGGTGAGCGTGCTGCATGAGCACCGCATCGATCCGTGGGTGGTCGACTTCGGCGCACCCGAACATGAGGAAGGTGGGCTGCAGCGGACGCTCGCCGATCACATCGTTGCCACTAGCGAGATCGTCGACCGGGTCCGGGACCTGACCGGCAGAGACATCCACCTAGGCGGCTACAGCCAGGGTGGCGTGTTCTCCTACTCCGTCGCCGCCTACCGCCGCGGTGCAGGACTGGCGAGCGTCATCTCCTTCGGTAGCCCGGTCGACACCAAGTCGGTGGGCATATTCTCGTTGCCCGAACCGGTGATGGAATTCGCCGCAGACGCGGTCGCCGCGTTACTGGACCGCACGGGACTGCCCGGATGGGCTACCCGCGAAGGCTTTCGGCTGCTCGACCCGGTAAAGAATGTGCGGTCACGAGTGCAGTTCCTGCGACAACTGCACGATCGCGAAGCGTTGCTGCCCAACGAGCGCCAGCGGCGCTTTATCGAGTCTGAAGGCTGGATCGCCTGGCCGGCTCCGGCGCTCGCCGACGCACTGCGGCAGTTCATCGCACAGAATCGGATGTTGTCCGGCGGCATGGTCATCGAGGGGCAACCGCTGACCCTCGCCGACATCGACCGGCCCATCCTGTGCTTTGTCGGCGAGAACGACAAGATCGGACAGCCCCAGGCGGTCCGGGCGATCCGCCGCGCGGCTCCGCGTGCCGACATCCACGAGGTCTCGCTGCCGGTCGGACACCTCGGCATCGTCGTGGGTTCAGCGGCAACGACCCGGACCTGGCCGGCGGTTGCCGCCTGGGCATCGCATCTCGACAACGGCACGGATATGCCGGAGATCGTCGAGCCGATGGCCACCGCACCGTCGAAGATCGCCGCCGACAACAACGGACGCAACCCGCTCATCGCGGCGGTGGGCCAGGGGTTGGAGGCCGTCTGGCGCTTGGGCGCGTCGACGATCGACGCGACGTGGGCAGTCACCGCGGGCGCCGCCACCAATCTGCCGCGGCTGCTGCGCCTGGAATTGGTGCGGCCCGAGACGCGGGTGTCGCTCGGCCGCCTCCTCGACGAACGCGCCGAAGCGCACCCCGGTGCAGACGGGTTCCTGTGGGAGGATCGCGCCCACACTCACGCTGCTCTGAAGACGCGTATCGACGCCGTGGTTGCGGGACTGCTGTCCGTCGGCGTGCGCCAGGGTGAACCCGTAGGCGTCCTGATGGATACCCGCCCCAGCATGCTCATCGCCGTTGCCGCCCTCAACCGGATCGGAGCGGTGGTCGTGCTGTTGCGGCCCGACGGGTCGCTCACCGAGGAGATCAAACTGGGTGGCGCAGGACGCATCGTGACTGACCCGGAACACGTAGGCTCCGTCCGCGCGCAGACAGACACCGAGGTGTTCGTGCTCGGCGGCGGCGCAGCACCTCGTGACCTCGGCGTCGACGGGGTGATCGACCTGGAGCGCATCGATCCAGATGAAGTTACCCTGCCGACCTGGTATCGACCGAATCCCGGCCTGGCGCGAGAAACCGCTTTTGTCTTGTTCACCGGCGACGGTCCGTCGACACGGGCACGAAATATCACCAATGCCCGCTGGGCGCGGGCCGCCTTCGGAACCGCGACGTCGGCTGAACTCGGGCCGCGTGACACGGTCTTCAGTGTCAACCCGATCCACCACCCGTCGGGCCTGTTGATGTCCCTGGGCGGTGCCGTCGCCAGCGGCGCCCGATTCGCCATGGCCAGCCGCTTCGACCCCGACACGTTCTGGAATGAAGCCCGCCGCTACGGGGTGACCGTGGTGTCCTACACCTGGACACAGCTCCGCGACCTCGTTGAGGCGCCACCGCATCCGGGTGAGCACCACCACACGATCCGCACATTCATCGGCTCGGGGATGCCGGTTGGGCTGTGGCACAGGGTGATTGAACGCTTTGCCCCTGCCCGGGTGGTGGAGTACTACGCCTCCGCGCAGACCGACGCGATCCTGGTCAACATGCCCGGCGCGAAGGTCGGTTGCCTGGGCACCCCGCTTCCGGGCAGTCCCGAGCTGCGCATCGCCCGCATTGACGAGTCCACCCGGCAGCTGGCCCTGCGCGCCGACGGCTCCGCCGAGCAGTGCCGGCCCAGGGAAATCGGGATGTTGCTCTCCCGGGTGGAGCCGGGAATGTCGCGCCCATCGCGTCCCCTTCGGGGGCTATTCGCTCCGGGAGACGCCTGGTTGCCGACCGGAGACCTGTTCTACCGGGATGAGGACGGCGACTTCTGGCTCGCTGGCAGTGCCGACTCGCTCGTCACTACAGCCCACGGGGTGGTCGGCGGGTCCGCCGTCGAAGACGCACTGGGCATCCTCGACGCGATCGACATGAGCGTCACGTATGGCGTCCCCGGAGCGGACGGCGACGACCTCGCGGTCACCGCCGTCACGCTGCGGTCTGAACGAACAATGGACGCCACCGACCTCTCCGCAGCACTGAGCCAGCTGCCGCCGGATCGTCGACCGCATGTCGTGCGCGTTGTCGAGCGCATCCCGATCAGCACTTCGCATCGACCGCTGCCAAGCGCGTTCGCCGAAGGCGGCCGACCCGCGCCCGGCCCAGGGGTCTACAAGCTGGATCCGCTCTCCGGCGAGTACCAGACAACAGACAACTCCCACGCGCTACGGAGCCGAGGATGAGCCAGGCACACGACTACGACTACCTGATTGTCGGGTCCGGCTTCGGCGGCAGCGTATCGGCGCTGCGCCTGGCCGAGAAGGGTTATCGGGTAGCCGTTTTGGAGTCCGGGCGTCGTTTCGAGGACGACGACTTCGCCGAGCGGCTCTCGCAGCTGCGCCGGATGATCTTTGCGCCGAAGCTGGGTTTGAAGGGCATTCTGCGGGTCACACCGTTCAAGGACGTCATGATCCTCAGCGGAAGCGGCGTGGGCGGCGGCAGCCTGGTCTACGCGCAGACCCTCTGGCGCGCCGGCGACGGGTTCTTCGATGACTGGCGCACAGTATGCGGCGACGCCCCGGATCTGGAAAAGTACTACGAATTAGCCGAGGGCATGCTCGGCGTCGTTACGCAGCCGCGGCGCACGCCCGCCGACGAAGCTATCGAGGCCATTTCTGTCGAGCTAGGGGTAGCTGACACCTTCCGCCGAGTCCCCGTTGGCGTCTACTTCGGCGAGCCCGGCGTGATACACGCCGATCCGTATTTCGGCGGCGCCGGACCGGCCCGGTCGGGTTGCATCGAATGTGGGTTGTGCCTGTTGGGATGCCGCAACAACGCCAAGAACACCCTGCCGAAGAACTATCTGTGGTTCGCCGAGCGCCTCGGTGTGCAAATTGATCCCGAACGCACGGTCACCTCGATCCGGCCGCTGAGGGCGGCAGACGGTTCCGACGGGTACGCCGTGACCAGCGAACGCACTGGCTCCTGGATTCGCAAGGACCGCCGCACGCAGACCGCACGCGGTGTCGTCGTAGCCGCCGGTGCGCTGGGAACCAACCAACTGCTCGCCCAATGCAAGAGGGACGGTGCGCTGCCGAGAATCTCTGACCGGCTCGGCCAGTTGGTCCGCACCAACAGCGAGGCGATGACCGCGGTGACCACACCGGACGACCGAGGATGGGGTCGCAGCGTTTCGATCACCTCGAGCATGCATCCCACCGGGGACAGCCATGTCGAAGCGGTTACCTACGGGCCGGGCGGCAATGTGATGGGCCTGATGTTCACACTGCTGACAGGCGATGGCACGAGAATCACCCGGCCGCTGAAGCTGCTCGCCCAGATCTGCAGGCACCCGATTCGATTTGTCCGCGTGACCAATCCGCGCGGCTGGTCACAACGCTCGCTCATCACCGGCGTCATGCAGAGCACCGACACGTCGCTGTCGCTGGTGCCCAAGCGGCAGATACTCGGCCGGCGGCTGCGGCTCACCACGCGCCAAGATCCGGACCACCCGACGCCCACTTTCCTGCCGGTGGCCAACGACTTCGCCCGGCGGCTCGCCGAGCGAACCGGTGGGACAGCGCAGAGTTGGCTGACCGAAGCGTTGTTCAACATGCCGGTCACTGCACATATCCTGGGCGGTGCGGTAGCGGCCGAGAGCCCCGAGCACGGAGTTGTCGATGGCGAGCATCGGGTGTTCGGCTACCAGAACCTCCTTATCTGCGATGGTGCGGTCATCCCGGCCAATCCCGGTGTGAATCCGAGCCTGACGATCACGGCGATGGCCGAGCGGGCGATGGCAGCAATCCCGGTCAAGCCGGGTACCCAGACGACAACCCCCCGCGCGAGGTTGATCCCCCGCCGGGCTGTTGTCGATGAGTGAGACGGCCTAGTGTGGGGTATCGGGCCCAGTCAGAAGAGCTCGCGATGTAGCCGCCCAGATGGCGGTCATGCCTTCCAGTGATAGTAGGCGCGAGCTGAGTGTGACCCAGCTGAGCAGCATTCTTCTTGGCCGCGAGGGATGTTCAAAGCCATTGCGCCAGACAGCTTTTCATGCGAGGCCTGCGACGTTGGCGCCGACACCGGCTCACCCGCATCCCCGGACTACGGCCCCACCGGCAACAAGTTTTCCGGTCAGATCGACTGGGTGCAGATCGACATCGGCGGCGACAGCCAAGATCACCTCATCAAACCCGAGGACCGGCTCACGATCGCGATGGCGCGGCAATGATGTTGCGGCTCTCGGTGATTCAGACTTGAGTGGAACGGCTGGCAGCGTCGAAGAACCGCAATTCGAGTTCCATCGCCTGGTGATATAGGACCGCCAGGCGGTCGTGATCACCGCCGTAGCGGTCGAGTAGAGCCTCTAGACGTCGTGCCTGGGCCTCGAACTGCGCGCTCGAGTACGTCATCACCCACTCGCGATATGGACTCTCGGGCTTTGTCCGAGTGGCCAACTGCTGGCCGAGGTAGGCGTAGAGCCGCATGCACGGCGTCATCGCCGCCGCGATGTGGCCAACCGGCTCGAGCGCGGCGACCGCCAACAAGAAGTTGGTGTACGCCGAGGTGGCGGGGTCTGCTTCTTGGTGAAGGTCGACATCCCAGCGAGCCGCGTAGCCCTGGTGAAGGCGGAGCTCGTCGGTGGCGGCTTCGAGTAGCTCCCTGAACGCCATCAGCCCATCTCGGTCTGGGCTCTTGGCCAGAGCCAAGGCGTAGGCACGGCAGAACGCGTCGAGGAAGGCGGCGTCCTGTCCCACGTAGTAGGCGAACGTAGCTCGGGCCAACTCTCCCGACGCGATGCCCTGGACGAACGTGTGCTCCAGCGCCGCCTCGGCCAGGACTCGGTTCCGGTGCCATAGCGAGTCCGAAAGCGAGGCCACGAACCAAGCCTAGGGCTCGGCATAGCCTCGACCAGCCCTTCGCCCGGATAGGACAATCTTGCG